>Ga0129333_10003165_pt1 | contig 15362 bp, 27 predicted proteins | sample CPB6_08_DNA_FD_94474 | JGI IMG/M metagenome (GOLD analysis project Ga0129333, IMG submission 94474) | Freshwater to marine salinity gradient microbial communities from Chesapeake Bay, USA - CPBay_Sum_0.6_0.8_DNA | ecosystem: Environmental > Aquatic > Marine > Coastal | place: USA: Chesapeake...
CCTCGGAATATCCCGAATGGGGCTGACCGGCCGGGACTGGCGGCGACCGGCCACGACCGGCCGCGACTCGAGACGCCCTGGTCGGATGAGCACGGATCGAGGGCGGCCGAGGTGGGGGGATGGGCCCGAGACCACCTGGGCGTGGAGCTCATGCCTTGGCAGCTGCATGTCGCGGCTGGGTTGACGGCGCTGGACGAGGCGGGCAGGTTTCAGCACCGGTCGGGGCTCGTATCGGTCGCCCGGCAGTGCGGCAAGTCAACGCTGATCGCAGCTTTGGTCGGCTGGATGTTGACGGTGGAGGGGCCGCGCCGACGGCAGCCGATCACCGTCCTCACGACCGCGCACCGGCTTGACCTGGCCGTCGAGTTGTTCCATCGGCTGGCCGACATCCTTGAAGCAAGGTTCGGTGCCAAGCCAATGCGCGCCTATGGCCGGAACGAGGTTCGGATGGCGGACGGGTCGCGCTGGCTCATCAAGGCGGCAACCGGGTCGGTCGGCCACGGGTTGAGCTGCGATTTCGTGATCGCCGACGAGGTGTGGGACATCGGCGCCGAAGCGCTCGACCAAGGTCTCGTCCCGACCATGCGTGCCCGCCCCAACCCGCTGTTCCTCATGTTCTCCACGGCTGGCACCGAGGCGTCAACCGTCATGCTCCGCTACCGGGAGCAAGGTCTGCGGCAGATCGACCAAGGCAAGCCGGGGCGCCTGTACTTCGCCGAATGGTCACCGCCGCCGGACGTAGACCCAATGAGCCCGGAAGCGTGGGCGTACGCCAACCCTGCCCTCGGCCACACGCTCGAGGTGGACACGCTTCAGGCGGAGGCCGAGTCGCCGGACCGTGCCGCGTTCCTCCGCGCCTCGGTAAACCTGTGGGTCGCCTCCGACCGCGGCTGGGTCGCCCCCGGCTTGTGGCCCAAGCTGCTCCACGAAGGCGACGTGCCCGCCGGTGGCGTCATCGCTGTCGAGACCGCCCTGGACTCGTCCCGCTACTTCGCCGTCCGCGCCGTACCTCTGCCCGACGGCCGCACCGTCGCAACGGTCGAGTTCCATGTTGACACGCTCACCGAGGCGCTCGCTGAGATCCAGCGGCTCGGCACCGACGCCCGAAACCGGTTCGCCATCAGCCCGACCATTGACCTGCACTTCCCCCGGCAGCTCGAGCAGCGCCGCACCATCGTCGGTTATGGGGAACTGTTGAAGTGGACGGCCGCCGTCAAGCAGATGATCGAGCAGGGGCGCCTGTTGCACACCGGCGAGGAAATGCTGGCCGAGCACGTTCAGCGCGCCGTCGCCGTCCGATCCCAGAATGCGGTCGCCCTGTCCAGCCAGAGAAGTCCCGGCCCGATTGAGCTGGCCCGCTGCATGGTGTGGGCGGCAGCTCTCGCGTCTCGCCCCGCAGCATCGGGCAAACCGATGGTCGTTGTGTCCGGAATGTAGGCTCGCCGACGGCGCCGGCCGGTGCCCCCTGTGTCCAGCCTTTCGTCGGGATCGGACAGACACTCCCCCGGCCGGCGCCACCTCTGCGCCATACTCAAGACATGCCGATCTTTCAGCGCAAGCGCGCCGCCTACGCCACCGCCGAAGTGAAGGCCGCCGTCGGCGGCTACTACGCCAACAGCGCCGGCGTCAACATGATCGGCCAGTACTACACGTACCAAGAGGGCGAGGCCCGCAACAAGGCCGTGTCCGTGCCCGCGGTCACCCGGTCGCTCAACCTGTTCAAGTCGGCAATCGGTGCGATGCCGCTCCGCATGTACAACGAGCGCTGGATGGACGGCGACCGCGAAAAGGTCTACCTCGACCCGCGCAGCTGGCTCCGCCGCCCCGACCCGACCGTGCCCTACCAGTTCCTCATGGCGTGGACGCTCGACGACCTCGTCATGTTCGGCCGCGCCTTCTGGTACATCACGAGCCGCACCGCCGACGGCTTCCCCGCCAGTTTCACGCGCCTCCCCGCCGGCAGCATCACGACCCAGGACATGGCCGGGCCGGTCTGGTTCGCGCCGTCCAAGCAGGTCTACTTCCAGGGCGGCGAGCTTGACCCGGACAACCTTGTCCAGTTTCTCAGCCCGACACAGGGTCTGATCTACACCTCCCCGCAGGCCGTCGAGACGGCGCTGGCGATTGAGACAGCACGCCGGCGCAACGCCACCTCGCCGATCCCCTCCGGCATCCTCCAGCAGCAGGAAGGCTCCGAGCCGATGTCGGCGCAGGAGCTGACCGACATGGTCGCCGCGTTCGAGGCCGCCCGGAACAAGGGTGGCGCCATCGCCGCACTCAACCAGTACGTCAAGTTCCAAGAGACCGTCATGACCCCCGACAAGATGCTGCTTATCGACTCGGCGAATTATTCGGCGCTTGAAATGGCGCGGCTGATGAACGTGCCGCCCTACCTGGTCGGCGTCTCGACCGGCGCCTATTCGTACCAGTCCAGCCAGCAGGCCCGGACCGACCTGTGGATGTTCGGCGTCAAGCTCTACGCCGAGGCCATCGCCGAGACCCTCAGCATGGACAACGTGCTCCCTCGCGGGACGTTTGTTGAGTTCTACACGGACGACTACCTTGAGGACGAGGCCGCCTCGGACGCCGCCAACGAGGTCGAGGACGACCTCAACGTGGAGCCGGAGGAGAATACCGGCGAAAACATGGCCCGCCGGTAAGACTGCCCGCATGATCCGTTTCAACGCCCAGCCCGTCACCCTCGACGCTGCCGCCAACGAGGACGCGCCCCGGACGATCACCGGGATCGCCGTCCCTTGGGACATCGCCGCCACCGTTTCGGACGGTACCCCCGTCAAGTTCCTCCGCGGCTCGTTTGACGTCAACGCCAAGCCCGCCAAGCTCATCGAGAACCACGACATGACGCAGCTCCGCGGCACCGTCACCGAACTCGTCGACGCCGAGGAGGGGCTGCTGTTCACCGCCCGATTTGCCCGCACCAACGCGGCCGACGAGGCCATTGAGCTGGTGAAGGCCGGCGCCTACGACGCCGTTTCGGTCGGCGCCCAGCCCGTTCGGTTCAAGTACGACAAGGACGGCGTCATGGTCGTCTCCGAGGCCCGGCTGCTCGAGCTGTCGCTCGTTCCTTACGGCGCCTTTGAGGAAGCCGTGATCACCGACATCGCCGCATCGCAGGAAATCCCAACAGACAACACAGACTCGGGCAATACTGCCGAGGAGACCCCGCAAGAGGAGACCCCCAACATGGAGAACACCGCCCCCGCCGCCGTTGAGGCGACGATCCCCACCGCACCGCTCCCGGCGCAGCCGAAGCGCGAGTTCAAGATGCCGAGCGCGGCCGAGTATCTGACCGCAATGCACATCGGCGGCGACACGTTCGCCAAGATCAACGCCGCGTACCGCGAGGCCGCCGCCGCGAAGCGCAGCGTCATCGAGGCCGCCGCAGGCGATCAGTTGACGACCGACACGCCGGGTCTCCTCCCGGTGCCGGTGCTTGGCCCGTTGGTGCAGGACATCAACTTCGTCCGCCCGGTCGTGCAGGCCGTGGGAGCCCGCGCCTATCCCGACGGTGGCGCGTCCAAGACGTTCGTCCGTCCGACGATCACCACGCACACCGCGGTCGGCACGCAGGCCGCGGAACTCAACGCGGTCACCGCTCAGACGATGGTCATCGCCGCGAACTCGGTGGGCAAGACCACCGTCGCCGGACAGGTCACTTTCTCCGCTCAGGACATCGACTTCACCTCCCCGGCCGCCATGCAGCTCGTCTTGAACGACCTGATGGGCGAGTACATGATCTCGACCGACAACATCGCCGCGGACGCCCTCCTCGCCGGTGCGAACGCGTCGGGCACGTGGGACGGCACCCCGGAGGACCTCGTCAAGTCGATCTACGACGCGGCGGTGGACATCTCCAACGGGCGCAACTGGTTCCCGACGCACATGTTCGTCTCCCCGGACGTTTGGGGCCAGCTCGGGCAGGTCGTGGACTCGTCCAAGCGTCCCCTCTTCCCGTTCGTCGGCGCAGGCCTCACCGGGCAGAACGCACTCGGCAACTCGCAGGCGACGTCGTGGAACGGCAACCCGCTCGGCTTGCAGCTCGTCGTCGACTCGAACTTCGCCGCCAAGACCATGATCATCACCCGGGTCGGGACCGGTCAGGGCGACGCGTTCGAGTTCTACGAGCAGCTCCGCGGACTCATGTCCGTCGAGGTTCCCGCGACGCTCGGCCGGACGTTCTCGTACTACGGGTACGTGTCGACGTTCGTCGCGATCACCTCGATGATCCGCAAGATCGTCCAGGCCTGATCGGGGGCCCTCGTGGCCGTCTACACCGTCACCAACAAGTACCTCATCGACGACTACGCCGTCCTCCAGCTTCTCACGCCTGCGGAGCTGGAGGTCGGCGCGTCGATCACCGTCGCCGGCGTAGACGCCACGTTCAACGGCACCTACACCGTCCGGGCACTCCCGCAGTACCTGTACACGGGCGTCGACGACGAGGGCGACCTGCTCTACGACTACGACGTCCCGATCCAACACCAAGTCCTCTACGCCAAGGTCGCGGACGACGTCACCCGGCAGGGCGCCACCGGCACCATCACCTATACGCCGACCTGCACATGGGTCTCGGCAGCCGACGTGACCGCTTGGCTCAACATCACCGTCGCCTCGGCGAACGACACGGCGCTCATCACCCAAGCGGCGGCAGCCGCGTCCCAGTTCTGCTGGCGGCGCCGCGTCGAAGCCGGCTACATCGACTCGCTAACCACCGTGCCCAGCCAAGACGTGAAGCTCGGGACGATCATGTACGCCGGCGCCCTCTACCGGGCCCGCGGCTCGGTCATGGACTACGCCCAGTTTGACCAGATGGGCGGCAATGTGCCCGTCGTCGGCATGACCGGCCAGATCAAGCAGCTGCTCGGTATCGACCGTCCCGCGGTCGCCTAATGGCCGGAACCGGCCTCATCAACGAGGCGCTCGACGACCTCGCCACGACCCTGCTCACCATCACCGGGCTGCCCGTCGTCCGCGACCCGCGCAACCTCACCCCCGGCTGCGTCCTCATCGGCGCCCCCTCGTTCACGGCGTGGAACTACAACATCATCGACCTCGAGGTGCCTTGCACCGTGATCTCGTCGGGCCCAGGCAACCAAGACGCCCTCGACCAGCTGCTCACCATCGCATCCCAAGTGCTTGCCCAAAACGTCGCCGTCACCGCCGGCCGGCCCACCGCCATCTCCATCGGCGGCACCGAGGCACCCGCCTACGAGCTCACCGTCAAAATGCAGGCCCAGACCGCATGAGCTGGATCGTCGTATCGCGCCGCGTCGGCATCCCCGGCGCCCCATACACCCCCAAGCCCGGCGACAACCTCGACGCACTCGTCAACGGCGGGTTCATACGCCCCGCAACAGTAAATGCCGACCAGCCTGCGGCACCAACCCGTAAAGTCACCAAGCGAGCGAAGGAGTAACCCCCATGGCCACCTCGACCTACCTGTCCAACCCGGTCGTCACCGTCAACTCGGTGGATCTGTCCGACCAGTGCACCGCCGCGACGTTCACGCAGCGCTACGACCAGCTCGAGAACACGGCGTTCGGCGATTCATCCCGCAAATACACGTCCGGGCTCGGCAACCACGAGGTCACGCTCAGCTTCTACATGTCCTACGCCAGCAACGAGACCTACGCCACCCTCAAGGATCTCGTGGGCACCACGACGACGCTGGTCGTCAAGCCGGCCGTCGGCGCAGACTCGACCACCAACCCCGGCTTCACGCTCACCGGCGCATTCCTCCCGGAGCTGCCGGTCGTCAACGCCACTCTCGGCGAGCTCGGCACCGTCGACGTCACGTTCGTCGGCGGCGTCTATAGCGTCGACGTCACGCCCTAACGCCGGCTAGTCCCGGCCCGACACGGAAGGCAAGCCATGAAACTGACCCTGCGGTACAACCTCGGCGGCAAAGACCCCGTCGAGGTGACCACCAACCTCGCCAACATTGTCGCATGGGAGCGCCGATTCAAGCGCAAGGCCGTGGACATGGCGCAAGGCGCCGGCGTCGAGGATCTGCTCTTCCTCGCATGGGAGGCGTCCAAGACCTCCAAGATCGTCGTCCCGGCCGTATTCGACGACTTCGTTGCCAAGGTGGAGAACCTTGACGTCGTGCAGGAGGAGACTGCAAACCCTACCCCCGCGGCACCTGGCGACGACAACTAGCAGAGCTGCTAGTCGCCGTCAGCTGGTGGCCGCCGGACGTGCCATTCGACATTGACGACATGGCAACCGTCGGTAAGGTGCTCGAGGATCAACGGAACCGGAGGTAGCGATGGCGTCGGCCAAGGTGGAAATGGTCGACGTCAAGCGCGTCATCAAGGAACTGCGGCAGCTCGACCCAGAGCTCCAGAAAGAGTTCCGCCGACAGGCCGCAGACCTCGCCAAACCGGCCATCGAGGCGGCACGCGCCGAATACCGGTCGGTGCCCCTGTCCGGGCTGGCCGACCCATGGCACGAAAAGCGCTCGGGACGGCGCATTGCAGGGTTCTCCGTAGCCCGCGCCCAAAACGGCGTCCGGTTCCGCCTCGACTATCGGCGAAACGCCATCGGCGTGCTCAACATCGAGCAGCGCGACCAGCCGACCGCAATCTTTGAGACCGCCGGCCGCCGCAACCCCAATCGGCTTGCCGCATCCCTCGACCAAGTCGCCGCCGAACGCATGTGGAAGGTTGTCCCGGACAAGCCGACCCGACTGTTCGGCCCAGCCGTCTACCGGGCAGCAAGGAAAGGCGTCACCGACGCGTTGCGCCGTCTTATCCTCGACGCGGCGCGCACCGTTGAAAAGAGGATCTAGTGGCTCTCTCCATCCCCATTGTTTCGGAGTTCGACGGCAAGGGCGTCAACAAGGCGATCCGCGAGTTCGGGCAGCTCGAGACAGCCGGCGAGAAAGCCAACTTCGTGTTGAAGAAGGCGGCTCTGGCGTCCGCCGCCGCGTTCGCTGGGCTGGCAGCCGGAATCGGCTTCGCCACCAAGGCCGCCATGGAAGACGCCCAGGCGCAGACCCTGCTTGCCAAGTCGCTCCAAAACACGCTTGGCGCCACCAACGCCCAGATCGCCTCGTCCGAAAAGTACATCGCAACCCTGTCCCGCGCCACCGGCGTCGCCGACGACCAGCTCCGCCCCGCACTCGCCGCCCTCGTCCGCGGCACCAAGGATCTTGACGCCGCCCAAAAAACCCTCAACCTCGCGGTCGACATCAGCACCGCCACCGGCCGCGACCTCGTCGACGTGTCCAACGCCCTCGCCATGGCATACCAGGGCAACATGCGCGGCCTGCGGACGCTCACGCCCGAGATGGCGGCGCTCATCAAGGAAGGCGCGTCGCTCGACCAGGTCATGCAGACCCTCTCGGCCACGTTCGGCGGCGCGGCAGCTGCCAACGCGGAGACCGCGGCCGGCAAAATGCAGATCCTCCGAAACAGCCTCAACGAGGCCACGGAATCCATCGGCGCCGCGTTCCTGCCGGTGCTCGAGTCGCTGCTTCCAAAACTGCAAGCTTTCGCCGATTGGGCCGGGCAAAACACCGAACAACTCGTCAAGTTGACCTACATCATCGGCGGCACCACGGCCGCAATCATCGCCCTCAACTTCGCCATGAACCTCAACCCAGCCGTCGCCCTAGCGACCGGGTTCGTCGCAGTGACTACCGCCGTGTTCAAGGCCGGTACCGCATTCCGCAACGCCATCGGCACCACCGAACTGTGGAACTGGAACCTCAACAAACTGATCGGCACGCTCAACGCCCTTATCCGGCTCGCCAACCGATTCTCCATCGTCAACAAGGTGTTCGGCATTGAGGTACCCGAGATCGGGCTCGAGTTCGGCGGCAGCAACCAGGCGCCAACACCCCGCCAAGGCGGCATCCCCGGTTTCGGCCCGCAAGGCATGGCCCCGATTCCCGTGCCCCAAATCGGCACTGTCGGCGCACCGGGACTCGGCGGCTCATCCGGCGGGCGCTCCGGCTCAGCTGCACCCATCGCCACCATCCCCTTCACCCCAACCGGCATCGACCCGTTCCTCGACAACCCGTTCGTCCGGGCACGCGAGGGCGGCAACTTCACCGTCAACGTCAACGGCGGCCTCGCCACGTCCGCCGAAATCGGGCAAGCCGTCGTGGACGCCATCAAGCAATACACCAACGTCTCCGGCCCCGTCGACATCGCCGTCCGCTAATGGCGACCGCCACCGTCCCCAACGCAGGCACGTTCGACCTCGAGGTCGACATCGGGTTCAGCCCCGACGCGTTCCGACTGGACTCCGCCACCAAGGGCACGCTGGACGGCCCGGGCGTCTTGGACGGCACCACCGCCTACGCCTCAATCACGGACGGGGTCCTCAACGTGTCAATCAGCCGAGGTCGGCGCGACCCCGACGACCCGTTCCCCTCCGGCACCATGAGCTTCACCCTGGACGACACGCTCGCCGACGGCGTATTCGGCCCATTCGACGAGGACAGCCCCTACTACGACGACATCGCAGACGTCCCCGGCCTCGCCCCCGGCCGCCTCGTGCAGCTCACCCGCTATGACAACGCCAACAACCCGGAACTGCTGTTCGTCGGGTTCATCGTCAACTACGACTACAACTTCGCCCTCGGCGGCGTCAACACCGTCACCGTGTTCTGCGTCGACAACCTGTACCGGCTCGCCCAAACCTTCCTCACCGAGCACAACCCGACCAAGGAACTGACCGGCGCCCGCGTCAACGCCATCCTCGACCGGGCCGAAGTCGCCTACCCGTCCGGGGCGGCGCGGAACATCGCTGCAGGCACCGTCGAGCTTGGCGGCAGCGCGTCCTACGCCATCGCCGAGGGCACCAACGTCAAGGCGTACTTTGACCAGATCACCTATTCGGCGGAACGCGGCCGGATCTACGTTGATCGAGAAGGCATCCTTGTTTCCGAAGACAGGATTGGCACCACCCTTTCCGCCCCAGTCGCCACGTTTTCCGACACCGGCAACATTCCCTACCGGCAGCTCGGGATCACGTTCGCCGCCGAGGACATCGTCAACCGGGTCGCCATCACACCGGCCGGCGGCACCCAGCAAGTCGCCGACGACGCCGCCTCCCAAGCTGAGTACTTCATCAAGGCGCTCTACATCGACGGCAGCCTGCTCCACGACAACACGGCCGCCGCCACCCTCGCCTCATACCTGCTGTTCCCGGAACCCGACTACCGGTACAACACCGTCGAAACGTTCTACGGGCGGCTCACCGCCACCCAGCGGGACACAGTCGCCATCATCGACATCGGCGACACCGTCCTCATCAGCAAGCAGGTCATCATTGGCGGCGCCCCGACCACCCGCAGCCAGGAGCTCGCCGTTGAAGGCCTCGAGCACCGGATCACATTCGACGGCGGCATGACGACCCGCCTGTACACGTCCCCGACCACCATCGCGGTCGCCCTGATCCTCGACGATCCGGTTGACGGCATCCTCGACACCAACGCCCTAGGCTAGGCGCATGGCAACCCCCCCGGACTTCGTAGCAGGGCAGGTCCTCACGGCCGCGCAGATGAACAAGGTCGGCCTGTGGCTCATCAAGACGCAGACGATTGGCACCGGCGTCACGACCACCACCGTTACGGACGCCTTCTCTGCCGATTACGAGAACTATCGGATCATCGTCGCTGGCGGCGCATCGTCCGCCAACACCGGCAACAACAACATGGCGGTGACGTTGGGCGCCACGACCACTGGCTACTACCAGGGAGCCGTCGGATACACCTACGCCAACGTCACCGCCACCGTTCCGGTCAACAACGGCGCAGCCTGGCTCTGCGGCGGACAAACCACCTCCGGCCTCAACATGATCCTTGACCTGTTCAGACCGTTCGCCACCGACGAGACCTTCATGTCGTTCAGCTACTCGGTCATGGCCACCACCGGCTACGGCATCACCGGTGCCGGCTACCTCAACAACACGACGTCGTACACCGCCTTCACGATCACATCGTTGGCAACGACGACCCACACGGGCGGCACCGTGTACGTCTACGGCTACCGCGACTAGGAGACCCCCATGGCCGACCCCATCATTGTGCAGATCGACGACGTCGAGCGACCGGCCACCCCCGAGGAGCTCGAGCTCATCCAGACCGTCCAAGATTTCATGGCGAGCCAACCCGTGATCGGCGCGTGAGAGTGTGCCGACCGAGATCGTGGTCGCCCTCATCGCGGGCGGGTTCTCCGTCGTCGTCGCCCTCATCGGCCGCCTCATGCGGCAGAACAAGCGGGACCACGGCGACGTCTCCCGCGCCCTCGGCCGCATAGAAGGGAAGCTCGACGCCCATGTCGACGATCACCGCGCTCACGGCTAAGTACCGGCCCGTCATCGCCTCCTACGGGAGGGCGTTCCTCGCCGCCGTCCTCACCCTCGCCCTCGCCGGGGAGCACGACCCGAAGGCGTTGATCGCCGCTGGGATCGCCGCCATCGCCCCGCCCCTGCTTCGCTGGCTCAATCCCGCCGACCCATCGTTCGGGCGTGGCAGCACCCGCTAGACCGGCCATCCCCGGCTCCCGCGCTTACACCGGCTTTGACGGCGTAGCCCAAGGCGTCAAGGGTTCCACCGCCCAGTGGATACTCGAGGCGCGCCGCACCTCTGGCAACATCCTCCACAACCTCGGCGCCTTTGGCGTGAGGAACATGCGCGGCAAGAAATCCATGTCCGTGCACGCCACCGGCCGCGCCGTCGACCTCGGCTACTCCCGCAAACCCGGCAGCCCCCAGCCCGACTGGGGCCGCAGCTCCGTCATGCCCTGGCTAGACCGCATCGTCGCCAACGCCAACCTGCTCGGCGTCGAGTGCATCCTCGACTACTTCCCCGCCCCGCATGGCCGAGGCTGGCGCTGCGACCGCCAAGCATGGATCGTCTACCGGATGCAGACCATCGGCGGCGCCCCCGGCGGCCAATGGTTCCATGTCGAGCTCAACGGGCAAATCACCGCCACCGAGGTACGAAAAGCCTTTCGGCAGGTCTTTCCCGAAATCCCCACTTCGTAACTCCACGCCTGTAACCTCGTCCATACCGACGAAAGGCAAGCGGCAACCCATGCCCGAACCTACGACCTACCTCTACGAGCCATATGTGGCCCGGATGGAGAACGGCCGCGAGGTGCTCGTGCAGCTGTTCCGCGACCCCGACACCGGCCACGTAATCGTCGGGCAAATCACGTTTCGCCAGGTTGGCGGCGCGTGGGGCCCGCCCTACCAACTGGAGGTCAAGTGAATCCCATTTACCTGTTCCGGCTCGTTTTGGCGGGTCTGGTGTCTCTAGGCGTGCTCAGCCAGTTCCCCGCCCCAGACGCGAGTTTTGAGGCCTCTGAGGCGATCTACGAGGTGCCTGCCAGAGTGCCCTCGACGACCCTTGCTCCGCGGAAAGGCCCGGAGCCCGCAGCCGCCGCCCGACCGCTCGTCGGCTTCATCGACAACTGCGAGGACGGCCTCGAGCTGGCCCTTCGCGCCGGGTGGCCGGCCGAGCACCTCGCCCACCTTGGCCGCATCATGTGGCGCGAGTCGAATTGCAAGAGCTGGGCGTTCAACCCAAACGACGTGTCGGGCGGGTCGCGTGGTCTGCTCCAGATCAACGGCGCCCACACCAAGCCCACCGCATGGAACCCAACCGGCTGGCTCCAATCCCAATACATCGGCATCGTCAAGACCGACGACCTGTTCAACGCCGAGCTCAACCTGCGCGCCGGATGGGTGCTCTACCAGTACGCCGAGCGCGTGTATGGTGACGGCTGGCAGCCGTGGGCAGCGACCCGCGACCGCGACTAGAACACCCGACAACTAGGAGATCCCGACATGGAACCCACCGAAACCAGCGACCTCGCGTCGCGCATCGCAGAAATGAGCCGAGCGTTTATGGCCGCGCAAGCCATTGACGAGCGGCTCAAAAACTGGCTGATGACCCAAGAAGGCAGGGACGGCCGTTCGCTTGTCGTCCTGTCCGAAATGAGCGACAAGGAACTGCTCAAGTTGGACAACATCGGCAAATACGGCGTTGCACGACTCCGCAAGTTTTTCGCGCTCTACGGTTTCCACCCTAAGTGCGAAAGTTGCGGCAAGTGACTGACGACATGAACGACCCCAACCTCCGGGCCTTTGACGCCCTCATGCGCGAGGCGTTCCCGCCCGTACGCAAGCCGATCCCCGAAGGATTGACCGCGGACGAGCGTGCCATCAGCCAGGCGCTCGCCGAGCTTGACCACATGCTGTGCGAGCTGCGCGACCTCGTCGCGGAAATGCGGGCAAGCCTTGCAGAGTTGCGGCACGCCCGCATCAAGCGCGAGGAGTACAAGCCGTGGCACTAGAGCGCGGCCGCCCCGCCACCAGCGTCGACCGTGCCGCCCAAGCATGGCGGCGCGAAGCTCTTGACCTGCGCGACACCGTGTTCCACATGCGCGAACAAATCGGCGAAGTCCGAGCCACGATCATCGACGCGCTGACTCGACTCGGAGCGACTGGCGCCGAAACACACGAAGCGCGGACGCTTCTGTTAGAGGCGCTTGACCAGCTGTTGAAGGCCAAGAGACCATGACCGACGACCTGTTCTCATACGCCGAGGGACAGCGCCTTGCTGTTGAGGGCGCCGACCGGGCACACACCGCCAGCGACGACCAGTTCAAGACCCACGCCGAAGCCACCATCTTGGAGGTCGGCCGGATGCACCCCACCTTCACCGCTGACGACGTCGTCCGCTGGTGCCAGGTGCGCGGCCTGCCGCTTCCCGAAAACGGCTCTGCGTGGGGCTCCGTGTTCCGCCGCCTGTCGACAACCAAGCGCATCGCCTTCACGGGCGAGCTGCGGCCCTCGGAACGGGCGTCAAGGCACGCCGATCTTCAGCGCGTGTGGAGGCTCGCATGATCCGCCGCATTTTGGACGGCATCCGCCGACGCAACCGGCTCCGCGTAGCGACAATTGCCATGTACAACTCGGGCATGTGCCAGTACGTCACCGTCCGGGACGGGCAGCTCGTGCACCGGTGCGCCGAGGATCACCCGCGGTATTGCCCGTGGCTCGAGGCCCGTCGGATTGTTGACGAGCAGATTGGAGCGTGGTGACTGTGTCCGTTCTAGGGACCTACTACTTCAGCTACAAACTGCCCGACTATTGCGAGTTCGGCGGCGACCCGAACCCGGACACGTCCGTCTGCGTCCACGTCGCCAGCACGCAGGGCGAACACGTGTGGCTCGAGGTGATCCGGTGGGATGCCGGGAAGGAAAACCAGATGGAGCGCGCAGAATGCGGCGCAGCCTTCGACCTTGATACGGCGAAGTTGATTGCGGCGGCCCTGACCCGTTGGATCGCCGCCCACGACAAGGAACAGGCCTGACCATGGGATTCAACCTTGACGACTACGAACCGGTAGCGAGCCGCCTTGCCCGGTGGCTCGAGCAGACCGACGGCCAACCCCGCGTCATCACCCACTTGGTGCACTACCAAGAGAACCGGTGCGTCTTTCGCGCCGAACTGTGGGTCGGCGACATGCTGATTGCCACCGGATGGGCTGAGGAAACCCGAGGGGACGGCAACGTCAACCGGACAAGCCATCTCGAGAACTGCGAATCGTCGGCTGTCGGCCGCGCACTCGCGAACGCCGGGCTCGCAGGCTCCGATCCCGCCAAGCGCCCATCCCGCGAGGAAATGGCCAAGGTCGCCCGAGCTGGAGGGGGTGCGGGTGGAACATCATCCTCCGGCTCGGGCACAGTTCCCGCAGGATCGGACACTGGCGGCCGCTACGCCTCTCCGAAGCAGCTTGCCTACATTCGCCGCCTTGGAAACGACCGCGGCCACACGACCGAAGAAGGCCTCCAAGCAGCCATTGACTCAATCCTCCAAACTGACGTGCTCGTTTCACAGCTCACCCCGGCGCAAGCGTCTCGAGTGATTGACGCGTGGAAATGATCCCCGACCTCAAGCCGTGGGTTGCGCTGCTCGCCGGCCTCGCCTACGGGATCGTGTTCGGCGGCTGGATCGCCCTAGGACTGGTCGGCTGGTGAACCGCATGATCCTCTTGGCGTCCGCCCTTGTGGCCTGCGCCTTGTGGCTCCGAGGACGCCCATGATCTCCGAGCGCGCCCTGCTTGACGCCGTCGTGGCCATCGCCAAAGGCAACCGATGGCTCGTCTACCACGCCCTGCCCAGCATGAACCGGCGCGGCGCCTGGGCAACACACTTCCGAGGCCACGCCGGCTTCCCTGACCTCATCCTCAACCACCCGGTCGGCGACCTTGTCATCGTCGAGCTGAAGTCCGAAATCGGCCGGGTAACCGACGGACAGCACCGCTGGCTTGCCTCGTTTGAGGCGGCCGGCATCGAAACACACGTCTGGCGCCCCGCACAGCTGAAGAACGGCACCATCGCAGGCAGGCTCGGAAAGCCGGTCAAGCGTGGCTAGAGGCTCCAAACCCGTGGCACGGCTGCCCTTCGCACCCATCGCCAACCTGTACCCCGACCAGTCCCTCCGAAGGCTCGCCGACCTGTTCGGCGTCACTTGGACGGCGATCAAGGCGTGGACGGAACGCGGCGTGCCAGTGCACCGCGCCGACGACCTCGCCGTCACGTGCCTCGGCCTGCACCCCGCATCCGTGTGGGGCGACGCATGGTGGGAATCCACACCGCTCGAGGACTAGACAGCCATAGCCATACGGCCCGCACCTTCGGGTGCCATGCCCTACTCCGGGTCGCACTGGAGGTGGGAACACACGGAAACGTGGGTAGATCGACGCGCCCGCGCCCAGACATGGGAAGTGCGGCAAGGCGTCGAGGCGGCCCGTACACATAATCGGGCGACAGGCAAGGCAAGAGGTAGCGGACTGAGGCAACCCGCGGGCGGCCCTTCCAGAGCCCTGTCTCGAGACGACCTAGACGCACACAACAACAGACACCTACACGCCCGGACACACACACGACGGCCCGACCCCATCCCTTCCGGCGGCGTCCCCGAGCTTGCGAGGGGCGGCGCAACGGGGGGCGCGGGGGGAAGCCCCCCGCATACGCTGACGACAACCGACCCGAGGAACCCATGCCATCCAAACACCGCGCCTACTCCGACCCCGAATACCAGCGCAACCGCAAAATCGCCCTAGAACGCGACGGCCACGCCTGCCGCTACTGCCGACGCCCAGCCAACACCGTCGACCACATCGTCCCACTCATGCACGGCGGAGGCCACGGCCTCGACAACCTTGCCGCCTGCTGCACCAAATGCAACTCAACCCGCGGCAACCGGGCACGCACACTTGACACCCAAGCCCGCCAAGCCATACGCGCCGAAGCCCTACGCGACATCGGAATCCCAATAGGCAGCGACGTTTTTTACGGCGACTTCCAGTTCAC
>Ga0129333_10003166_pt1 | contig 15356 bp, 13 predicted proteins | sample CPB6_08_DNA_FD_94474 | JGI IMG/M metagenome (GOLD analysis project Ga0129333, IMG submission 94474) | Freshwater to marine salinity gradient microbial communities from Chesapeake Bay, USA - CPBay_Sum_0.6_0.8_DNA | ecosystem: Environmental > Aquatic > Marine > Coastal | place: USA: Chesapeake...
CGACGAACTGCTCGAGGACCTCGATCGGCACGTCGACGAGAACGACCACTTCGAGTTCTTCTGGCTACCCCACACGCCGTGGGCACTCACCAAGCGCAACCAGCGCACCGACGCCGAGCCCGATCGCCCGACGATCGAGGACCGAGCGCGACTCTGGTGGTCGAAGACCTTCATCGAGAACATCGGCTTCGGGGCACTGTGCGAAATCGGTCGTCGACGACCGAGCCTGATCCCCCGCCTAGCCACGGCACTTCCTTCGTCGGGCCGGACGGTGCGCACGTCCGACAGTCATCGGGTCTTCGCCAGCGCCCGACTGGTGCGATTCCTCGAGATGGAGTGGTCGATTCCCCGTTCGGAATGTGCCGTCGCCCTGCGCCGTCTGCGCGACATGATCGACGACGAGGGCCACTTGGTGTCCTTCCCCGTGGAGGTGCGCTTCACGTCGGCCGACGACGTCGCGCTCTCCACGGCCAACGGACGCGACTCCGCCTATGTCGCCGTGCACATGTACAAGGGAACTCCATGGGCCGACATCGAGCGCTACTTCCGTTCCGTCGAACGAATCATGCGCGACCTCGGTGGTCGTCCCCACTGGGGGAAGATGCATTTCATGGGGGCGGCCGAACTCGCGCCGCTCTATCCGCGGTGGGACGACTTCCTCGAGCTCCGCGAGCGCATGGATCCGCGACGGGTCTTCGCCAACGAGTACACCGAGCGCGTCTTCGGACGCTGAGCAACCGCTCGTCCGGTACCACCGCCACCATCCGGGACCACTCGCGTACCGATTCGCTCCGGCGGGGCTGACAGCGATTGGTTCGTGCCGTACCTTCGCCGACACGGGCGGATTCGCCCGGTCGAAAACAATCGCGAAAGAAGGAACCCATGACACTCTTGAAACGACCCCTCCTCGATGTCGACTGGCCGTCGCTGCTCGGCCGATCGCCCTTCGACTGGCCCGACTCGTGGCCCGACATGCTCGTCGACTCCACGGTTCGCGTGGAGGAGTTCGAGCGGGACGGCTCGTTCGTCATCCGAGCCGAAGTCCCCGGCATCGATCCCGACAAGGACGTCGAACTCACGATGAACGACTCGACGCTGCGCCTGATGGTGCACCGCCAACAGGAGAAGCACACGTCGGAGTTCCGGCACTACCGAAGTGAGTTCCGTTACGGCTCGTTCACCCGGATGATCGCTCTCCCCTCGGGCGCCACGCCGAAGGAGATTCATGCGACCTACGCCGACGGAATCCTGGAGGTCACCGTGCCGATGAACGGGAGCAAGGCCAAGGAGCAACGAATCCGCATCGAACATCGCTGATCCCCCTCGCGGGTCTCCCGCCAACCCGGCGACGGGTTGGTCACGGTTCCCCGTGGTCGACGACCCCGATCCGGCCGAGTCCCCCTCCGGATCGGGGTCGTCTCGCGCCGAGCCCACATCACGTCCCGACCGCACGGTCGCGTCGTGAACGGACCAAGAGATCGACCACTTCCTCGTCGGTGGTCGGTTCGAAGTCGCGATAGGCCGCTCCCACGCCGCCGAAGTCCCTCGGCGTCTCCAACGCCACCGTGGCGTCGACCTCGTCGGCGAAGTCCGACTCCCAGCCGAACGGCGCCACTGGCACGGCCAGAATCGTTCGAGTGGCTCCTCGCCCGCGCGCGACGCGACAACCTGCTCGCGCTGTGTGTCCGTTGGCCAAGCCGTCGTCGACCACCAACACGGTTCGCCCCGCCAGGTCGATGGGATCGATCCGGGCGCGCAGAGCGGCGACTCTCTCGACCACCAGTGAGTGACGACGCGAGACCTCTTCGGCCAGTTGCTCCTCGGAACCTCCGAGCAACCGGGCCGCGACGGGATCGAGCGCCACGACACCGTCCTCGCCCACCGCTCCGACCCCGAGTTCGGGATCCCGGAACGACCCGATCTTGCGCACGACGATCACGTCGAGCGGAGAAGCCAGTGCATCGGCCACCGCGGCGGCCACCGGCACACCCCCGCGTGGCAGGCCGACCACCACGAGATCGGAACGATCCCATGAGCATTCGGAGAACAGACCGTCGACGGCCACGGCGAGACGACGACCTGCATCCACTCGATCACGGAACAACGTCGACCACCGGCGGCGAACCTACTAGCCCGACGACCCTTACGTCGCGAATCGCCCCGGTTCGTCGGAAGTCGGTACGAATCAACCGATCTCGGAGCACCTCACCGGACGGCCCTCCCGGTGCGACTTCCAGGCCGCGAGACCGATGACGAGCGGAGCCCGCCCGTCGTTGCCGTTCACCGGCGACGATCCCCCCTTGGCGACGTAGTCGACGAAGGCCGACCACTCGGCCACGTAGGACGGGATGTAGCGGTCGAGGAAGAAAAAGGGCAACAGACCCTGCGTGGTGCCGTTGGCCGTGCGCTGGATGCCCGTGTGGGCCAGCGGATTCTCGGAAGCGGCCAGCCCCTTCGACCCGAATGCTTCGACGCGCTGGTCGTACCCGTACACCGCCCGACGCGAGTTGTCGATGGTGGTGATGCATCCGTTCTCGTGTTGCAGGACAATCACCGCGGTGTCGACGTCGCCGGCGGCACCGATGGCCGGGTCGACGCGCACGGCTCCGCGGGCGAACACCTCGACCACCTCGCTGCCCGTCACGTAACGAGCCATGTCGAAGTCGTGAATCGTCATGTCGAGGAAGATCCCTCCCGACACTTCGATGTAGGCGATCGGCGGCGGGGCAGGATCGCGGCTGGTGATGCGCACCATCTCGATGTCGCCGATCGCCCCGGCCGCCACTGCGTCGCGCACCGATTTGTGGGCCGCGTCGAATCGACGATTGAACCCGATTTGCAACGGCACACCGGCCTTCTCGACCGCGGCCAGAGCCTCATCGACCAACGCGAGTTCCATCGACACCGGCTTCTCGCAGAAGATGGCCTTGCCTGCCGCGGCGGCCGCGATCATGAGCGGCACGTGCGTGTCAGTGCTGGAACAGATGGCGACGGCGTCGACCGCGGACGATCCGAGGACCTCGTCGGCGTTCGTGGTGTGCGGCACGCCGAGGTCGGAGCCCACCGCCGAGGCGGCGGCCGCATTGATGTCCTGGACCATCGCCAGGGTCGCGCCGGGCACCTGACGCGCCACCAGTTCGGCGTGCATCTTGCCGATGCGGCCCACTCCGAGAACTCCGATTCGTAGGGTCATGATGCTTCTCTCTTTCGTTGGCTGGAATCTCGTGGAGAACTCGGTGCGCTCATCGGTCGACCGCGGGCCGTGGCGTCTCGGCCCACGAGGGTTTCGGAGCGTCACCGGCACCCTGCACCGACTGGTCGTAGTCGATGATGTTGCCGGTCATCATTCCCGAATCGTCCGACAGGTAGAACGCGATGGCGCGCGCGACTTCCGGTGGCTTGATCAGGCGGCCGAAAGGTTGGTCGGCTTCGGCTCGTTCGAGCCAGCCGTCGACCGCTCCGTGATAGCGGCGTTGGACCGCATCCTCGGCTTCGGTGTCCATCCAACCGGGGTTGATCTGGTTCACCCGGATTCCGTGACGCATCAACGAGAACGCCGCGTTGCGGGTCATGACCGACAGGGCACCCTTGGAGACGCAGTACACGTGGATGAACGGCTGGCCTCCGTGTCCGCTCGTCGAGCCGATGTTCACCACCGATCCGCGCACTCCCTCCCGTCGCATCAGGGTGGCGCAACCCTGCAACATGAAAAAAGGAGCCCGGACGTTCAGGGCCATCATGGTGTCGAAGTGCTCGATGCTCGCGTCCCACACCGTGCTCCGGTCGGTGAAGGCGGCGACGTTCACCAGACCGTGCACCACTCCGAACTTCGCATCGGCCGCCGCCACCACCCGCTCCGGTGCATCGGCGTCGGTGAGGTCGGCCTCCACGAAGACGGCGCCAGTGCCCCCACGTTCGATGTCGTCGGCCAGACGCCGACCACGCTCCGCCGACCGACCAGCGATCACGACCCCGGCCGCACCCTGCCGCGCGCACTCACGGACCGTCGCCTCGCCGAGGCCCTGCGTGCCGCCGCTGACGACGATCACTCGTCCGGCCAACGAACCCAGCGATCCCGACATCTCAGACTCCCCTTCTCTGCCGACGCTTGCCCTCCACCAAGGCCTCACGGGCCGACCGAACCTGCGGCCGGTCGGAGACTTCGGGAACGCCGACCTCCCACCATCCGCCGCCCTCCGTCCACGAGTATTGGTCGACGTCGATCACGATCACCGACGTGCGTTGGTTCGCCCGGGCTCTGGAGAATGCCGCCTCGAATTCGTCGATCGACCCGACACGCTCGACCTCGCAACCCATCGAACGCGCGTGAGCGGCGAAGTCGACCCGCACGTACTCGGCGTGCTTGGTGTCTCGAAGCAGGTTGTTGAAGGGTTCGCCTCCCTGGTTCACCTGGAGGCGGTTGATGACCGCATAGCCCTCATTGTCGCACACCACCACGATCAGTTTGTGACCGCTCAGCACCGAGCTGTAGAGGTCGCTGTTCATCATCAGATACGAACCGTCACCGACGAAGGTGATCACCTCGCGATCGGGGAGCGCCATCTTGGCGCCCCATGCTCCCGAGATCTCGTAGCCCATGCACGAGAATCCGTACTCCACGTCGAAGGTGTGCACACCTTTCGATCGCCAGCCGTTGTTGAGCTCGCCGGGCAATCCGCCGGCCGCACCGACCGCGTAGTCGGAAGGTGTCGATGCCCGATCCACCGCACCGACCACCTGCGCGTAGGTGGTCCGCCCGGACTCCGACGGCGTCTTGGCGGCGATCTTGTCGATGTAGGCGTGGTACTGGGCCGTCTCCACCGAGGCTCGATCGGTCCAGTCGTCGGAGAAGCGCACTCCGTCGACCAGGGGCAACAACTCCTCGAGCACCGCCCGGGCGTCGCCCACCACCGGCGAGGCCCGGTGCTTCGTGGCGTCGAATCCCGCCGCGTTCACGCCCACGAAGCGCGCGTCGGAGGCGAAGGCCGTCCACGATGCGGTGGTGAAGTCCTGCAGACGGGTGCCGACGGCGATCACCACGTCGGCTTCGGCCGCCAGAGCGTTGGCCGACGTGCATCCGGTGGTGCCGATCGGACCGGCGTTCAGGGGATGCGCGGCCGTCAGGCAGGCCTTGCCGGCCACCGTCTCGACGACGGGAACGTTCAGGCGTTCGGCGAACTCCCGGAGTGTGCTCTCGGCCTCGGAGTAATGCACTCCGCCTCCGGCGATCAGGAGAGGTCGCTCGGCGCTCCGGATCACTTCGGCCGCCCTCCGCAACTGGCCGAGGTCGGCTCGCGGACGAGCGACCTCGTGCACCACCTCGGCAAAGAACTCGGCCGGGTAGTCCCACGCCTCGGCTTGGACGTCCTGGGGCAACCCGATGAAGGCAGGGCCACACGTGGCCGGATCGAGCATCGTGCGCACGGCCTGCGGCAGCGACGCCACGATCTGCTCGGGTGACGTGATGCGGTCCCAGTAGCGAACGACCGGTTTGAAGGCGTCGTTCACGGTGATGGTGGGATCACCGAAGTGCTCGACCTGCTGCAGCACCGGATCCGGCAGACGACTGGCGAAGGTGTCTCCGGACAGCAGCAACACCGGCAGACGGTTGGCCATCGCCACTCCCGCCGCCGTCACCATGTTGGTGGCGCCCGGACCGACCGAGGACGTGGCCACCATGATGCGCCTGCGCTTGGCCGCCTTGGCGAACGCCACCGCCGCCAATGCCATCCCTTGTTCGTTCTGACCGCGCCAGGTGGGCATCACCTCGCGCACCTCGCGCAGTGCGAGAGCGAGGCTCGTGACGTTGCCGTGCCCGAAGATGCCGTAGACGCCCGGGAAGAGCTGAACCTTCTCGCCCTCGATCACCGTCTTTTGAGCGACCAGGAACCGGACCACCGCTTCGGCGGTGGTGCAACGAACCGTGCTCACGCTTCGAGCCTCCGCACGGACTCCCAACGTCCCGACTCGCAGGAACGCAACCACGTGTCCTGAACGCTCACGTAATCGAGGGCTTCCTCGAACGACGGCACGTGTCGCGTTCCGGCCGCGACCGAGGAGAGATAGGCGTAGTCCTCGATGGTCACCAGATCCTCGAAACCGATCGAGTTGGCGTCGCCGGGAACGAAGTGGCCGTGGAACGGATACCGATCGCCCGCCCGCACGGTCGTGTAACCGCGGGGGGCTTCTCCGTCGTCGTCGACGAGGAAGACCTGCATCTCGTTCATCGTCTCGAGATTCCACGACAACGACCCCTTGGTGCCGTACACCTCGAAGGCCATTTGGCTCTCGGGCCCCATGATGGCCCGGGAGGTCTCGAAGGCGCCGCGCGCTCCGTTGGCGAACTTCACCATGCAGGCCGAGTAGTCCTCGTTGGTCACGGCTCCGGTCGGGTCACCGGGTTGTCCGCGGTCGTAATGGGTCCCACCGGCTTTGGGCAACGGCCGTTGCTTGATGAAGATCTCGGAAGTGCCGGTGAGGCTGTCGATCGGACCGATGAGGAACATCGCGAGATCGATGGCGTGACTCATGATGTCACTCGACACTCCGTAACCGGCACCGTCGACGAGGAAGCGCCACGAGAGGAGACCCATCGGGTCGGCTCCGTACATCGAGAAGAAACGTCCCCGGTAGTTGGTGATCGTGCCGAGACGCCCGGAGTCGATGAGAGCCTTGGCGTGAAGAACCAGTGGCGCCCATCGGTAGTTGTAACCGACGCCCGTGACGGCCGAGGTTCCCCGAGCGGCCGCCGCGACGCGAGCCGTCTGCGGAGGCGTGCCACCCACCGGCTTCTCGCAGAAGACGTGCTTGCCCGCCGCGAGTGCCGCCGTGCACACCGGCTCGTGGAGCATGTTCGGCGCGCACACCGACACGACGTCGACCTCGGGATCGTTGACCGCGTCCTCCCAGTTCTCGACGCCGCGCGCGTACCCGAAGTCGTTCACGGCCGACTCGCGACGCGCCGCCACGTTGTCGGCACAGACGAGCAGCCTCGGCTCGAAGGTGCGGTCGGGGAACAGGCTCGGGATGCGCCGGTAGGACCGACTGTGGGCTTGACCCATCCAGCCGAAACCGATCGTCGCGATGTTGAGGGTCTTCTTCATGGGGTCTCCTAGAAAGTGCTGTCTGGTTTCAACGGTCGCGACCGAGCGCGAGGCGCTCGGTCACTTCGTCCTCGTAGGGCATGTCGTCCGAGCAGAGAAGTCGCGAAGCCACGATGGCCCCGGCGACGTTGGCGAACTCGACGATCCTCACCGGGTCCCATCCGGACAGCAGGCCATGACAGACCGCTCCCCCGAAGGCATCCCCGGCACCGAGGCCGCACACCACCTCGACCGGAAACGGCCGCACCACCGTCGGCTCGAGATCCGGGGTCGCAACCAATACCCCGTCGCCACCCTGCTTCACGATGGCGAGGTCGACCCCGCGTTCGAGCAAACGGCGGATCGCCTCCAGCGGTTCGCCCGTTCCAACGGCGACCTCGCACTCCTTGCGGTTCCCGATCGCCACCGTGCACGAATCCACGAGGGGGCCGATGGCCTCGCGGGCCGCCTCCTCGTCGCGCCAGAACTGCGGTCGGTAGTCGAGGTCGAGCACCGTGTGCGCACGGCGACCGCGCGCCGCGAGCAGGGCACGACTGGTGGTGGCGATCGGATCCTTCGCCATCACCGAGGCGCTCACCCAAAAGATGGGAACCCGAGCCACGAGATCGACATCGACCTCGTCGAGCGTCACCGTGTCGTCGGGTGCCCCGGGCACCCGACGAAAGTGGATCGTCGGGTCCTCGGGAGGGTCCATCGCGGCGAAGGCGAGTGGCGTCGGGTACTCGGCATGGCGGCCCACGAAACGCACGTCGACACCGAACTCCCTCAACTTTTTCGAGACGTACTCGCCGAAGGGATCGGAACCGACCTTGGTGATCACGGCCGCCCGATGACCGAGGCGGGCTGCGGCCACCGCCACGTTGGTGGGCGAGCCTCCCACCGACTTCACGAACGACTGCTGACCGTCGAACCCCACGTGCGGCTCGCGCGCGTACAGGTCGACGCTCACCCGACCGATCGTGACGATCTCGGGATCATCGGCACGACCGGACGTCAATTTCAGCCGATCCCCAACTCGTGTTCGATGGCTTCGAGCTCGGCTCCACCGGCCATGAGGCGCGACAGCTCCACCCGCGAGATCTCGTCCTTGGCGAAGTCACCCAGACTGCGTCCACGGTTCAGCAACAAGAAACGGTCGCCGACGGGGAAGGCGTGGTTCGGGTTGTGGGTGATGAAGATCACGCCCAGTCCGCGCTCGGCGGCCATGCGCGTGTACTTCAGCACCACGCCAGCCTGCTTCACGCCGAGCGCGGATGTCGGTTCGTCGAGGATCAGCACGCGCGCCCCGAAGTACACGGCGCGTGCGATGGCCACGGACTGCCGCTCACCGCCCGAGAGGGTTCCGACCGGCTGGTCGACGTCGCGGACGTCGATGCCCATCTTGGCCATCTCCTCCTTGGCGGTGCGCTTGGCGAACGCCGAATCGAACCACTTGACGGGACCGATGCCCTTGGTGGGTTCGGAGCCGAGGAAGAAGTTGCGCCACACCGACATGAGCGGCGCCATGGCGAGGTCCTGGAACACCGTCGCGATGCCCGCCGACCGTGCCTCGCGCGGAGAGATGAAGTTCACCGGCCTTCCGTCCATCAGGAACTCGCCGGCCGAGGGCTGGTGCACTCCCGAGAGGATCTTGATGAACGTCGACTTCCCGGCGCCATTGTCACCGAGGACGCACGTGACCTTGCCGGCCTCCACCGTGGTGGAGATGCCCTCCAAGGCCGTGACATTGCCGAAGTACTTGCTGATTCCGCGGAGTTCGAGAATCGGTTGCGACGACATCAGCGTGCCTCCTGAGCCTTCTTGCGGGTGTAGTTGTTGACGAGCACCGCGAGCAACAGCACCACGCCGAGGAAGGCGAACCGCCCGTCGGAGTTCCAGCCCGTCGACTGCACTCCGTTCGTGGACATGGCCATGATCGCGGCACCGAGGCAGGCTCCGATCACCGAACCGTAACCGCCGGTCATCAGACATCCGCCGACCACGGCGGCGATGATGTACTCGAACTCGAGTCCGGTGCCCTGGTTGGCCTGCACGGTTCCGTAACGGAGGGCGATCAGGGTTCCGGCGAGGCATCCGCACAGCGACACCACGACGAACAAACCGATCTTCACCTTCTCGACCGGAACACCGATGGCACGGGCGGCGTCCTGGTTGCCGCCCACAGCGAAGATCCAGTTACCCCACTTCGTCTTGGTGAGCACGAAGGCGCCGATGGCCGCCACCAGTGCCCACCACAGCACCGGCTGCCGCAGGACGTTCTGGCCCACCGTGCCGCCCGCCGCCTTGACCTTCTCGGCGTTCTCCGGTGTGAGGTTGCTCCACACCACCCGGATGATCATGCCGGTCGCCGCGAGGGTGAATCCCGCGAACTGCAGACGCTTGCCCAGGCGGTCGGCCTTGGGGTCGCTGTTGCGGCGCTTCTCCATCGAAAGTTCGAGAAGTGTGTTGATCGCGATCAAGGTCGCACCGATGCACATCGCCGTGAACAACCCGGTACGGAAACGAACAGCCCCGGCGTCGGCCCGGATCACCAGAGCCAACACGAGGATCGCGACTGCGGTCGAGAGACCGATGACCGCCTGCCAACCGGTGCTGCTCCGACCGGCCAGACCCCGGGCGCTCATGAGAAGAACCACCCCGCCGGCGGCGAGCGCCAACATCGCCATGGCCCGCAGGCCCTGCACCGTCGACAACTGGAAGAACGACAGCACGGACACCATGAGCGTGAGACCGCAGTACGGCGCGAAGAAGAGGAGTCGCGGAACCTCGCCGCGCAATGATCGCGCGCGAATCGCCGGAACCGAGGCGCGCACCGCCAGGAAGACTCCGACGGCCGCCGCGACCACCGCCACGATCGGACGGAGACCGGATGACACCCACGTGAGCACCGGAACGTCGACCGATCGATCGAGCGGAATGGGAGTGAGACAGGCCAACGTGATACCGAGCAAGCCGACGCCCACGCGAACGAGAACCCCGCGCGGAACCGGATCCGTCAGTCGAGTCGATCGTGGCTTCCAGCGGGCCCGCGACGTCGACACCGCGAGCAGAACCGCTCCCGCCGCCATCACGAGACCCCACAGGACGTTGGCACCGACACCGTCGGTACGGTTCAGGGCGGTGAAGCCGACCGCGGCCGCGGCCAGACCCGCCAACGACAACGCGAGGTCGACGAGCGAAACACCCTGACGTCGAATGAACGATTGCTCGAGCAGTCCGTAAGCGAACGCCGCTCCTCCGAGGAGCACGAGCGCCAAGAAAAGGAAGTCGCGTCCCTTGAACTCGGTGAACATCCACTCGTGGGCGATCCAGCCCTTCAGGGTCTTGGCGCCGTCCTGTTCCAGGATGTCGGCCACCTGCACCTTGCCGGCCAGACGCTTCGACATCACCAGCATCACACCCCTCAACACGAAGAACGTGGCGAGCGTGACAATGAAACTCGGTAACCCTGTTCGGTTCACCATGAAACCGTTGAACCATCCGACGGCTCCGGCGGCGAGAAAAGCCGCGCCGATGGACCATCCGATGTGGATTCCCTCGCCTCCAAAGTAGGTGGCCATCAAGCCGATGAGAATCGCCGTGGCGCCCGTCATGACACCGGCCGAGAGATCGAACTCGCCGCCGATCATCAGCAACGCGATGGCCACGGCCATGATCCCGAGCGGCGCCGCCACGTCGAGCCAGTTCAAGGTGGAGTCGGCCTCACCGAAAGTGCGGGCGTTCCCCCAGAAGAAGGACCAGACGATGACCGCTCCGATGAGTGCACCAATCTCGGGTGACACCAACCAGCGTTGCAACGGCCCTCGGTGCACGATGCGCTCATCGGCCTTGGCGACCGGAGCCGAATCGACGGCTGTCTCGGACATGAACTCCCCCACTTCCCCGGGCCACATCTGGCCACACACCGGATCTCGGACCGGCGGCCGTCGGATCGACATCCGATGAAACCACATTCGATGAAACCACATTCGATTCTCGGATCGCCGTGGCGACCCACCGGGAACGAGACGACCGGGGCGGGCGAACCACACCCCGGTCGTCGAGTTCCGGATGGCGGGGGCTCGCGCCCCCACCACCTCAGTTGGTACCGATCAGCGAGTGCCGGCGGCGACCAGTTCGGCAACCGCGGCGACGTTGTCGGCGGTCACGAAACCGGGGCCGGTGGCGATCGGGAGACCGCCACCCAGGGTGTTCGCGTTGGTCGCGTTCAGGTAGAGCGCGATGACGGCGACGTAGCCCTGGAGGTACTGCTGCTGGTCGATGGTGAAGGCCACCGTGCCGGCCTCGATGTCGGCCAGAAGGTCGGTCGACAGGTCGACGCCACCGATGGTGAGCTCGCGGCCGAGTTCGGCGGCGGCGAGAGCGGCATCGTGAGCCACGACCGGACCGGTGCCGAAGACACCGTCGATGTCCGGGTCGGCGTCGAGCGCGGCCTTCAGGTCGGCCTGCTGGCGGCCCGAAGCGTCACCCGAGGTGGTGATCACGACGACCTCACCCTCGAAGGTGTCCTCGAGACCGTTGCAGCGAGCGTCGAGACCGGTGTTGGTCTGCTCCTGCTTGGCGCAGAGAACCTTGGTGGCGCCGGCTTCGTTGAACTTCTCGCCCGCACCCTGGCCGGCCTGGAACTCGTCCTGACCGATGTGGGTGAACGCGCCGAACTCCTTGTAGAGATCGGAGCCGGAGTTGAGGGTCACGACCGGGATGCCAGCGTCGACCGCGGCGGCCACGGCGTCACGAACCGCGTCCGGATCGGCGAGCGACACGCCGATTCCATCGACACCGTCGGCGACGGCCTGGTTGATCGCGGCGGCCTGATCGGTGCCGGTGTTGTTCGAGCCGATGTAACGGATCGTGATGCCGAGAGCCTCACCGGCCGCCTCGGCGCCCTTCTGAGCGACGGACCAGAACACGCCTCCGTCACCGTGGGTGATGATGGCGATCTCGATGTCCTCGCCCTCGGTCACGTCCACGGCCTCGGTGCTGTCCGGAGCGTCGGTACCGGCCGGAGCCTCGGTGCTGGACGCCTCGGTGCCTTCCGGAGCCGACGTCGACTCGGAGCCTCCGTCGTCACCGCCACAGGCCGCGAAGGCCAGGGTGGCAACGGCGAGGAGACCCGCGTAGCGGAGCTTCTTCATTGCTTGGTTCCCCCTTTTGGGTAGTTGATGCCGTTTCCGGCTGTTTGTGACGGAACCGTCGCCGGCCCCGTTTTCGAACCCGATCCTCGGGTGCCTCGGCCTAGACCGCGACAACCTCGAATCGGGAGCGAAGGTATTCGACGCTCGCGCGAACGTCGAGAACTGGACCCGTACCGTACTCCGGTTCGTCCCCGGTGATGGCCACGTCCTGCTCGATAACGTACCACCCCTGGTAGCCACCCTTTTCCAGTACCTCGATGACGTCGGCCACCGGAACCTCGCCGGCCCCGAGGGGATGGAAAAGTCCGGCCTGCACCACTTCCATCCAGGAGATGTCCTTGGCGTTGTAACGGGCGGCGAGCGCCATGTCGACGTCCTTCAGGTGCACGAGACCCACCCGATCGATCGTCCGGCGCGCGAAGTCCACCACGTCGCAGCCTCCGATGGCCATGTGGCCGGTGTCGAGGCACCACTTGCACGACGACGCGGCCAGGACCCGCTCGATGTCCTCGGCGGTCTCCACCAGAGTGCCGGTGTGAGGGTGCAGCACCAACTCCACGCCGTACTCGGCGGTCACCGCCGAGAGGCGATCGAGCATGGCTCCCATGTGGCGTACTTGCTCGTCGGACATGCGAAAACGGGGCGACCACTCGGGGTCGACCACGGCCGCCGCGATGAAGAGACTGGCTCCCCGGCGCCGGAACGTCTCGGCGATCCGGCGGGCTTCGGCCACCGTCGCCTCGGCGACGGCCGGGTCGTGCAGCACCACCGGCACGAAGCCTCCGGTCACCGACACACCGAAACGATTCAACAATGCCGAGAGTTCGGCGTCACCGTCGGGCAGGAAACCGGGTGCACCGAATTCGGTGGCCACGATTCCGAGTTCGGTCATCTCGGCCAGAACTCGCTCGGCGGGAAGCATGCGACCCCAACCAGGGACTTCACAAACTCCCCACGAAATGGGAGCAGCCATCAGACGAATCATCGCGGGAGATGTTAGAACGCTCCAACAGTTCTGGCAAGAGTTCTCGCTATCGTGCCCACGGATCGCCAGGCGAACACGATGGCAACCAAAAAGCGCTCCGGATACGCCACTCTCGAGGACGTGGCACGCGCCGCCGGAGTGTCGCGCGCCCTGGCGTCGCTCGCTCTGCGCGGCAGCACACGGGTCGCGCCGGCCAGCCGCGACCGGATCATGGCCGCGGCTCGGCGACTCGGTTACCGGCCCAATGCGATGGCGAGTCAACTGGCGAGCAAGAGCGACGTCACGATCGGCCTTCTCATCAACGATCTGCACAATCCGTTCTTCAGCGACGTCCACGACGGGGTGCGCGACGAAGCGGCCGAATCGAACTACGAACTGCTGCTCACCACCGGGCGCTCGCTCGACGTCGGGGAGGAGCAGGCGGTCGGTCGTCTCCTCGACCACCGGGTGAGCGCCGTGCTCCTGGCCGGCACGACCCTCGCCCCGTCGCGCTTGAAGGCTCTCACGGCGCGAACCCCGGCGGTGCTGATCGGTCGCAAGGTCACCGGACCGAATCTCGACTCGGTGATGATCGACGACTTCGAAGGTGTCACTCTTCTCGTCCGACATCTGCTCGCACTCGGACACCGGCGCATCGCCCACATCGACGGTGGCCGAGGAGCCGGTGCCGATCTGCGAAGACGAACCTTCGCCCGGCTCGTCGAGGAAGCCGGCTTGCAGCCGATCGTGGTGAGCGGAGAGTTCACCGAGGAGGCCGGACTGCGTGGTGTCGAGTTGCTGAGGCGCATCGGCCCCATGCCGACGGCGATCTTCGCCGGCAACGACATGGCCGCGGTCGGCGCGATGGCGGCTCTCGAATCGAGCGGCTACTCGGTGCCCCGGGACGTTTCGGTGATCGGCTTCGACAACAACTTCGTGGCCGGGCTGCGTCACGTCTCGCTCACCACCGTCGACCAACCCCGACAGCTGATCGGGGCCACCGCGGTGCGGATGATTCGCGAGCGGCTCGTGGAGGGCCGCACCAAACCTCGGCACGAACTCGTCGCGCCCACGCTGGTCGTGCGGGCCACCACCGCTCCCCCGAGCCGGACCTAGGGTTCACCGATGCGTCACGCGGATCTCGGCACCTTCGGCGCCGTCGTGTTGATGATGTCGATCGCGTTCGGGTGCGGTGGAACCGAGGAACCGCCCGCCCTCGCCGTGTCGCGGGTGACCATCGATGGCTGCGGGCTCGCCGACGAGATCGCCACCGGAGTGTCGAGTACCGAACAACCCGATCTCGTGTTGACGGTCGCCCACGCGCTCTCGGGTGTCGGCGCCGTCACGGTGGACGGAAACGTGGCCGTCATCCTCACGATCGACGCGCGCTCCGACCTCGCGCTGCTGAGGATCACCGGCGAGACGGACTCGGAGGGACCCTCGGTCGAATCTCTCCGGAAATCGTTGCGAACCGCCGATTCGGGGGACGACGCCGAGGTTCGGCTGGTGCGCGACACGATCGAGGTCGTGCCGACCATCGTCGATGCCGTGGTCGACATTCGTCACAGGAATCTCCTCGACGACACCATGATGACGAGAGCCGGACTCGTTCTCGACGTCGAACTGGTGGGTGGAGACTCGGGCGCGCCGGTGATCGGATCCGACGGTCGGTTGCTCGGCATCATGTACGCCGACGCCAAGGATTCGCCGACCTCGTACGCGATCTCCGCCGAGGAGATTCACTCGCTCCTGGACGACTTCGCTGCCGGAGACGTCGATGTCGAGCGTCCTCCCTGCTGACGAGTCGGGATTCGGTCGGATTCCGCGTCAGCGGTGCTCGGTGAGCAACGCCGCACCGACCGCTCCGGCCCGCTCACCGAGGTCGGCGAATCGCAGTTCCGGATGAGGGCGTAGTTCGGGGGCGTACAACAACTCCCGGAACCAATGCGAGATGGGACCGATGTAGATGTCGGCCGACGCCGCCAATCCACCGCCGAGCACGAACATCGCCGGGTCGAGGATGTTGGCCAGACTCACGAGACCGATGGCCACCCACCGGCCGAAGTCGTCGATCACCTTGATGGCGTGCGGGTCTCCCTCTCTCGCCGCCGCCTGCACGTGCTCGCCGCGAACGAGATCGGGATCGCCTCCGGC
>Ga0129333_10003167_pt1 | contig 15352 bp, 51 predicted proteins | sample CPB6_08_DNA_FD_94474 | JGI IMG/M metagenome (GOLD analysis project Ga0129333, IMG submission 94474) | Freshwater to marine salinity gradient microbial communities from Chesapeake Bay, USA - CPBay_Sum_0.6_0.8_DNA | ecosystem: Environmental > Aquatic > Marine > Coastal | place: USA: Chesapeake...
AAATCTTCATACTCATCTTCAAACTGTGCTTTGAATGATTGAGTTTGATTACGATTAGTCTTTGCCATTAATCTAATTAGTTTGCTATTTCAAATAGTGAACAATATTATTTAGATTGTATTACTAATTTCAACTACTGCTTTATTCTTTATAGCAGTATTGATGAATTTACCAATACTTTCTTCATTTACAATTACATTTTGAAGCATTTCATTGAAATCTTCATCTTTTACTTCATAGTTATAGACTTTATCTGAAGAATTAAAGATAATACTAATGATATTATCATTTACTTCAATTTCTTTGATAGCTGAACTGTTCAAATTGTTAAAAAACATTAGTAATCCTTAAAGATTAAAATTTAAGATTTTTAAAAATCTCAAAAATCCCAAAAAGTCAAAAATCTCATTTTTTCAGTTTTTTAAAATTTTGAGATTCTTAGATTTTTGACTTTTTGGGATTTTTGAGTTTTCCACAGTTTCCACAGGTTGGGGAAAACTGTGAATCAACGACCCATTGCCATTGCCTTAAGCATCAATACTTTAGCATAGGCAATAGCTTCGTTCTTCTCACCAGCATTAAAGTGCTTAGCATAAGACTCGATAACCAGCTGTGTGTCTAGACTGAGTTTCTCAGTAGCATTCAATGGTCGTTCAATAGTCTCGGTGGTGGTGAGCATCGGATGTCTCTCGATTACCTAGTAATCTTACCATCGCTGAGAGGGGTCTAGAAGCGCCTGTGTGCCACTTTGAGGTCTGTCCAGTGGTACTTGACGTTCGTTAGCGTTCGTGCTTAGCCAACAACCCCAGAGCACCTTTCAACACATTAGAACACATTACAGAACATTTAAATCAATCTATACATCACAATACATATATTTTTTTAACCATTAGTTTTCCACAGGTTTTTCCACAACCTCTTCCGCATCTCTCTGTTTTGTTACAGCAATGACCTTTTGATTTGGGTATTGTTCTTGTATTACATGTTGAGCATCTTCATAGTCAATAGCATCTGGTACTGAATGATACTCTACTGTTTTAGTTGTATCATTCCAGAGTTGAACTTGGTACATTGCTGGTGGTTTAAAATCGTGTGGTGGTCTGTATAAGTTGGGCCAGGTATCTCTTAGTATTTCTTTTAGTTTATCATTCATAGGTATACACAATGACGATCCTTCTATCATGTAGTGGTGGTCTCATACAGTGTAATCCTTGGAAGATAATAACATCATCTTCTTCAGGATAGAATGCTTGTCCTTCTACAATAGTTTCTCCATCATGAGTATCAGTAAGATAGATTAATAGATTAGTATGTGGATAGGGGTGATCATGATGTGGTATCGATAATTGATGTGTTTTAGTTGAGTGAGTACAATTAACACAACAACGTAGTAACTTATGATGCTTTATTTGATTGTGTTCTAGTATTTGTTTAAAGATAGTGTGAGCAGCTTTAAGATAGGGAGACAGATACTTATCTCTTGTTTCTGGACGTTTTAATATCTCTTGTTGATAGAAACCAAAGTTATCATATACCTTAGTATTAATTGCTCCTTGTACATTTTGATCTAACCAATGCCAGGCAAACTGATTAGACAGAATATGCTCTTTGAATTGGAGATACTCATCAGTATATGGATTGGTTAGATGCTGTATCACTTCTCTCCTAGAATAGTATATTCTTTTGCTTGCTTACGAACTTTCTTAAGTTCTTTCAGTTCTTGTTTAATTTGTTTATACGCAGTGTCACTATCAATCTTATCACCGAGTTCAAGAGCAACGATGATTTCTACTCTTGTACCAAAATGTTGTAAAGCACGTTCGAATGTATCAAGGTCTTCGTACATTGTTTTTACTCCTATTTTCGATAGTATCTAGGTGATTAAACCATGGAGAGAATAGAGCCAGTAATGCCCAGGCAACTGATGCGGAGATGATCAAAAAATAGATCATGATTCATTACTATAATACACTTTAAGATTATCTCCATTGATATTCATATGGTAGATCTTACCATCATTAGTATAGATACCAATCCATACATGGCGTCCTTCTTCCATAGTCTCGTAATGAAACATTTTAACATCTTCCAGCACAATTTCGTCTGGGTTCTTTACAAATCGGGACATTTACACCTCTCTAGCACTTGTTTAATGAACAGAATTGAATTATAAAACTCCTCACCATCTTGCCCACCCATGACAATCCAACCGAGTTCTTCGATTGCTTTATCAATCAATTCATTCTTTTCAATCTCGGCAAGGCGTTTGAATGCGGGAGCATTGTTCTCGATTGCTTGTTTAGCAATCTCTAGCACTTGATTTTCTTTCTCTCTTCGTGCTGCTTCTTCAAACATTTCGTCAGGATAGTTTTCCATAAAGATTCTTCACTTGAGTTTGTAGATGTTCAACATCATTTGCTAAACGAGTAAGAACAGAGATGAGAGCACGATAGTCAATACTTTCCGCATCATTTCCGCATTCCATATCAATATAATTTGAATAGAATAGATCTTGTGCCATTTCTTCTCGTGTCATTTGTAAATCGGTGTTACTGAAATAATAGTATACTGTCCTCGGGCATCAAGGAAATTAGCAGAAGCAAGTGCCATCCGTAATGTATCATGCTTTTGTGTGCGATACTCTTGTGGGTCTGTGGCAAAGTTACATTTGTATGCTACTTGGTAGTATTCTACAGATGCTGGATCAAATGATTTGAGTTCTTCTTTAGTCATCGTAGTTTCTCCTTAATCGTTCGGATACACTCATTCCACTTGTAACTGTTAGTATCATGTTCTTTTGGCAACCATGCTTCAACTCTTGCTACAAGGTCATCAATAGAAGTTTCCATATCATCATTACTGTTGGTTGTAAATACATCCTCCCACCAGTTCCAGATAACATCAGTCAAGGTTTCTCGTTTGGGGTAAGCACCTTTGATTTTATCAAAGACACTCTCGGTCTCATCATTCAACTCAACATACTTATCAATCAGTTTGAGTTCGTCCAGTGTGAGTGTTAGTGTGATCTTGTCAGTCATAAGTCATAAGGTTGTTGAGGATCTCGTGTCCACAGTTTAGAATACACTAGCCATTTCTCTTGTTTGTTATCCATTTCAGCAGACCAGTGGATACCATTCACATCAATAGCATCAAGGTAGTGAATACCTTTGCGGTCATCAATCACGCGGGAGACAGATACAAACTTTACTTTTTCAACCATACTTCACCTCCACCTCTTTCACCCGCAATAAGAAACTATCATCACCATGATCACCTGAATACAGATAATCAATGTGCCTCATGATTTCTGCCATCTTACGAAGCTTAGGAAGTTGCTCTTTCAGATACTCAATCACTTCATCAGGATAGTTTGAATAATAATAAGAATGGTCGCCGTCTGTTCCTGCTTTACCGTTGTGTCGGATTTCTTCCTCCAACTCATCAGCAAATTGTGCTACCTTGTAGTAATCATAACCACATCCGCCAAAATGTCCGCCGCTCATTGTTGTGCCTCTATGATAGATTTGATTTGTAACAGATCATCTAACCGTTGCTTTGCTTCATCATACTCTTCACAGAAATAATCAAAACGTGCTGTGTGGTCTTCTTCATGAGCATAGTTTGTCTCCTCACGAATTTCCCATTCTATATCAGAACAACGTGCTCGTGTATCATCAATGAAATATTCAAGAGTATCAATCAGTGTCATGCTTCAATCTCATCAAGTTTCTCATTCATAATACCAGTCATATCAAGTGTGCGTGGATCAATACCAGCATCAGTGCAATCCATGATAAACTCCATGAAGGCACCTAGAATAAGACAGGCACGGCGTTTGTCATCAACTGGCGTGTTGATATAGTTTAGCACATGCTCGTAGAGTTCATCGTAGGTCATTTGAATTGCTCCAGAACATCAATAAAGTGTTGGATACAGTCTTGAGGAATGTGAATGGTTTGGTATCCAGGACCATTACCATCTTCAACACTCACAGTTCCATACTCATCTGCTGTGAAATCAAAACTAAAACCATCTTCATCGTGTTCGATTTTGATGTGCTTGGTGATAGTGTAGGTCATAGAACCTCCCATTCAGTTTCCCAGTGACAATCGTTGCTAGTATTAACCCAGAAGAAGTATTTGCCGTTCTCACTAGCAAGGAACAGCATACCATCACCCTTGTCTTGCTCTACAATACAGATAGCATTGCCATCCATCATGTTAGCAAGACGATTCTTTGCTTTAGATGATTTAGGACGAACAGTTACACGCTTCATGCCATCAATGCTCCAGACGGAATCTCAACAATTTCGGGGAGTTTGGTTTCATCAAACTCGTGCATGTTGTAGCACACCCACCCACCATTACGAAACACATAGGCAAACTCTTCGCTATTCTCAGGGAGCAGATACTCACAGAGGTCAGCATCATGACGAGGGGGACAATCAGTGCCATAGTATTCTGCTTGCTTGTTATCATTCCAGCAAACACTCATGTCACCACCATCAATCAGTTCGGCAGCTTTAGCACGAGTATTGTAGTGTGTGGTGAGAATACGACCCAACCATTCGGGATAACCATCCCAGTGATGGTAGGCAGACAGAATAGAACCGTTCTTGAGTTCGATGCCGATGCGGGAGCGGGTTGCCATTGTAGTAAAAGCGGAGTGTTTAATGTAGGAAATGTGGAATCAGGAATTCCAGTAGTAGTAATACTCTTCTTCAGACATAGCAAATACTTTTGCCATCTCTTCACGATCCTCATCGGAGATGTCGAAGATCTCACCAGGCATGTCTTGGATCTCTTCAAGCATGGGTCGTTCCCTTGACTACCTTAGTAGTATAGGGCATGAAAAAGGGACCAGTGAGGTCCCCTGTGCCAGTTTATCAAGTGTCCCATGGCAACTTACGTTCAAATAGTTTTCTGAGAGCATCTGACGGTGGATCTGGATTTTCAATTTTATCCATAATCCAATCATAATCTTCTTCAGAAACATAAAATGTATATTGTTGTGGAAAACCACCTAATCTACTCTCTCGTTCTCTACTGATGGATGGATAATATGGATCATCGTATGGGTAGATATACATGTGATACCAACCATTGTTTAGTTCTTCAAAGAACGCACAACGATCGATGTTATCGTTGTAGTACACAAACCTGAAGTTGATACAATTTGACCAAGACCAAATAGTATTTTCAATCCATGCTTTAAATTTTTCCATTGATACTCCACCAAAAATCTTGTGCTCTAATGTGATCGTCCAGACGATAATCAGAATGATTAATGAGACGATACCAATACCACACTGGAGTATGGATAATCGGTTTAAATCCGATTATCCACTTGTTTAAGAACACAGGAAAGTCAATCATCTGTAGGATCTTTCAATCTGTCTAGCACTTCATCCATGGGAATGAGTTTCTCTTCACCACGCTCAATACGATCCACCATTTCTTGTAGATGCTCTAGAAACTCTTTCGGTAGAGTATCATCATCACCTAGGTAAGACCAGAAGCAATCACGACACTCTTCATACGGATCATCATAGAACATGAGTCCATAATCTTTCCAGTTACCAGTCATCAGATCCGCCCAGTTGCGAAATGAATGATTGATACTCTGCCAACCAGTCATCCAACAGTGACCAATCCAGTAATCCCACCAACTCATTTTAGGTTTATTTGGTGAGGTTCCTTTAACTTCCCTACTGAAGATCATTTGTTCATCTGGAGTGTAGGAACTGGCATCCCACCTTCAGTAGGAACATAGATCGTCACGTTACCATTCTTGCTGCCATCTTCCAGACCAGTAATATACAGATACTGAAGATACTCACGGTTATCTTTCAGCGAATCACCGATGATTTGGTTTGCCTTAGCAACCCCAGTAGCACGGATGATTTCAGCATCAGCAAGTTGTTGTGCCGAATCTTTCTTTGCTTGTGCTTCAAGCACAGCCACTTGACGAGTGTATTCTGCTTTCTGAAGCTCTGCTTTACCAGCAAGAGACTGTTGCCACACGTTGTATTGTGGACCACCAATAAAGAGGAGACCACCAATTACAAAGACACCACCAATAAAAAGAATAGCAACAGGGTCAAAATATCCGTTTTGTTTGTTCATTTGTAAGTCTCCACAGTAGATTCAAGAAGTTCATTCATAGTGCGTCGAGCACGATAGTTTTGGATAATATCCATAATACAATAACCAAAGGCAAATCCTGCCATAATTGTGGTAATCATTATGCTACTCCATTTGCTGAATCATAGTCTTCCAATGCTTTTTCCAATTTACCCCAGTCCCATGTACGTTCAATGATACCAATGTCAAACCCAAACTTATACGCCCAAAACAGAATACTCAAAGTAGAACCAGTACCTGATTTAATTTGAATATATGGCCAAGATGGATAATCATTCCATGATACTGATGCTTGAATAAGTGACCAGTTTTTAAATAGTTTGGGCACGTGTTTACCTGTGTTCAATATTTGAACATACCATTCATGTCCAAAGTCTTCACGATAATTGAATTTAATGAGGTTCATCAGTCTTTCTCCATATAAAAGAGTTTCTCCCCAATTTCATGAATCTCTTTTAGCTGATCATCAGTATACTTGGTGAAAATGTCATAACGATTGAAGTTCTGAACTGTTCCCATTGGACCTTTCTCAAGTCGTGCCCATACTTCATCTGCTTCTTTAAACTCTTCATACTTCTTACGAAGATCTTCATCCATAGTCAATTCATACTCAGCACATACCTTACGTTGATCTTCTTCACGGACACAATCATTGAACACCAACGACATGGCACCACTGCGGATAGATACAGGATCCATACCTACACAGAGGAGAAACTTTTCAAAAAGTTTGAAATACTGTTTGGCGTTAAGGTCTGATGCTGGAGCAGTGATGAGATAATGCTCTTCAGGGACAAAATCATCATCAGCCCAGGAGGATGATCCATAGGTGGGGGTGAAAGTTGCGTCAAATTTAAATTGTACTTCAGCAGTGTAGGTCATTGGGGGCAAGATTTGTAGAAAGTTCCTTCAACATAGCAGGAGAACATTGATTTGTCCACCTTTTTTGGGGATTTGGTTACATATTCAAAATAACTTGAAACGGGGTCGTTCGATACGATGATTGGTACGTCCAAGCACCCCATGAGCAAACAGGCAGAAAGTACAGTAATCATTCTTCTACTTTCCGAATGATGACAGTACTATCCTCTTCATTTACAACCCATTCTAGCACATCACCATCATACCATCCTAGTTGATCCATAACCTCATCTGGAAGTGGGAGAACAAGATCCTCACCGAGCTCATCGAGAGTAACAGTATAAGGTATATTCTGGATTGTATCGATCGATGTACTTTCTGGCATGAGATTCACATTGAAAATAACAGGTTTTCTTTTCGGTCTTGTCCTCTAGTCGATACGGGAATGTATCAACGTAAGGAAACAGTTTTAGATCAGAAGAATAGGCGAGCTGTTCGTTGTTCTTCTTCTTTGTTGACGAACGCTTCGGCGGTGGCGAGGTCTTTGATGACTTCTTCTGTGGTTTGGTCGATGTAGTATTCAGTTTTTCCAGATTCTTTGCTAGAGACTTCTGGGTTTTTGAGGTTGTTTGTTTTTTGGTTGCCATTAGTCATTACCAAATCCTGCTGATTTCGATTTAAATTCTTCCAGCTTGTCTATAATATCATCAAATGACTGAATTTGATCGATTCGACAAATCAATTCTGAAATAGTGTTACAAACAACTGGTCGCTCTTGGCGAGCAGCATATGCTAAAGCATTCCTCAATGAGGCTTCTGCTTCTTTAAGAGAGTCTTCTACAGTTTTAGACAATGCCATTTAATTTACCATCAATAAAGTGTATTCGTTTTCGAGGAAAGGCAGCATAGTTAGCAGTCCAGCAAGCAGGATAGACTTCAACGTAATCTGTAATCCTGTATGGTTTGATTCTACCACGATTGCCGTTAGAAATCCAGCGAAAATTTGCCCACGTGGCGGTTTCCTGATAACCCACATCGCCAGGAAACAGTTCAACAAAATCTGATGTCCCAACATAATCTAGTTCATAGAGATATCCGCGTGGACACAACCAAAAATCTGTCATTAAGCAATCAAGATCTTTAGTTTGTAAATCACGATTATAGAATCCAGGACCTAGATCATATGAACAATGAATTGTGTCGAACATTCCCATGATTATTCCTCGTCTGGTGGTGTTTTAGGATTGGCAAATGTACCATAATTGTATGTATAGTAGAGGAAATTGTTGATGCTACGCTCAATGCCTAGAGATTCTTTCACATCCAACCAAGACTGATACTCTAGTTGTAAGTCTGGTCCAAGCTCAATAGTTACTTCCATCGTGGTCCTAATGCCCATCCAACTAAACAATACCTAGTACCAGTTTTGACTGGCAAGACTCTATGCCTGACACGAGAATCAAAAATACATAGCGTACCACGTTCTTGTGAAATAAAATAGGAAAAATCCCGTGAATCATCAAACAACTGTACCTTACCGCCAGTATAATCATCAGGATTAGACAGCTGTAAAGTGAAGGATAGTTTCCTAACGTATTCTTTGAGTTCAGTTCGGCATTTCATCATTGACGGAGGTTCGTACATGAGACACGATTGAACATCGTCATCTTCATGCCATTTGTAATGGAATCCAGGTCGATACTCAATATGCTGTACTTCGGTGAAATACGTACCAGTCAAATCATACTGAAAATGAGTTTCATTTATCTGTGTAAGATATTGCCACATAAATGGACCAACCCAATCATATGGATCACAATATCTAACACCAGCTCGCCTCCAACCTGGATTGTTGACTGCTGTTCCTAATTGTGGTGTTCTATCTTTGAAATACTCGGAAAGATCATCACACAATCCTGCTGGTAGTTTTGTGCTCAACTCAACCCATGGAATGGGGTTGATTATGTTCAGTTGTCTTGACATGCCTGAAAAAGTTGATCTTCACGATAGTAAAGAATTTCTTCTGCGTCAAGGTCCATCATCCATTCTGTGAACTCCTCGCCAATGGCAACAGCATCTTCAACTCGTTCCTTACTCATAAGGTATTTGAAACGGCGAAAACGGTTTTTCATGATAGTTTCGACCTGTTCAGAAACAGATTCGTGTTCAGATTGAAGAGGGTTCATCGGTTACTTTAAGAATGTTGTTGAGGTGATCATAGTAGTCAAAGGTCTTACCCTCTGGCAAGATCTCTACTATAGCACGAGCAAAGTCGTTTGGGAAGTGTCCCTGAAATCTCCAGAATTTCCTAATTTCTTCTGGATCCAGATCTTCTCTAGGTCTGAGTCGTATTGGATCTTCACCAAAATCAATCGGAGCAAATAAATCCGAAATGTGAGCTAGTTTTTTCATTTGACAAATGCTCCTGATTGAGTGTACTCTGCTTGAAGCTCAACAAGTTGCTGAAGGTGAACAAGAATGTGAGCAACGTGTTCGGTCTCATCCTGACTCATTTCTACTTCATCAAGTTCGTATGCTTTATTCCATAGAAATTGTCCCCAAGTAGCACCAACAGTAGAAATCGGAACACAGTATGCTGTGTCATCGATAGACTCCTGAACAAAAGCAACGTCATCAACGACAATGTATTGCATGGGAATGAAAGCGAAGTGAACTACGTAATTAATTTAGCAGAAAAAAAGGAGGGTGTCAACCCTCACCGAATGTACAGATAACCACCTGCCCAGTCTGCTTTCTCAAGCAGATACTCACGATCTTTGATCAAGAGCAGGTTGAAACGAACACCTTTGGCAGGTGCTTTGATGCTAGCAGGTTTGTACACTTCACCAGTCTTCTTGTCAATGAAAGCATGAATAGAATCACGCTTACCGTTGATATACATGAAGACTTTATGGTACTTACGACCAGAAGAATCAAGGTCAAAAGCATAATTTGCCGCCTTGAGGTGATTGGCATCAGCAGTCAAAGCATCACACAGCATCATGCCATACTTGACGATGTTCAGATGAATGGTGTTCTGAGCGTCCTTCTGAGCGACGTAGGAAGCGAAGTCGGTGGTCATGGGTCATCCCCTGTCGATGTCCTTATTATAGGGTCTCAGAAGTCAGCCAGGAGGTCCTCTGGGACAGTTTCCACACTGTCCCACAGTTCTTGCTCTGCCATCTCTCGAATGATAGATTCCCGAGCTTCGTAGTTGTCAAAAATGTCAATGTCTTCGTACATAATTAAGTGTCAATTTGGCGTGAATGGTTTCCGTGAACTAATTCTAATTCTTCCCAGTCTCCTCGATGCACAACAAGGCATACGTTTCGAACTGGGTCGTGAGGGAATACTCTTATACAGACCGAGACGTAATCATCATCGGCAAACTTCACAATCCCCCTGTGTCCCCTGTAATAAACTTCTGTTCCTTCTGGATACATATGTGAACTCGTCGATTGGGTCTTCACTGTAAGCATAAGAAAGAGCGTCTGGGTACATTGTATTGGCAATGTAATGTGCTTGAGCGCCACTATTGGCAACTAGATACACATCGTAATCAAAAACACCATGATCAGGTTCGGCATTTTCATCTTCCCATGCCATTTGAATCTCAACTAAGTAAACATTACCATTTCTTAGATGTGATTCGAAGTCATGTGTAATATCAGCAGTCATGAGTATTATATCAGCAGTCATAGCTTCTGTCGTGCATATCCGACATTTCTTGTTGTAGTTCTTTGATGTAAGCATCCTGATCACAAATCTTTTGGTTCTGATCTTTAATCAAAGATTTCATTTCTTCAACCATTGCTTTTTCAGATTCAGTCATTGTTGGTAATGTAATGAACAATAATACTTATCACTCTTCTGGAGGGAAGAATAAAAGAACTACCCAAATTTCAAATGCCAGCAGAACTATCAGTTCCACCACTACTGGAGGGAGAGTCATTTTTCTTCACATAACGAATGTTGTAAGGAGAGTTGAAAAAGCGGCGGAAAGCAACCACAGTAATAAGGAGCGCCGAAGTAACACCAACAAGACCAAGGAAGGTGGTAGCATCGCCAGAAAAAGAATAAGTTTCAGGAGTCATGATTAACCAATAATACGATAACAAACAGTTGCGTTACCCTTTCGGGTGGATTCAATGTGAGCGAAGGCAGCGTAAGATAGATCTAGATCAGCATGAGAATAAGGTCCTCGATCATTCACACGAACAATTACTTGCTTTCCGTTGTCTTGATTTGTGACACGGATTTTACTACCAATCGGAAGATATGGGTGAGCAGCAGTCCATCTATAAGCATCGAAACGCTCACCAGAAGCAGTAATGTTACCATGGAAACCATCTCCCACACCGTAAAAAGTGGCAATGCCACACATCAAAGCACCAATCATTCAAACTCCCTAATAGAATTCATTTTAGATTGAGTCATTGTATATTCTGGAAGGCATGTGACAGTAATAGCAGTGGATTTAGTTGCTTCTGCCATTTCACGATACCCCATTCCCACATATACTTGACCAGATACTACAGCAATTGCCATAGTGCCCCAAAAGTAATAATACCAGTGTGATTTAATTTGTTTCATTGGTTGATGAAATGGACGTTCACGAATAGTTTTTCCTTTGTCTGGACTTTCATAAATCATTTTTTCTTAGCAAAGATACAATCTGGATGACCAGTTGGCAGCTGAGCACATGCTCGATCATAAGAATCAAACATTTTTTGATCTCTCTGTGCCAAAGCAACATTGTACATTAGAATACCAATAAAAGCAAGAAAAATGTAAGATGTTTTCATGATTAACGGTAGATTGCCTTGAAGAAGAATACAATGCCACCTACAAGTAGAACAAAGGTGGCAATGAGAGAAAGATTAACAATGTCCATCAGTAGAGTTCGTAAGGTTCAACATTGTACTCGATCACATCAAGAAATTCCTGAAAGCGATCAAGTGCTTTTTTGTTCATCTTAGCGTCGTTTCCAGCAAAGTAGAAATCGAGAGCATAACGAGCACGGGTCTCAGGTTGTGCCAGCACACGGTCACGTTCTGCTTTTGCTGCTGCCACACGAGCGTTGTAAGCAAACATCTCACGGTCAGCGAATGAAGTGGTGTAGTAGGGATGCACGGGGCGTCTCTCGATTACCTTAGTAGTATAGGGCACACGAGTGCCCTGTGGTGCTCGGGTGGACAGTCTGATGACTGTCACAAAAAAGACAGGATGGATGGTGCCAATGGTTTTAAGATTTGCATGGCACTGTATGGTGTTGTTTTTATTATATCAACCTCTTTTCCAACTGTCTTTGAATTAACTGGGGCAAAGTATTTACTTGTTTTTGTATTATAGAATCCCCATATGGATTTAACAGGACTATCGTTAGTATAGCTAAACTTACCGTGGTTACAGATCCAAATAGAAAGAATATTACGCTTATGAGGCATGATTTCATAGGAGTAACCAGAAGGAGCTACGTGGGGAAATTCAAACATCATGTTTTAGATGATCACGGACACATCCCACGTATTGCCACCATTCTTCTTCTGAGAAGTTGTCGGAAGCATAAGGAATACCAATGACAGCAGCACAATGACGCTGTATAGACTCAGGCGCAACATTAGGATCTTGGAAAGCGGTTACAGTAGCGAGAAGAAAAGAGAACATCAGCAGCACACCATAACTTTGACACGGGGGGAAGTGTGAAACTTAATCACTTCATAACCATGAGTGAGAATACGTTGGTTTGCTTCGTATTCCATATCTTTCTTGCTGATCAGACGTTCACTCATCTCTTTACCGTCAAAGGAAAGAACTTGAACGAACTTGTCGGTCAGACCAGCAGCAGGATAGAAATCAACAACCATGTAACCGTCTTTGGACTTGAGTTTCATTGGGGTGTTGCCTTGACTACCTTTGTAGTATAGGTCAGAAAGAGGGAACCACGTCGTTCCGTAGTCCAGTTTCCGAAGTGTCCATCTCCAACCAGATCTCGTGGAGTTTGTTATACAATGCCGAACAACTCCCATATTCTCTAGCAATTTGGTTTTCTTCTCTTACAGATAAGAGTTGTAATGCCGAAAGAATGACACCAATTTCATGTACATTAAGATTAACTTTCTGTTCGTACATTTTGTTCTCCACAAATAATATTTTTGAAAGCAATTGCTTTATCCAAATACGTCTGATGATAATCAATCATCCCATTAATGCTATCAAGAAGTTCAAAACGAAATGTATCAGCTGTTGTATCATCATCTTGTAGATATTCATCTACTGAGTCTGTCAATCTAGTTTTTCGTTGCTTTTTAAATTCCAGTTGCCAATCATAATTAATTTCGGGACGAGATTCAATTGTCATTAGTCAGATGCCCTCCAGCGATATGTTTTAGTGTCAAGCGAGTGAACGATTTCAATAATTTTTTTGGCATTTTCTTCGGCCATTCTTTCTGACCAAGTTTCTCCAGTTTTTCCATCTGTATAGGAAGAATGTAAATACGTAATAATACTTTCTACGAGTCTGTTTTCTTCGGTCATCAAAACCCCCATAATACCCATGAATATCTAGTACCAGAAGTAATTGGTTTTACCATGTGTGGATAAAGGAAGCATGATGGAAATATTAGCACATCCCCTTGTTTCATGTCAATCTGTTCTTTGTTCAACATAAATTCTCCACCTTCGTAATTATCGTTGAATACACCGACAATACTAATAATGGGAATTCCTTTCCGAGTACCATCAAATAAGCTATGAATGTGATCTACATGCTCAGCAATACCTTCACCAACAGAATATTTGTTAAAGCGAACTCCACAAAATTCTGTTACATTCATATATTTTTTTTCGTAACGAGAGACAAAATCTATGATAGGTTGTCTCATCTCACCCATCAATTCCAAATCATATGTGGTTACAAAATCTTTAGCATCATGCCACTTATTACTGCCATACCATCGATGAGGTTTCCAATCCAGTTGCTCTAATCTTTGAATAGCATCATCACAAAATTTAGTAGAGAATACAGTTTCTTTATGAACAAATTCATTCAGATTTTTCATCAGATAACTTATACTCCCTTCTCATTTTGTTTATTTCACGCTTAAGCTTCCAATTTTGGATCTTAATTGTAGTACCAATAGTTAAAAGATACCACTGTCTTTTAATTTGAACCCATAAGTTTTTTAATTGTAGATCCAAATAAACTCCTACATTCTGATCAATGATCATAAGAGCCAAAACTATAGCAAATACACTGATTAAAGCACTGTAATATAAACTCATAATTGTTACCAGATATTTAAACTTGATTTAGCCTTACGATCATCAATTTCTTCACCTCCTTGGAGTTTATGTACTAGTTTACGGAACATACAATTCCATAAGATAATTTTTTTTCCAGACTTAATCTTGCTACTTTTATGTATATGGTAATTATCTACTGGAAAACAAAGTACATTAGCTTTCTTTGGAACTACTTTTAGTTTATCATTCATAAACATAGTGTTTCCACCATCATACTCATCATTCAAATAAATGATATAAGAAACTTCGGGGACATTATAAAAAGAGTGATCTTGATGCCATTGGTAAAAATCATTCTCATCATAGGTTCGGAGAATATTTTTGCCATACCATGTAAGATTACTTAATCTGTCTTTATCCCAGTCATACCACATCCATTTATTTTCTACAATATACGTATGATGTACTTTTGACATCAGATTCCAAGCACAGTCATCAAGTATTTTGTGTGGTGTTACATCATAAGTATTATTTTTTCGGTTTTCATTTCTAAATTCGTGAATTAGCTCTACATCTAGATTCTCGAATATAGAATAAAACTCATCACACTCTTCTGGTGTGATGAGACCCTCGTATTCCCAAATATATTTTGTGTGCTTTGTTACTTTCATGGGTATTTTACAATAACTAACTCAGTCTTTTCATATCGCTTGGTGCCAGACATTTGATATGGGAACGTAAGATACCTGAATTCAGTCCATCCTTGATAGAGTGAGCGTACAGCATCGGAGTTGTCATAAGACATCACGAACCCACCTTTGTGTAGCTTCAAAACATCACAGAACCTCTCGTGGTCGAATGATTTATGTAGGGCACCATCTTTGCCATAGTAGTGACTGACAGTTTCATAATATGGCGGGTCCAGGTATAAAAACTCATTTTCGTGTGCTGGGATGGTGTCGAAGCAACTGCCGTAGGCGAACGACACGTTCGGAGCATGAAAATTCCTAAGTTTATCAATTCCCACAAGTCTGAACTCTGCTCTACTACGAACGGTAGAACATCCGATCTTACCTGAGTACGAACCCTTGATTGCAATGTAA
>Ga0129333_10003168_pt1 | contig 15351 bp, 21 predicted proteins | sample CPB6_08_DNA_FD_94474 | JGI IMG/M metagenome (GOLD analysis project Ga0129333, IMG submission 94474) | Freshwater to marine salinity gradient microbial communities from Chesapeake Bay, USA - CPBay_Sum_0.6_0.8_DNA | ecosystem: Environmental > Aquatic > Marine > Coastal | place: USA: Chesapeake...
AAAGATAAAGTCAATAAGCTTGAAGGACAAATAGATCTAATATTAGAGCATCTACTCAAGAAATAGAGTTTGACATAATAATTTTGATATAATATAATAGGTACATGGAGGCAAGAAGTGAACAGTTATGAATATCAAGATGCCATTCTGGCATCACATTTATCGGCTAATGCCAAATTAACGGCCTTGGCTATATCCTATCATTATAACTGGAAACAAGCAAAGGCTTCATTTCCATCTAATAGGCTTATAGCAGACAGGACCAGTCTATCCATCAGATCAGTAATTAGGGCTAAGAATGAATTAGTCTCTAGTGGCTTTTTAATATCTGACAGAAGATACAACAAAAGCAATACATATGTCCCTGTGTCACCTACCCCGTGTCACACAGTCACGTTGGGGGTGTCTGATTGGCAACCTAACAATGAATATAACTATGAAGTTAACAATGAAGAAAAGAAAAGGGATTCTGACGAATCCCTCCTAGCTATAAATAATAATATAGCTTCTGAGAAGATATGGAAGGTATTTGAAAATGAGAAAAGAAATGACGCCGCCCTCGCCGCTGGACGAGGCAATAGAAACGCTAGAAAAAAGTATAGAAATTCTAGACGAGATAATCTCAGATATGAGGAAGAACAGCGAAACTATCAGGAGCTGGATGACTCCAGAGAAGCCTATGGGATGGGTAGAAACTAATGAATAGACCGATATGCCCCTGTGGCAACTTATGTGCAAACAAAGGTAATAACACTTATAGAAAAGTTTGCCAAACTTGTCATAGAAAAGGCAGGCGGGACAAAGGATCTATTTGTGAAATGTGTGGCTTTATTCCAGTAGATCCTATACAATTAGATGTAGATCATAAAGATGGAAACCCATACAATAATGATAAATCAAACTTACAAACAATATGTGCAAATTGCCATAGACTTAAAACTAAACTAAATGATGATTGGAATAAAAGAAGAAATGAAAAAGTGCAGTAGTTGCTTTGCAGAAAAACCATTATCTGAGTTTTATAATGCAAATAATAATACAGGCAAACAATCAATGTGTAAGGCCTGCTACAAGGCCTATTTTAAGGCCTGGAGGCTAGCTAGGAAGGACAAACCACAACAGTTGGTAGTACAGGCTAAGACCTGTAATGATTGTGGCTTAGAAAAGCCTATAAGCCAATTTGGTAAAAGATCTATTAATCTAGATAAGAAGAATGATTATTGCAAGGAATGCTGGATTACAAGAACGAGGGCAGCACAAAAAAGATCAAGAGATAGGAAGCTAAATGCCAAGAAAACGTCCTGAGAAATATAATATTAAACCTATTGAAGAACGAGGAATAACTGCGGTAGAAAATAGACCAATCAAAGCTTTTTGGAAAGAACATTCTATGGATGAAGTTATCACCATGACTCCAGAAGAATTAGACAAAGAGATAGACGCAAGTCTAGAAAGATTTAGAGAAAGACAATTAATGTGGAACAAGAATTGGCATTGGCCAGATCAACCAAAATATAAAGGTTGACATGTTAATTAAAGATATACTATAATAGTGCTTGAGGATACTTCTTGCCGAAATATCTACCTCTGAGAACCCTGGGTAACTTGCTCCTACCTGGGGTTCTTTTAATATAAATGAATTGGTAGTATAATTAATGCAAGGATGTACTAACTAGTGGATATAAGAGATTTAATGACAGAACAACCAGCTGGAACCATAAGATTATACCCTTATGCCAAGGATCTAAGTTACCACTCGTCAGGCACATTATCCATGACTATTCAGATATATGATGATACTCATACTCAAGAATATACATTCGGATTTAATGTGGCGGGTAATCTAAAGGATTTCCTAGACCAGATATATACAGGAGGTTAATATGCCAAAGAAAACCAAAATTGAGAAAGTAATGCATGAATATAAAGAAGGTAAGCTTCATTCAGGTAAATCCAAGAAGATAGTCAGATCAAAGAAGCAAGCCATAGCAATTGCCCTAAGTGAGGCTGGAAAGTCAAAAAAGAAGAAGAAGTAATGGCGGAATCAAGAAAGATCATAGATATCAATAAGCATGGCATAAGAAGAGAAATGTATGCAGCAGGTAATAAGACAGTAAGTAAGCTCAATAAGAAGAATAAGAAGAAGAATGAGAAATATAAGAAGAAATTTTAATATATCTATAGGAAGCCAACCAGATATATGTGTCTTAATCAATATAACGGCAAAACGATATGTCGATTTGTCGACATTTGGAGGTAAATAATGCCATATTCACAATTTACAGAAGAACAAATATCCGAATTCATAGAAATGGCGGCGGAAATGGGAATAGGTCCAGCTATGAGAACATTAGGATATCCAAAATCATATCATACAGCCAAGAAATGGCATATACAAAGAAATATAGATATGCCTACAGCTAATTCATTAGCAGTTATGGCAAAACAATTAGATATATTCTATTCAGATAAAGAGAAGATATTGGCGGCTCAGGCAGTAATAGATAGATCAGTAGAAGCCTTATATCAAGATGATCTTATATCAGATGATATATCTAAACTATCAAATGCTTTACATAAGGCTATACAAACAATTAATCTAATTGAAGGTAAGTCTACAAATATTAATGAGAATAGATCTAAAGATGGCTCAGATCTTGCAATCATAGATATGCTAAATGAAGCCAAAGCTAGATCTAATTCAATTAAAGATAGTTTAAAGATAGACCACCCAATTGACAAAAATTAATATATATTATATTTTTGCTATGTTAGAAATATTTGGACAGTAAAAATGAATGTTATATCAAACTATCTAGATGGTATTAATCCAAAATTACTATCTATATCTGAAGGCAGAAGAGAACTTACAAAATATGATCCTATGCTTTTTGCTTTGGTGTATTTGCCACATCATTTGAAAAATTCGGAAGATCAACTTACACTTTCAGAATTTCACTGGGCATTAGCAGAATATGGAAAGACATGGATCAATAAGCCAACTACTCCTAAACAACATAGAGATGCATTTATTGCACCTAGAGAATGTGGCAAGTCTACTTGGATCTTTTTGATACTTCCACTTTGGGCCGCCGCTCATGGTCATATTAAATTTGTGGCTGCATTTTCAGATGCTGCTTCTCAGGCTGAGACGCACTTACTAACCTTTAAGAATGAATTGGAGACCAATGAATATCTCAAAGCAGATTACCCAGAACTATGCACTCCTAAAATTGTCAGCAGCACTGGGCGTTCCGTTGCATCAAACGCTTGGCGTATTATTCAAGCAAACGATTTTATATTCGACGCTAATGGTATTGATACTAACTCACTGGGTAAAAAAGTCTTTGGTCAACGCCCTGACCTCATTATTCTGGATGATATTGAAAAGGGAGAAAAGAACTATTCGGAGTATCAAGCTGGACAACAATTAAATACAGTATTTGATGATATTGCTCCTATGAATATTTATGCTCGTATGATTATTGTGGGAACAACCACTATGCCTAATTCAATGATGGATCAATTCAGAAAACATTCTGAAGGACATACTGGAATCGAATTAAAATGGATTACAGACCAGAATGTAAGAGTTCACTACTATCCAGCTATCATGACCGCTGATGATGGCTCAGAACGCTCTGTATGGCCTGAGAAATGGCCTCTGGAGTGGCTTCAAAGCCAAAGACACCTTCGTGACTTTGCTAAGAACTATATGAATAAGCCAGTAAACCTTGATGGTAATTTCTGGACATTTGAAGATGTAATTATTGAGGATATGGAAGAATATGGAAATACAATTATTTCTATTGATCCTGCCGTTACTAAAAATAAAGTTTCTGACTATACAGGCGTGGCTGTATTGTCCAGAGTAGATGACAAGATCTATGTAAGAGATGCTTTTCAGCTGAAAGTATCTCCACAAGAATTGTCTGAAAGAATAAATAGCCTTGTCGATATTTATGATCCAGGAGTCATATATGTTGAAACAAACCAAGGCGGAGATCTATGGCAGGATGTTTTTAAGAACATTCCTGTTAAATATAGATCTGTAAAGCAATCAGTATCAAAGCAAATCCGTGCAGGCAAAGCTTTGAACTATTATCAGCAGGGAAAAGTCAGACATACCGCACACTTCCCAGCTTTGGAAGAACAAATGTGGTCCTTTCCAAAAGTTAGCCATGATGACGTACTTGATGCGGTAGTTTCAGGAATCCTGTATTTCCTAGACAACAAAGCACCTAAAGTGCTTGCAAAACAATTAAATTACTTAAGGAGATAAAATGGATGATATAAGACTAGCGCTAGACTATATTATTACCAAAAAAGAAGGCTACAACCGTGCTGAGACATATTATGAAGGTACACAGCCAGAAATTTTCTTAAATCAGAGATGGTTTAAGCTATTTCAGAAGAATCAAAGCGATTTCCGCTTTAATTTTAGCAAAACAGTTGTAGATGCGGTATTAAACAGACTAGAAATCGAACAAATTGAAACAAATTCAGCTTCAGCAGATGCTTATCTAGCAGAATTGTTAGAACAAGCAGATATTAAGCTTGATATTAATGAAATTCATAGAAATACTCTTATCTATGGTGATGCATATGCAATTGTATGGCCTGATGAGAATGGAAAGTTGGCAATTGATTACAATTCACCTCTAACAACAGTTGTGGTTTATGATCAAGAGAATCCAAGAAAGAAATTATTTGCAGCAAAGATGTGGCAGTGGGCTACATATGATGAGAAGATGATTCATCTCAATCTTTATTACCCAGACCGCATTGAAAAGTATCAGGGATATGGTGAAATTGAAAACATTGGAACTCCACAAGGTTCTAACTTTATATTAGTTGAAACCGTTCCTAATCCTTGGAATGAAGTTCCAGTATTTCATTTCCGCACACATAAGCCATATGGAAGACCAGAACATGCAGATGCATTTGGTCCACAAGATGCAATTAACAAATTAGTTAATACACACATGCTAACTGTGGATTATCAAGGTGCTCCACAGCGTTATGCGCTATCTAATGGCGGCAATGCAGCAGAAATGGATGATTTCTCTGAAGATGATACAGCAAGAGAAAATATTGGATCTCTAAAGAATGGACCAGGAGAACTTTGGTATCTACAAGGTGTAACAACAGTTGGTCAATTCCCAGCAGCAGATCCTAAGACATTTACAGAACCTGTAATTGAATTTGTTAATCAAATGGCAGCAATTACAAGTACACCAACACATTACTTTATGAAGGGAACTTATGTTTCTTCAGGACAAGCACTTCGTGCAGCAGAAGCACCACTTGTTAAGAAAGTAAAGAATCGTCAATTGGCATTTGAATCAACATGGAGAGATCTATTTTTATTCATGCTAAAGATTGAAGGAATAACTGCATCTATAGATATTGATTGGGCAGAGGCAGAAATTGTCGATGAAGTTGATCAATGGGATGTTGCAGTTAGAAAGAAGTCAGTAGGAATGCCACTAGAGCAGATCCTTCTTGAACTTGGATATGATCCAGAAATTGCAAAAGTAATTTCAGACCAATCAGGAGTTAATAATGTTGGTAGCCCAACAGAAATATCTCTTCGTGGTACTGGATTAAATGCAAACAACTTGGCTATGCAGGAAGCAGCAGCCGATAACGAAACAGCAGGAGAATAATGGAAGACACACAGTTAGATGGTACGTCAACTGAAATCAAAGACCCAAAAGCGGTACTAGATGCCCTTGACCGTGCTAAGAAAGATGCAAAGCAATTTAGACTTCAGGCAGAAGCTTTAGAAAAGCAACTAAATGAATATAATGAAGCAAATTCTAAAATAAAGTCTAAGTTTATTAATAATAAAATTAATAACTATTTAGCAGGTCTTGGAATCCAAAATTCCGAAAGACTTTTAAAATATATTAAAGCAGACGCTTTAGTTCTAAATGATGATTATGAGATAGAAGGTCTTGATGAACAAATTGAATCAATCAAGGCAGACTTCCCAGAATTATTTGATCCAAAACTATTGGTTGGTGGAAAAGCAGACGCTGGACAATCAATACCAGTAGATAAAAGACTGTCAGCAAGCGAAATGCAAGCTAGATTATTACTTGGCAGGTAGTTTTATAAGTTAAATTATGGTAAAATTGTCTCAGGCAAACTCCGATTGGACGATTGGGTTTGCAGATGATAATTGGACGATTTAATCTATCAAACTCAATTCTAAAAACATAAGGAGAAATTAAACATGGCACGTACAGATTTTACAGAAGCCAATGGTTATATTCTCGAAGAGCAAGGTTCTGCAGTAATTCAGGATCTTATCGCCAACTCAGCAGTTGAGCGTTTTGCTCGTCGTGAAGCCATGGCATCACGTACAAAGACTGTCCCACGTTTCGTAGTTGATGCACCAGCAGTTGTTGCTGAAGGTGCAGCAATTCCAGAAGCAAATGCTACTCTGGATGAAATCGTGTTGACTGCTCGTAAGTACGCACAAATTATGCATGTCTCTGAGGAAGATCTGAATGATAACCTCGTAGACGTACTCACCGCATCTAAGCGTGAGTGGGCATCTCGTTGGGCTCGTAAGTATGACAACGCATGCCTTGGTGTAAGCGTTGCTGCAGATGGAACTGATACAGCTCCATACTCTTCGCTATATCGCCTCATTGCACAAGCACAAAACCCAACAAATCACATCACAACTGGTGGAGCTCTTTCATATGACGATCTAAACAATGCTCTTGGCATTGCTGAAGATTCATCTAAGTTTGATTCAGCTAACACAGTTTGGATGGCACATCCAAAGATGCTTAAGGAAATTCGTGGAATGATCAAGGGCAACAATGACCTAGTTCTTCCAGATCCACTAGCAGGAACTCCAGGATCTCTATTTGGATATCCATTGGTAGTTTCATACGGTGCAGCTGTTTCTACAGCAGCATCCGCTTCTCCAGCAGGAAACCCATTGCTTATCGTAGGAAACCGTCAGATGCTTATCAACGGTGTCCGTGGTGGCGTTGAGTCTGTTGTATCAAGAGACGCAGAATTCACAAAGGATGGAGTCCTTCTCAAGACACGAGTTCGTCGTGGTTTTGCTATTGCTGATGCTGATGCATTTGCAATTATTGAGAAGACTGCATAAGGGGGAACTAAATAATGCCAAGCAAATTATACGGTCAATTCTTAGCTAAAGCCCTTAACAAGGAAGTGGATTGGGATTCAGATACCATCAAGGTAGCTCTTCTTACATCTTCCTACACACCAAATCAAGATACACATGATTATTTTGATGATGTATCAGCATTTGAAGTAACTGGTACAGGTTACTCAACAGGTGGACAGACACTTGGTTCCAAGACTGTTACCTATGATGCAGCAAACAACGTAATCGTTCTTGATGCAGCAGATACCACATGGTCATCTTCAACAATTACTGCTCGTTATGCAGTAGTTTATGATGATTCAGGTGCAACTGCAGCCTCTAAGGCACTTATTGGATATGTAGACTTTTCTTCAGATCAGTCTTCAACCAATGGTAACTTCACAATTACATGGGATGCGACAGGTATTGTTCGTATCACAGTAGCGTAGTAGGTTAGCTACATGGATGTAAGAGTAGAAGCGGGACCACTCACAGCAGGCGCTGTGATAGTGGAGTCAAAAACAATTGTTGAGACTCGTCTAGATGTTGTTATAATGTCTCCGATTGTTTCCCGCTTCTCTCTTGCTCCAGTTATTTCAGTAGGCGGAAATAGTATTTCAGCCGTTAATCCAGAATTTTCTTTAGGGGGACTCAAGGCTACAGCATAGCTGTGGCCTTTATTTATTATGGCATATTATGAGGATATATTAGCAAGCAATCCAACTCATTACTTTGATTTTTTTCTAGGCGGATTTAATAACGAAGGTTCTGTTCCTCTAACCTTTGGTACAGATTTATTTAATAGTCCAGGATTAACATTTAATTCTAATGACGGAGTTGCTTCTTTCTATGGACAATCTGGTTATGTTACAAGCTCTTCTGCAACAGAGGGTGGATTTTCTCATACAGATAACACAAGCACTTCTCTTCCAGTAAATTCACCAGCAACTATTTCATTATGGTTTAAAATTGCATCAGGACAAGCTTTTCCAAGCGGAGATGGAAATACATATGCAGATTCAAACTGGGGATTATTTAATGCACCAGTAGCAGGAAATGGCGTCAGAATTTTTGTTTCTGGAACAAATGGACAAGTATCTGTAGAAAATAGAACTGCATTTGGTTCAACAACCGTAATACTTAATTCAAATACAATTCTTCCACAAATTGATTACAGAGACGGTAATTGGCACAATGTTGTTCTTGTTATGGGCAATCCAAGTTGGTTTTTATATGTAGACGGAGCATTAAGACATTCAGTAGGCGGAAGAACTGGATCAAATATTGCTGCTACTAGCGAAAAGAAATGGGGCCAAGGATATGATTGGGGTAGCAATCAATGGACTCCTGGTTTAATTGGAGAATTAGATGAATGTGCTATTTTCCCATCAGCATTAACTTTAGCAACAATTAAATCATATTATTATAATGGTAAAAGTAGGCTTACAAAACAAATTGGAAGTTATGATCCAGAACAATATATTAGACTTGATCATACTTATTCATTAACTCCATTAAATTCTGGAACTGGCGGAGGTGCTGCTTGGGCATTATCTAACGAAACTCCGATTTTTGTTCCATCTTCAGGAACACATAATGATGGTGCTTGGAGATTTAATTTTGGTAATGGTACAGGTGATACAAGTCCTACAAGATATAGAGCTCTTGGTGGTACTCATGCAAGTATAAATCCAGAACTTACTGATCGTAATTTTTCAACTGGTTTTTGGTTCAAAACAAATTTTACATTAACAGCCGATGTTAATTCAGCAGGAGATGCAAGATTAGCAAGAATAGATCAACAAGGAAAAGTTATTCAGCCAGCATTTTTTGGATATGTATCAGGTCAAACACAAAATCTTGGAAAATTGTATATAAATAAACCTAGTGATAGTTCACAAGTTTTTTCATCAAGTAGAGTTGATAATCAACAATGGCATTATCTTGCTTATCGTTCTCAAGAATCTGCAGGAAATACTAGCATAGAAGTTTATATAGATGGTTCTTTATTATTTACAGACACATTTGCAAATGGAACAAACGGAGCACATGCTTATGAATTAGGATCAACTTTTGGTATTGGAAGTACAACATATACAACTGTAGATTTTTCTAATATTTATATAACGCCATATTCAAGTATTGATGCTACAGCAATCTCAGATATATATACTCAGGGAACATATACTGGAACAGATTTAACTTATGGAGTTCTTCCTTTTGAAGCATATAATGCTGAATTGCTAGAACCAACAGTTACTGGTGAATCAGTAACTAATATTACTTTTAATGCAGATCCTTTAACAGCAAATGCAGAATCTGTTGAACCCGCCTTATCTTTGGAAGCAAATCTTGATGCATTTGGATTTGATGCGGCATCAGCAGAATTGGTTATGCCAGCAATAGATGCTATACAAAATCTTGATTATGCGGCAGATCCACAAACTGCATCAGCAGATATTGTTCATCCAACAGTATCTACAGAAATATATGTAGACTATGCGGCTTCTCCTGCAACAGCATCTGCTTATCTATCAAGTAATGTATATTTTGGACAGGCAGTTCAAGATACATCTTATAGCTTAATATTAAGAGAAATTGATAATACTACAAACATTAATGCCAATAATGGCTTTGATATTGGAACACAATGGACTTCAGGTGTTATTACAGATAAACAAACATTAGCAATTAAGGCTAATAGCGGATTCCCAATTCATACCGAATTGGTTAAAGTTAAAATTAATCCAGCACATGTAACTATATCTTCTACTAACGATGTTGCCCCATTAAATACATTCGATGTTTATGTATTTACTGCTAATCCAAGCACAACATTTGACACAATGACCTATGGCAATATTCCTGCCAAGGAATTTGTATTTACCACAAGATTGGTAGATGATGGTTCAAATACTCAATTCTACTTAGATCTAACGCCAGCATTTGCAGATTCTCGTGCTCATACTTATGGTGTATTTATTGAAGCAAATACATCAAATGCAATATCTGGAACACAATATGATCGCACCACATTTACTGGCACTAATTTACAAAATCAATTATTATATGTGTTAACTACAAGTTTTGTAAATAAGAATGTAAACGCAGATCCAATGACTGCATTAGCAGAAAATGTAATGCCATCAATTTATCTAGAAAGATTTGTTGATTACAATCATACAGTTGCTACAGCATCTGCTGATTTAATAATGCCAGCTGCTGGAACTGAAAATTCATTAACATATTATTCTGGATCATTAGATGCCTCAGCTTTGGCTGTTCAGCCAGCATTTGCAAGAACAGTAGAATATCCTCATGAACATGCAGAAGCTTTTGCTGTAATTAATAATGTATCAGTTCATGTAACTGCAAATGTTGATTATATGGCAACAGTTGTTACAGCAAGCGCCTTATTCCATATGCCACAAACAAATGTTGGTGAGAATAATATTGCTGATCATATGAATGCCTCAGCATTATTCCCAATGCCTACATTATTAATAAACAGAATAGTGTCTGCAAGCCCAATGATTGCTACAGCATTATCTCCAAATGCAGTTGGCGGAGGACAAATATTAGGTATTATAAATGCAGAACCAATGAGAGCAAATGCTAAATCTGTTACTCCACCGCTCTATGATTTATTAACAGAAGATCCTTGGTTTAATAGACTTTACGCACAAGATCTATTATCTGCAGAAAAGATAAGCTTTATAGCGTTTATGAAAGAAGCCCAGCTAAGTTCTGCTGGTAATCTTGGAATTAATTCAACAATAGCAGATGTTGGTTATGATAGCAGCAAAGTTGCGACAGCTTTAGGAAGTATTAATACAGCCTTATCACCAACACCACTGGCTTATCAAGGCACATATGATGATTGGGCTAGACGTGCATTAAGATTAGAAAATATTTCATTTAGATGGAGAGATCCAATTGCTGGATCTGAGGCATCTATTAAAACTGTTGATCGTGGATACACAATGGAAGCCATGATTAAAACAACTAAGGCTAATCAAATATTATTTATTGGTCAGAACGGATACACATTTGAAGCCAATCCAATTGGATTAAAGAATGGCAAGATATTTATTGGTTCTAGTAGCGCTAACTTCTTGCAAATAACTGATGCTAGATTAAATTCTGCAGCTACTTTAATGCAAGCAACGAAGACAAATGTGGCGGATGGACAATGGCATCACATCGTTGTTCAGTTTGGCTATGATGGAAGACATCAGATTTGGATTGATGGACAACTTGAATTACAGAGATATGGCCTAAAGACAAACAATATAAATCTAATTGGCTATAACTCAGCAGATGCAAATCTTGCTTCAGACTTTGAGATATCTGTATTCTCAATACAAATAGAGCAGTTCTTGCTTGAACAAGATGTAGCACTAAATTATTTTGCTTCTATTAGATACACACCAATCGAAGCAGCACCAATGACAGCCTCCTTGGTTGCTCCAGGTGCAACTAAAGCAAAGGGTAATCGTGGTCGTGCCTTAATGCTTTACTTCTGGTCTACTTGGTCTCTTGGATCTAATAATTATTCTAAGGGTGTTGGCTTTACTCCAACAGCAAGATTAGAAAGACTCACAAGTTTTGATCAAGGTGCAAATGGATATTTTGACTATGATACATCAGCCAATTTATCTACATGGGAATTATTAAATGAAGGCGTACAAACTTGGAACGGATGGGATATATTCCCAGTAGATGTTCAAGGTATTTATGCAAGCAGCGTAGTAAACCCATCTGCATACAAGAGTTTAATTACATCTACATTCTATTCTGGCCAAAATCCAGTATCTTGGAAACAAGCAGAAGGTTTTTATGATGCAACAACTGATAACAGAAGATACATAGATTTAATGCAGGATATTCCAGACCTAAATGATTTCGATATGATTTTCTTTAGAAATTATCCAGATCAAGGTCAAGAATTAGATTCTTTTGCTAAATTTGAATCAGTAGATAATTACTTTGGACTTCAAGAAAAGGTATTATTTGATAACTTCTTGAAATCATTAAGACAAGCGGTAGATACTGGTATTTCATTGTTAGTAACTAATCCGCAACTTGCAATTGATTTAGGAATTGTCGATAGAGTGGAAGTAGTTCCAGACTTAGATGAAACTCCATCTTCTTCATCTAATACATATGTAGAGCAATTAATGGAATCTACAGATGGATTTGACGGGCCAGTAAATACTGATCCAGTATATGCTGATAGCCAATATTATTTTGCTGATACATATAAAAATAATAAACACAGAGTTGCTAATACTATAACAGGTTTATCTGATATTCCTGCTTATATTTGGAAAGAAACTGTTTATTACAATAATGACGGAAGACTAAACTTCTCTGGCCTAGATAAATGGTGGAACAAATATGAATATAAGCCAAATGGTCTTGGTGTTGGAGACGAGTTCTTAATTTCAACAAATAATGTTACTAAGAGCGGTGTTTTGTATCAAGCAGTTCCAGTTGCAAATATTAGAGCTGGAAAACCATTTACAACCTTTGGATCTAACGTAATTAATAATGGTATTTCCGTCCAGAATCCATATAGAAATCACGCAACATCTATTGTTGTTGAGCCAGGAGATGTGTTAAATGGAACACAAGTTGGAGGAAAGATATTTGTTTCCTTTACAGAAACTCTTCAGCCAACAGCTATTATGACACACCAAGAGAATATGGCGGAATAGATCTTGTAACAAATTCAGCAATTAACTTTGCATATTCTCAAGGTGCAATTACAGCACAACTTAGAGATGAATTATTAGCAAGCGAAGACAATTTTGATGTTCAGCTTGCAAATGGAGATATAACACAATCAGAATATGATGCATTGACATACTGGAATGATAGCGCTAGATATATGATTAGCGCAATTCAATATTACAATTCATCAGAAACTGCTGAAGAAGGATCTCCAACTGCCAGTGGTAGAAGAACTACTCCGTTAAACAAGTATGCATTAAAACCAAATCAAAGTACTGTTTCTAACTTTACTTCCTCTGGCCCTTGGTTCAGTTTAACTTGGGGATATTCTTCTGAAAGAGTTCAGGCTTGGATTCCTTCAATTAACGTAAGAGCATTTAATTGGTTATATAACAGAGAATTCCTAGAAGGAAATATTCAAAGACCAGTTGCAGTTACAGCAACAGCAATTCTAGTACATCCTACAGTTGTGGCTAATAAGGACTTGGTTGTAAATGCACAATCAATGCTTTCAAATGCTACATTGCCAGATATTGTTGGCGGATCAAGAATCATCCTATCATTGCCATTGACAGCAGATGCTACAATGGTAAACCTAGGAAAGAATATTGCGGCTGATCCTATGACAGCCTCAGCAATATTAAGAACTAACATAACTATAAATACATCATCTATTGATGAAATAGTATTGTATGTTTATCATGATGACATAACATTATATTTAAGAGAGGATTTAGTCAAATGATTAGTCAATATTGGAAAGGGCAGATACCAAATCGCCCAATCTCAATTCAAATTAAACAACAAGACGGTACAGATATGAATTTAACTGCATATACTGATATCTCAGCAAAGCTAATAGGAAGCGACAATGAAGAAATTGATCTAACTGGTTCTGTCTTAAATACATCAACAAAGCCTATTGGTAAATTAACATTTTCGTTCCCTACTGATCGTTCTTTATTTACACAAACTGGTGATTATGTGTTCCAGATTGTTTTAGCAGGAACGGGGAAAAAAGATTTTACAAGCACACACACATTTAGAGTCCGTGAATTAGGAGGGGTAAGCAGATAATGTTTAGTACAGTAAATAGCGTAGAAGAATATACTGGTGCTGAGGTATCTTTAGAATTAATTAAAAGAGCCCAAGGCATCATAGAAGTCTTTATTGGTAAAGATGAAATAAGCATAACCAATCCTGATGATCTTTTAATCCTAGACAAAATGACAGCATATCAAGCAGTTTATATGTCTCAGAATGAAGATATTGTCTTTAAGCAAGTAGCGTCAACAAGTATGAACTCTGGAGATGCCACACAGACATATGACACAAAACTTTTTGCACCTTTTATTGCTCCATTAGCAGTTCTTGCAAGCAATGGATTGTCATTTAAGAGAGGCAGAAGCTTAAAGACTGGAAGAATATTCCAGTTTCCACCAAAATCTAACTGGAGAAATTCATAATGAAATCAAATACTACCAAGCAGTATAACTATACTGGCGAATATTACAGTTATAGAATTGTTACCAGCGCAGACGGAACAGTAACCACAAGGGTATATACAACAACTCCGCTGACAGTTGCATTGGCTTTATCTGTAAATCTTCTTGGTGATTTAGTAATTGAGTCTGAAACTAAATTTCAGATTAATAGTTATTTAAAGAATATTGTTGATAGAAATAATGAACAGATCTATCAAGATGGAGTTTGGGAAATTTATCAAACAGCCCCATTGCTATCTGGACTTGGAACCAAGGAAGGTTATAAATACAGGGCTAGATTGATTGCTGGTAATGTGTAATGCCAAGCTATACATTTGATATAACAGAAAAGTGTATAGCTTTTGTGTATGAAACAATAAAAGATATGCCTGGAAATGCGGGGCAGGAAGTTTTGGTAGATAGATTGCCAAAAGATACTTACGGAAAAGTTACAGTAAAAGTAGATGTAGAAGCTGAAGGCGATGTAAATATAAGTTCTGAAGGCGAAATAAATTGGAGATCAAATCATCCAGATGCCATTGAAATAATATTAAAAGAGGCAGATAACAATACTGAATTAATTACAAACCAAGCAACAATTCCTGGACCTTGGGATTTAGAAGATGCGGTTGCAACAGGCAATTGGAAGATTGTTGGGTGGGATTCAGAATGGAAATGATATTAGATAACATAGTACTTATAGGTGCAACATTTGGATCTATATTACTTATTGGTAGATATTTCTATAAGTTGTTTAAGACTTGGTTTAAGTTTATAGAAGATTGGAACGGGTCTGATGGAAAACCAGGCATTCCAGCTAGATTAGATTTTATAGAATCAGAACTTAAACCGAATCATGGCTCCAGCGTCAAAGATAAAGTCAATAAGCTTGAAGGACAAATAGATCTAATATTAGAGCATCTACTCAAGAAATAGAGTTTGACATAATAATTTTGATATAATATAATAGGTACATGGAGGCAAGAAGTGAAC
>Ga0129333_10003169_pt1 | contig 15350 bp, 16 predicted proteins | sample CPB6_08_DNA_FD_94474 | JGI IMG/M metagenome (GOLD analysis project Ga0129333, IMG submission 94474) | Freshwater to marine salinity gradient microbial communities from Chesapeake Bay, USA - CPBay_Sum_0.6_0.8_DNA | ecosystem: Environmental > Aquatic > Marine > Coastal | place: USA: Chesapeake...
ATTCGCACGAAGTGTTTTCTCTAAATCAGACAAAAAACTCATTCTTATAATTTAATTGTATATAAAATAAATGATAAAATAATGTATTCGATATCAATTCTTGCTGTCGTCGTCGGAACTATCAGAATTGAAATCATCTAAATCATCCAATAGATATTTTGCCTTGATTTCTTTTGCTTCTAAATATGCGCGCATCGCCGCTCTTTTCATTTCATGTGCTTTTTGTTTGGCGATTTTATACATTTCATAAAGGACATCCTTATGTTTTTTTAACGTAATCGGTTTACTTATTTTTGATTCAATCGGAGCGGCGGGAGGGTCTGGAACTTCGAATGTCGGCTCAGTTACATCAATTTCATCAGGGATATTTTTAAAATCAATATCTACTTCGGTGAATTCAAAATGTTTAATTGGTTGACAAGAAACATATTTTTCACTTTCATCCAATAATGGTTCTTCATGAGTATCATCTGCTACATCCATTATTTCCATAGGTTGATTCGTAACTAATCCTAAATCATTTTCATGTGATTGTTTTGTATTTTCATTAGCAGAAGTTCTTTCGGAAACGACAGCAGGCGCGACAACAGAAGGTTTTGCATCGCGAATAAGACATGTTTCAAATAAAGGAACGTCCTGTATTACTAATACTTGACGCAGTAATAGCTCGATCTGGAAATTACGGGTTGTGAATTTAATACCTTGAAACTCTACGATTGATATAATTGAATGTTCAGCCTTAATATAATCAACCGTCACTGTTTGTTTATGTTCATCAAAGATTTTACATAAATACGGCTGAACATTCGTAGATACATGTCGATTTGGCTCTATATTTACACGTAACAAGTAATTTCCATTTTTATATGCTCGTAATGGTGACGCAAGTGAATTTTCAATATCAGTTTGGTCTAATTCCTGTGTAAACCATATATGCCTTTTTTCGTAAAGTAAATCAACCGACCTTTTTTCTAAATTCATGATCCAGTCAATACATTCGGAATCAATTTCATTCGATGTCAACAGTAAATCTATGTGCCCCTTTTTACCGGCAGCAATTACGATACCTTGTTTTGAAAGTGTTTTAGGGGTTTGAATATAAAGCGGCTGCTTACTCTGACAATATGAATATCGTGTAAGATAGGAACCTCCTGTAATGTGTTGCGGTGGTGATAATTGAAGCTTATCGAACTGGAAAGAATCGTTGGCTTGATAAACATCCATATTTAGCACTGCGTAATACGATGAAACGAATTAGTATGACGCAATAAAATTATTAATCAGGAATTACGAGTATTTTGTATGACATATCCCTAAATCGGAACATCCTTCTTTAGCAATAAAATCTCCTAGGTTATTTAGCAAATTTGGGACCGATTGTTCCGCAGCATTAAGACATAACTGTTGAACACTAGCTGGTAAAACCTTGCATATTTCTTCAATATCGGTAGTTACAAATGAAACTACTTTAGGATTATGGATGATTGTTTGATTTACACCATTCGCTAAAAACATACATGCGTCGCATTCAAGGGGGTTCCGCTGGGGGTTCCGCCCCCCCACGACGGATTCGGGGTCAGTGGCGAGGGTATTGGCGTGGTCAGTGGCGAGGGTATTGGCGTGGTCTGTGGCGAGGGTATTGGCGTGGTCAGTGGCGAGGGTATTGGCGTGGTCAGTGGCGAGGGTGGCGGCGTGGTCAGTGGCGAGGGTGGCGGCGTGGTGAATCGGATGTGCCACCGCGACATCGAATGAAAATAGTAAGCCAAGTAAAAGAACAGAAATAACTTTCATTTAATTTTATACATATTATTAGTAAATTATTTCTATATCTATTATATAACCATTCTCATGCCTAGTAAAAAGCAATCTAGACGCCAGCGTTCTAAGCGCCAGAGCCAGAGTGGCGGTGCCGGTGCCGGTGAAGTACCCCAAATATCTCAAGATACACTTCAACAAGCTGGAAAGATGGCACAACAGCTATTGAACAATATGACTTCTTCTCAAGGAAGTGGCTCTGCACCACAATCTGGTGGTTCCGCACTTCAGGGTTCTGATATTGCCTCCGCAGATGCTCTCGGTCTCAAGACCGCTATGACCGGCGGTGCTGTCGCGGGTGCTGTCGCGGGTGCTCAAACTTATTCTAATCTTCAAGGTTCGCCTATTGTCGGCGGTAAGAGACGTCGTGGTCGTGGTGGAAGTCGCCAGTCTCAGTCTCAGTCTCAGTCTCAGTCTCAGTCACAAAGCCAAAAGGGTGGCATGATTCCCGGATTAATGACCGCAGTTGAAACCGCCATAGTGCCTCTTGGTCTTTATTTAGGACAAAAGGCAGTTCAATCTCGTAGATTAGGAAGTCGTTCTCTCGGACGTTCTTTTGATTTCCGTCGTGCGTCTCGTCGCACTCGTCGTCGCAGGTGAACACCTATATAATAACATAAACAAGAAGATATAAACATATTTCATATATAGTTATATCCTCTATAACTCTATAAGCAAATGAATCCAACAACGATTATGACTGCTGCTCATGCCGCGTCGGCTTCGGCATCGACTTCATCGACACCTCCAACTCTTGAATTGAAAATCAAACGTTGGGTTGAGCTTGATAATCAAATCAAGGCGACATCGGAAGGAGTGCGTGATATTCGCACAGAAAAAGCGGTTATCAACGATGAAATACTTGAAATCATCGAAGAAAAACAACTCGGGAAGGCAACTGTGAATATATCGGATGGAAAGCTTCGGTTTGTTCAAACGAAAACAACAGCACCACTCACTCTTACCTATATTGAAAAATGCTTGTCAGAACTTATTACGAATGGAAAACAGGTCGAGCAAATCATGGCGTATATTAAGAAGAAACGAGATACGAAGACCATCATGGAGATTAAGAGGGTTTATGATAAGAAGCATAATTATGGGGAAGCTGGAGTCGATGCCGCGGACGACGACAACGATAGTAATGAATAATAAGAAGCGTTACAAACCATTAAATCATAATCTAATGATACTACAAGAGTATATTATTACATTCATTAAAATCAGAAGAAACACAAATGAAAACAGAAGTAAAACAATATTTTAATCCGGATCACCATTTGACGCTGCATCAAGATAAAGATGGAAATATGATTGGTGGAGGGTATCATGTGAATAACTTATTATACCAACATAAGATGCCGTTGTTCGTTTCTCTCGATGAAGCAGAAAGACAACACGGTGGCGGTGGCGGTGGCGGTGGCGGTGACCACTACATTCCTGAAAAGTTCAGCGACCTTTTTCGCGATTTAGCAGTCCCTGCTGGGTTGTTTATGATGCCCGCATTATTTCGGCCTCGTAATTACGCATTTGAGGTGCCGGAGGAGGAGAGTATCGAAACTGAAAAGTCGAAGTCGGCTGAAAAAAATGATACGGACACGGACACGGACACGGACACCGACGACGACCACCGACGAAAACCGGTTCCAAAAGATATTTTTGACCGACTATTAGATCTTGTTACGCCAAACGAACGTCTTCAACATGATGTAAAAACGCGAAGACGGCGACGTTCGAGTGATGGACGTATAGATGTAAAAAAGAAAAAGAGTTTAACAAAACGCGCACGGTCGTATATGGAATAATACAGTCGGTGTAATTCCATTCCATTACAAGGCGATTTCTGTAATTTTCATACAAGCGTCGAATGATGCGCTATAAAACTGAATAGCGTCATCACCACTAATTCTCGATAATGTAATATTGAATGTGAGTGGATTGACTGCTGAATTATTATAAGCACCTGCGATTGGAAATAGCGTGCTGCTTCGATTTGAACTGCCATTTCCACCTACAAAATATTGTTGTCTTTTCGCAATAGGGTCGGTTACGCCAGCAACTGCGATTCTTGATTCGAATGAATCGGTCCCATTACCCGAATCGCCACCAATTACATACAACGCGCTATATTCCACAATAATCTTTGAGTTGTTTGAACGAGGAGTATATGTATATGACGCAACTGTTCCGCTCGAAATACTGGTATTTATTTGACTGAAAGACGTATCACCTGGCATCAAGAACATCGTATTCACCGTCTGACCGGTTGTCCACCTCGTCGGATTCACCGATCCGCTCACATCCAAACGTGCTTGGTTATATAACATGCCGGGCTGTGCTACCGCAACATTTTTCACACCATTTGATGTGATGACCGCATTATTCGTTGGGTTCGTAATATAAGTAACCGGATATTCACCGTGTGAAAGAGGTTCCATCCACATCGAGTAGTTGTTCGTGTTTTGAGCGTTGGCATTTAACGCACGACCACGGACCTTATTCATGGAGAGAGATGACATCGCGTTTGATATATATGTATGTTATATAATATACATATACTAAATTATATAATTATAACAACGACCATGCTCCCTTATTAAACGGTGCAATCACGATATCGTTGATTTTACTCTTCATTTCTTGAACACGCGCCTCATGAAGTGGGTCCAACATTTTCCCCGCTTCGTAGTTTTGAATACTTGACATCAATTTCGACGACGCTGGATTAATTTCAGGTTTGGTGCCATAACAATTCACACCGGCCTTCATGGCAGCGTTGTTCATGTAGCCTCCATTAATGCCAGGTCGTCCACAACTATTCTTCTTCGCAGGATCGGTGCTCTTCTGTAACTCTTCCCATGTCGATTTCTGCGTCGGGTATAATATCATCTGATTATCTGACCAGCCATACGAACACCACTCCGCGCCGGATTTATGCGCTTCTTCCATTTGGTCGATGTTGGCTAATTTTGCTCCATACGCGTCACACAACGCCTTCGCGTTCTCATAATCATATATATTCGCTGGAATATGGAAGACCTGTTTGCGCATTTTGAGAGATGGACCTGTTCCTAAATCTCCACCTACCGCATCTGGTTCGGCCGGCAGCAACGTTTGAGAAATTACGATCTCGGGTTTGGTTGATAGAAGGTTTGAGATTTCAGTCGTTATATTTGTATTGAAGAAATACTGAAACCCGTTTACGACAACGACAACGATAAAAATCGCCCATAAAAATATCTCAAGAATCGAAACGTTCGCAAATAACGTAGCTTCCCGTGAATCATTTTCAGAATCACCACCACCACCACCACCAGATAATGCGTTGATCACGAAATACACCATGAAAACAACAACACAAATCAAAAACACGATGCGAATATTTAAATAATCATCCACTTTTCCATCGAGCCATTCGAATATACTACTCACCTGTTTGAGTCCTGCGCTCGCGGCTGAATTTGTCGAATTGTTTTCGTTTTTATTATCGATTCGAGGCATCGGACTGTTTGGTCCAGCTGGAGGAGGGAGGCGTGATAACGACGAAGAAGTATTTTTTTGTGGTTGTTGAGCCGACATAATATAACTATATATTACTGTTATAATAATGCGGATATATTTTTACTGGGATATCATTCCACCTTTATTTTGTTGTTTTCTGTAAAATAAACAATAAGGTAAATTACTTGTAATCGTATCATTCATTACGTCGACCTTCTTCACATTTTCATCGTTGAACATATACCATGTATTATCGGCAGTACAAATCGTCGCGGTATAATGCCCACTTTTACTAAAATTCCCGTGATGATTACATACCGCATATAAATCATACACGTAACTTTCGCGTTTATAACCGTTGACGAATGAACTCATATTCATATTTTTTACCGGAATTTCAACCGGAATTGTCACCTTTTCGGGGCCGCGAGCGGTATATCGCACACGCTTTAAATCAATAATCATAATATTTGGAAGACTCCAATACATCATTCCACGCTTCACATTTTGATACTGTTTTGTTTCGTCGTTGAACCACGCGTTTTCACCTTCCATTACTTCGCCATTACAATAATGACTAAAACAATCCAATAATGACGGAACGCGCGTCTTTCCAGATTCCGGAATTTCGACGATCGGTATCGAAAGTGATATAATCGAAAATGGCTCGGGAGATATACTTAATATCTTTGATGCGTCCGTTACATCTGTAATCACCGACATTTGTATACCGTAAAACAAATTCAACATTTCAGAGTAGTTTTTAGTATACATCTGTCGCATCATTTCATAGCATTTACGACCAATAATGTCCTTCTCACTATTTACATTACCGGTTATTGTCATATTTACTTCTCTCGAAAGAGCAATATGAAAAGCATCTAACATGAAGACCAGAAATTCCTGAACATCATTTTGCGAATATTCTGTAAATAATTCTTGGTTTTTTAAACGGGCAATTTGCTTCATCGATGCTATAAATCCACCTGGCGAAACAATACAATTTTCACTCCACATCAGCGTTCGTAGTTTATCCCATTCACTTAACAACACCGCGTCCGGTTTATTTGTCAAGCGTTTTTTATATTTTTCATCATTCAAAAAACGATTCAGTTCGTATGTATGTGATAATGCTTGAAGGCAAGAATTCACAAAACAGGTATTCCCTAAATTCATGAGACCGGTGATACCCTTACCCATAAAATCGGGAAATCTCGATTCCATAGAATGTGATTTTGTAGTGAGTCTTTACATAATAATAAAATTTTCCGTTTAAGTTAGAATAATAAATAAAATTCATTCTATTTCATTCTATTTCATTCTATACCTCAAAAAAGAATGGTACTTCTCATGGGCGAATTTCTAGTGATGTTCGGTTCGTCCTTTGTCATATTCCTCGTATTATGTATGTGTATCAGCGCGGATACAAGTGACAGCACCGAACGATATAGTCGTCGAAATTATCTTCGTCGTGAGGAGCAGCGCAGAAAACAAATAAACAGATATAGAAACTACAAATATTGATATATATTGATTGATCATGAATATAGATCCGTCGTATAATCATCATGGTCGAGCTCGTGGTGGAGGAGGAGGAGGAGGCGGGGACACCCAATTGGAAAGAAACCAGAATAGTTATTACGAGAGATTTCACCTGAATCAATATTATACTGCGGTTGAAGATGAGCAAACAACGATGGATGAATATACAACGTTGCTTCATTCCTATAACAATTTTATCGTCAACGGTAATGCGATGTTTTCACGAATGGAACAAACGTTGCGAGAGAATGTAACAAGGTGTATCGTCAGGCAACATTTTTATTACAATCAATATCATTTACATCATTCACGTGGAATTATCGCGGGTCCAACCGTTTCATCTTCTCCACAAATGGCACCCGCACCCGCACCCGCACCCGCGTCACCAATCGCCGATATTTTTCCTCGTTTATTATCTAGATATCTAAATACGGAAATCTCTAGAGACGCACGGCAGACAAACAATAACAATATATTTTCGATGTTATATACTGTTCCAGTTGGGGCGCGGACGACGAATGTTTCTTCATCAGATACATCATCATCCGCACCAACGAATGACCAAATTCGCCGCGCAACACATGATACAGTTTTCGGAAATATTATAACCCCCGTAAACGCAACTTGTCCCATTTCAAGAGATGAATTTAACGATCAAAGTGAAATTACGATGATACGCGGGTGTAATCATCTATTTAATCGGGAGAGTTTGAGAGAATGGTTTGCCAGACATTCAAGTTGTCCACTTTGTCGAAGTGATATTCGTGATTATCGACCTTCTTCAAATCAGCCGACGACGCCAGCCGCCGCGGTGACAGGCTCGTCACCTCGTTTCCCAGCCAATCTATCCATCGACCATATCGATGAAAATAATTTCACATTTTCTTATGACATACCGATGAATTATAATGATTCTCAGTTATATAATGATATTGTAAACACCGTCAATCATATAAATCGTAATAATTATCCAGAACGTGATGACGAGGATGACAACATGAACGTCGATTAAAAATATTCTATGATTCTATGATTCTATGATTTCATTTCATTCCACGCTTTCCGCCGAACCAATCCGTAATCGCACGATTCCCTTTATTCAAATTGTCTGCTTTTACTAGAAATTCGTCGAATAACAGCGATTTCACTTCTTTGTGCCTCATCTCTGTTATTTTCTTCTCCCGCTTGATAGGATCGTCGATCGTTGATGCGACTGTTTCGATTGCGTCCAAGAATCTCCCCTTCTTCTTTTGAAATGCCGGCAACTGCTCCAATACCAGCGCAAACAATTGTTGGACAGGTTTCATAATCTGGTTCGTGATATAGAATGAATAATTCAACTGAAGCTTCTTCGCGTGAATATAATCTGGGTGTTCTATCTTGTCGCCTTGAAGTGCCCCCTTCGCGTCGTTGTGAATATACGCATACGGGATGCGATCACCTGTATTCGGTTTATTTCCTGGATCACGCACACCCATCCTGTCGGCTAGGACCTTATGTGCGATTTGCTGCGGATTCTTATAATCAGAACGAAGTGATTTCGTAATAATGAGTTTTTCTATGGGACATTTCTGGTCAATCATATACTGAAGCTTCTCACGCAGGAACGCGATGGCACGATCCACGTTTTGCTCCTTCATCAGAATATCGATAATTCCACCATATATTTCCTTGACGATCGGCGCATTATCACGACGTTTCAGCACAATCCCCATACTTTTTAGTTTGCCCTTATTCGGATTCTGCTCATAATACACGCCAACATATCCTTTCTTACGGAGAAGTGCGAAGGGGCAGATCGTTTTTTCATACACCCATGCGTGTGGTCCCTTCAAGAACTTCGATGAATAATCGCCCACTTGTTTCGCAAGCTCAATCGTGATTTCGATCGCGTCTTTTCCGCGGATGGGAGTGCCCTCTGGTGTCGCGAGATTGAACGTGAAGAACACACTATCCGTGTCGCCGTAGATGTATTCAGCCTTTGAATGAACAACGGGGTATTTCGGGTGTGATGTCGGCAACATGATATCGCCATATGCTTCTTCGACCACACGACGAGCATAAGTAAGGAGTTTTCGGCCAGTTGCGGTAGTTGAAGCAGCGACATCAACCTCGTAGAATGTGCTCGTCTTCGCACCACACTGTCCATATAATGAATTCGCAGTTACCTTATAACCAAGCTGGCGCTTATCCAGAATATTTGCCATGAACGCATCCGTCTGTTTTTCCGCTAGTTTGCGTGTTGTCTTACGCGCAAGTAGGAGCTCTTCTAGAATTGCCGGCATGATTCCTTTCTCACCTTCCGGAAATTGCGCAAATCGACACACCTTTGTTCCGCATTTCACTTTCACGGCTGCTGCCGCCGTCTTCGTTGCCGATTTCGGACGCGTCCATCGATACGTATCATACGTGATATCCACATATTTATACCCAGGGAGGTTGTCGTAGCATTGCTCCCCCGTTTCACGAACGAGGTTGCCGTCGTTATCGTATTCCTTCGTCCATACCTTACTATCATGTGAGAGGTTCTCGCTAATCATCGATGACGGATATAGCGACGAATAATCATTACACGCGACTGGATTGTCGAGGTAAAGTCCGCATTTTGGGGGCAACACAATCGCGCCTTCATATCCGGATTCGCTGCGGTCCTTGTCGATCACCGGCATCAACGTGTTTTTCTCACGACACTTCATCGCCACGTAACTTGTGAGTTTAATACCTTGTCCACGCAACACGAGGAAACTAATCGGGACGCTACAAATCTTCGCCATCTCCGTGTAACCAGTTATAATATCGATTTTGTTCATCAGGTGATGGACCAAGTTACAATCCTGAATACAGTATTTCGCGATGACTGCGCGTTCTTTCGGGCCTTCATTCGTCATTCGGAAAATATCCTGCGGTGATACATCATCCTTTGCTAGACCCCAGCGCACCATCATTTTCATGTCAGGTGTTGCCGAACCTTCCACGATAAAGCCGCCGCCGCCGCCACCACCGCCTTCGCTTGCTGCCGGTATTGCGATAACCTTGAATTTATGTCCGTCTTTGTATAGATCCGTCGAGTGATTCGTTTGTTCGAACTTCACGAAATTCCCGACTTCAAGACCGAGCAAATTTCCGGAAATAATGCGAGTCGTATCGGTTGCGGCGTTGTATTCCACACTTTTCACAGCGTCGCCGATGAAATAACTTGATACATCGTCTAACTTATAGGACGACAGATTGAAATCGCGACGCAAGTAATTATACACGTCGACTTGAAGTCGTCCAGTCATCTTGATATAATGAAGATCGTATTGTCCACTCGCAAGGGCGATTTTCGTTTGCTCGATCGCGACATTATCCGCGGTGATTTCAGTATTTTGGTTTATGAATCCGCCGCTCGCACCGCCCGCACCGCCCCCCGCGTTGGCACACAACTCGTCACAGTTGCGCGACAATTTCAAGAAATCTTCATAGCATCCTGTCTCCACCGCGCGTCGAAACATGAATTGGTAATCAAAACCGAAAATGTTGTATCCAATAATAATATCGGGGTTCTCTTTCTGGATAAGACGTGTCCATGCGGTCAATACATCTGCTTCTGTTGTATATGTTTCGATCTCAGAATTCGGCACTTCTGTGTCGATATTGTCGCATGTATCGAGGACGATACAGTTATTTAAGTATGGGCGGTTGCCGTTTTGTCCGTATTTCACGAAAGTTGACCCGATGAATGTTACTTTGTCACCTTCTACTTTGGGGAAGATAGACCCGAGTGTATCGCTGACGATCTTGATCTTCTCTTCACGGGTGTGTTTGGGGTTGTTGATTAAGGTAACGAGCTTCACGGATAGGTCGGCGGTGGCGGCGGACGGCGATGTTTTCGATAACCCACCAACCCGAGTTGGCATCATCTCATCCATCGCGTCGTCACCATTTGCGGCGTCGTTATCGCTATCGCCGTCACTGTCATCGTCGTTGTCACCGTCACCGTCACCGCCGCCTCCCGCAGCCTTGGCTTCTGCCGCTTTCGCTGCCTCTGCTTTCGCTGTCGCCGCCATTTGAAGGAATATCTGCTCAATCGTATTCTCTTGTGCGACGACTTCCTGCTTGATTAAATGACGGAGCTCTTTCGATAATACAAGCCGACACAATCGCACCATATCCGCCTCTTTCGGGCGACGTTTCGGATAGATCGTTTCGATACCTGGATATGCTGGCCGGCCTTGATATGAATACTGAAATGCGGTATAAATCATATGTGTTAACTCATCATCGGTGATGTCCTCGTCAGCAACCGCCGCATGTGCTGCTTTCTTCACAAATACGGCGTCCACGATATTCGTTGCCAGCTTCTTGTATGATTTTACGGGAATCGGGAAATCACCGTGACTACTGCTGGCTTCAATATCAAAGCTACATATTTTATACGGGACGACTGTCTCTTTTTCATTCTGGGGGATAATATCTTCAAATGACAGGCGGTATTCATATTGGCACGTAGTCGTATATTTTTCGATGAGTCGCGTCTTCTTCGTCGAGAATGTGATCCAGCCCGATGGACTTATTTTCTGAATATGGAAGAAACGCAGGATTGGCGGAATATTGGCTTCGTAGATATACGTTTTCGCGTGTTCGAAAATATAACCGTCTGGTTTCAGCACACGCGTCTTTCCGTCACGCGGTGTAAAGATGTCGCAATACCACAAGTTCTTCACGCGGTTCATCACCGTCGTATTCTTGAACACGAGCAGGACAAACTTGTGATTCTTTCCCCCGTCAAACCCGTAAAGCTTGCGCTTCTCCACGATCTCGCATTTTTCCGTGAGAATGCTATTTTCGTAATATCTGCTCTTTAAATTCTTTTTGATATCGCGTATGAACGCGGATTTGGTGGCGTTGGTCCAGTTGTCGGCGACCTTGACATAGAAGAAGGGGTGGTAATCATCCACGAAGATGGAGCATGTTTCACCTTGTTCGTTGATGCCGAACATCTGGATACGGAATTCGTTGGCGTCGATGGTTGGTCGCCCTTTTCCGCCTCCGCCTCCGCCGTAGCCACCAGAACCGGATGAAGCCACCGAACTATTGTCGTCTGTGCTATTTTCTGACGCGGAGGAGTGTGTATTTGTATCAGGAATACAGTCATATACGTTGAAGTCGATAAGACGGAACGACATGTCGTTGATTACTGCGGGTACGGGGGCGGGTGCGGGTGCGGGTGCGGCGACGGCGACGGGTTTCTTAATAATCTTGAATTTTCTCATGTATGTATGTGTCTCTCTGTTTAACCTTACCTCTTTTCTTTTATTTCAATTTTATACCGGTGTATCATGTCATAAAATTGAAGAATACTTTTATGTTTTTAGATTCATACGAACGTGAAGACACATCTTGCCTGCCACCAATATGAACGCCAACCTTGCCTACAATCACCATGCTTCGCCTTTCTATGTTTGGATCGCATTTATTATTTACAACTGGTTCCAAACAAATATCGGACTATATACTCTACTTCATTCGATTGTTTCGATGGATTACCGACTATTACTTATTACGATGAACCTCATCGGGTTATATATGTTTCTTCGACACGCGCGGATCGACTTCACGATTCGCGTGCGGATGAATCAAGACGAGCAGTAATGATCACACACACACACACACACACACACACACACACACACAGGGCTGCGGCAGCGGCACAGTTTATTCATTGAAATGAACCTTTTTCTTACCGTTGACTGCCTTTGGCTGATAACGCGCAGGGTCGGTCAAAATCGCCATCGCGCCAATAATAGAAAGGACGAAATAAGCGGTAATCAACCATGACACCCACTGATACTTGTCACATGTCTTATTCGCCAACCAAACGAAAAATACCGAAATCAGAAGATTTGTCAATATAATCGCGAACTGAAATCCGACTAAATATACGTCAAGAATATTGATAATAATAACCAAGGTCAAAATGACCGAAGCAAGGGGACAAACCGCGGCGTTGGACTGCATTTTTCTTTATATTATAGCGTCATAAAATAGTTATTGCGAAGGAGGTTGTTCAGGCGCTGTTTCACCTATTATAGCATTGATCTCTTTTTGAACTTTTTCTCTTTTCGCAGGATTTATAATGGTTTCTAAAGAATACACGATGCTATAAACCAAGTATAACACAATCAGCCATGATACCCAGATGAAATTATAGCATGTCTTATTCGCCAGCCATACCGTAAATATAACATATATAATCGTAAATAAAAAGAAGATTATTCCTAAAACAACCGAGCTAAATGGTATCACAAGGACCGGGCCAAATAATACATACGTATCTAATACTATTGTTATCATTATCAAAATCATGATAAATGCCGCCATGGGACACGAACTCATATTGGAAAGCATTTTATACTATTTATGTATAAAAAACATTTACTACTGTTGGCGTAGATATGCGGGGACTTGTGCGGCAGTAGCGACCGGTGTCGGCATTCTCGAACGCACGCTGCGTTTATGCTGTCGACGCATCTCTTTATGAAATCGCCGTAATGTGTCACGATGGAATTCCTTGAATTTTGTTCTGGCTTTCTTTGTAATACCGCTAAGAACGCTTTTTGTATTCGTGCGTTTTACTAAAGCAAATTCTGGGTGCGAAACGACCCAATTCAACATCTTCGGATACGAGCGTTCATCCGAATATTCTAAACTACGAACTCCTTTATTGATGTAAGTAATCATCGGGACACCATGAATATCTTTAGGTATATATTTCAGGTTCTGTAATACAGGGTCAGATGGTTCGAGATTCACCGCTTCGATATTGGCTATCGTGAGAACACAACCCGATTTTTTACAACTGTATTTATGTTTTAATTCTTTTATGAGACGGTTCCAATCTTGGGTCATATTACGGCAATGACCGCACCAATTCGCATATACTTTAATAAGAAGACCATGTGTATCTGGATGTTCGTGTGCTTTTTTCGCGGCTTCGTTGAATTTCTCGATGTTATGCCCTTCTTTTACATCGATGATTTGTATCATTATCGGTATTCTTGTATATATCGTAGATAAATAATATTTATCCCCGCAATATATACATAATAAGAATGTCTAGAGCCATTAGTAAATACATTCAGGAAAATTCAGAGAAAATTATAAGAGAAGCCGGTGTATTATTTCCAATTATGAAACTACAAAAGGTATTGCCGGTTGTTATTATTGCGTTATTTTTGATTGGGGCTTACGTAACCTATAAAACACCGAGTAAGGCCACTCTTCCGGAGGGGTTCATGAATATTGAACCGGATGCTCAACAGGCGCAAAAGTTGCGTAATGCCGCCAGCGCCGCTGCTGAGACCAAACCGCCGACTACGGCTACGACTACGACTACGACTACGACTACTGTCGGCACCGAAGGCACCGAAGGCTTTGATACCGCCGCCGCACAATCCGTCGCTGATAACGCACTTCAGACAAATCGTTGCCCGAATATCCTCGTCCAACACGGCAGCGAAATCTTTCTCTATAATTCGAAAGTTGAAAAGGTCCCTGGCGTAAATCCGATCCGATTCAAAAGTTTAGAAGATTATTCTGAATTCATGGAATGGCTTCGCGGACGCGGTATTCGATGCCCTGTCCTCTTTTTACAGTATTCATACAACGCACAAGGCCAAGCAGTTTATAAAATGCGCCCTTCTCCCGTCGATTTACAGGGCGGTCTCTCGGCGAATGTTCCTTACTCCCCCGCACCCGCCGCACTTGTTCAGATGATGGACGCCTCTCGTGATAATCCGCCATTTAATAACCAGATGTATGACGGATTCGACCCGCTGAATTTCAATATGGGAGATTATACCGCTCATGATGCCGCATTTCGAGAGAAAGAACTCACGATGAAATATAGCGATAATCCGATGGATTCGAATTGGGGTGGTATTCGATATTCTGAGTCTGTTGTCGATTCCGGAGCATATATCGATAGAACACGGCCGGATGCTGCGAGGTCCGATACTTCGGCATTGGGTCCGATGAAGGTTCCAGCGGCAAATGAGAAATACCGGAGCGCGAGGTATACCGGCGATTCAGTATCGCGAGGACGAGGCGAAGATGTTGAATTAGGTAAGGCACGGAGGTGACCGGCATAACGCGCATAAAACTAAAATTGTATGTATAGATACATCGATAAATACATACAAACAATGACGGCATTGTGTTGGAGAGAATGTCGATGCTACGACGATGACGCCGATGTTTGCACAATTACACGAAGTATAATGGACGAAATGATTACGGCGATTGAAGAGAGTAGTGTATCGAATGATACGACCGGGATGAATATGGAGTGTGTGGGGGGGGGGGGAGAAGCGAAGACACAACTGGCGCCGGCAACGAATTGGTCTCTCTTTCATTGTATTTTCGGGACACCCTGCAAAACTGGATTATTTGACCTGGCGGAAATAACAACAATGGAATGTAAATATCGGGTTCATGCAAATATTGCCGAG
>Ga0129333_10003171_pt1 | contig 15338 bp, 22 predicted proteins | sample CPB6_08_DNA_FD_94474 | JGI IMG/M metagenome (GOLD analysis project Ga0129333, IMG submission 94474) | Freshwater to marine salinity gradient microbial communities from Chesapeake Bay, USA - CPBay_Sum_0.6_0.8_DNA | ecosystem: Environmental > Aquatic > Marine > Coastal | place: USA: Chesapeake...
GCTAAGATAGTTAATATGGTTCCTGATGAATTGATTGGTAATTTAGGTGATGTACATTTGTATTCAAACCATATTGAACAAGCCAAGGAACAGATTGGTAGAAAATATACACCAGAAGAAAGACATGAATTATTAAAAACTGCCATGGGTGATTTCTATCAAACGGCAGTCGACGAACAAGTTCCTTTTGGTGGAGGATTAAGTGAGTACTATGAAGCACATAAAATACCACACCACTCGAGAGAACCTTTTGAATTACCAATATTAAAGTTACCAAAAACAAACGCATTTTGGGATGGGTTTGATGTTAGTTTATTTGGTCATTTAGACCCTATCGATTTTATGGTTGAAAACTATAAATCACACCCACCAATTAAAGCACCACTCTCAAATTAAAAACGTTTATTATGAAAATTAGTATTGATAAAGTTGTTTATCAAATGTATATTTTACCATACATGAAGATAACATACAATTCTTGGTTAAACGGTGATTATGAATTAATATTTGGTTGGTTAAGTTATCAATTAGTATTTGGTTACACACCATTAAAACAAAGAAAATGATATACTATAAAGATGATAAAATTTTTTAAATTACTATTCATGTCTTTAAGAAAACTCAACTCCCCAAAACTTGAGAATCCTGTTTGTTGGTCGGTTGATGATTTTAAAAAGGCAAAAAAATGGGCACAATGTAGAGTCCACCCAAATTTTAAAGATAAATCAATATGGGAAGTTGTTTATTCACCACGATATGACACGACCGAAGTTCTTCACGAAATAAATAAGTTTATAATTATTGAAAATAAAAACAAATAAAAAATGAAAATCACAAAAACACTTTTATTAATTTTAGGATTATTTACCCTAATTTATTCTTGTTCTGATACAAGTAACACAATTAAACCCGCGGAGTTTCCGACTCATTTGGGTATTAAAGATTTTAACTTCCCTGAAGATTCTAACAAAATTTATATTTGGTTGGAAAATCAAGATACCACAAGTATTGTTAGTCACGCTTGGGGTATTTGGGCTGGATTAACCGAACCAACAAAACAAAAATATAATGGACAGACCTTATTAGTTTTTGAAACTTGGATGGGTGTTCAAGAATTGGCGGCAATGTCGGCACAAGGTCAGGTATCAAGTGATATTGAGAAAACAAATAGAACACAATTAAGCATACCAAAACAATTTGTTCACGGTAGATTATTTGCGGGACAGAAAGTTGATACAAATTTTACAGTATTGGAGACAGTATCTTATGACCCATCTGCAGCACATTTCGCAACATCTAATAGATTGTTTAATAAATCTGTTTTAAATGGGTATACAGTTAAAAATGGTATTGGTGCAGTTCCTGAATTCCCTAACACATCAATTACGACTAAACCAACATATTATGCTGGTGTACCAAGTAAAAATGGTTTAATTAGAGTACCTGTTTGGGTTTCACCAAATCCTGCGAAAGCTTTCAAATATACAGAGTGGCAACAATGGGTTTACGCGGATGTTAACAACAAACAAGAGCCGAATAAAAAATTGGTTCCTGTTACCACATCTAACCCAACACAAGAACAAATTAAAGCGGCGACTTGTAATGTAAATGATTTCATTAACTATAAAATTGATAGAGTTGGTGCGGACTATCTTAATAGTCATCAAGATGTTGGTACAACACCAAGTAGACAATTTGTTGAGGGTGATTATGTATTATTAGTTGCGATGCACGTGACAACGAAAGAATTTAAGAATTGGACATGGCAAACATATTTTTGGTGTCCTGACCCATCAAATCCACCTTCACCAAGTTCCAAATTTGAAGCGGGTTTGAGACCTAAAGAACTTAAAGGTGCTGCATCACATTACGCTGTTAGTACGGCGTATGCTATGGTTTGGCCAAATCAACCTGTAACGGGTGGTTCGGATAATAATGCCAGACCTATTTTAGCTTTCAATCCATACCTTGAGGGTGGGTTCGGACCAAAAGTCTTCAGTTTACCTAATAAATTTAGACCTGATTTTGTATACGGTATGCAAACCAATTGTATGTCCTGCCACGCGTTGTCAACCATGACAGGTAAGAATGGTTATTCAACAAACCAGTATATTGATATGATGGATACATCGTTATTTAAAAATGATGTCAAATTAGATTTCACATGGTCGATTCAAGGTAACATAAATTCTGATAAATAATTTTATGAAGTTTATGTCGTTATTAAAAGAATCACAAAATAGAAAGTACGAGTTTGGTTGTACTATGTTATATTTTAATTTCCCTGAAATTAATCACATCCATAAATTAATTGACCCCAATCATCTCTATGTTAATGAGTATGATGATTCATATGGTTTAGAGAATGAACCACATACAACTTTATTGTTCGGTACCCACGACGACGTAACAGTAGATGATGTGAGGAACACATTAAACGGGTTCACATTTAACACGTGTCGAGTACATAACCCATCATTGTTTCAAAATGAAATGTACGATGTTTTAAAGTTTGATGTGAATGGACCAAATTTACATGATGCCAATGGCGAACTTAGAAAATTCCCACACACCAATAATTTTCCTGATTACCATCCTCACTTAACTATTGCCTATTTAAAACCTGGAATGGGACCACGTTATGTTAGAAAACTAACTAACATGAATTACATGTTGAAACCAACTCATGGAATTTACTCACATCCAAGTGGAGAAAAAACACGTATTGATTTAAATTTAGAATAAGTGAAACTCAAGAAAATTGTAAAGGAATATAAGAATGCAACAACTTATGAAATTTGGGAAGGAATTAGAGATAACTTTACTTTCGGATTTATCGGGGCGACCTTGGTTGTTTTTATTGCAACAAGAACAGACATTGCTGTTCTTTTGGGTTATATTATCTACTATTATTACATGGGTCGAATTGTAAATCGACCAAAATACGTTACAGATTTAGGCAAATTAATAGTCTTTCCAATACCCTCGGCGTTAGGTGCATTTACAGGATATAAACTTTCGTATACCTTAATACAATTTTTTCAAAATTTGTATTAACGACCCTGTCCTCTGTAATTTTTTTCTCTTTTATCGTGTTTGTTAAAAGATTTTTTAGCTTTACCAATACGTCTTTTACCAAAGTTTACCTTTACCGAAGCATTAGACGATTTACCTTTTGAACTTTTTCCTGCTGCCATGTTAATAATTTTATAAAGATAAATATGGATATCACAAAAAAAGTAATATATTTGTAAAAACGTCACAATGGAACTAATCAAACAAAGATTTACGTATTCTATAATTGATATCATAAGGGATAATTGTGTCCTTAATAGTGAAAGAGTAAACGAAAAGAAACCGGTTATTCTTAGTGATGATTTTGATTTACCATTTGAATCAGTTGAACCTTCGATTGATATGATTCTTAATCAGGTTCAAACCTCTGAAGCAATTCGTAAAAAGAGTCCTTCTTATGTTGATATTAAATTGGAACCATTCCCCAAAAACGGTAAAAGGACAAAATATTTTTATAATAATACTCAAAAGGAATACGTATCATTCCAAAAATTAACAAAGGAGCCTTGTTACACATCAAAAGAAAAACACCTCAAAAGACACTACGGAAATCCGTTTGCCTCAATAAGAATCGTGACCACTGAAAGGTCCATTCAAATTCGAGACAATAAACTTCATATACGATTGTACCAAAACATTAGAAGGAGGGAATTTAATTGGAGGTATTTTAGAAAATCTTCAGATGTTAAAACATTCACCATTGATTTGGAAAAGGGTGATTTCACAATTGGAGATATGTTATTTGGTACCACCAAGAAAAAGGTATTTAGAAAAAATTCATTTTCCACATTAGAACTACTTTTAAATTCTAATTATATTTTTAACATAAAATCGAGAATTGATAAGAATTTAAAAGTTGCCGATGAATTTTCAAATGTGTTTAATGATTATGAATTCCTTAAAATAATTAAGGAATACATTAAAGACTTACCGTCTGAATGTTCGGACTTGACACATAAACACCAATTTACAAATAAGTTTATTGAATTTTTTGTTGAAAAGAAAAAAATAAAAACACCAAATAATTTCACGGACTTAATTAAATTATATTACCCAACTGAAAAATTCTTGAAGAAAAATGAACGGAAATTGGTACAATCAATTTTGGATAGTTTTGGAATAAATTCAAAATTTGTCAGTAAACTTTTTCACTCCAATCCAAGATTACATCTACAAGAGTTTTCATCTTTTTGTTCTTTATTTGGAAAGGATTATCCAAAGTATCTTGGTTCTTTACATCCAGATTTTCTTAAGTTTTTTTCATATAAATCTGGAACAACGGTTACGTCGGTACCTTTAGAGTTAAGGGGTCCCCATAGTAGTGTGAGACAATTATACATTGATAAAAATGAAAAAGAAAATATTATTAAAATAGTCAATTCTTTAATAACTCCATCTGACCAAAACCGCGCACAACAGAATACAATTCAGGGGTTGTATACCTTATTTAAAGACCATTTTGATATGATTGAAAAAATCAGAGATTATGACCCTAATATAAAAATGAGAGCAACAAATTACTCTGACTTTCACATAGAGCATTTGGAATTATCAAAAATGTGCTCATTGATTAAAAAAGGTTGGTCAATTGAATATCAGTATGATAATAGAATGGTTAGATTGGTCCAAGAGGTAATTAAAACTTCTTTTGAGGATAATGAATACACATTTAACCCAACTATCTTAAAAAGAGAAGAGGAGTATTCAGAAGAGGGGTCTTTTATGCACCATTGTGTTGCAACATATGCAAATAAAGAATCGTCGATGATTGTTTCATTAAGGTCTGCAGATAACACCGATAGAGTTACATGTGAGTTCAATAAAAAAACAGGTGATTGTATTCAGGAAAGATACTTCTGTAATAAATTACCACCGGTTTATTTTATTGATTCTCTGGAAATATTGAAAAAAAGGATAAAGAAATTTGCGACCCAACGACTTTTAAACCATATTGATGTTAAAAAAGTCAAAATTAAAATTAATGGTAAAGAAGTTCCCGAAAGAGCGGAGATGGATTTATTTGACCAATTGATTTATGGTATCAATGATGCCAATTTTTAAGAGTACAAAATAAAATTTAGTCCATGTATATTTTATACATGGATTTACTATATAGGCATTACCAAAACAAGAAATCAAAAGTCAATAACACAACTTCAATTTCTGAAATCCAACTTTATCAGTTCGATAATTTACTACACTATATTGCCGATTTTTCATTTGATTATCTTCGTTACGGGACCAAAAATATTTTAACTGTACATCACGGTTTTACTATTAACCTAAAGAATGGTGACATAAATGTTTATTACCAACTCTCTAACCAATCACCAACTGAAAGAGCTCGAGGTAAAAACAGTACAAAGAAGAATAATTTCGAGTCGATTTTATACCTAATAGAACATGGTTTTTATAAGGGTGAAAAAAGGAGAGGATTTTGGGGTAAGAAATATGACTTAATGGTTGAACAAGTTACCAAAATCATAATTTCAAAAATCGAATCAGAAATAAATCAATCGATAGAAGTACCTCATCAAAAAAATTTTTCAATAAACCCATTATATGATTTATTAGTCGATTTTCATCTTCATAAAAAGAAGATAAAATATCATGACGCAATATACATATCAATCCTTAAGGATTACCCAAAATCAAAATGGTTAAAAATTAATGAGAACAAGTTTTTACCGGCAGTTTTGGATTCTTACGGTATTAAATCAAAATATCTAATAGGGGGGTTGAACGAGTATGAGAATCGAAATGTTGATATAAAAACACTAACCTATTTGTGTAAATTATTTGGTGAAGGGTATGTCGACTATTTAAGACAGATTAATTGGGTTGAATTAACATCCAACAGAATTCAGTTTAAAAAATATCATTCTTTGAAGAATGAAAAGGAAAGAGCTTGTTTGGTTAGTATAATCAAAAATTGGGGCGAAATTTCATCACATGAGATTCAAAGATGTGATTTACTTGAAACAATAAATAAAGTGTTGACCCTAAGAGAATTTTTAGAAACTAAAAATATTGTTTCTAAATTTAATGCTAAAGATTTAATTTCATTAGAATTACTTTTAAATGATTTAGATAATATAAAAAATCATTTTAAAAAGGGATATAAAGTTAGATATTCATTTGACGAAAATTTTTTAAATGAAATTGAATCCGACATTGTTGTTGGCGATAAAACATTCAAAGTTAGAATTCTGAAAGCTGAGGAGGATTTTATTAAAGAGGGTTACACAATGAAGAATTGTCTTTCAAAACAATTTCATAAAGGGGTTGTGTACATTTATTTGTCGATGAAACACAATCGAACAAATATCAATTTAGAATATAAAAAGGGTAATTTAATCATGTCATATGGTAAAGCCAATACCCCTGTTGAACCACATTTTAATCCAGCAATTTCTGAATTAACTAAGAGAATGTTAAAATACTCAGGTACCACATGGGTTAAAGAAAAATATGAATATATTACAAAATAAATTTTTATTTTTTTGGAAATCCAAAATTTTTTTATATATTTGGTCAGTAAATTTTATTAATTATGCAACCAAAAGAATCTAAATCTAACTCACACTTTAACATAAGTTTAGCGAAATCAGGACTAAGGATTGTCGCTTGTTATTTTTTGTTTTTCTCTAATTTAGAGAGTGCCGCAATCTTGTTTTTTGTGGCAGAACTATTAGGAATCGCAGAAGAATTTTAAATTATGGTAATTGTAGACCCCTCAAATGAAAATAACCAAGACATTGGTTTTAGCGGAGATTGGATTAACATTAGACAGTCCACAGTAATCACTTTAAACGATTATTTGGTCGTTCAACATGATGATGGACCCATCCAACTCAAGGTTAACATCACCGCGGATTTTAATACAATCCCGAAAGAATATCACGAAATATTCTTGAATGTTTTATCTGCCAGATATCAGGGTAGAGTTAATTTTGGTGACAACCCCTTTTCAAATTGTAAGCCAGTTCAAAAAAGAAAATGGTACCAATTTTGGAAGTCAAAATATTTTGTCGGACCTTAATATTTATTTTCATGAAAAGTCCAAAAGAGGTTAATAATCAAGTCATTATCAATGACGACATCGCAAGTATTGAACACGTGATTCAAGAAGACCCAAACGTAGACGATGACTACACTTGGGACGATAACAAACAACACACAGAACAACATTTTTATTGAAAAAGAGTATTTTATAAAAACAACATAGATGCGTATATCAAATTCATTGATTGAGGGTGAAGTAAGAGAAATCAAACCTTTCATATTTGCAACAATAATAAAAAACCAATATGATAGGTCCTCATTATTTTGTAGATATCAGGAATTTTACGAGTCACCATATCCACAGATAAGGGGTAAGTTTTTTACTATTGAAGAGTATATGAAACTCTATACTACACAGAATAAGAAACCACATTTTACTTATCAAAGTGATTGGACAGGTTATAATATACCATCTAAAGTTTTACTCGAGGCGAGAAATATTTTCGGTCCCCCAATTACACAGTACGATACTACAATGAATGAAATAATTGAGTATTGTGAAAGGGAATCTAGAATACAAAATCGGGGAGAACAACATTCTTGGTACCTTATTGGTGTTGATAAATTAAAAAGTGGTGTCATGAATCATGAGATTGCCCATGGTTTCTATTTCACAAATCCACATTACAAAGTTGAGATGGATTATTTGATTGGAGACATCAACCCAAAACATTATGAACACTTAAAGAAAATTTTAGTAAAGGGTGGTTATTCTGATGATAAGTCAATAATCGATGATGAGATACAAGCGTACATGTCAACAGGAAAACACACTGAGTGGAATGACTCGATTTATCAAAAATACTCTCAAGAATTTATAAAAATATTTAAAAAGTTCAATAAATAAACGTGAGGTTATTTAGGTTCTATAGAGATGATATTGGTTGGTTTGTAGATTTACCTGAATGGGAAGGTTCAAGATATGACCTCCAAATGATAATGGGTGCAGATTCTTTCTTGGACATATTGTCTCAAGGAGAAAGTGAAAAATACGTTGCACTATCGGATGAACCTTTTGATGGGTGTTATGAACTTATTTTTGTGGGTCTTGGTAGAATTGAAGGTCCCGAAATTGGTGAGGGTGCATGGTATAAACTTGAAAATTATCTCGGTATAGATTTCCGATTACAAATGTGGTTATGTGATGTTACTAAATTCGTATTTGGTGATTTCCCAAGAAAAATATATTTTAGGTAAATGAAATTTATAATTGCTGGTGGTAGAGACTTTAACGATTATGAATTATTAAAGAAGTCATGTGACGATTTAATACTTGATAAAGTTAATGAAATCATTTCGGGTGAAGCTCGAGGTGCAGACTCTTTAGGTGAAAAATGGGCAACAGAGAATAAAATAAAAGTCACACTTTTTCCCGCTAATTGGAATAAACATGGTAAATCTGCTGGTTACAAAAGAAATGTGCAAATGGCTGAGTATGCCAATGGATTGATTGCGTTTTGGGACGGTAAAAGTAAAGGTACAAAGCACATGATTGATACCTCAACTCAAAAAGGTTTGGAGGTACATATAATTAATTACTGATATGAAAGTTATATTTTTAGACCATGACGGTGTAATCTGTCTATCAACAGAGTGGGGAGGTCGATACAAAAAAAGAGAAAAGAATGGGATTAACCATAAACAACCGAATTTAGAAATGCCGGTTGAGTATCGATTTGATAATTTCAATCAAAAGGCCGTTAAAATTCTTAATGAGATTATAGAAAAAACAGGGGCGGAGATTGTGGTATCTTCTGATTGGAAGAGATGGGCAAATGTTGAGGAGATGGGTGAGTACTATGAATCAAAAGGAATCATTAAAAAACCGATTGCATTTACACCTAATTTAGGTCAATGTAATTGGTATGGAACTTGGGTTTGGTCCCCTGTTTGGGATTTAGAAATGACTAGAGTGATTGAAATAAAACAATATCTCCATGACCATCCCGAAATAACCCATTGGGTTTCTATTGATGATTTAGATATGGGTAAAACGGGTATACATGAAGGTACCAAATTTGAACATGATTGGGGTTTAGATAATTTTGTTTTAACACCCAGGGGTAATGAAGGTATAAAACAGTCGGGTATAAAAGATAAAATAATCAAATACCTAACTTAATAAATCCATTTCCGAATACGGGAATATTTATCTAAGTATAGAATTGTTTTATAATGAAAAGACCTAATATAATTGAGGAAATAAAAAGATTTCACGAAATAAGTGGTAATAAAAACATCATTTCAGAAGATTTTTTAGATGACCTTTTAAAAAAGGTTGGTCTAAAAAGTGATGAAAAGGATGTTAAAAAAATCGATGACCCTAAAAAGGCGGATTTAGTTTCTGATGATGTCAAACAATTTTACTCAACATTAGAAAATGTAAAATCTGATTTGAACCAACAAAGTGCTGGTAATTATAAGTTCCAAAAAGATGTTGAGTCAGTTCAAATTGGATTGATGATATTAGGTTACGATTTACCTAAACACGGTGTGGATGGTAAATATGGTCCCGAAACCGCTAGTGCAATATCAAAGTTTAAAAAAGACAATAATTTAGATAAAAAATCAGAACCAATTACCGAATCAATCCTTGTTTCAATTTTAGAAGATTTTGAATTAATAAAGGAGAAATTGGAGATGATTCAGTTAGATGATACTTCATATCCAAACGTTAAATTTGATAAGGACGGTACTCAATATGATGAAGTAAATAAAGCTCTCTTAGATGATTTACAGAAAGCCGCCGAATCTGTTGGTGTTATTGCGACAATAACCACCGCTAAAACAGGTCACGGAGCATTAACAACAACAGGAAACCCGAGCAGACACATGACCCAAACGGCTGTGGACATCGCCATATTAGATGGCGAAGGTTCAGGTAAGGCATCAAATGAAACCAACGGAAATCCGACTTTTAGAGAAAAAGGTAATTTACTCAAAGACGCCTTAGTTCAATTAGGATATACTTGGAATAGTGAGAGTGGTAACGATAAAGCGGTTTTGTGGCAAACTAATACTGGTGGTAACCATTTCAATCACTTACACGTTTCTAATCAATCAGGAGCATCAACTGGTGAGTTAACTTCACTTGCATCAGGAACGGGTTCTGTTATGACTCCCGAAGATGTTAAGGTTCTATTAGATAAATTAAAACAAAAGGGTGTTACTTCTGAAGATTTAAAAAAATACATTGATGTAGTTAAAACAGGTGGTGGTGCTGAGTTTACAGATATTGATATCATGACAAACGAAGGTTTCCAAGCTTATAGTGAAATATGTCAAAAATTTATAGATTCAAGACAACCAAACCCATTAGGAATTACTGGTGATATGATGGCCACAGGTGCGAAAACCGCCTATGAAAGATATCAAAGATATGTACCACCTGAATTAGCTCTGAGTCAGTTGGCCTTGGAAGGTGGTATTGGTAATAAAGACTTGAACAGTAGACCGATTAGAACTAAAAATCCATTTAACGTGGGTAACACTGATGACGGTTCAAATGTCCAACAAAATGATGTTCAAGATGGTATAAATGCATACTATAATTTAATCGCACGTGATTACATTGGTAAGGGTAAAACAGCAAAAGACTTATTAGTTAATTTTGTTAATAAAAGTGGAAACAGATATGCAACCGCTAAAGGTTATGAATCTAGTTTGAACACCTTGGCATCACAAGCAAATAGAATTGCAAAACCTATTACAGATAGATTAGCAACTACCAAACCTCAGGGTTCTGACGTAGCATAATTTTACTTTTACTTTTTACTTTTTTTTACATATCTTTCTATAAAATAACTTTTATGGCAAAAGATACCTGTGTAATGTGTGGTGTTGAAACACCATATGATTTTGAAACAAATATTAATGTGAGATTTGGTTACATTGAGGGTGTTGGTCAATTGTGTCAAAAATGTCACGACATTGATAGAACTGAATTTGTGACCATCCCAATGGAATTAATTAAGAATACACCCAACAATATGGAGTTAGGTGAAAAAGTTAGAAGATTGTCTGGTAAGTATTAACAATTCTATTTTTGTTGGTATTTATAGGTAAAGAAATTATTCTTATGGATAAATTAACCGAAAAATATTTAAGACGTATAATCTCTGAATCCTACATTTCTGACGTGGAAGAGATGGCGTACAAACAAAAAGGTGTTAGAGATGACAGAGGTAAAATGGTCAAATACAAACCATTTTTTAAAGAAGATAATGATACAGATATTCCCGATTATTGGATTGCAAATCCAACCTTACAACCGGGAGCGGAAATATTGGTTGTCCCATTGGACTGTCAAGAATTAGAGGATTTTAAAAATGCAAACCAAGATTGGTTGAATAGTATTCAAGCACTTCATAATTTAGAACCACAACTTGCGGCGTGTAAACGTGGAAAATATCATAGACCCGTTGAGAAATACGTTGAGGGTGGTTACAAACCAACTGGTGAAAAAATGGGTGAATCTGAAAAGATTAAGAGAAGATTCTTTGATGTTATTGCACGTAATTTGGAAGATGAATCATTCGCTCAGGAGTTAAATAAAAGAAGTATTCCCGCAGTCATTGCTAGAGATAGGTCAAACGTAAACCAATACGGTAGATTCACAAATCAAAAAATAGAATACTCTACACATAACAACAACGCATATGCATCAGCTAAAGATTTCTTAACTGCGGCAATTGCTCGTGTTCAGGGTAAAGAAACACCTGAGATGAAAACATTCTATATGGCTCGTCAATATAATACAAGATATAATAATTGGAGAGCAGATAAGAAAATGTTAAAACAATATGTTGGGAAAACTGAAAAGTATATGTTAGATGCTTATGGTTTGGAACAGGATAACTTGGATGTAACAATAAGAATGGATTTCGAAATCACGGGTGAACCAATTGGAGACAATAGTTACACATGGAATGTAAGAATGGTTTCTAAATTAGGTAAGAAACTTGAAGATGAGAGTGGATTAAAAGGTGGGTTTTTAGACGATAAACTAATACAAGCATCTTCAACAGCTCAACTTAGACCAGGTACCGAATTTAATGAGAACTATACAGTTATGGATAATAAGGAGGTTGTTGATGCTTTAGTTCAAGCAATCGATGATTTAAAATCACAAGTCGTAGCTTTGAATCCTAAAGACACATTAAAGGCCGCAACGGTAAAGAGATACCAAATCGGTAACCGAGGTGATGAACTAAATGAATCCGTTAAAAAGAAATTGATTCATAGAGTGGTCCAAAAAGTAATCAAATAATAGAAATTAAAAGGAATCCCGAGAAATCGGGATTTTTTTTTTGTATTTTTTTGTATATCACAAAATATTTCATATCTTTGTTCTCGTATGGGAACGAATTATTACAGAATACCGTTAGCGAGTGAAATGGAATCTCGTAAACAAAAATTGATAGAGGTGGTTACTAAACTTGAGTTAACCCCATCAAATATTGAAAGAAACTTTTCTTTCCCAAAGAATGATTCATGGGAATCGAGTTCCATATGGGATGATTTTCTCGATGGAACCAATATTCATTTAGGTAAACGAAGTGGTGGTTGGAAATTTTGTTGGAATTTTCACAAGAATAAACATTATTCAAACAAAGAGGAACTACTCTCATTCATTCGTTCAGGTAGAGTTGTTGATGAATATGGTCAAGAGTGGGATGTCGAAGAATTCATTATTATGGCTTTCGAATGGGGTCAACCAGATGGTTTAGTCGTGAATGAAGAATACCGTAGAGCAGAGAGAGCGAAGGGTCACGGTATGTTTTGGTTGGATAATGAGAAGTACGATGATTTAATAATTGATGGACTTAGAGTAAGTTCAGCAACAGAATTTAGTTGATATGATAAAGTTAGATAAAGAAAAGAAAGTTTGGATTACATCCGATACGCATTACAGTCACAAAAACATATGTCGAGGTGTGACTAATTGGAGAATGCCTGATGGTTCGGTTCCCGTTGAACAAACGAGGGATTTCCCAACTATTGAAACCATGAACGCATCAATCGTCAATAACATTAATGGACTTGTTGGTCAAGATGATATATTAATTCATTTAGGTGATTGGTCATTTGGTGGGTTTGAAAATATTGAGGAATTTAGGAATCGAATTGTTTGTGAGAACATTCATTTGGTTTTAGGAAACCACGACCACCATATTGATAGGAATAGACAAGGATGTCAAAGTTTGTTTCAGTCAGTTCAATGGTTCCAACAATTTGAATATATGGGTGAGACGATTGAGTGTTGTCATTATCCAATATCAAGTTGGAATAGTCTACGTAAAGGTCGTATTCACTTACATGGACATTGTCACTTACCTAACCACGCCAAGATTAGTAACGGTCGTCGTATGGATATTGGTATGGATGGTAACCCCGATTTTGCACCTTACGATTTACTTGAGGTAATTAACATGTTAAAGAAACGAGAAATCGGTTCTGAGTTAGGACCCCTTGACCACCACATGGATGATATGCAAAATGTTGTTGGGTAATTTTGTAAATTAAAAATAATTGTTTATATTTTAATAACACTAAACATGTTTAATAAAATTTTTACCACCATGATTAAATCAAGACTCATGATGAGTTTTTTAATCGGATTCTTTGTTGTCATCATGTTTCATTTTTTAATCTTTCCGGGATTAACTATGGCTAACACGATTATCAATATCCTTTCCGCCTTGTGGGGTGTGATGACTTTAATGTTCTTATTCTACTACGTCAGATACGCGTATTTTAATAACGAATCTTTCGAGTTATTTACTCCCGACCCTAATAAACAACCTGAAACGGAATTAGACTACATTCCACCAAAAGGTAAAACAAAAAAAAGAACCCCTAAAGAATCAAATAAAACAAAAAAACAAAACAAATAAATTATGGACCCAATTATTAGAAGAATCGTTTTTGGAATTTCAACATTCCTATTATTAACTGTACTATTTTTCTCATGTGAGAGAATCGATGCTGGACATGTCGGTGTAAAGGTAAATCTTTACGGTGATGGTAAAGGTGTGGATGATGTTACTGAATGTACTGGTATGGTATTTTACAACCCATTCACCACCAAAATCTACGAGTTCCCGACGTTTATTCAACATAAAGAATACAAGAAGACGGAAGAGGTGGATAATTCCTTTGTGGTTAACTCAAAAGATGGTTCAGAATTTCAGGTATCACCTATCATGAACTATTCTGTACAAAGGGAAAAGGTACCAACAATTTTCTCAAAGTATCGTAGGTCACTCCCCGAAATTGAGGAAGGTTTCTTAAAAACCGCGGTATATGACGCGTTTCGTTTAGCAACCAATAAATACACCGCAGATGAACTCATCTCAAACAGAGCAGTCTTCGAAGTTGAAGTACGTAAAATGTTGGAGGGTCAGTTGTTAAAAGAGGGATTTATTATAAATCAATTCACCTCCAATTTAATTTATCCTGAAACCTTTAAAAAATCCATTGAGGCTAAGAACAACGCGGTACAAGCGGCTTTAAGAGCGGAGAATGAAGTAAAAACCGCGGAAGCCCAAGCTAAGATTAAAATCGCAACCGCTAATGGTAACGCCCAAGCCATGTTAACATCGGCCAAAGCTGAAGCTGAAGCCAATAGGATGAAACAACAAACATTAACTCCATTATTGTTACAACTTGAATGGATTAATAAGTGGAATGGTCGACTACCTGAAACGATGTTAGGAGACAAGAACAATACAATGATAGGTATTAAATAAAAGGAACCCCTCGAAAGAGGGGTTTTTTGTTTAGATAAGATATTTATAGATAAAAGAAAAAATGAAAAAAGTAGTAAAATTATCAATCAAAGATTTAGAAAATATCGTAAAAAGAACAATAAGTGAATCTGAATTAGAAAATTTGGATAACGATATGCAAGGTGATGTAACACCAAGCGATGAAGATAATGTTGAGGTTGATAGAAAAATTGCAATCGGTAAAGGTGAAGACGGTAAAATTTATGTAACCGACATTGAAACCGGTGAAATACTTGGTACCAAATAATTATTGTTTGATATCGTCAGATACTTTCTTTTTTAATTTCTTAATCATCCCAATCAATTTCTCATCACGTTTATTTTCAATAATTGTTGTTGTATTTGATTGAGGAACCATCGCCATAACTCTTTCTAAAGTATCTTCTGAAGATATTTGAACTGTTCTAC
>Ga0129333_10003172_pt1 | contig 15338 bp, 8 predicted proteins | sample CPB6_08_DNA_FD_94474 | JGI IMG/M metagenome (GOLD analysis project Ga0129333, IMG submission 94474) | Freshwater to marine salinity gradient microbial communities from Chesapeake Bay, USA - CPBay_Sum_0.6_0.8_DNA | ecosystem: Environmental > Aquatic > Marine > Coastal | place: USA: Chesapeake Bay...
CAGACGTGGCCGCTGTCCCCATCGCTTACGCGATTGGGCTTCCTGATCCAGAAAGCGTAACCGCGTGCGCGGTACGGCGGTCCGACTGAACAGAAAGCGTAACCGCGTGAGCGGTACGGCGGCCCTCCGACCAGGAAGCATCGCCGCGGGGGGCACGTCAGCGGGGAATGCGGGGAGGGCAGCGCTCGAACTCCCCGAGGCGATCCTCCCACGCATCCCAAAATGCCTGCGTCACGAGCGAGACGACCTCCTCGCTCGGAGCCGCCCCCAGCCGACGCCCCATGACCACGGTGATCGCGCCTCGCAGACCGAGCCGCGCGAACCGGGGATCGTGAACCACGAAATCCATCAGTTCGTTGACGGCGTCGATCGTGAACACCGCATCCGCAGAGAGCGTGGCCGCAGCTGATGTCGCCATAGGTGAACCCTCCTGAACCAGCGACTACCCCGCCGCCGTGCGCTCAGTCGACCTCGTGACCATGAGGATTTGATGTTGTTCCAAAGGTCGGCGACGGTGGTTGTGAGAATCCCGTGAGCGGCGGCGGCGCGGCGACTCCCGGGAGGTACAACGTCCGGCGGTCGGCCAGATGACCGGCCTCGAGAGCGTCCCACGAAAAAGAGGTGCTGGCATGCTTGGATTCCCTCCCGTCCTCCGTGGACTGGCGGCCGCTGTGCTGGCCGTGGCAGCCTTACAGGCCATCCATGCCGGTGAGTCCGATCCGCGAACCCCCGGCCCCCAACCGGACGGCTCAGTGATTCTGCCGAATCAGTGGTCGCTGCGGGCGGTAGGCAGGCAGGTCGGCGTCGGTGACTTCCCCGCGGCAATTGCCCTCCACCCGAACGGACGTCACGCCGTGGTCCTGCATTGCGGCCACGGCCCGCACGAGCTCGCCGTGCTCGACGTGGCGAATCGGAAACTCCTCTCGCAGACTCGGCTCGCGGAGTCTTTCCAGGGGCTTGCTTTCTCCCGTGACGGCGACCGGCTCTGGGTGTCGGGAGGCGCCGCCGAGACGCTCCTCCGATTCCGATTCGTCGAGGGCGCGGTCGTGCCGGACGGCGTCGTGCGGCTGCGGGACGAGAAGTTGCGGGGCATCCCCTGTGGCATTGACGTGGCCGACTCGGACGGCACGGTCTATGTCGCCAACGTCTGGGGACACTCGGTCTCCCGGGTTCGCTTACCCGCCGACGGCGCCGAGCCGCTCATCGATGAACTCCTGCTGACCGACACCGCGCCGGCGGCCGGCCCGGCGGTCCCCGATTCCCTCGAACCTTCGATCACGAAGCGGGCCGAAGCCCTCCTTGAGAAGGTGGTGGCGGACGCCCCGCATCCCTGGACGTGCCTAGTCGACGAGCACCGACAGCGGCTTTACGTCTCGCTCTGGGCACAGGCCGCTGTCGCGGTGATCGACACCAAGCAGTGGAGCATCGTGCAACGCATCGCCGTCGAAGACCATCCCAACGAGATGGTGATGTCGCCCGACGGCGCGCGGCTGTTCGTGGCCAACGCGAACCGCAACAGCGTGTCCGTGATCGACCTCGACGCCGGGAAGACGACCGAAACGCTCGTCGCCACGCTCTCGGCCGACGCCCCGCCGGGCAACACCCCGAACTCCCTGGCGATCTCGACGGACGGCTCGCGGCTCTTCGTCTCAAACGCCAACATCAACGCCGTAAGCGTCTGGGACGTGGAAGAGCAGGGCGGGGCGCGAAGCCTGGGCTTCATCCCGGTCGGCTGGTATCCGACGGCGGTCCGGCTCACCGCCGACGGCCGACGTCTGCTCGTCTCCAACGGCAAGGGGGTGATCTCCGACTCCAACCGCAACGGACCGCGGCCGGGCTACGACCCCGACGCCCCCACGCCCGACTACATCGGGGGCTTGTTTGATGGCACCGTGTCGTTCATCGATCTTCCGGAGGACGACTTCGAGAAACGAATGCACGCCTGGACGGCCCGCGCGTTCGCCTGCCGTCCCCCGCAGGCCGACGACGTGTTCACCGCCGATGAGCTCGAGGGCCATCCGATCCCGACCCGGCCCGGTCAACCAAGCCCGATCACTCACGTGATCTACGTGATCAAGGAAAACCGCACCTACGACCAGGTGTTTGGCGACATGCCGGAGGGCCGCGGCGACCCCACCCTCTGTCTGTTCCCAGAGCGGGTGACGCCAAACCACCACGACCTGGCGAGACAGTTCGTCCTGCTCGACAACTTCTACGTGGAGAGCGAGGTCAGCGCCGACGGCCACGAATGGTCGATGGGGGCCTATGCCACCGACTTCGTGGAGCGGCACTGGCCGCTTTCCTATGGTCACAACAAACGGAAGAAGTTCACCTACCCGAGCGAGGGAAACTTCGACATCGCCCGCCCGGCGGGCGGCTACCTCTGGGACCGGGCGATCGCAGCCGGGGTGAGCGTCCGCAGCTACGGCGAGTGGGTGGCCAACGGCCCTGCGCCCAATGCACCCGGCACACCGAAGGCCAAGGCCCTCGAAGGCCGGATCGATCCGCTGTTTCGCAGCTTCGACCAGGAATACTCCGACCTCAAGCGGGCCGACCGATTCATCGCGGAGCTCCGCCGGTTCGAGAAGGAGGGGGCCATGCCGCGGCTGCAGATCGTCCGCCTGCCGAACGACCACACCAGCGGCGCCAAGCCCGGCGCGCTCACGCCCACGGCGTTCGTGGCCGAGAACGATCTCGCCCTTGGCCGCGTGGTCGAGGCCGTGAGCCGATGCAAGTTCTGGCCCACCACGGCCATCTTCGTGGTGGAAGACGACGCCCAGAATGGCTCCGACCACATCGACGCCCATCGCACGGTCGCCCTGGTGATCAGCCCGTGGACGCGGCACGGCGCCGTCGATTCGAGCCTCTATTCCACCAGCTCGATGCTGCGGACGATCGAGCTGATCCTCGGCCTCGAGCCGATGTCGCAGTTCGACGCCGCGGCGCTGCCGATGATCCGCTCGTTCGCCAAGGCCCCGGTGCTCGCGGCCTACGAGTGTCGGCCGGCGAACGTACCGCTCGACCAGCGAAACGTGGCCGGAGCCTGGGGTGCCGCGGCCTCCGTAGCGATGGACTTCTCGAAGGAGGACGCGGCGGATGACCTGCTGCTCAACGAGATCGTCTGGAAGAGCGTCCGAGGAGCCGATTCACCGATGCCCGCTCCCCGCCGGGCCGCCTTCGTATTCGTCGCGGACGAAGACGAGGAACAGGACTGATACCGGTCACACGTAAACTTCGGGCGCCCCCATCGCTTACGCGCGCGATTGGGCTTCCTGATTCGCAGAGCGCGAGCGGTACGACTCAACAACCGGCCGACCGATCGCGAACGTCACTGCCCGACATCGCCGGCCGACGCCGTCACGAGCGACACGAACACCTCGGGGTCGATGCTCTCCTCGACCGCCCTCACCGAGGCGTCGCCGATCACGAACATGCACATGCCAGGATGGAAGGAGTAGATCTCGTTGTTGTTGTGCAGGTTCATCATCTGGCCGGCCCGCTGCTCGTGGATGGCAAAGTAACTGTCTTTGTCGGCCCACCGAGCGCCGCTCACGGCGGTGCCGCCATCTGGCTTGCCACCCAGGTACCCCAGCGGCCGCCCCGCATCCTCGTAGAGAAGAATCGTCTTGGAGAGCCCGTCACTGACCGCCGACCGCTTCCGGGCCTTTGGCCAGAGCATGCCCGTCCAGTCGGCGCGGCTCGCGAGTTGCTTGGCCGAAATCAGCGCGGAGTAGGCGGATGCGTTGACCTGATGACACGCGGCGTAGTCGGAGACAGGATCGGTTCGTGCTGGTGCCGACGGGCAGACCGTGGTCGTGAGCGGCGAGGCCAACAGCGCCTTGTTCTTGCCGATGTTCCAGTCTTTGGTCCAGTCAACCTGGTCGGCGATCTGCCCCTGCTCCATGTAGGCGAGGATGAAGGTGTAGAAACTGTGCCGAGCCGGAAGGGTGGCCGATCCGGCCGGCTCGGTCCAGCCCGGCGGAATCTTCCGCTTGCCAGACTCGTAGGCATGCACCGCGAGGCCCGTCTGCTTGAGATTGTTGGAGCACGACGTCCTCCGGGCCGACTCGCGTGCCGACTGAACTGCCGGCAGCAGCAGGCCGATGAGCGTGGCGATGATCGCGATCACCACCAAGAGTTCTACAAGCGTGAACCCGCCGCGTGGCCGATCGTGCCGCTTCATGTCCGCTCCGTTGATGGACTCCTTCACGAAAGCCCGCCCCGGGTCCCGTGACCATCGCGAACGGGCAGCCAGACTCGCCGTGCCCGGCACCAGGCCAGCACGGCTCCAGCAACGGCGAGCATCGCGGTTGCGGACGGCTCGGGCACCGCTGCCACGGCCCCTACCTGAGGAGCGGGATTGAAGAGCCCCGCGTCGAACAGACCGGTGGAGAGGAAGTCGGCCGCGTCGAGGATGTCCACAACGCCGTCGTAGCCAAAATCGCCCTCGTTCCAGTTGGCGGGGGTGCCGCTGTCAAACTTTCCACCGGCCAGGAAGTTCGCCGCGTCGAGGATGTCGACGGTCCAGTCGAGGTTCGTATCTCCCGGGGCGGTGAAGGCGACCGTCATTGATGCGTCGCCGTTGTCGAGCCAGCCCACGGTCCTCGGGATCGACTGCCCGAGAGCCGTGACGGCGGCGGACGACGTGATCCCGTGCGTGCCGTTCCACGAGCCGTCGCCGCGGCCGGCGACCAGGTCGGCCAAGAGGTCGGCCTGCCTGATGGCGCCGACAGCGATCGCAAAGCCGCCGGCGCCAAGGTCCACCAGGCCCGCGGCCTCGTCGACGGCGAGGCTGGCGAGTGAGTGCATGGTCGCCGCCGAGGAGGAAAGAATCAGCGAGCCTCCGGCACCCACCGAGACCGCCGGCGATCCCGCGATCGTCCCCGCACCACGAACCTCGACCCGTGTCACGCCGGTCGAGGAATCGACGGCGAGCGTGCCAGCCCGCAGCGTGCCCCCGTCCACCGTCACCTTCGGGGATCGCATCGTCACGCCGCCGGCTACGTCGACCGTGCCGGCTGACTGCACGACGACCTCGCTCGTCCCAAGAGCGGCGGCGTTCGATACTCGCAGCGTGCCGCCAGACACGGTGGTTGCGTTGGTCAGGCCGGTCGCCTGTCGCAGGTCGAGCGTGCCGCTGCCCGTCTTGATCACGGCGCCGCCACCCTCGACCGTGCCGGTGACAGCCATCGTGCTACCAGCATCGACGACGTCGATCGTGAGGCTGGGATTGCCGACGTAGGCATATCGGCCGAACGTGCCGGTGCCAATGCCCGACACCCGGAGGGCCACTGCGCTGCCCGCATCGCCGATCGTGAACGCGCCGTTGCCGCTCGCCGGCAGAGCCGTCACGTCGAAGTCGAGCGTGCCGTCCTCGAGGTTCACGCCCGCGTCGGGCTGGATCGAGGTCCCGGGGCCGAACGTCACCGTGCCTGCGGTGGTCTTCAGGATCGACTGGCCGGCGGCGAGCCGGGTGATCTGACCGCCGGTGCCCCCTGGCCCGAAGTCGGTCGCGAACGTGCCCGACCGCAGCGTGAAGCGATCGAGGTTCATGTTCACGCCGGTCCGCGTCCCGGAGAACGTGATCAGGCCCCCGTCGAGGATCAGGCCACCCCAGTTCTCCCCCTGCTGGAGGTCGAATCGTCCGCCGGCATTGACCGTGACGTCCGTCGACTGGGGGAAATCGGGGTTGCCCACGGCTCCAAACGTAAACCGACCGCCGTCGTTCACGACGATCGAGGTGGCGTTGAGGTCGCCACCCTGGCCGCGGTCCTCGAGGAGCAGTTCACCACCGTTGACGTTCACCGCGCCCGCGAACCCGGTGCTAGCGGCGAGGAGCGTGAACTGACCCGCGCCCGTCTTGACGAGCGTGCCGGCGCCCGAGAGCGTACCGGAGTAGGTGAGAGCGTCACTGCGATTCACCGTCATCGTGGCGGCCGCGCCGACTGAGACGTTGCCCGCGAGGCCGCCCGAACTGCCACCTGCACCGATTCGCAGTTCGCCCGCATCGACGACCGCCCCCGCGGTGAGACTGCCGGTCACGGTCAGCAGGCCGCCTGAGACGGTCACGCGGCCTGTCGCCACGCCGTTTGCGACGTCGAAGCCTGCGCCGGCTGCCACCGTCACCGGCCCGGCGAAACTGCCCGAGTTCAGGGCGTCGCCGACCCGGAGGATGCCCGCCGAGATCGTGGTGGATTGCGTACCGGTCTTGGCCACGGCGACTGTGACACGGCCAGTGCCGGTCTTCGTGATCGTGCCCGCGGCGATCGAACCGCTACCAGAGAGCGTGAAATCGACACCCGAGTTTGCGAACGTGATCTCGGCCGGACTCACGACCTCCTCGACGGCCACTGTCGTGCTGGAAGCCGTGTCGTCGAAGACGACGCGATCGCTGACGATGAAGTTCGTCGCGGCGATCGTCGTGGAGTCGACCCAGTTGAGCGAGCCGCCCACATCCACCGCCGAACCGGTGTTCCACGCCGACGAAACGTTGCCTCGCCATTTCAGCTGACCCGTGCCGATCACGTCGAGGTCGAGCCGCGTGTTGGCGGTGTCGTTCACGAGCGTCGCTTGCATGCGCGGCGGTAGCGACCCGAGCGTGAACGACGAGGGGAGGGGAGTGCCGTCGTATTCGAGCAGCGTGAACCTGCCGACACCGAGCGACTGGGCCGAGGCCAAGGAGACGAACACCGACCCCGAGAGCGTGAGACCGTTCGGTGTCGTCACGCTCATGAGCGGCACCGTGGGGACGCCGGCATCGGCGAGCGTGAACCCGAGCATCGAGCCCGCTCCGAGCGACAGAGCAGGCAGGGAGAGCGTCGTCGTCGCGGCCTGATTCACAACACTGAAGCCGGCACCGGGGGCGACGGTGCCGCCGGAAACCGAAGCGAAAGGAGTCGAGCCAAGCGTTCCCGCCATCACCGTGAATGGGCCCTGCATGCCGTTGACACCGGTGAAGAACAGGGTGCCAGGCCCCGTCTTCGCGAGCGGCCCATTCCCTGACACCGTCCCCGAGAGCGAGAGCACCGCGGCGGCATCGGCCACCTCAATGGTGCCGCCGCCTTGTGCCAGGATGGTGGCGGCCGACCGCGCCGCCGAGGCGCCCGCGTAGGCGACCGTTCCGACGGTTGACGCCCCGCCGAGCGTGAGGGGCGCGGTGCCAAGGTTGGCGGCAGTGGCAAGCCGGAGCGTGCCGTCTTCGACGGCAATGCCGCCGGTCGAGGTGATCGATGCCAAGCCGTCCACGGTCACCACGCCGGCGGTCGTCTTGACGATCGCCGCTGCGCCGCCGACCGCCCATCCCTGTGTGCCGCTGCCGGTAAGCCGACCGTGCGTCCAGGTCTGCGGTGTCCCGGTGCCGCTCGACGTGATGCCTCCCTGCTGGAGATCGATCTCGCCGCCGAGCAGGTGCACGCCGCCGAGGTCCTCGCCCTCCTGCCAGATCACACGGCCGCCGGCATTGGCGGTGATGAAGGTCGTGGCAGGCAGGTCGGGGTTGCCGATCTGGTTGTTGCCAAACTGGAACGTGCCGCCGGTGTTGGCCACGATCGACGTGGCGTTGAGATCGCCGCCGGAGCCCGGATCCTCGACCCGCACCTCGCCCGCGTTGATCGTGATCGAGCCGGTGAAGCCCGTGTTGGATGCCGTGAACGTCGTCCGGCCGCTCCCCGACTGCACGATCGCTCCCGAACCCGAAAGCGACTCCCCGAACACGAGCACGTCGGTCTGGTCGAACCGGACCGTGCCGGCTTGGTTGACCACCAACCCGGCCGCGATGGTGGGTGCAGCCCCGCTGGCACCGATCGAGAGCGTGCCGCCGTCAATCGTGGCGACCGACGCGAGGCTACCGGCCACAATCGTCGCCGAACCTCCGGCCACCGTGAGCCCACCGCCGATCGAGCCATTCCGGAGCGTGAAGCCGCCCGAGCCGCCCACCGTGATGGGAGCCGCGATCGTCACGGCCGTAGATCCGTCACCTGCCTCGACCGCACCGCCCGACACGGCCATGACGCCCGTCGAGGAGTTCGAGACCAGCAGCGTGAGCCGACCAGCTCCCTGCTTCACCAGGCTGCCGCCACCGACGATCGCACCGGAACCGGCAAAGGTGAAGTCCACCGCCGAGTTGTCGACCACGATCGAGCCAGGGGCGACGTCGCCGGCCAGCGACACGCTGCTCGCCACCGCGGAGTCGTCGAAGATCACCTGATCACCGGCCACGAAGTTCGTCGCCACGGTAGACGACGCAAGTTCCCAGTTGCGGGTGCCGCCGACATCGACCGCCGTGCCGGCATCCCATGTCGATGAGACGTTGCCCGCCCAACGGACCGAATCGAGCCCCGTGATGTCGAGATCGATGGTGGTGTTGGTGGTGTCGTAGATGAGTCCACCCGCGAGTCGCGCAGGCAGGGCCGCAAGCGTGAAGCCCGACGAGATGGGTGCACCGGCGTAATCGACGAGTGTGAACCGGCCCGCCTGCAGGGCGCCCGAGGTCTGCACCGAGATCGTGTGGGCGCCGCCCGAGAGCGTCAGAGCGTCGGTGGTCGTGACGGAGAGCAGCGGCACCACGGGATTCGTGTTCGACGCAAGATCGAAGCGGAGATCCGAGGCCAGCGTGCCGAGCGTGAGGGTTGGTGTCGAGAAGGTGGTCTCGGAGCCCGAGTTCACGATCGCAAACGATGCTCCGTTGCCCACCGTCACACCCGCCGCGGCCGCGAAGGGACTCAGGCCCAGCGTGCCCGATGAGACGGTGATCGGACCGGCGAACGTGTGGCCGCCGATGAGGTCAACGCGGCCCGGGCCCGCATTCACCAGCGACCCGGAGCCCGACAGGGCCCCGGCGACGGTCAGCCGCCCGGCGCGGTTGAACTCGAGAGAAGCGCCGGTGGCGATCGTCGTCGAGCCGGCCAGACCGCCAGACGCGCCACCGGCACCGATGCGAAGCGTACCCGCCGAGATCGTCGTGCCACCTCTGAAATCGTTGTCGGTCGCGATCGTGGCGACGCCGGAGCCGGTCTTCACCAGGCCCCCACTGCCGGTGATCCGGCCAGGCCCCTCGAACGACTGACTGCGGCTCCTCGCGTCGAGCGTCACCCGTTGCGGCGAGACCGCCTCCGCGATCGTCACCGCGATCGCACCGGTGCCAATCGCCGAGTCGTCGAACACCACCCGGTCGCTGTCGATGAAGTTCGTCGCCGATCCTCCGGTCTGGAGCAGCCAGTTCTGCGTGCCACCCACGCCCACGGCAGTGCCCTTGTCCCAGGTGGAGGAGACGTTGCCCTTCCACACGAGCGAGTCGACCGTGTAGGTGACGCGGAGATCGGGCCGCCGGTTGGCATCACTGGCGGCGGGACCGCCGAACACCCAGCCATCCGTGGTTGATGCCCGCACGAGGAGGCCGTTATTCGCGGCCCCTGCCTTCCAGTCGTTGACGGTCGACGTGATGTCGAACCACCCTTGCGCATTCTTGCCCAGGGCCACGGCGCTGCCCGATGTGGCGGCCACGTAATCGGTGCCACTCAGCGGGCCACTCGACCCGGTGCCATAACTGGAGTAGGTCGTTGAACTCCCCCAGGCGGTCAGCATCCGGTAGGCAAAGTAGGGGCCACTCGACTCGTCGTTGGAGCCGTTGCCCGTCGTCGGCACAAACCACGCCTTGAGCACGTTGGCCCGCATCGGCACTTGGGAGGAGCCCGCCCCGAAGATGCCGTCATATTTGAGAAGCGCCAGCAGTTCCGGGCTCCCAGCATCGCCGGGCGGCGTTCCCCCCGTCGGCCCGTCAAGCGTGATCGTGGTGCCGGCGGTGGCATCAAGGGTGGCGTTCGCGACGCCATGAAGGGTGATGCCGGAAAAGCCTGCGTATCCCGAGACACCCGGTTTCAGCGACGTCGTGGTCGTCGGCGTTGTCGTGTAGGTGACCGCGAGCTTTGGCCGATAGGCGACCGTCGCATCAGCAGAGCCGAAGACCTGCCAGGCGTCAGTGGTATTCGCCTGCACGACCATACCGTTGTTCGTGAGCGTGCCATCCGACCACTGTTGCACAAAGGGGGCCACGAAGGCCGAGTAGTAGGCATTTTGCGCGGGCGCGCGGTAGCCCGCCACCGGGAGCGTGGCCAGACCGTTCGCGTACGTCGGGCCGTTGGTCATGATCGCTCCGTTGCCCGTGCCAAGGTCGTTGAGCGTGGCAGCCGAGGAGAACGGCACCTTCATGCCACCGATCACGAAGTATCCGTTCGACTGAGAGTTGCTGTTGCCGGTGGTACGGAGCGTGAGTTGGGCGTCGAGAATCGTCGCCCCGGCTGGAATCAGGCCGACGTCACTTCCGAACATCGAATCAAACTTGAGAAAGTACTGCCGCTCAGTGCCGTCGCCGCTGCTCACGCCGTCGATCCCGACGGTCGTCACCGTGCTCGTCGCCGATGAGTTGCCGATCGAGGCCTCTGTGATCCCCGAGTAGATCGTGCTCGCTCCCGTGAGGGCCGCGCCCTGCTGGAACGTGACGGTGGTCTGCGCGCGGGCAGCGCCCCCGACGAGGACGGTTGCCAACGCGGCCGCCGCGGCGGCCCGGCGGAGGCATCGCTCCGCCCAGGCTGCCACGGCAGCGATGGCAAGGAATCTAGGAGTGCGAAACGTGAGCGACGGGAGATTCGTCTTCATCGTGCGACTTTCCGGAGGGATGGGTACTGGGAGGGCGGGGTGGAAGCAGCGCGACGAACTGCGGCGTTCGTCGAGCGCAGCATGGCGAACTAGCCTGAGGGGTTTTGCGACCGTGTCGTCAGATCGAGGGTGGGAATAGCGGACGAGAGACGGCCGACCCTGGCCTTGAACGCCGACGTCTCGGGATTCGCGAACCTTCCGCCAAGACGGTCGGCCTGCGTGGCAGCCGAGTTCGCCTCGGGATCGGCCGTCTCGCTCGTGGTGGTCTCTGGACCGCCTGCGAACCACTCGGCGGTGATCCGGTAATCGGCGACGGGAGCGCCGTCGGCCATCTCGTAGGTGCCGATCACAAACGTGCCGTCGGCCGCCGTGCGGCCGGTTGGCCGCAGTTTCTCGAGCCGCTCGTCATCCGCGTCGACCGGGTGGAGCACCACCTGCACGCCGGCCGCGGGCTTGCCGTCGACGTGCACCGTCCCCGTCACAGGCACGGTGGCGAGGCGGTCGCTACAGCCGATGGCGATGATCGACATCCATCCCAGCGCCGCGGCGGACGTGAAAGACCTGCTGACGCGAGAAAACGGCGGCAATCCAATCTGGCCCACTCGGTGCCTCGCGGCGGTGTTACGCCACGCCGCTCATCTCGTGCCTTGGCGGTCGTGGCGGGCACAATGTCGCCGCCGTTGATGAAGGCGTGATGAGTGGATCGCGAGAAACTCGTGTGGCTTCGATGAGAAAACGATGAGCGGCAAACAAACCCACCAGGATTCCAGTCGCCCCCCTCATGCGGGTCACGTGCGATACTCACCCGTCGTCGCCTTGCCGCAGCCGGCCGGCGACATGCTCGGCGCCGGCGGGACTTGTGAGTTCTTCGCTCCAACGCTCCGAAGGGACCGCCGCGGGACACAGGTCGCGCCGGCTTCTGCGCGTGCCTCCGATCCGGCTGCTCCGGCTTGCGGAGTCACATCGGAACGATGATGCCCCGAGGCTCGTAAACCGCGCGGGTTCACGTGTGCGCCCTACCTGACAAGGCCGCGGCTCATCATGCCCGCATCGCCTCGGTGCTCTGGGCCGCTGATCCGATCCGCGCCAGTCGTCGCGTGCAAGCCGCCGACACTGCGGCGACCCGTTCGAGGAGACAGGCGATCGCGTCGATCCGCATCACCGCATCGGCATCCACCTCCTTCCGGACGACTGCGGCGGCCACCTCGCTCCGCAATCGCTCTCGGACGGCCGTGGCTTCTCCCTGGGCTTCGGTCACGGCATCGACGGCTGACGGATCCCATTCGGTCACGGCATCGGACATCAGCGATACGACCACGTAGACGCACGACGCCAGACGGTCGAGTGACGGCACGGCCTGTTTGGCCGCCCGCCGCTCCGCATCACCACTCATGGCATCGACACGCGCCGCGGCGACGGCCGCGACTTGAAGGTCCGCGCAGCAGCCCAGCACCGTCGTTGCGAACTGCAGATCAGACGCGACCGGCCGGAACCGCACGAGAAACATCGTGGCCTCGGCATGCAACTCCTGCGCCAGACCCACGATGTCGTCATGCAGCATCGCCAGCCGGCCCCGAGGCACCGCCGGCCGGTCCGCGAAGGCCGCGACTGCGGACACGAAGGCGTTCTCGAGAAGCGTGGCCTGGAGGGCAATTCGCTCCTTGAGACGCTCGCGATGCTGATCGATGTGCATGACGCTCGTTTCTCGCCTGGCTTCCGGCTGGATGCCACCGAGGCTAGCGTTCGTTCATGAGGATTGTGTGCGTGAGGATCATGACGATTGTGTTCAGAACCAGACTGCATCTGGGTGAACTTGGCGGAATGAGGCTTCAGACTGTGGCGTGATCGACGGGTGATCCTGACGGCCGACCTCGGAAGGGCGGGCGAGGGCAAACGCGTCGCCAGCCACCGTGCTCCCACGAAAACCCACCTCGACAAGGATTTGATGTTCTTTGAAAGGTCGGCGACGACCCGAAGCCAAAAAATCGCCCCGCGGAGAGTTGCCTCCGCGGGGCGATCGCTGTGACAGAAGGCCGCTTGCGGACTACGGCAGGATGACCGCGTCGATCACGTGGATCACGCCGTTCTTCGTCTTGATGTCGGTCTTGACGACGTTCGACAGGCCGGTGGCCGTGCCGACCTTCACGCCCCCGTCGGTCGAGATCTTCAGCGTCTTGCCACCCGCGGTCTTGGCTTCAGTGAGCTTCACGACGTCCGCCGCGAGGACGTTGCCGGGAACGACGTGAAGCAGGAGGATCTCCTTCAGTTTCTCCTTGTTCTCGGGCTTCAGCAGGGTCTCGACCGTGCCGGCCGGGAGTTTGGCGAACGCCTCATCCGTCGGGGCGAAGACCGTAAACGGGCCGTCGCCCTTCAGCGTCGTGACCAGGTCGGCGGCACCGAGGGCGGCCGCCAGCGTCTTGAACGTGCCCGCCCCGACGGCGGTGTCCACGATGTCCTTCGGGGCATCGGCAAGGGCGACCTCCCGCACGACGGGATGCGACACCACCTGCTCGTGAACCACGGTGACATGCTCGACGGCAGGGGCGTGCACCACCGCCGCGCCACCGGTGCCCTTGCACGGCGCCGCCCACGCGGGAACGGCAGCCGAGAACGCGAAACCAAGGGCGAAAAACCAACCAGAAAGTCTGAACGTCATGGGAATCCTCTTCAGGGTGGGGGTGCTGCGAACATTCGTGGAACAGTAGGCATGACCCGCGCGTCGACCACCCGGCAGCCGGTGCCGGTGCGGCCGTAGAGGATTTCCATGCCCAGTCGGTTGCGGGGAGTTCGCGGCGCCCTACGACGACGGCTTCCAGACGCCGGAGCAGAGGGTCAGAACCGCCAGCCGATGCCGCTGTCGACAAAGTAGCCGGCAGCATCGCGGGTGAGGCCCCAGCCCATCCGGCAGCCGAGTTCGAACCGCGGAGTGATCATGAAATGGGTGCCGGGGCCGAGGAACGCCCGCACCGAGTCGTCGGTGAGCCCTTGGCTCGACTCGCCGAACCACTCGGCATGCACCTCCCACCGTTCCGTCACCGGCATGCGGAGCACGACAGAGGGCATCCATCGGTCGAACCAGCCCTCCTCACTCTCCGCGCGGGCGTAGCGAATCGCGGTGTCGAACCGCCACGCCGCGGCGAACTCCCAGCCAAAGGCGTACGTGACCGCGGGTTCGGTGCCCCAGATGTCGCCGGCCACCGGCGTGAAGGCTTCGAGGATCGCGGCGCTCCGCGGAATCCAGCCCTCCTGATCGGTGAGCCGCACCTTGAAGCCATAGAGGAGATTCGCCTCGTCGGTGCCCGCCTCGCCGGCTGGCGGCTCGCCGACTTCGACCGCCGCGACGACGCTTCCGCCCGAGTTCTGCTCGTAGTTGAATCCAAACCTCCATTCGAACCGCTCGCGGGAGCCGACGCGGACCAGCAACTCCGGAAAACTGTTGGTGGCCGGCGTGTCGCGGTTGTCGATCCAGACATACGACGCCTCGGTGAGAATCGTGCCGACCTTGGCCGTCGTGGTCGCCGGCGTGAACGCGTCGCGGTCGGTGTCGAGTTCCGGAAACTCCGCAGCGCTCGCCGACACGAGGCAGGGAAGGCAGGCCAGCACGAGGGTCGCGGTGTGTCGCCAAACCATGCCCATGCCTCGTGCCCTTGCCTACCGTGTCGCATGTTTCGGCTCGGACGGGCAGCCGATTGCAGTGTCTCCCAGCAGGCCCTGCCGGCGGCGCTCGCCGGAGGGGCGACGCTGGCAGGCGGGGCAATCCAGGAAGACGGGCTTGCGGCCCACAGAAAAACTCCTCGACCGACTGGCCACCCCCGGGGCCCGACCACCCAGGCACACGTTGTCATGAGGATCGTGTTCGGGCTGGCGGGGTAGACTCGAGGAATGGCGGAGTGGCACGAACGACGGGTGATCGTGGCAGGAGGCACGGCCGGATTCGGCTTCGTGCTCGCCCGGCACTTGGTGCGAGCGGGGGCGCATGTGCTTGTCGTCGGTCGGTCGTCCGACGGCGTCCGACGGGCCCTCGAGGCCTGCGAGCGGGCCGATGGGCCGACCGCCACGCTGCACGGTCTGGCCGCCGACCTCGGCAGGCCAGGGGAGGGCAACCGCGTCGCCGGCGAGGCGCTGCGGATCCTCGGAGGCATCGACGACCTCTTCTGCTGTGTCGGCCGCTCCGGGCGGGCTCAAATCCTCGACACCACCGATGACGAACTCCGCGATTACCTCGCCGCGAATCTCTTCGCCGCGACGGAACTCGTTCGAGCCACGGCCGACGACATCGCCGCCGCGAAGGGTCACGTCGTCTTCATCGGCAGTCTCGCCGGCAAGCTCGTCACGCCTTTCATGGGGCCGTATGCGGTCGCGAAGTCGGCCGTTGCGGCCTACGCCGACGCGGTGCGGCTCGAACTCGAGCCCCGCGGAGGCCACGTGTTGCTCGTTTCTCCCGGACCGATCCGCCGTGCCGCCGACGATCCGGCCGCCGAGCGGGCGATCGACCGCTACGCCGCCGACGCCCGCCGCGCGGGCCTCCCGACATCGGCCACCGCCCCCGGCGGATCCGCGACCTTGAAGCGGCTCGATCCCGACCGGCTCGCCACAGCCGTACTCGACGCCTGCCGACGACGCGCCGCCGAACTCGTCGTGCCGCGAAAAGCCGCCCTGCTCGCGGGCCTGATCGAATGGCTCCC
>Ga0129333_10003173_pt1 | contig 15337 bp, 35 predicted proteins | sample CPB6_08_DNA_FD_94474 | JGI IMG/M metagenome (GOLD analysis project Ga0129333, IMG submission 94474) | Freshwater to marine salinity gradient microbial communities from Chesapeake Bay, USA - CPBay_Sum_0.6_0.8_DNA | ecosystem: Environmental > Aquatic > Marine > Coastal | place: USA: Chesapeake...
CAAAGCGTAAAAAATGAACGATAAGACTAAACTCATTCTTGCTGTAATGCAAATTGATAATCTTACAAAACTTCTGGAAGGGAATGAGTATCAACAATTTTTGTATAGTCATTTGATTAGTATGAGAGTAGAACTAGAGAGGCAACTAAGTCATTATGGATAAAGAATTGATTGATGATTGCTTCTATGTGGAGCATAAAAAATGGGGAACTTATCAGTCTTTTGATAAGGAAGGAAAAGGTCTAGTTACTTCACTTACAGAAGAAGAATGTATTCGCTCAACACGATGGTTCTTGCAATATAAGCAGGAAAAGAAAAATGAGGAAACCGCAACAACCTATAATGGAAGTGTAGATTACAAACTCTAAATACCAACGAATTGAAATTAACTATGACGACACAAACTTTTGTAGACAAAAACAGCAATTCCTGGACTTGGGAAGAAACGCCAGAAACTATTGAAGCACTAAAGCAACTTCACGAGACTGTAAAAGTAGTGAATGAAAGGAAGTTTGCAGGTAATTATCCAGGTCCTCTTTATGCAGCTCATCCAGATATAAAGAAAGATGAGTGACACTGACCCAACATCTCCCTGGTATGAGTTTCTTTCTTATATCCGTTGTTGCGAAAGTCTAGGTGTAAAACCAAGTATGAATAGATTCATTGGATATAATAGATATTACAACTCAATAATCAAAAATAATGATTAAACTTATAAAAAAGTTTTTTGCTCCTACAGTGCCTCCTATTTGTGAGGAACATATTGACCTCTATGGTGTGATTGCAGAACTGCAAAAACGCATAAAGATTTTAGAGCAAGAAAATGTAGAAACTTCTAATACTCTCTACGAACTAATGCACTCGATTGAAGCAGTTGATGAGAGAATAAATATACTTTCGTCTGAACCTTATAAATTACCTAATAACGTTGAGGAAATTAAATGACTTACTCTATTACTCTCCGCAGTCCTGATGGTACTGAACAGACTGTAGAATGTGCTGAAGATCAGTATATTCTTGAGGCAGCACAAGATGCAGGAATTGATCTTCCATATTCTTGTCGTGCAGGTGCTTGTAGTGCTTGTACTGGTAAAGTTGTGGAAGGTGAAGTTGATAACAGCGAACAAACCTTCCTTGATGACGACCAAATGGACCAGGGATTCTCACTGCTTTGTGTAGCATATCCAAAGAGTGATTGTGTCATTCTCACAGAGCAAGAGGAGAACCTTAATGTATGAAGATTTGACTGTTTTTGAGAGAGCACTTGCACGATTTGGTGATAAAGTTCAATATGTTGTTGGACTTGAGATTTCTAATAAAATGTCACCTGAACTAGCATATCAAGAAATTAAAGATATGATGAAAGAACTCAAAAAACTTCGTAAGAAAGAACGAACAACCTGGGAAGAAACTGGTGATGGAGTTTGAAGTATGACTGATTTAAACTACAAAAAGTATTCTCTACAACAACTTGAAAATTGGATTCATGACACACTTTCTGCTGGTGAAGCATCAGCAGAAGAAGTTTATAATACAATCAAAAAAGTAGTCCAAGAACAATACTATCATCATAAACATTACACAGGTCAAGCATATGAACTTCTTGCTCTGTTAAATGGTAATGGCATCGGTCATATTGAGGCATATGATGCTGTTATGCGTGAGAGAGAGTATTATGAAGGTTGTCCTGATGTAGATAAAATTTTGAGTTGTGATAAAGATGACCCATCACCAGAATGTAAAGGTGCTTGGAATAGTTTTTGGGAAGATTCTATGCCTCCTTGGGGACATAGTGACTTGGAATATTGTATTCGTGAAGCAGAATACTACCGAAAAGAGGATAAAGTTGTAAAGTGGCAACTTCCTGTAGAAGTTGATGGATTGAGTGGTGATTGCTTTATTAACTTTCCAGATGATTTGCTAGAAGCGGCAAATCTAAAAGAAGGTGATATGATAGAGTGGGTTGATAATGGTGATGGTTCTTATACTATGAGGAAAGTAAATGGCATTGAGTAAAGCAACGTTGGATCATCTTCTGGAAGCAGAGTCTCATCTTCGCACAGCGATTAAGAGTGCTTCTGTGAATGAAAAGGCATCAGTAATTCAACAAATTTCAAATATTCTTCTTGATATTGAAAAGGTTAAGAAGTTTGAGGAGATTATGGATATGCTAGAGACACGAAAACCTGGCAGTAGTGGTAACTTTGGTACATTCTTCGAATGATTAAGTTTTGTTACAAGACCCTGAAGACATTCTTAAGGAATCGCACTTCTCTCTTAAATAATGTTAGGATTAGCACATAATTGGAGAGCAAATGATGACACTTTCATCAGGAAAACAAAACAAACTGACTGATACTGAATGGAATGAACTTGATGCCCTTCGTAAAGCAATTAACGACAATCCCGCAGCAGTTCATCCAGAAAAACAAGAAAGGTTTACAGAATTGTTTGTTAGGTCTCTTTCTTATGTCACGGATTCATAAATAACTAAATGTTGTTTATATACAAATGCTTGACGAAGCAAAAAAAAGAGAGAAAGTCGCAAATGCAGTTTTAGGACTTGCATTTGCGACTTCTGCTGCACAATCTCCTAAAGACTTTGTAAGAACAGGACACGTTGAATCACCTGGCGCTGCGTTAATGCAAAGAACGATTGGAGATCCTAGAAAGCAACGTAAAGATTTAGACAACCCCCGTGTAGTAAGTAGAGGTACTAAATTGAAAGAAGCAAAGACTTTTAAGCAATTTCTTGAAGAAGCATCAATGATTGCAGAGATGCGTAAAGAGGATAAAGTTAAAGGAAAAGAAAAGACACCTCTTACAATTAGTCGCACTAGATCATATACTACACCTGGTTCAGCAAAAAGAGCGCCAGAAGGTAGTGGTAAAAAATGGATTGTAACTCCATCGAAGACAGAAACTCATACTGATAAAGTGACTCACCCCGATGTTTCTATGGGAAGATTTAAGCAAGGTGGTTCTGGTGGTCGTGAATATGGTTATAAGAGACACGCACACGGGGGTGCTGCTGACTGGACTTCTGCTGGATCAAAGAGAGGAGTGAAGAAAGTTAAGGGTGAAAAGAAACCAGAAATAGGACATATAACACCAGCAGAAAGAGTTGCAACTAAAAGAAAACGTGCAGAATATTTCTTAAATAGATGAAAATGGAATCTCAAGAACTACTAGACGAAAGAACATTGATGCGAAGAGCAGCATCAAAGAAATCAGGAACAATGCATATTCCTGGTGCTGAGGGTGCTGCAAGAAGAGATGTATCTCGTGCTGGTTTTAGAAGAAAAGGACCAATTCAAAAACCAAAGGTAGAAAAGAGTGGAACTGATGTTCCTATTTGGGTAAGAACTCATAAATCTCCTGCGGAATATGCAGCCCATATTGCAAAACAAAAGCATAAGGAAGGTGATAAGACTGATGTTAAGTCTTTAAGAAAACAACTTCATAAAACTGGTGCAACTAAGGATAGTGAAGTTCACGATATTACTGTTGGTTCTCCAAAATCAAAGGTGAAAGAACCAGGACAAAGAGCAAGACAGTTTGTTGGTGCTCTTAAAACTGTTGCTGCAAAGATGAAAGAAAAAAAGGGAGTTGCAACAAATACTCCAACTGCAATCTCTTCTGGTGGAAAGAAAAGAAAGAGAAGTGATGAAGAAGGTGCAGAGCAGAGAGGTAGAATTTATAAGAAACTTGGTATGGGTGAAAGAGACCCTAAGACTGGGGTTCAAATGGCAAAACTCAAAGAAGGGAAAACATTTAGACAGTTTATGAGTGAATGTTATAGTTTTGAATAAATAACTAAAAAAAGATTAAAATGAAACCAACACCAAGAGAACTGCAAGAAACTCATAAAACTTACGAATTTGTTGTAAATCATTTGATTGCAGAAGGATATGCAGAGAATCAACAATCTGCTGATAGTATCATTGAAGGTATGAGTGAGACCTGGTATAATTTGATTATCAATTCCTGAGGACACTTCCCAAACTGTCCACTGACCCCTCAGGGGGTCTTTTTTTGTGCTATGATACTGAGGTAATCAAAAGAAATGTGATGCCTAAGGTTCTTGAGTTTGTTGATTCCAGTGCGATTGCTAAAATCTCACTTGATGATGAAACCAATGAAGTTGGTGTTGCTTTCACCAGCAACACTGATAACTTCTATCTCTTTAAGTGTAATGATGTGAGTGATTTTGAGGAAAGTGTGAATGTTGTTCTTCAAAATCAGGATAGTCTTGGTCGGTTTATTTCTCTTGCTCGCAAGGATGGTACGCTGACCGCAGTTTGACTTTTTTAAAAAGATAGATTATACTATCTTTTATTGGGGAATTAGTTAAACGGTATAACGGGTGCTTTGCAAGCACTTATTAGGAGTTCGATTCTCCTATTCTCCATTATTAGTTGAAGGAATAATTATAAGAAATGAATAAGAAGTCTAAAGATTTGGATAAATTTTATACTCACCCAGAAATTGCAAAGAAATTTATCAATATTATCAACAATCATTTTCCATTAACCAACTATGATTTGGTTATAGAACCATCAGCAGGAAATGGTAACATTCTCCAATATCTTCCCGATAACTCTATAGGACTTGATATTGAACCAGAGAATGATAAAATCATTAAACAAGATTTTTTTCAGTATCAATCACCATATCATCCTCTTACAAATAATATTAAAATTGCCTGCATAGGTAATCCGCCATTTGGTTCTGGATATATGAATCCCCTTGCAAAGGCATTTTTTAATCACGCAGCAACTTTTAGTGAACTAATTGCTTTTATTGTCCCTGCAAAGTGGCAAACATCTTGGAAGGTTCAGTTCCAATTAGACAAATCTTTTGGGTTGTATTTTAGTGAGTTTCTGCCCAAAAATAGTTTTCTTTTGGATGGTGAATCATATGATGTTCCTTGCTGTATGCAAATTTGGTCTAAAGTAAAACCAAAAGATTTATTAGATATTAGAATTAATGAAAGACCTCCTACAAAACATAATGATTTTGAGATGTTTTTAACGTGCGATAATGTTCCTAAATTACCTGAAGTAAGAGAGCAAATTAAGAACCAAGAGTATTGGGAATTTGCTCTCAAATACTGGGGACAAATTCGTGTTTGTGATTATAGTGAAGTGTCACCAGATACTACTACACACTATCTTTTTAAATCTAAAAAACCATATGTAAGAAGTGTATTTGAACAGATTGATTGGAGTAAATATGTTTCAAATATGGGAGCACCTAATGTTGGCGGAAAATCATTAGTTGTAAAGGCATACAGTGATAAAAAGAAGGAATTGGGCATCACAGACTGACCACTTCCAAAACTGGCACAAGGGGGGTTGCGACCCCTCTTTTTTTGTGCCATAATACATTTGTGACGTTGAGAGACCAACTTCACACTCCCACCTATACTATTTGGAGATTTAATTATGTCTTACCTTCCTGAAGTTCTTTCTGAATACTGCATTGATTTTAGCAAAGAACTCTCCGTTCAAGAATTTATTCAGTACGGATTTTATAAGATTGCAGACGCAACTCTTAAATCAAAAGAACGATTTCTCAAAAATCCCGAAGTCAATCCAATTGAATATGTTGTAGTTCCTGGTCTTGAAAATCAATATAATGAATACCGAGAACTGATTTATATCATTGCAATTGATGATAAAGTTGCAAAGATCGGTGGTACTTATGTTGGAATGAAAGGTCGTCATCAATCTTATAATTGTGGCACTCGTAAAGCAAGGAAAAAAGGAACTTGTTCGGTAACTAACTTTAATGTTACTGAAGCGCAATATGCAGCGATTTGTAATGGGAAAAAAGTTGAGTGGTATGTTTTTGAGGTTCCTCTTGCAGAGTCCACAATCAATGTTTGGGGTGAAGAAATGACTTATAATGCAAAAACATATTATAAGTATGAATCTGCACTCTGTAACAAATACCAACAAATCACTGGAAAGTTTCCTATTCTTTCTTCTAACTCTGGTGTAGAGTGATATGGTTGTGCCACTTATCTTGGTGGCACAGTCGGGCATCCAGGACGGTCTGGATGCCCTATAATACATTTGTTGATTTGAGGAACCTGTCATTTCCACTCGTGCTCGCATCGGTCTTGAACTTGCTGATGGTTCTATTCTCTCCGCATATCATCACTGGGATGGATATGAATCTTGGTTGGGTCGTATCCTGAAGACTCACTACAATAGCAAAGAACTTGCTGCCGAACTGATTGATGGTGGTGATATGAGTTCCTGCTGGACTGATTCACGTTGGGATGATAGTGCGGATGGTTCTTATGGTCCCGAATACTACTCTCAACGTGGTGAAGATTGCCCTCCTCGCCTTGATGCTGACCTGTGTGAATATCTGCTGCCTGACAACAGCGAAGAGTTTGCATATGTCTTCCGCAACGGAGAATGGGTGTGCTACAATATGAATCAATACGATGATAGCAAACTGCCCAAAATCGTTGAGATTCCTTCTGGTGCTTTGTGTGTCTAAAAACTAAATATAATTACTATATTCTATAATCAAATGGATACAATAGATCAGCACATTCAAAGGGATGAGGATCTTCTTTGTGATCCACTAATTTCTCCTCAGTCTAGAAGGCATACTGAAGAAGAATTAGAAGCACTTAAAGCATATAAAGAACATCATCCCAATGATAATCACGATCCAACGTCATTAGAACTTTATTGTGATTCTCATCCTAATGCATCTGAGTGTAAAATTTACGAAGATTGAATTTTTTATTGATGATGAAATCAACACAAATTAGTTACATCTTTCTTGGATTTATTGTAATTCTTTTATGGAATTCTTTTACTATTCATAGGGATAGTAAATTTCATAAAATCCATTACGACCACCCCAAGATTGAAATCAAATGACTCTAGGACTTGCTATCTTCATCTATCTAATGTTGGTTGCATTGGTCTCACTACTAATGTTATACTATTATAAAGTAATACGACCGAAAGATGAACGACGATTTGACCCCTGAAGAAAGGAAAGTTATCTTCCACGCCGTAAGGTATTGGCAAATGCATAAAACATCACTGAACGGCAAAGAGTATCAAATCTGCGATAACATTCTAAATCGCTGGTTTGATAATGTTTATACTCAGCGCAAAGAACAACCCACTTAAACCAATGAAATTCAAAGTTCAACTCTACGTCGGCGGAAAAGTATTCACTGAGGAAGTTCACGCAAACTCTCCTAAAGATGCAAAAGAAACTGCGATGGCAAGAAATCCTACCGCAAAAGTAATTGGAGTCAATGCAAGTTTTCTTTGATTCTTAATGTCCTGTGCCACTTGTGAAGGTGGCACATCATACCCCCCAAAGGGGTGGAATCACCCCTATAATGAGTACATACTCAAAAACCCGATGACGACCTCCAATCTGTCTAAAATCAAACCCAAACTCCGCACTCAAGGTGTGGTTTCTGGTAATTTTGGAAAATCAAAGGTAAAGGCAGGTTCTCCTTTGCGTGATATTGGTGTCACCAATACAAAAGTAGTTAAAGTCAACACTCAGGATGATTACCTAAAGAGACTTTATGCTGCTTATGATGCTACGAATGACCACAAACTTAAACAGTTTGTATTTCAAGAAATCCGTAAAATTATGATTCAACGGGGAGAGTGGTGATGAGTGAAATACGAACTGGAATACTCTATGAATGTGATATTCAAAAAGCAGTGAAACAACATCTGCTTGATTGTATGAAACGTCCAGAGTATTACAACTATCCTCACGCAGATTTGATTGCAGATTATACTGAAAAAATTAGGAAAATTGATGAGTTTCTAGAGAAATTTGATAGGTGAAGTATGAGTATCCTACTCTTCATTCTTATTTGGATTGTCAGTGGATTTGTGGTTGGAACTGTCGTTGGAAGAATGATTTTCACAAACACAGAACCACTTGACGAAGACAACATTAACAATTAAACTTGAGAGGTAATTTACAAAAACAAATGAAGTATCTGTATATTGTTGACTACTGGGTTCCTTTTCCTTCTTCGGAATATGGTGGACTCATCAATCTGATTGCCGAATCTGACACTGAGGCATTTGAGATTCTCTCTGCGGAGGAGCAGTTTGATGAACGCTATGTAGATCGTATTATGGAACGAATTGTAAACTCTCAGAAGTTTGCACTTGTGGATGACTATGAATCTGGTATCCTGGAAGCATTTACTACTTGATTATGACACATCACGTTGCACATACCAACAAAATGGTATTTGACCTGAAACAACAGTATCAGGGAAGGATTTCACAACTGCAGGAAAAGATTACAGAACAACAAAAAGAAATTCTACAACTGCAAGAACAAATTAAACTCCTCACTCAGGAAAAGTTTTATGATTGCTGATGAAACTCTCTGTTGACCTTATTCCAAAGTTTAAGCATAAAGCACCACAAGGTTATTCTTATGAAGTTGAAGAGTTCAAACGTAATGTCTTTTCTGTTTGGTTGCGTTGCCACCGCAAGTTTGATTACAATATGGGTAAACCTACCAGAACAATCTGGGGGTTTTATGACTACAAAAAGTGTAAGTTCTATAGTCCTGTAAATAGTTCTACAATCGGAAAAGAAGTTGATATTAGTAACACAAGAAACTACACTGCAATGCCTATTAAATATCAGGGAGTAGAAGCGTTCTTTGTGTAAATCTGGGCAGCAACTGTAGGTCTTGGCGGAAATGTAGTTGCGTAAGTCCCACTTTAATGTTATAATAAATAGATATAGTCTCGCCAAGACCTGCAATGAACGAATACTACACATACGCTTATTTGCGCGAAAATGGAACTCCTTACTACATTGGAAAGGGAAAAGGAAATCGTGCTTACTTCAAGCAACGGAGAATAACTTCTCCTCCAACAAATAAAAATCGTATCATATTTCTAAAACAAAATTTAACTGAAAAAGAAGCATTTAAGCACGAAATCTATATGATTGATGTGTTTGGCAGAAAAGATTTAAGAACTGGTATTCTTCACAATAGAACTAATGGTGGTGAAGGTGTTGGTGCTGGTAATTTTCTAACTGAAAAACACAAAAGAAAAATTAGTAGAGCAATGAAAGGAAAAACTCCTTGGAATAAAGGAGAAAAATGCACCGAAGAACATAAGAAAAAAGTAAGTGAAGCACTTAAAGTAATGGGACACAAACCACCATCAACTAAAGGAAAACTACTTAATGATGAGCATAAGGCAAAAATCAGTGAAGCATTGAAAGAAATAAAACATGTTCCACCTTTGCATAAAAATACAAAGTGGTGGAATGATGGACAACTAAACAAAAGAAGTGTAGAATGTCCGGGTGATAACTGGGTTCTTGGTAGATTGAAAACTTAATGGTATATGGATTTAAACTACATTCCTGAAATAAATGACTATGTAAAATGGAAGAAACATATTGGAGGTTGGGTGTACTTCAAATGTAATGAGTATATTACAATTGAAGTATCAGTCCGCCCAAAAGATAAAGAAAACTATCAACATTGCTCTCTACATAGAAATGAAAGATTGCTTGCGATTTGTTATCGTCAACAATGGGAGGAGTTGAAGTATGTCCGAAAAAGAAAATCAAAGTATGAAAAACCTCAAGAATATGTGGAGATTGATTGCGAAATCTCTTGGGGAGAAAGCAAGTGATTGTGATAAAGAAGCAGATAGAGTTGCGCTCATTCGCCTTTTAATGTTTCTGTCTATTTTTATCACTAACTCATTCATTGTGGCAAATGCATTGCGACATTGGAATGATAAAACAACTGTAGAAGTGTATGTAAATGGAATTGATGCATATCAAACTCCACCAGCAAAGAAGAAAAATAAACCATTTGAGTTTGAGTGAAACTAAATAACTAAAAAGTTTTGCTGCAATGAAAACCTTTACTCAATTCAATGAAGATATAGAACAAAGAAGACAACAGTTGAGACAAAGGCAATTAGATCAAATAATGTCTCATAAAGAAAAAGTAGCAGAATATCAAGCAGAAAGACAAAGAAAACTTAAAAAGAAAAAAGAAAGAGAACAAATAAAACAAGAACTAAAAAGAGAGTTGCAAACAGAACAAACTCCTACAATGGATCCTAATCTTTATAGTCAGCAAGTTGCAAGACGCCAAGCATCACAAAAGAGCGCACATATTAAGCACGTTCATACCGAACTTGGTGCAGAAGCAAGAGCACAACAAGTAGCAAAAAATGCAAGAATGAAGGCAATTTTATCTCGCTAGGACACTTCTGGAACTGGCACAGAGACCTTCAAGAAGCGCCGCTGCGGTGCTATACTACTAGAGTAGTTAAGTCAAGAGCAGGTTCAAATCTTAATGGTTGATACTTACAATTTTTCTGGTGATGCTGTTACCTTCCTTGGTTTGGTTGGTGTGGTTTCGACGGTTGTTATTGTTGTCACTTCTTTCCGTCGCTTCTTCAACAGTCCTTACAATCTTCGGGTGAAGACTCAAGTAAATCAAAGTCCTGAGGTTTATGTTGAGACTGAAGAGTGAGTGATGAGACTGTGCCACTTTCACAACTGGCACAGCATACTTCCCACAGCACCCTGAGCGTGTTATGATGTATTCATCAAGTCAAGGAGGTTTCAATGTTTGATGAAATGTTGCTTCACGATGATTATGAAGACTTTGCCAAGTATCTTGGTGTTGATTATGATGATTATGTAGAACTTCTTGGCGATTTTGATTTTGCCGAAGGTGAACTTGAAATGATTACTCAGTGAGTAATTGACTAATTGGAATGGGTTTGCCAACGGGTTGGAAATGTCTGACCGATAAAGTTACCCACCTTGACCCTATGGTGAAGTGGTTATCACACTACCCTGTCACGGTAGAATCACGAGTTCAAGTCTCGTTAGGGTCGTTGGGTATAACAATACCCAAACATTCACTTTCTTTCTTCTTTGTTATGTCTTCCAAACTGCTTGCTCTTGCTACTAAAATTGTTGACACCAACCCTGCTGGTTCTCAACTTATTGTAAATCTCACCAATGCAGAAACTGGTGCTGATATTGTAGAAGCACTGGATAACTATGATGCTACCGTGATTGAGAACTATCAAACCACTGAAGATGTGGTTGAGAATGAAGATGTAGTTGTTGTTTGATTAAATATAAAGGGGAATTTCCCCTTTCTTGTTCCCATCGTCTAGTGGTTAGGACACCTCCCTTTCACGGAGAAAACAGGGGTTCAACTCCCCTTGGGAATACTATAAACATTAGAACAATGAACACACCAAATTGGATTCACAACTCAGGTAAACAAAAGAATACTAAAGGGACTTGTAAAGGGAAACTTAAATCCCGAAAACAAAGTCTTCAAGCACTCAAACTCAAACTGAATCTGAAATGACTCTTTCTAATCAAACTTACAACAAACTTGCATCTGCTCTTGCACCTGAAGTAATTGATTATATTCAAAAAGATGAAAGGTACGTTATGTTTCTTCACGAAATCATTCCTGATGCTGTTGTAGATAAGATGGGACAAATTGATGATGAAGTTCTTCTTGAACTTTCTATGTGTATTATGGATAAAATCTTCTTTACTAATTGTCTTTATCGCAAATGACTCTCACTTACGAAGAAATGATTGAAATTGCCGCTCAACGTGAAAAGGAGAATGAATTGAAGAATCAACAAACTGTGATTGAACGCATTGAGGAAATGTGTCAAGTTCTTCGCACCAATTATCAATCACATTCGATTGCTACTCATCAACACGCCATTGCTAATGGTAGAGATGTAGAGTTTCATCAACAACGGGTTGATGAACTTTCCGAAGGCATTGGTGTATATAACTTCACTTATGAGAAAGGTAGGAAGTATGCAAGAATTGTGATGCACACACCTCAAAAAAGTGCTCACGCATTTGTAGACTTGAAGACTGGTGATGTTTATAAATCAAAAAGTTGGCGCAGTCCTTCATTAAATGGAGTTCGTTACAATCTTCTTGATGATGCTTCAAGGCAAGAAATGTATCGTAGGGCAGATTTTGCTGGATCTTACCTTTACAAATAATCAAAATCCAATCATTCGGGTATAAATAGAGATAGTTATAAACCAATCAACTATGAAACTTATACCGGGGTATGAAGCATATAGTGTCACCGAAGACGGTGTAATCTATTCTCACAAAAAATCAATAGGAAAGGGAAAAGGTAAAGTTCTTGATTATTCTTACAAAAGAGAACTGAAACCACAAATTAACCACAAAGGATATTTGAATGTTATTTTGGAACAAAATACTCCTAATACTAAAAATATGCTTATTCATAGAGCAGTAGCATTAGCATATATTCCAAATCCAAATAATTGTGATACATTAAATCATAAAGACCAAAATAAAACAAATAATCATTTTACTAATCTTGAATGGATGAGTAATGCAGATAATGTAGAATATTCACAAGCAAAAGTAAGATTGATTAAAACACCTGAAGGAAATGTAATTGAAATTTTTAACTTGTCCAAATGGTGTAGAGAAGTTCTAAACTTACCATCATCTGGAAATATGTTAAGAACTTTAAGAAATTCAAACACAAATTGTAAAGGATATAAACTAATCAAATGAAATGGAGATTTATCTGTATAAATGATACCAATGTGCCAGTCGTAGCACTGGCACTATAAACTCCCACAGACCCCCCTGATGCCCTACAATACAGGGACACAAGCAAAGGAGACCTGATGATTGTTTCTGAGGTGTTTCATTACACTACTTCCCGTTGGGATTGGATTGATTGTAATGTGAATCAGATGTGGATTGAAGAGATTGAGGAATCTCCTGATTGCTACAAATACGTTGCTGTTGCATACAATCCTCGCAAGGATGCAAGTATGGTAGTCAGTAACCCTCGTTGCTATGCTGATACTCTTCAATGGGTTCGCAGTTGGTGCAACTCTTTCTGTATTCTTCCTGAGTTCTCTGTTGCTGTTTGATTATGAAAACTATTGAAATTACCAATCAAGAGTTTGAGACTCTCTATTGGGCACTTGAAGATGCGATGTATAAATGGAATAAAAGGATTAGTGAATGTAAGGAAGGATTGCGTCCTAATATGTCTCTAGAAGGTGCTGAAAGTATCTACAAAGACCTCAGCACTATGAAAACTCAGTTTCAAGTTCTTTCTTCTTTCTGATTATGACTTTCACTTTCCCCCGTGTCTCTGCTGGTATCTATGAGGTCCAAAAGGATTCTAACACTGTTGGATTCATTCGTAAAGCAACTGCATCTAAATGGATTGTGACTGATGTTGTAGATACTCCTCAACACGTCTCTAAGACACTCAAAGATGCAAAGGATGCTTGTATCAATCTCATCATCTTTGATGTGGTTGACAAGGACTCTGATGATGAGTATAATACCTTTGTGGAGGTTGATAAAAATAGTGTAGAGACTTCACCAAGTTCTTCTAAGACCCTCAAGGGCAAGTTGACGTGCTACAAGCAAGTTCCAGGTACAAATGAGTTTGTAGAGGTTTCTAAGACTGAGTTTGGATTTGGTACACCTACACTTGAACCTATCGCATTTTAATTATAGTCCTGTGCCACTTGTAGGACTGTCCTGCACTCTTCCCGAAACCACGGGAGGGGTGTTATACTGTATGAATACACAAGCAAATTGATGACCGTTCAGTTTTATTCTTATCAACAACGTGCTCTTGATGCAGTGAAGCAAGCAATCAAGGGTACAGTGTATATTCCTACTGGTGGTGGGAAGACTGTTGTGATGATGGAAGATGCAAAGCAACGTGTCATCAATGCAACAGAACCCAAGACATTTGTAATTGTTGCTCCTCGTATTCTTCTTGCAAATCAACTGTGTAGTGAGTTTGAAGAATATCTCAAGGATCTAGATATTTCTTATATGCAGGTGCATAGTGGAGAAACTCATCATAATCGTTCTACACAACCTGCTGAGATTGCAGAGTATAATGATACTGCGATTGGAAGCAATAAGCATCACTTTATCTTCACGACCTATAATTCCATTGGTCGTGTGAATGAGGCAGATATTAACATTGATGTGGTGTATTTTGATGAAGCACATCATTGTGTGAAGAAATCCAATTTTGTTGGTATTGCACAGACTTCTGAAATTGCAGAAAACGCTTATTTCTTCACTGCAACTCCAAAATATAATAATGGTTTGGAGTCAATGAATAATACTGATGTGTATGGTAGTAATATCATCAGTATTCCTGCAAAAGAATTGATTGAGTCTGGTTGTATTATTCCTCCTCAGGTGATTCCTTATGAATCACAAACTGTTCGCACAAAGGAAAACGCACACTTTGTAGATGCAGAGAACATTATTGGTATTCTGCGACAGATTGAGGATGATCTAACTCCCAAAGTTCTTGTTGCATCACCTAGCACTAAAGTAATCTGGAATATGTTTACTGAGAGTGATGTGCTTGATGAACTGCAAGAAATGGGATATGCAACATTTCACATTACTGCAAAGCACGGTGCATATGTGAATAATCGCAAGGTGTCCCGTGAGAAGTTCTTTGAACTGATGAATGAGTATGGTAATGATCCCAAACAAAAGATGATTGTGTTTCATTATTCCATTCTCAGTGAGGGTATTAACGTACACGGTTTGACTCACTGTATTATGCTGCGTAATCTTCCTGCGATTGAAATGTGTCAAACGATTGGTCGTGTGGTGCGTATGCACCGTGATGATCGCAAAGCAATTCAAGACGGCAAGATTCCTGCTGGTTGCTATCAAATGTACAAGAAATCTTATGGTAAGATTGTGATTCCTGTGAATAACAACTATGGAGATCGAATTGCAAAGCAACTGCAAAACGTGGTGAATGTTGTGTTTGAGAAAGGTGAAGTTGTAGTATAAATTATTATATGTCCCGCATCAAAATCAATGCCATTCACAAAGAAGTTTCCAAAGTCAGGTGAAACAAAACACATAAGAGTTCCAGTCGTTTATGCTGACCTTGTACTAGAACTAATGGAAGTCTTTGAGAATAAGTTTGATGTGGAAAGAGGCAGACATTTTCTTAAAAAGTACATAAGCAACTTTGGGTGAGTCTGGTGTGAGACTGGACCAGTTGTAGGAGTGGCACACTAAAAGAGCACAGCGCCCTGATTGTGGTATAGTAGTTCTATGGTTGAGGAAGTCCCAATGGTTTCCAGTTATGTTCCGCATCACTCTTGGATTCCTGCACTTAAAGTGCCTGAGAATCGAGTGAAGTATGCTTACAACTACTATAAAGTGTGTAGGAATCACCCACACAACTTTGCTGCTTATTCTTATTGGATTGA
>Ga0129333_10003174_pt1 | contig 15333 bp, 16 predicted proteins | sample CPB6_08_DNA_FD_94474 | JGI IMG/M metagenome (GOLD analysis project Ga0129333, IMG submission 94474) | Freshwater to marine salinity gradient microbial communities from Chesapeake Bay, USA - CPBay_Sum_0.6_0.8_DNA | ecosystem: Environmental > Aquatic > Marine > Coastal | place: USA: Chesapeake...
CGCCGAGGGCCAGAAACGGCACCAAGGGCAGCGTCGCACCGCGGCCCCGGACCAGCAGGATCGGCAGCGCCGCGAATCCGGCCGCGACCAGCGCCGCGGCGAGTGCGGCCGGCAGCGCCGCGCCGAGGGCGCAGCCCAGCATCGCCACCAGCTTGACGTCGCCGAGGCCGAGGCCGCCGCGGGCGGCGATGGCGAGCGCGAGCGCGGCCGTGCCGCCGATCGCGGCGGCCGCGAGGTGCCCGCCGAGCGCACCCGGATCCCGTGCCGGGCGTGATCGTGCACTGCACGCCCGTCGGCGCCCTGGTCGACCCCGACGGGATGCCGCTGCCGGCCACGCGCCTGATGGACGTGCGGGTCGTGGTCGACCTCGCCTACCGCGCCGATGCGGCCCCGACGCCGCTGATCACCGCCGCCGCCGAGGCGGGCTGCGCCGTCGTCGACGGCCTCGAGGTGCTGGCCCGCCAGGGCGCCCGCGCGCTCGAGATCTGGACGGGCGAGACGGCGCCGCTCGAGGTCATGCTGGCCGCCGCCCGCGAGGTGTGAGCGGCCACGCCCTGATCGGCCTGGTCGCCGGCCTCGTGGCCGGCGCCCTCGCCGTCCCGCTCGCGCGCCGGCTGCCCGCCGGGATCCCCGAGCGCCTCGCCCAGCCCGCCTGGACCCGCCACGCGGGCCGCGCCCGCGTGCTCGTGCCCACGGGCGCCCTCGCCGGCCTCGCGGTCGGCCTCGCGGCGCCCGACCCGGCCGCGCTCGCGGTCGGCCTCGTCCTCGTCGCGGTGCTCGTGCCGGCCTGCGCGATCGACGTCGCCTGGCGGGTCGTGCCCGACAGCCTCGTCGTCGCGGGCGCGCTCGGCAGCCTCGGCGCCCTGCTCGCGCTCGAGCGCGGGGCGCTCGCGGAGCACCTCCTCGCGGGCCTCGCGGGCGGCCTCGCCGCGCTCGCGCTCGCGTGGCTGGCGCGGGGCGGGCTCGGCCTCGGCGACGTCAAGCTCGTCGCGATGCTCGGGGTCGCGCTCGGGGCGGCCCTGCCGCGCGCCGCGGCCTGGGCGGTCCTGGCCGCCGGCCTCGCCGCGCTCGCGGTCCTCGCCCGCCGCGGGCGGGGCGCGACGGTGCCGCTCGTGCCCTTCCTGGCTCTCGGCGCCCTCGCCGCGGTCGCCGGGCCGCCGCTCGGCCTGCCGGCGCCGCTCTAGCGCCGTTGCGGTTGTGACGAAACCGTGATGTTCCCGGGGGAATCGGGCCTCGGATCGGGCGTACAGTGTCGGCAGGCGACGGAATCCCTCCCTCTGACGACGTCGCCCGACGCGCCACCCGGCCGTCTGGTCTCAAAACCGCCCTTCGGCGGATCCTCCCACCTCGAGCGCCGTGTCCCCCCGGGCACGGCGCTCAGTGGTTTCGGGGGCCGTACGCTTCCCGCATGGCACCGGTCAGGCATGCGGCGCCGGGCGGCGGCGTCGAGTTCGAGCTGGATCCCGAGACGGGGCACGCGGCGTGGCGCGTCGACGGGCGCCGCGCGGGCGTGCAGCGCGCCCGCCAGGTGGCGGGCGACGCCTCGGTCGACCGCATCCTGCGCGCGGTGGTGCGCGAGCTGCGGGGCCGCGCGGTCGAGGCCGGGGCGGACGGGGCGCGGCTGCGCGCGCTGGCCGGCCGGCTGTGGGCGGAGCGCCACGGCGCCGCCGCCGGAGCGGACCCGCAGGAGCGCCTCTTCTAGGTGCCCGCGAGCGCCGCGAGCTCCGCGAGCGCGGCGGTGAGGAGCGCGTCGAAGGCGGCGGCGTCGACCGGCTCGGCGGCCGCGGCCGCGAGGGCGTCGAGGGCCTCCGCGGCGCGCGCGTAGGCCGCGGGGTCGAGCGGCTCGAGCGCCGTGCGGTCCTGCTCGAGCCCGCGCGTCACGTCGGCGATCCGCTCCTGCGCCTCCGCGTAGGCGCCCGGGTCGGCGACCGCGCCGTCGACCACGCCCGCGGCGTAGCGGGGGCCGGCGGGCGCGAGCTGCCCGGCCAGCCCGGTGGCCAGGTCGCGCGACTGATCGGCGAGGGTGGCGAGGGACGGCTGCGAGGAGCGGCCGATGAAGGTGCCGGCCGCGAGCCCCACCACGAGGGCGAGGACGGCGATCAGCGCGATCGCCAGGATGACGCGCGCCGAGACGCCGTCGCCGTCGTTCTCCCAGGCGCTCATCCCCCGAAGCATGGCGCAGGGCCGCGCCCGCGGGGAAGTTAGGGTACCCTTCCGTCCGTGACCACGGTCCCCAGCCTCCGCCTCGCGGGCGTCACGCGCCGCTTCGGCGACGTGACCGCGCTCGACCACGTCGACCTCGAGGTGGCGCGCGGCGAGGTCGTCGCGATCCTGGGGCCGTCGGGCTGCGGCAAGACCACCCTGCTGAACCTGGTCGCGGGGCACCAGCGCCCCGACGGCGGGCGGATCGAGGTCGGCGGCCGCCCGGTGGCCGGCGACGGCGCCTGGGTGGCGCCGCAGGACCGTCGCGTGGCGATGGTCTTCCAGGACTACGCGCTCTTCCCGCACCTGACCGTGGCCGAGAACGTCGCCTTCGCGCTGCCGAAGGAGCGCCGCCGGGACGGCGCGGACCGGGCGCGCGAGCTGCTCGACCTGCTCGACGTGGGCGCGCTCGCCGAGCGCCGCCCGACCGAGATCTCCGGTGGGCAGCAGCAGCGCGTCGCGCTCGCCCGCGCGCTCGCCCAGGAGCCCGAGCTGGTGCTGCTCGACGAGCCGTTCTCGAGCCTCGACCAGGCGACCCGCGACGAGGTGCGCGGCGAGATGATCGGGCGGCTGCGCGAGACCGGCCTGGCCTGCGTCGTCGTGACGCACGACCAGGAGGAGGCGCTCTCCATCGCCGACCGCGTCGCGGTCATGCACGCCGGGCGGATCCTCCAGATCGACCAGCCCGAGGTGCTCTACCGCAAGCCCTTCTGCAGCGAGGTCGCCGACTTCCTCGGCCGCGCCAACGTGCTCGACGGCGAGGGGCGGGGCGAGGTCGTGGAGACGCCGCTCGGCACCTACGCGCTGCTCGGCTCCGCCCACGGCCCGGTGCGGGTGTTCGTGCGCCCCGAGCTGGTCGGCGTGCGCCCGGACCCGGCCGGCGAGGCCGTGGTCGAGGCCAAGGCCTTCCGCGGGCACGACGTGATGTACACGCTGCGGCTGCCCGACGGCTCCGTGGCGTGGGCGCACCGCCCGAGCGTGGACATGGCCGAGGTCGGCGATCGCGTGGCGATCGAGCCCCAGCCCGGCCACGCCGCGCTCGTGCCCGTCGCCTGGTCCGCCGTCTAGCCGAGCGCGCGCCGCGAGCGCGACTCGGGCCGCACGAGCAGCACGTACACGGGAACGGCGGAGACGGCGATCAGGATCAGCGCCGGCACGGCCGCGGCGGCGTACTGGGCGACGGCGGTGTTCTGCCAGATCAGGGTCGCGGGCGTCTCGAAGCCGTTGGGCCGCAGGAGCAGGGTGGCGGGCAGCTCCTTGATCGCCGTCAGGAAGACGAGCGCGGCGCCGGTCAGGATGCCGGGCGCGGCGAGGGGGAGGGTGACGCGGGCGAGCACGTCGACGGGCCGGCGGCCCATGCCGCGGGCGGCCTGCTCGAAGCGCGGGTCGACCCGCTCCCAGCCCGAGCGGGCGCCGCTGATCGCCTGCGGCAGCGTGCGCACGGTGTACGCGACGACGATCAGCGCGGCCGTCTGGTAGAGGAACGGGGCGCTGCGGATGGCCAGGAACACGAGCCCGAGCCCGACGACGATGCCGGGCAGGGCGTAGCCCACGTAGGACAGGCCCTCGACGAGCCGGGGCAGGCGACCGGGCACGCGCGCGACGAGCGCGGCCACGGGCAGGGCGAGGGCGACGCAGACCACGGCGGTCGCCAGCGACACGCCGATCGCGTTGAGGGCGGCGGGGAGGGCGTCGGCGAGCTGCTCGGCCAGGGACGCGTCGGCGACGAGGGTCACGGCCCACCAGCCGAGGATCGCGAGGGGCAGGACGAGGGCGAGCAGGACGACCACGGCCACGAAGGCGAGCGCGGGCGCGCGCACGGCGCCGAGCGGCAGCGGGGCCGAGTCCTCGGCGGCCCGCACGCGCCGGCGCGCGGCGCCCGTGTCGCCGCGCAGGGACCACTGCTCGGCGCCCACGACGAGCAGGGCCACCAGGGCCAGCACGAGCCCGACGGCGGCCGCGCCGGCCGGGTCGTAGAGGCTGTCGTAGCGCAGGAAGGCCTCGCGGGTCAGGGTCGTGCAGCGCATCAGGCTGACGACGCCGAAGTCGCTCATCGCGTAGAGCGCGGCGAGCAGGGCGCCGGCCACCACGGCGGAGCGGATCTGGGGCAGGGTCACGCGCCGGAAGGTGTCGATCGGCCCGCGGCCCATGCCGCGGGCGGCCCGCTCGAGCGACGGGTCGACGCGGCGCAGCGCCGAGGCGGTCAGGAGCAGCACGTAGGGGTAGGTGAACAGCACGAGGACGATCGTGGACCCGAGCAGGCCGTCGATCACCGGCAGCCGGTAGACGCCGAGCGGCTCGAGCGCCTGCGCGAGGAGCCCGCGCGGGCCGAGCGCGCCGAGCAGCGCGAGCGCGCCGACGTAGCTCGGGATCACGAGCGGGAGGGCCCCGAGGACGAGGGCGAGGCGGCGGAGCGGCAGGGCGCTGCGGACGGTCAGGATCGCGAAGGGCACGCCGATCAGCACCGAGCCGGCGGCGACGAGGAGCGCGAGGACGGCGGTGCGCAGGACCGCGGGCGCGAGGCCGGCGAGGTCCGGCGACTCGCCCCCCGCGGCGGCGCGGAGGGCGAGGTAGACGATCGGGGCGACCGCGATCAGGACCGCGGGCAGGGCGGCCAGGACGAGGAGCGCCCGCCGGCCGCGCGGTGCGGCCGCGCCGGTCAGGTCACGAGCCCCGCGTCGCGGATCATCTGCACGGTGCCCTCGAGGTCCTCGGCGAGGAGGCCGAGGTTGACGTCGGGGCCGCCCTGCTCGGCCAGCGGGGGCAGGTCGGCCGCGGCCTCGAGCCCCGGCTGCGTCTCGTTGAGGGGGTACTCGCGCTCGTCGGCCTCCGCCGCGAAGAAGACCTGGCCCTCGGTCAGCAGCCAGCGCACGAGCGCCTGCGCGTCGGCGCTCCGCTCGGAGGAGCCGAGGATGCCGACCGCGGAGACGTTCGCGAACGAGCCGATGTCGGCGCCGTCGAAGTAGTGGTTGGCCACCGGCGCCGCGGGGTCGGATGCGAGCTTCTCGTACAGGTAGTAGTGGTTGACGAGGCCGGTGTCGACCTCGCCGGCGGCGATCGCGTCGACGATCTGGCTGTTCTTCTCGTAGGTGCGCGCGTGCGCGGCGAGGCCCTCGAGCCAGGCCATGGTCTGCGCGTCGCCGAGGGCCTCCCGCATCGCGCCGACGAACCCGACGAAGGAGGCGTTGGTGGGGGCCACGCCGATGGGGCCCAGCGCCCAGTCGGGCTCGGCGAGGGCGAGCACGGAGCCGGGCAGCCGGCCGGCCTCCACGCGGTCGGTGTTGTACGCCATCACCCGCACGCGGCCGGTGACGCCGACCCAGCGCCCGCCCGGGTCCTGGTAGCGGGCCGGGATCAGCGCGCGGTCGCCGGCCGGCAGCTCGGCGAGCAGGCCGTCGAGGACGCCGATCGAGCCCGCGTCCTGCGCGTAGAAGACGTCGGCCGGGGAGGCCGCGCCCTCCTCGAGGATGGTGGCGGCGAGGGCCGGCGAGTCGCCGTAGCGCACGTCCAGCTCGATGCCCGTGTCCTCCGTGAACTGCGCGTAGAGCGGCTCCACCAGCTCCTGCTCGCGGCCCGAGTAGACGACCAGCTTCGCGCCGTCGTCGGAGCCGCCGCAGGCCGCGGTCAGCGCGGCGGCGGCGAGGGCGATGAGGGCGAGCAGGGCGGGGGCGGTGCGGCGCATCGGCGAGGGTCCTTCCGGGGGCGTGAGGGTAGCCTAACGTTCGGGCCGAGCGGACGTTAGGTGAACCTAACGCTTCCTGTCAAGCGGCCTGCTGACGGGCCGGAGCGGCCCGGCCCGATACCCTGTCCGGGCATGGCGCTCTCCTTCGTCACCTCCGGCCAGTCGCACGGCCCGGGCATCGTCGCGATCGTCAGCGGCCTGCCCGCGGGCCTCGAGCCCGACCGCGAGCGGCTGCGCCGCGATCTCGCCCGCCGCCAGGCGGGCTACGGGCGCTCCCCGCGCCAGTCGATCGAGACGGACGACGCCGAGATCCTCGGCGGGATGCGCCACGGCCGGCTGATCGGCGGACCCGTCGCGCTGATCGTGCGCAACAAGGACCACGAGAACTGGGGCGCCGCGCAGAGCGCCTGGCCGGTCACCGAGGAGGAGCTCGCCGACATCGCCGCGCGCCGCACCCGCACGGTGGTGGTGCCGCGGCCCGGCCACGCCGACCTCGCCGGCGTCCTCAAGTACGACCTGCCCGACGTGCGCGACGTGCTCGAGCGCGCCTCGGCCCGCGAGACCTCGGCCCGCGTCGCCGTCGGCGCGCTCTGCAAGGACCTGCTCGACCGCATCGGCATCACCGTGCACGGCCACGTCGTGCGCGTCGGGTCCGTGGCCGCGCCGGCCTACGGCGACCTCGGCCCCGCCGACTTCGGCGTGCTCGACGAGCGCCAGGTCGGCTGCCTCGACGCCGCGGCGGACGCCGCGATGGTCGAGGAGATCGAGGGCGCCAAGCGGGACCGGGACACCCTCGGCGGCATCGTCGAGGTGCGCGCCTTCGGGTGCCCGCCCGGGCTCGGCTCGTACGCCTCCGAGGAGCTGCGGCTCGACGCCCGCATCGCGGGCGCCGCGCTCTCGATCCAGGCGATGAAGGGCGTCGAGATCGGCGAGGGCTGGGACAACGCCGCGAAGCGCGGCAGCGCCGTCCACGACGAGCTCCGCTACGAGGGCGGCTACCGGCGCGACACGAACCGCGCGGGCGGCCTCGAGGGCGGCATGACCAACGGCGAGCCCGTGATCGTCCGGATCGCGATGAAGCCGCTGCCGACCCTGATGAAGCCGCTCAAGACGGCGTCCCTCGACACGCACGAGCCGGCCGAGGCGCTCGTCGAGCGCTCCGACACGACCGCGATCTGGGCGGCCGCCGTGGTCGCCGAGGCGGTGGTCGCCTTCGAGCTCGCCCGCGCCGCGAAGGAGAAGTTCGGCGGCGACGCGATCGAGGACTTCGTCGCCGCGCACCGGCACTACCTGTCGCGGATCCCCTGGTCGCCCGAGGCGCCGTGAGCGCGCGGCCCGACGTCCTCGTCGGCTTCATGGGAGCCGGCAAGACGACGGTCGGCACGCGCCTCGCCGAGCTCCGCGGCGGCGCCTTCTGCGACGTCGACCGCGAGATAGAGCGGCGCACCTCGCGCTCGATCCCCGACCTCTTCACGGACGGCGAGGAGGCCTTCCGCGACCTCGAGGAGTCCGTCGTGCGCGAGCTCGTCGAGGGCGGCGAGACGCACGTGATCGCGCTCGGCGGCGGCGCGCTCGGCCGCCACGGCACCCGCCAGCTCCTCGCCGAGCGGGCGCGCGTCCTGTTCCTCGACGCCCCGCTCGACGTCCTCTGGGCGCGGGTCGAGGCCGACGGCGGGGCCGGCACGCGCCCGCTCGCCGTCAGCCGCCACCGCTTCGAGGACCTGCACCTGCAGCGCCGCACGCTGTACATGACGGCCGCCGACGCCGTCGTCGACGCCGCGGCGCCGCCCGACGTGGCCGCCCGCGCCGCCATGGGCGCGGGCACCGTGCGCCAGGGCGCGCTCGGCCGCATCGCCGAGCTCGCCGACGGCCGCCGCTGCCTGACGGTCGTCGACGCCCCCGTCGCCGACCGCGCCCCCGAGCTGGGTCCGCGCGTGGTCCTGCCCGGCGGCGAGCAGGTCAAGACGACCGCGACGCTGGAGTCCCTCTGGCGCGCGATGGCCGAGCACGAGCTCGAGCGGCGCGACCTGGTCTGCGCCGTCGGCGGCGGCGCCGTCACGGATGTCGCCGGGTTCGCGGCCGCGACCTTCCGACGGGGCCTCGACTGGGTCTCCTGCCCGACCACCCTGGTCGGCCAGGTCGACGCGGGGATCGGCGGCAAGACCGGCATCGACGTGGCCGCCAAGAACGACGTCGGCGGCTTCCATCCGCCCGTCGCCGTGCTCTCGGATCCGACCCTGCTCGGCACCCTGCCCGACCGCGAGTGGGCGGCGGGCTTCGCCGAGGTGCTCAAGACGGCGCTGCTCGCCGGCGACCCCCTGTGGGCGCTCGTGCGCGACTGGCCCAACGGCCGCGGCCCCGACGAGAACCACCCCGAGCTCGTGCGCCGGGCGGCCGCCCTCAAGGAGCGCGTCGTCGCCGCCGACCCGCGCGAGGCGGGGGAGCGGGCGACCCTCAACCTCGGCCACACCATCGGCCACGGCGTCGAGCACGCCGCGGGCGGCCGCCTCCTGCACGGCGAGGCGATCGCGATCGGGCTCGCCGCCGCGCTCGAGCTGTCCGTCGCGCACGCGGGGCTCGAGCCGGCCGTCCGCGACGAGGCGCTGCGGGTGCTCGCCCGCCAGGGCCTCGCCACGCAGGCCGAGGGGCTCGAGTCCGAGGCCGTCCTCGCCGCGATGCGCGCGGACAAGAAGCGCGTCCAGGGCGCCCACCGCTTCGTGCTGCTCGAGGCGCCCGGGCGGGCGGTCTGGGGCGTCGAGCTCGACGATGCGGCGGTCGCCGCCGCCCTCGCCGGGGCGCTCGCCTAGGCCGCGGCGCCTAGACTGCGGCCATGATCGCGGTCCTCAACGGCGCCAACCTGAACATGCTCGGCAAGCGCGACCCCGCGCAGTACGGGTCGCTGACCCTGAGCGAGCTCGAGAGCCGCATCTACGCCTGGGCCGGCGAGCTGAGCATGACCGCGCGCTGCTTCCAGACCAACCACGAGGGCGCGCTGATCGACCACATCCACGAGGCGTCGGGCTGGGCGACGGGGATGATCGTCAACCCCGGCGCCTGGACGCACTACAGCTACGCAATCCGCGACGCCCTCGAGATCGTCGAGGCGCCCGTCGTCGAGGTGCACCTCTCGGACATCGCCGCCCGCGAGGAGTGGCGCCGCCACTCGGTGGTCCGCGACGTCGTGGACCACGCGATCTCCGGCGAGGGTCCCGACGGCTACCGGCTCGCGCTCGAGTGGCTGCGCGGGGCGCTCGCGCATGTCTGAGCACGCGGAGCGCCTCGACCGCTGCGTCGCCGGCCTCGCGGACGTCGACGCCCTGCTGGTCACCGACCTCCTCAACGTCCGCTACCTGACCGGCTACACGGGGTCGAACGGCATCGTCGTCCTGTCTGGGGCGCGCCGCGTCCTCGTCACCGACTTCCGCTACCAGGAGGCCGTCGAGCCGCTGCGCGCCATCCTCGACGTCGAGGTCCTCGACCGCGACATCGCCGCCCGCACCGCCGAGGGCCTCGCGGACCTCGCGCCCGGTGCGGCCCGCGTCGGCTTCGAGGCGTCGATGCCGTACGGGCTCGTCGAGCGGCTGCGCGGCCTCGTGCCGGATGGCGTCGAGCTCGTGCCCGTCGCCGGCCTGGTGGAGGGCCTGCGCCGCGTCAAGAGCGCGACCGAGATCGCCGCCACGCGCCACGCCTCCGACGTCCTGGAGGACGTCTACGGCCGGATCGCGGCGGGGCGCCTGGTCGGCCGCACCGAGGCCGACGTGGCCTGGGAGATCGAGCGCGCGATCCGCGAGGCGGGCTTCCCCGAGCTCTCCTTCGCGCCCATCGTCGCCGCCGGGGCGCACGGCGCCCTGCCGCACGCCGAGCCCCGGGACGTCGCGATCGCGCGCGGCGACCTCGTCGTCGTCGACATCGGCGCGCGCGGGGCCTCGGGCTACTGCTCCGACTGCACGCGCACGTTCGCGGCCGGCGGCCCGCCCGACCCGGCGGCGGCCGAGGACTACGCGCTCGTCCTCGAGGCCCAGCTGGCGGGCCTCGGCGCGGTGCGCCCGGGCGCCGTCGGCGGGCTCGTCGACCAGACGGCGCGCGCGGTGATCGAGGCGGCCGGCTGGGGCGGGCTGTTCGGGCACGGGCTCGGGCACGGCACGGGGCTCGAGGTGCACGAGGGCCCGACGCTCCGGCAGGGCTCCGAGGACCTCCTCGAGCCGGGCAACCTCGTCACGGTCGAGCCGGGCCTGTACCGGCCCGGGCGCTGGGGCATCCGGATCGAGGACCACGTCGTCGTCACCGAGGCCGGGCACGAGATCCTCACGGGGTTCACGAAGGACCTCGTCGAGACCGCCGGCTAGCGCCCGCCCGGCGCGGCTCGGATACCCTGCCGCGCATGGCTGAGCAGGTCTCCACCAACCAGTTCAAGAACGGCATGCACATCGACGTGGACGGCACGATCTACCGGATCGTCGAGTTCCAGCACGTCAAGCCGGGCAAGGGCGGCGCCTTCGTGCGCACCAAGCTGAAGGCGTTCGAGACGGGCGCCGTCGTCGACCGCACGTTCCGGGCGGGGGAGAAGTTCCCGCGCATCCTCACGAGCGTGGCCGACATGCAGTTCCTCTACGACGACGGCACCGAGGTCGTGATGATGGACACGGAGACCTACGAGCAGGTCTCGCTGCCGCGCTCGATCTGCGCCGACGACCTGCGCTGGATCAAGGAGGGCGACACCGTCCAGCTCCTGTCCGTCGACGACCGCCCCGCGTCCCTGCAGCTGCCGGCCTCGGTCGAGCTCTCGGTGGCTGCCACGGAGCCCGGCATCAAGGGCGACACGGTCTCGAACGTGACCAAGCCCGCGACCCTCGAGACGGGCGCCGTGGTCCAGGTGCCGCTGTTCGTGAACGAGGGCGACGTGGTCAAGGTCGACACCCGCGAAGGCACCTACATCTCGCGCGCCTAGCCCTCCGACGGGCGGCGCCGCTACCCTTGACCTCCGGATGGCGCGTCTCGTCGACACCTCCCTGCGCCTGCTCGCGCAGGAGCCCCTCGCCGGGCGCGTTCCGGCGTCGCTCGAGCTCGAGGCCTGCGAGCGCCTCGACGGGGCCGGCTTCCACGTGCTCGAGGTGTCCGGGGGCGGCTGCTTCCACGCCGCCGTCCAGCGCGGCACCGAGAGCCCCTGGGAGCGGATCCGCAACCTCAAGCGGCGCGCCCAGCGCACGCCGCTCGGCATGGCGCTGCGCGGCCGCTTCCTGGTCGGCACCCAGCCGGTCGAGCAGGACCTGATCCGCCGCTTCGTCGACTGCGCCGCCGAGTCGGGCATCGCGGTGTTCCGGATGCACGACCCGATGAACGACCCCGAGGACCTCGTCGGCCCCGCCGAGGCGGTCCGCGAGGCGGGCGCCCGGCTGCACCTCGGCCTCGTCTACGACGAGGGCCCCGCGGGCCACGAGCGGCTGCTCGCCCGCGCGCCCGAGCTGGCCGCGCTGGGCGCCGACCGCCTGCTCCTGCTCGATCCCGCCGGCGCACTCGACCCGTCGCAGGTCGGCGCGCTGATCACGGGCCTGCGCGACGCCGCCGGCGTCCCGGTCGGCCTCTACCCGCAGGGCCCCGGCGGCACCTCGCTGGCCGTCGCCCTCGAGGCGGCGCGGGCCGGCGCCGACCCGATCAGCGTCGCGAGCTACTCGCTCGCCGTGGCCGGCCACCGCGCGAGCTCGGAGCTGCTCAGCCAGGCCATCGACGGCCTCGGGCTCGAGTCCGGCGTCGGGCAGGGCGTGCTGTGGGAGGTCGCCGAGCTGCTCGACCGCGCGCTCTTCGCCGACCCGACGCTGCCGCCGCCCCTGTCCGCCCACGTCTCGCTGCAGGCCGCCCTCAAGGGCGTCCCCGCCGGGCTCGTCGCCAACGTCGAGCGGCGCCTCGCCGCGATCGACGCCCCCGACCGCCTGGCCGAGGTGCTCGACGAGGTCCAGCGCGTGCGCGAGGACCTCGGCTCGCCGCCGACCGCCTCGCCGCTCGGCGACGTGATCGTGCGCCAGGCCATCGACCACGTGCTCGAGGGGCGCCGCTGGCACGACGTCGACGCCGAGATGGGCGCCGTGATCCGCGGCGAGTGGGGCCATGCGCCGCTGGCCGTCGACCCGGCGGTCGCCGAGGTCGGGCGCGCCGCCGCCGAGGAGCCGCCGGCGCCCGCGGACCTCGAGGCGGCCCGCGCCGAGGCCGGCTCGCTCGCCACGTCCGAGGAGGAGCTCTGCCTCGTCGCGCTCTTCGGCGAGGGCGCGCTGCCCCTGCTCGAGCGGCTGCGCGGGCGCCACGAGGCGGTCGCCTCCGGCGTCACCAACGAGGAGGAGGACCGCATCCGCGGCCTCGTCGACCTGCTCGAGGAGACGGGGCTCGGCGAGCTGACCGTCGAGGAGAACGGCACCCGCATCACGCTGCGCCAGCAGGCCCCGGTGCAGCAGGTCGTGCAGGCCGCGCCGGCCGCGGCTGCGCCCGAGGCCGCCGCGCCGGCCGCGCCCGCGGGCGACGTGATCGCGAGCCCGATGGTGGGCACCTTCTACCGGTCGTCGGCGCCGGGCGAGCCGCCCTTCGTCGAGGAGGGCCAGCGCGTCGAGGTCGGCCAGGTCCTCTGCATCCTCGAGGCGATGAAGCTCTTCAACGAGTTCAAGTCCGAGACGGCCGGGACGATCCGCCGCATCCTGGTCGAGGACGCGCAGGCCGTCGAGTTCGGCCAGGCCCTGTTCGAGATCGACCCCAGCGGGGCCTGAGGCCGCGGTGCTGCGCCGCTGCCTCGTCGCGAACCGGGGCGAGATCGCCGTCCGGATCATCCGCGCCTGCCGCGAGCTCGGGATCGAGGCGGTCGCCGTCCACTCGACCGCGGACCGGGACGCCATGCACGTGCGCATGGCCGACCAGTCGGTGCAGATCGGCCCGCCGGCGGCGTCCGAGTCGTACCTGCGCGTCGACCGGCTGATCGCGGCGGCGCAGACCACCGGCTGCGACTCCGTCCACCCCGGCTACGGCTTCCTCGCCGAGAGCACCGAGCTCGTGCGCGCCTGCGCCGAGCACGACCTGGTCTGGATCGGGCCGTCGGCCGAGGCGATCGAGACGATGGGCGACAAGGCCGTCGCCAAGGACACGATGCGCGCCGCCGGGCTGCCGCTCGTGCCCGGCTCGGGCGGGCGCCTGTCGGGCCCCGACGAGGCCGCCGTGGTGGCGGAGGAGGCCGGGTACCCGGTGCTGCTCAAGGCGGCGGCGGGCGGCGGCGGCAAGGGCATGCGGCTCGTGCGCGACCCCGCCGAGGTGCGGGACGCCTTCCTCGCCGCGAGCACGGAGGCCGAGGCGGCCTTCGGCGACGCCGGCATGTACCTCGAGAAGGCCGTCATCGACGCCCACCACATCGAGATCCAGGTGCTGGGCGACGGCCGGGGCGGCGGGCTCGTGCTCGGCGAGCGCGAGTGCTCGATCCAGCGCCGCCACCAGAAGCTGATCGAGGAGTCCCCGTCGCCCTTCCTGGCCCCCGAGACCCTGGTCACGATGGAGGCCGCGGCCGCCGACGCGCTGCGCGCGCTCGACTACGCGGGCGCCGGCACGATCGAGTTCCTCGTCGGGGCCGACCAGGCCTTCTACTTCATGGAGATGAACACGCGCCTGCAGGTCGAGCACCCGGTCACGGAGGAGGTGACCGGCTTCGACCTGGTGCAGGCGCAGCTGTCGGTCGCCGGCGGCGACGGCGTGCCCGCCTGGGACCCGTCGGAGCGGCGCGGCCACGCGATCGAGTTCCGGATCAACGCGGAGGACCCCATGCACGGGTTCCGGCCGGGGCCGGGCCTGATCACGCGCTTCCGCCCGCCGCTCGGGCCGGGCATCCGGATCGACACCTTCGTCGAGGACGGCGCCACGGTGCCGCCGTTCTACGACTCGATGATCGCCAAGCTGATCGTGACGGCCCCGAACCGCCAGATGGCGCTCGACCGCGCCGCGCGCGCGCTCGACGAGTTCGTGGTGGAGGGGATCCCCACGACGATCCCGCTCCTGCGCGAGATCGTCGACGAGCCCGCGTTCCGGGCCGGCCGCTACACGACCACCTACCTCGACGAGGTCGGCGCGTCGCTGGCCTCGCTCGGGGAGGGCTGACGTGGCGGAGGCGGCTGACGACGGCTCGCGCCGGCAGGCGCGCCGCGCGGCGGTGCTCCTGCTCTACCAGGAGGACCTCACGGGCCACCCGATGGCGCAGATCATCGAGCGCCACGAGGCCGACGCGGGGCGGCCCCTGCCGGCGTACGCGCAGGGGCTGATCGACGGCGTGCACGCCCGCGGCGCGGCCCTGGACGGGGAGATCGACGACCTCGCCGAGGGCTGGAGCGTGGAGCGGATCGCCCCCGTCGAGCGCGCCGTCCTGCGCGTCGGGCTGGTCGAGCTCGACGCCGACGACCCGCCGGCCGCGGTCGCCATCGCGGAGGCCGTCGCGCTGGCGCGGCGGTACGCGTCGCCGGAGGCGGGCACGTTCGTCAACGGCATCCTCGGCGCCGCCGCGCGCCGGCGCGGCACGGGCCGGTAACCTGACGGCATGGACGAGGCCGATCCCTTCGACGAGCTGGTCGCCCGGCTCGAGGCGGCGCGCGCCCGGCTCGACGCCGTCGACGGTCCCGACGAGGCCGTGCAGGCCCTCGAGGAGCTGCAGGAGACCGCCCGCGGGATCTCAGCCGAGATCGACCGCCGGCGCCGGGCGCTGGCCGACGAGCGCGGCGATGGGCAGCTCGACCTCCTCTGAGCACCTCCCGCGGCTCGCGGGGCTGGTCGAGGCGGCGCTGACGGAGCGCGTCGGCGCCCTGATCGGCGCGGAGGACGACCTCGCGCCGTTCGCGGCGGCCCTGCGCCACCCGCTCGAGGCGGGCGGCAAGCGGCTGCGGCCCGTCCTGCTCCTCGCCACCGTGGAGGCCCTCGGCGGCGACCTCGACCCGGCCCTGTCGAGCGCCTGCGCGCTCGAGCTGATCCACACCTTCTCGCTCGTCCACGACGACCTGCCGGCGCTCGACGACGACGACCTGCGCCGCGGCCGGCCGACGACGCACGTGGCCTACGGCGAGGACGTCGCGATCCTCGTCGGCGACGGGCTGTTCGCGCTTGCCTTCCGGCTGATCGCGGAGGACCCGCTGCCGGACCCCGCGGCCCGGCTCGGCGCCGTCGCCGAGCTCGCGCGCGCGACCGACGGGATGGTGCGCGGCCAGTACCTCGACCTGCACCCCGTGCCCGACCCCGACGAGGCGGCCGTGGCCCGCATGTGCGGGCTCAAGACCGGCTGCCTGATCGAGGCGGGGATCGGGATGGGGCTCGTGCTCGCGGGCGCCGATCCCGCGGCGCAGGACGCCTACCGCGCGCTCGGCCGCGAGCTCGGCGTCGGCTTCCAGATCGTCGACGACGTCCTCGACGCGACCGGCACGAGCGCCGAGCTCGGCAAGACCGCG
>Ga0129333_10003175_pt1 | contig 15333 bp, 6 predicted proteins | sample CPB6_08_DNA_FD_94474 | JGI IMG/M metagenome (GOLD analysis project Ga0129333, IMG submission 94474) | Freshwater to marine salinity gradient microbial communities from Chesapeake Bay, USA - CPBay_Sum_0.6_0.8_DNA | ecosystem: Environmental > Aquatic > Marine > Coastal | place: USA: Chesapeake Bay...
TAGAAAGAAAAATAAAAAATGCTTTTTCATGAGTTAATAGCTTAAAAATACTGGAAAATCATTGTTTTTACCGACGATAATGTTCGGTTTATTGTTTACCCTAATGGTTGTTAACGAACGCATTTCTCCTTTAATAAACAGACCGGATTCATTTTGTTTCAACACAGAAAAAGATCCATTTCCATGACCTTTTAATAACAATCCATAACTCCCTTGATATATGCCCGTTTCAGGTTTTGCCTTCGATTGATTTCCACCCATTAAGATATCCAAATGACCATCTTTGTTAAAATCAGCGGTTAATAAGGAATATACAGGGCTAAATTGGGCCTCTGCTGGAAGTGACTTTTGCATAAATTTTTTGCCTTGATTGTTAATGAACAAACTTGTAGACAAGTTAAATGCATTTAATTGAAGAGAGGATGATATTTGTTCTTTTGTGAAAATATCAGAGATACCTTGATTTTTATAATTAGTGAAACGTAGATATTTCTTCTTAAGATAAGGAAGCTGAAGAACTAAATCGGTTCTTAAATGTAAAGGCAGTTCTTTTCCATCATAATATCTGGTTAATATTTGTTCAACAGTTCCGTTGTTATCAAAATCGTTAACATATAAACGAATGGGCTGCGTGACAGAAGCTTTAAATCTGGAGTTCAAACCGTGATTTCCCAATACAATATCAGGGAATCCGTCTTTATTGACATCGCCAACAGATATTGAATGGTACCATCCATTTGTGTATTGTAGCCCAGCCTGTGTTGAATGGTCTATAAATTTGCCGTTCAGTTGAATAAATAAACGCACAGGCATCCACTCACCAACGATGATTAAGTCCATTTTGCCATCCTTATTATAATCTAACCAGGCTGCATCGGTAACCATGCCCAGGGATTTTAATTCTGGAATATAGGTGGAAGTTACATCCTTGAAATTACCCTTGCCATCATTTTGGAGCAGATAACTATTTACGGGTTGTCCATAATAATTAGGTGAAACCCTTCCACCCACAAAAAGGTCTAAATCTCCATCTGAATCAAAATCAGCTGCTTTTACGGCAGAGGTACTTTCCAAATTGGCAGGACTGGGTAAAATTTGTTGACTCTTAACCAAAGATTTTCCTTTTTTATTGATATATAACCGATCCATCAAAGTTAAAGAGCTATTGTTTACTTCATTGCTTCCACTGGAGACGTAAAGTTCTGGAAAACCGTCGTTATCTGCATCAAAAAACACACATCCTGTATCCTCGGAATCTTTATCTTCATCGAAAAGGGCATTTTCTAAATATTTGAACTGTCCTGTATTATGTTGAATCCATAACCTTCCTGCCTGTCCGCGTGCCCCACCTATGTAAAAATCATCCAGGCCGTCTCTATTAAAATCACCGGAACAGGTACATGGACCTTCATTAGAAATCATATTAAAACGCAGTCTTTCTTTGTCAAAATCAACATAATTACTTTCAATATGTTTGAAAACAATTCCTTTTGGTATTGGTTCTTGAAAGAATAGTTGATTTTTTTTGTTGGTTGCTAAATGATATCTGGGTTTATCGAAAACCTTGGCCTCTTTCTGGAAAACAGTTAAAAACTTGTTTGTTTGTACCTGATATAGTTTAGTCTGTCTGTCATCTGGCCATTCAATAATTAAGGAATCAATAATGGAATCTTGGCCCAGTCCAAAATTAAGACGGTAATCTACGGAGGACATAAAACCTCTCATGGGAGCCAGCTCCTGATAGTATATTTTATTTTTTGAATAAAGATGAATCTTTGATCCAAGTGCAAAAGTATTTAAACCCTCGCCAACTAAGTTTAGGGTAAGAAAATGATGGTTTTTAAGAAGGGTTGTGCTTTTATTTTCATAAATAAAAGAAGGCATATTTACATTATTGATAACCAGATCTAAATCGCCGTCGTTATCCAAGTCTCCGTAAGCAGAACCATTTGAATGTGAGGGCAGATCCAGTCCCCAGTCTTTAGCCTTATTAGAGAATTGATATGAGCCCTCATTTTTAAAAGAAAAATTGGGTATTTTATTAGAAGGAATGGAGTCAATTAATTGTTTAATGACTTGTTTTTTTTGTAGAATAATCTGTCTGACCAAGTCAGGATTACCTATAAAATTGACATAATCTTGATCCAGTAGATCTTTGTAAATGCCATTAGCGACGAAAATATCTTTAAGGCCGTCGAGGTCCATGTCAAAGATAAGTGCCCCCCAACTCCAGTCTGTTGCGTGGACACCAGAAAATCGGGAAATTTCGGAAAAAGAAATCTCTCCATTTGCATTTGGTCCGTTATTTAGCTGGAGACTGTTCCTGCTAAATTGATGATAATATCCTTGTATAATATTGGTTTGATATTTATCCCATTTTTCAAATTGAGCGGTCGTTTTTAAGCGATTGTCAGATTCGGGAAGCATTTCTGTAACAAAAATCTCAGGGAGTGCATCATTATTGATGTCAGCCAAATCGGCACCCATTGAACCCATACTAATTTCTTGCAGGTACTCCTCTAATTTTTCAGAAAAAGAACCATTTTTATTATTGATATATAAATAATCTTTTTCAAAGAAGTCGTTGGAAACATAAATATCCTGCCAGCCATCTTTGTTAATATCGCCAATAGTCACACCTAAACCAAAGCCTATTGCACTGGAATAAATACCAGCCTTAAGGGTTACGTCTGAAAAAAAAGTACCCTCATTTCTATATAATTTATTACCACCATCAGGATCAGGAATTTTCCTTTGGTCTTTCCTTAAATCATACCCACCGATAGATCTTAAGCTGTTATTGAGCAAATAAAGATCTAAATCGCCATCTTTATCAAAATCAAAGAAGGCGGCATGAGTGGAAAGTCCCTGATCATCGAGTCGATAATTTTTTGCCATTTCGGTGAAAGTAGGTATTTTACCTATTCCGTTTCCATCATTAATAAAAAGTTCATTGTGTCTGTTTACCCCACCTGGAGGTCCAGATTTACAAATATAAATATCCAGCCATCCATCGGCATTAATATCCACAATGCTTACGCCAGTTGTCCAAACACCCTCACTTCCAATACCTGCCTGTATGGAGATATCTTTAAATTTAAAATTTCCTTTGTTTAGGAAAAGTTTGTTGGCCACTAAATTTCCAGAAAAAAAGATATCCAATAGGCCATCTTTATCAAAGTCACCTAAACCTACGCCACCACCATTATAAAAATTCCGAAAAGTATAAGGATTAAGTTTTTCAGTATAGCTTAGTTCATTTATAAAATCGATACCAGTGTCTTTTGCTTCGTGCAAAAGAAATAATTTATTTGTTTTGATATTTTCGCTTGAGGAACAAGCATTTGTAATTAAGAGAAGAAGGAGAAAAACGGGAAGGTTTAATTGAATATTCCCTAAGTATGTATTCATAAGTAAATGAATGAAAAAAAGAAACTCCCGGAGGAATTCTTCGAGAGTTTCTTTTTAAAAAAATCAATGGATGATTAATTATATCCAGGATTCTGCTTCAATTTAGCATTTGAGTTTAATTGAGGCTTTGGAATTGGGAATATAATCTGGTGTGGTTTAGAAGCAGTTGATGGTTTTTCCCACCAGGCTCCACTCCATTTTCCAAAACGGATCTGGTCCTGACGACGAGTCATCTCAGCAAACATTTCACGACCTCTTTCTTCAAAGATTTGATCTAAAGTGAGCGTTGAGAAAGCATCTACACCAGCACGCTTACGTATTTGATTTACAAGTACGAGAGCTTTTGCTGTGTTGCCTCTTCTGAACTCAGCTTCAGCTAATGAAAGGATGATATCACCTAAACGGAAGATAACAAAGTCATTACTCATGTTAGGGGTACCACCTACTTCATATTCGTATTTTCCAATACGAGCTCCACCTTGTCTCCAGGCATTTGGGAATATCTGGTTAATTTGTGGAGTGAAGTTCAAAGGAGTTCCATCAGGGTCACCTGCATCGACACCTGGGTCTTGTGCGCGTGAACCATCAGGATTAAACTGAGGACCTACAACGAAGTTTGATAAACGCTTGTCAAGGGTACCTGTTGATGGAGCAGTTGCTAAACCTTTCCATACATTACCTTGAGGGCCGGGATTTTTAGCAGGGTCGATATATGAATTATAAAATTCTTCTACAACAGAATAACCATTCCAAGGCTGGTCGGTAAGTTTATAAACACCTTGGCTTGCGTAGTGTAATGTCATCATAGGCCAGTTAAAACCACCTGCGAAAACTTTATCATAAGCATAAACCATGATATTTTCTGATGATCCACCATTACGAACAGAGAAGTTATCAGAATAAGTAGATTGCAAGCTGAAAGGTCCTTTATCAACTATTTCCTGAGCGTCAGCCGCAGCTTCAGCCCATTTTGCCTGATTGATATAAACTTGTGAGTTTAAATATAATTTGCAACGAATGGCTAATGCGGCCCATTTAGTCATACGACCATAAGTCTTCGAATCTTTAGAAGTTGGAAGAACAGGAATAACCGCATTCAATTCAGAAAGAATAAAGTTATAAACTTCTGCTCGAGTGGCGTTAGCTGGTGCTTCTTTAGCTGTAAAATCTACTACTAAAGGAACATTTCCGAAAGCATCCATAGCCCAATAGTACCATAAGGCACGAACTGCACGTAATTCAGCTATAAAGACTTTTGACTCAGGAGTTCCTAATTTTTCGAATGAGTAAATCAAACGATTTGCAGTATTAATACCGCCATAAAGGAAACCCCAGGAGTTGTTAAAAAAGTCATTATCAGAAGTAAAGTTATGCTGGTGTAAGTTTATAAGAATACCACCGTCATACCAGTCACCCCCTTTTGTGGTGATTACTAATTCGTCAGAAGAGATTTCACTCATGGACCATAAATTGCCATGGTTTCCTAAGCCGCCAAACGAAGCATAAGCTTGTCCCAAAGCAGCAATAAACTCTTCGTCCGTTTTAAAGAAATTATCCGCAGTAATATCGCTGTACAATTCCTCTTCCAGGTTTGTACATGATTGGATAGACAGTGTAAGCACAAATCCAACCAATAATATGCGTTTAAAGAATAAATTTTGCATTGTTTGATTTTTTTGATTTTTAGAAACCTAAGTTGGCACCTAAGGTGAAAATACGAGTAGTGAAGTAGGTTGATCTCCTCTCAATACCAGGTGATAACGGGTCGCCATTTTCAGAATCAGTAAATCTTACTTCTGGATCAATACCTGTATAGCCAGTAATTAAGAAAGGATTTTGAGCAGAAAGATAGAAACGTATGCTTCTGATTCCTGATCCCGCTTTAACGTTCATTTTATAACCAATAGTCGCATTATCAAGCTTAATGAAATCACCTTTTTCAACGTGAGTGCTGTTAACTTGTGCTTTGGTAATTTTTTGGTCTAAATACTTTGTGTTAACAACATTGTAATTGTTAACCGTTGTAGTTTCCAGGTTTTCGTAGAAACCACGGTAGCTATTCCATAATTCGTGACCAAAGGCACCTCTGAAGAATAAGTTTACATCCCAGTTTCCAAAAGTAAAGGTATTATTGATACCAGCTGTTAAAGTAGGTAAGCCTTGTCCAACGACCGTTCTGTCATCGTCGCAATCGCAGAATTTACCATCTCCGTTCAAATCTTTGAATTGAGGTGTTCCATTTGCATTTACACCAATCTGGATAGGTCCCCAGAATTGTCCTAATTCTTCTCCTTCTTTTACGCGGATTAAATTGGTGTTATTCTGACCAGGTGAACCCATACCAGCACGGAAAAGTACGCCACCATTACCAAAACTTAAATCACCAGAAGTTAAACTTTCAACTTTTGTTTTGAAAGTAGCTAAGTTGATACCTGCTGTCCAGCTGAATTTTTCTTTATTTACAATGTTGTAATTCAAAGCTGCTTCTAAGCCTGTATTGGATAATTCACCAATGTTTACTAAAGTTTGACCAAAGAGATTTGGTGGAACTGGTACGTCAACTAATAAAATCAAATCTTTTGTTGTTCTTGAATAGTAATCTATAGTACCTGTTAAACGGTTGTCTAACATGGCAAAATCAACACCAAAGTCAATTTCGTTTTTAGTCTCCCAGGCTAAATCAGGATTTGCATTGGAAACTGGACCGTAAGTAGGAACATAAGCACCGTCAATAAAGAAGTTACCTTGACGGCCAAATCTTTGAAGAGAAGCATAAGAGCTTGTAGGCTGGTTACCAGTGATACCCCAGCTACCACGAAGTTTCAAGCTGTTTATACCTGGTAATTCAAATAAGTTAGATAAGGTAACACCTGCACTAACCGCAGGGAAAAGACCCCATTTGTTATTCGCACCAAAACGAGATGAACCTTCATAACGAGCACTTGCAGATAGGTAATAGGTTCCATCTATATTGATATTTGCACGTCCGAAGAAGGCAACTAATCTGTTAGAGTTTTTATAACTACCTACACTTCCTAAACCGTTTGCGAAGTCTAATGCAGCTCCCATATTGTTATAGGTAAACGCATCTGTCAAGAAATTTCCTCCCTGCATGTAACTGCCTTCAAAAACGAAGTCTTGGTAGGAATATCCACCTAATAAAGTAACGTTAGAAGAAGCACCAATTGATTTATTGTAATTTAATGTTGCTTCTAATAACTCGTTATAACGCTCATTAGTGTATTTTGTAGCTAAACCTTTTCTACCAAATCCTCCTCCAAATTTTGAATTTTTTGGTGAATAATCAGCTCTGAAATCAGATTCCCACTGACTTGAATAGAAAACACCAAAACGTAAATCATCCGTTAAACTGTAATCACCGCGTACACTGGTTAGAAGGCGAGAGTCTTTTCCATCATGAATATTTTGTTCTGCAATCGCCAGAGGATTGAAGAAATCAAATATATCACGTTGAGCATATCCCCCAAATCTTCCTCCAGCTGTAGCTGAAGTAGTCGTGTTATCATAAACTGGCATTGTCGGATTTGCAATCACTGCATATCTGAATGAGTTAGCATCACCATAAGTTGCTTCTCTTGTTGTAGAAGAAACATTGACCGTGAAAGTAGCCTTATCATTGAAAGCCAATTGAGTAAGATTTATTCTACCATTTAACTGGTTAAATCCTGAATTGATACCAATACCGTTCGCATCACGTAAGTTCAATGATGTACGGAAAGTCGTGTTGTTTACACCACCGCCTAATGAAAGGTTGTGAACCTGAGAATAACTGGTATTTGTAACTAAATCTAACCAGTCTGTTGTTGCGCCTAAATTTGGTGCCCCAGGAATTTTACGAAACTCGTCAGCGGTCATAACTGGTATTTTCCTTGCAAGGCTTTCCATACCAACTGAACCATTATAATCGGCAGTTACCCTACCTGATTTTCCAGTTTTTGTTGTAATAAGGATTACACCACTTGAACCACGAGTACCATAGATAGCTGCAGCAGAGCCGTCTTTTAATACATCAATAGAAGCAATGTCATTCGGGTCAACCGTACTCAATGAACCACCAATTACTCCGTCAATTACCACAAGTGGTTCTGCATTTGCACCCACAGTAGATACACCTCTCAGACGTATCTGGAAACCTCCATTTGGGTCACCACCTGGACGTACAACGCTCAAACCTGCTACCTTACCTTGAAGTAGCTGGGCAGGGTCGTTTACGGTTCCCCTGTTGAAATCCTCAGATTTCAAACTGGTTACCGCACTGGTAATTTCCTTCTTCTTTTGAGTACCATAACCAACCACAACTACCTCACTAAGAGCTTGTTGTTCAAATGCTAAACTTACATTGATTGTAGTACTGTTTCCTACAATCACATTTTGCGTAGCATAGCCAGTAAAAGAAAAAGAAAGTGTTGCATTAGCTCCGACAGTAAGTGTATAACTACCGTCTAAGTCTGTAACAGTTCCATTGGAGGTTCCAACTTCAACGACGTTAACGCCGATGAGTCCCTCTCCATTTCCTGCATCAATCACTTTTCCACTGATCTTGGTTCCCTGAGCATTAGCCATTCCAATTGCTAATACGCTAAGACACAAAACCGAGAAAACATGTTTCAGAAATCGTTGTCTCATAAAATCTGGTTTAAAAAAATGCTTAATAAATGTTTAATCTTAATGATTTATTTAAAGTTTAAGTTTCAATTTGATTTTTCATTTTTATGTAAATGCAAATGGTTACACTTACTAAAATTAATGAAATTTCAATTTGGCGTCAAAAATAGATAATTTATCTATATAATATAACCAAAACATAAAATATTAACTCTTTTGCGATGAATGTAACCCTTTTATATTCCGTTTAACGAAATCCTATTTTCTTTCGCTGCTTTTAACGTGAATTAAACTGTTTTGAATGGTATCCAGCGTTCTTTAAATTCATTTAGTGCTTTATTTTCTCTTTGATACATTTCTTCTTTTTCTATGTCGGTCTTATCTTTAAATCCACATAAATGTAAAATACCATGAATAATGACACGTAATAGTTCTTCTTCGAAGCTTACCTTATAAATTTGGGCGTTGTCCTGGACTCTTTCGATACTAATGAATATGTCGCCTTCAATTGCTGGCGGTGGCGTATAAGGAAATGTAAGGATATCTGTTAAAGTGTCATGTTGCAGGTAACTGACATTCAAGGAATGAAGATAATTATCACTGCAAAAGATGAAATTTACGAAATTTAATTGACAAGCGTACTCAAGGATGGTAGATTCAATCCAAAGGATCGTTTCTTTTGTTCTACTAAGTTCAAATTCAATATCTTCATTATAAAATGAAATTGGGGATGACTCATTTTCATCTTCTTCAGGGAAAACAAAATTTTTGTCATTCATATTTTGAAATGCATTTCGACGGTACGACCATTATCCTTATATTGAATCTGATCGCACAATCTTTGCATTAAAAAAACACCTCTGCCACCACACTTACAAATATTTTCGTCACAAGTTGGGTCGGGTACAGCGGCAGGATCAAATCCACATCCCTGATCAGAAACACGAATGGCTATGGTATCTGATTTTTTTTGCCAGTTTATTTTGACTACCTTATTTTCATCATAATGATTGCCATGAGATATGGCGTTGGTTACTGCTTCCGTTAAGGAAATCAGCATATTGCCGTGGACTTCTTGGCTTATCTTGTACTGATGAACTACATCTTGTACGATGCTGTCAAGCACATTAATGCTCCTTAGATTAGAGGGAAGTTTAAGCATGATACACTACAATTAGGTTCCAAAATAATTAGACGATTTGTAGCCGTCTAACCAAATCAAGTAGTGTTCACGGGATTATAGTTGCAAAAGTATATCCGAAATGTGAGAAAGTCAATTTTCGGATATACTTTTTTACCAAGGCTATTTTAATTTTTTGATTTATAAGACTTTAGGTAGTTTTCTACTAAATTCTTATAATAGGGCTTTAAGGTTGGTGATACGGTCTGGTAGCTTTGTATCTCGGCTTTTCTTTGACGGATATATTCTTCTAATGCCGGGGGCATAGCGGAAGGTGTATTTTTAGCAATCTCCGCTTTCCTCTTTTCATCCTGGTCTTGTTGTCTTTCTGCTTTTTCAAATTCTAACATCCGGGTTAAAATTTGTTGCTGACGCTTTAAAAGTTCACCATTTAATCTTTTATTTACTAAATCAATTTCTGATTTATTCATCTCTTCAATCATTTCCTGAATTTCCTTGTTGCCACCCTTTCCTTGTTGCTGCAATTTTCGTTGCTTTGCCTCCATAGCTTTTCGCAGTGCAGCCTGTTTTGCTGCCATTTCGGCAAAATCTTTCGCACTTGGACTTTTTCCTTCTTTTTGCTTGCCTTTCATTTGCTCATTTAACTTCTCCTGACCTTCCGACATCTGATCTTTAGGTTCCCCCTGACCTGGACTATTAGGATCGGCACACATTTGTTGACCCTTCATTTTTGACGCCATTTGTTGCTGTAATTGCTCTAAACTTTCACTGAGCATTAAGGCTAAGTCATTTAAGCTTTTCATCGCTCTTTGTTGAAAATCGGCTGCTGTCGTTTTCTTTCTTTCCTCTAGCTGAATGATAGATTCTTTATAAGACCTGTTGATTTCAAGTACTTTATCGGTTACAAAACTTTCGAGTTGTATCATCCTTTTTGCTAAGGCTTGGAGCGTGTCCTCGGCAATTTTAAAATCATCCTTTAATTTATATTGCTTTTGAGTAAGCTGGACAAATCGGGGTGTGGATGGATCGGTTTTATTGAAATCCGCAATCAAATCTTCCTGACTGAATGACAGAGATACCAGGTTTTCTAGCAGTTGCCTTAAAGTTTTCATGTCCATTTGCATTTGCTGCATCTGTCCGGCCTGCATCTGGCTTTGCATCTGATTGGCCATATCTTTCATTTTCTTTGCAGCATCCTTCTGATTTTTACTCGCTTTGTCATTCTTTTTTTGCTCCAGATTCTGCTGACTATCTTTCATATCGCGCTGGATGTCTTTGGCATCTTCTTTTTTATCATCCATTTTTTGAGGCTTCTCCAAAGCTTCATTTTTTCTGGCAATTTCATTTAATTTTTCTTCTACTTTCTTGAATTCTTCTTGCAAATCTTTTTGCTTTTCAATCAATTTTTCCTGGGTTTCTTTTTGTTTTTCTGTAGATTCCTGTGGTTGATTGTTTTGATTAGCTTCTGTTTCTTTTTTTAATTCTTCTTGTTTATCGGATAATTTTTCAAGTTCTTTCACCGTCTCCGAAACTTCTTTTTCAATTTCTAGTTGCTTGAATAACTCAAGCATTCTGTCCATTTGTTTATTGACTTTATTATCATTCATTTCCATCTGCTCCATCATCTTTAAGGCTTCATCTTTGTTCAGTTCCTGCATCAGTTCCTGAATTTTTTCCATCAAAGATTTCATTTCATCGTTAACCACACTTTCCATCAACTCTTCCAGCTTTTCCTGTTTCTCTTTAACTTCCTCGCTTTTTTCTGAGAATTCTTCTTGATTTTTTTTGTTCTCTTCCATGGCCTTTTTTGCCTCTTCAACCAACTTTTCTAATGCTTTTTGCTGATCTAAAATTCGCTGAAGTTCTTTTCTGGATTGCCAGTCCATTTCTTTCTGTTGCAACAACTTTTCGCGCATTTTCTGTAACTGATCTTGAAGTTTTTTTGACTCTTTTGCCGCTTCAAGCATATTTTTTTGAATCAAATCTTCATTCAAATCCTCCAACTTTTTAAATTCCTCCATAGTGGGCATTTCAAAAGTCCATGAGGCCGATTTTGTTGATTTGCTTCCATTAACGGCATCATTATCAAATACTTCAAAATAGTATTGAATGTTATCACCAGGCTGAATATCTATGGTATTTAAATCAAAAGAATGACGAAAGGCTACGGGAGAACCTGCATTTTGTTTTATAATCTGATTTTTTTCCGTTATTAGTTTATCGCCACGAAATAAAGAATAGTGGAAATTTATTTTTTCAATGCCATAATCATCTGAGGCATCTCCTGCAAGAAATAGTAATTTATTATTGGTGCTGTCTATAAACCTTTCTGCGTCAATTTCAGGGTATTTATCAGGGATGATATTTAAGTTATACCGCACGGAATCACCTTTTGGCAAAGCTTTATTGCTGAAAAAAACCTGATACATATCATCCTTTAAGGCTTTTTTCTTAAAGGTGAAAAGATAGTCACTGAATCGTTTTGTTTCTGCTCTTTTATTTTCATTTTCAAAATAAAAAGAAATATTATCTGTATGATTTGCGTCAAAAATCCAATCAATGATTGTACCCTGAGGAACAACTATATCGCCTGTGTTTTGAATAGTTTCATCCTTTCTGCTTGTATATGCAGGATAATCTAACTTTATTTCAAAACCCTGAATGGCGGGCTTTGATAAAACATTCAAGGTAAAAGAGGGTGATTTGACTTCCGCACCCGTTATCCTGAATCGGGTGGTTTCTGCCACATTTTTGAATTGATAGGAAAACTGGTCAGGACCCTCTTTTTTAAGTCGGTAGGGGTATCCACCTATTTCTATAAATGCTTCTGCCGGAAGTTGGCTTCCTTCTACTTTTATATTTAAATCATAATCATTGTTTTGTAAAACTTCTAATTTTTCGTTACCTATAAGAAATTGAAATGGAGAAGGCTTAATAAATTCCTTACCATTATAAATTAACCGCTCCGTGGAGTCTATAAGAAGACTTGGAGCTGCAAATAATAAAATTAAAAGTAATAATAAGGGGGGTAAAGCATATCTTAAATATCGACGGTTTTGGTTTAGATTGATAGCCGACTTGAAAGGAACCAACTTGATTTCAGACGCCTTTTGATCTATGCCTGCCAATATTAAATCTGGATTTTCTACATGAGTGGCTAATTGTCTTAATTGTAAAATATTAAGTAATTTATCCCCCACATCATTGAAGTGACTCCCTATAATATGAGCAGCTTGCTCATGAGAAATTAATTCTCCTAACCGGAAATACTTAGCAGATGGAACTATGACCCACTTAAATAAAGAGACACCGGAAATACCTAGGAAAGAAAAGAAAAGTGCTTTTCTTACCAGTGTCGGAAAGTAAAAATAATACTCAAGGGAATTAATTGCTAAAAAAAGAACTAAGATTAATCCGACACTATACAGAGATCCTTTTAGCAGTTGATTCAAATAAAATTTTCGGATAAACTGATCTAGTTTGTTAATCAGTATTTCATATTGTTCCTGGCTCGATGTATTCATTTATTTATTCTTTTTCAACTAATTGAAGTTGGGGGTAAATATTTTTAAGTTCAGTTACTTGCTCTTTATTTATAACCTCTTCCATCCATCCGGATATTTCAGTTACCTTTTTTTCTAAGGCTTCTTTCTCAAGGGTATTCTTTGTTTTATTAGCTTCTTCCCGGTACAAATTTCTGAGATTATTCAACGTTGCCATTCCACCTAACCGCTTCCATGGTAACGAGTTGAGGTCTAAGATTATTTTGCGCAATTCATTGATTACTTCAGCTGTGTTTTCAGGTCCAGTGTACAAGCCATACATTAGAAAAGCCTCATAAAATGCAAGTATTTCAAAATCACTTATTTTGTTCAAACCTTCTTTGAAAAACGATAATTTACCAGATACTTTTTGGTTGGCATATATCATTCCCACCGCGTTTAATATGGCTGGATGATTTTCTGTCTCCAGTTTTTGCGTGTAAACAGAGGTTTGAGGATTGTTTTTTTGAAATAATACTTGTAAAGCAGTGGCTATCGTCAAATAAGAAGAATCAGTGTCAATTACTTTTAAAGCAATTTCTTCAATGGCAGGCTCGTCCCAGTTCAATAATATTTCAATAGCAGCAGATCTGACTTCACTGTGAGGATCATTCGTTGCCAGGTTGATTATAGTAGGAATAAGATTTTCTTGCTTCTCTTCAGGTAAAGAAACGAGTGCTTTTTTTCGAATTGCCCAGAATGAATCAGAAAGGGCCATGGGATAGATATCTTCAACTGATGCATCTGATTTTTCAGAAAGCCGGCTTAAAACATCCATTCTATCAATGACAGAGGGAGAATATTTAAACTGATTCACCAAATCTTTGCTTGTTTTATTATCTTTTATTTCAGCTGGTAAAACTCTTTGTGGATCAAATGATACCCAATCAGGTACTGTTGATAAAGGAAAAACGAAATCCTGAGTACGTTTGTTTACCAGTATCTTTTTAATATGCAAAGAATCTCCGATTTGAATGCCTATGGAAGTCGGTAAAATAAAGATAGGAAGCATCCTGTCTGGGTGCTGAGTTTGTGTAACCTTTACAGTTAATTGTTTTAAAGAAGAATCATATTGATAATCTATATTTAAATCGGGGTGACCTTTTTCAAAATACCATTGATTAAAAAACCAGTTTAAATCTTTTCCTGTGATTTCTTCAAAGGCTAAGCGAAGATGGTGGGCTTCCACGGCTTGAAATGCATTTCTATTCAGATAACGGTTTAAGCTTTTGAAAAAAGCCTCATCACCCAGATAATTTCTTAAAACATGCAATACACTTCCTCCTTTATTATAACTGTGTGCATCAAACATTTCTTCGTTATCCTGATATTGAAAATGGATTAAGGGATGAAGATTGGTAGAAACATCAGAAAAATAACCTTGCCATTCATTCATTAAGTGGAAATCAGCTTCTTCTTTACCATATTTATATTCAAACCATAAATATTCGCTGTAATTGGCAAAGCCTTCATTTAGGGTGAGGTTAGACCAACTTTCACAGGTAACTAAATCGCCAAACCAATGGTGAAAAAGTTCATGGGCTACCGTTTTCTCATTATCTTTAACATCAATTAATTCCCGGCTTGTTTTTTGCATAAATTCCCCAAATACAGAGGCTGTTGTATTTTCCATTGCCCCCGAAACATAATCCCTCACCACAATTTGTGCATATTTTGACCAGGGATAGGGGTAATCCAGTAGATTAGAAAAAAATTCCATCATTTCTTTGGTATGAGGAAAAATATTTTTTGCGTGAGCTTCATATTTTGGCTCAACATAATAGGAAAGTTCTATTTTATTCCAATATTCTTTAGCTACCGCATACTTTCCTATGGCTATCATAGTTAAATAAGGGGCATGTGGCTGATCCATAACCCATCGGTCTGTTCTTAGCCCGTTTCCTGACCATTGAGATGAGACTAATTTGCCGTTGGAAAGGGTAACATAATTTGAATCAACCGTCAAATTTATTTCTTGAGTGGCCCTTTCATTAGGATGATCTATGGTTGGGTACCACCTTGAATTCCAGTTGGTTTCACCTTGAGTCCAGATCTGTTTGGGTTTGTCTGCTTCTATTCCTCTGGGATTAATAAAAAACAAACCTTTATTTGAGGTAATAGCGGCACTTCCTCCTGTTGCGGAGGGGTTGGCCTCGTAGGTAATTAGTACTTTAAAATCTTCATTTCTTGTAAAAGTTCTGCCTAAATAAAGATAAAGTTGATTTCCAGTATTTTCAAAAAGAATGGGAGTAGTTTGATTTTTAACTTGAAGTTGAATTTCTGAGATATCAAGTTGTTTGGCATCTAAAGTGACCATTTGAATGGTATCAAAATAGGGTTTTAGATGCAGCGTTGCACTTCCAGTCACTTTCTCATTTTCCCAGTCAAAGTTTAGAGACAGCAAGGTATGTAATAAATCAACTTTCCTTTCAACGGCAGCTTGGTACAAAGGGAGTACAAAATCTTCAGAACTTTTCAGAGCCGAAGGTTTTGGAGCATCTACAGTAAGGGTATCTAATTCTCTAAATTCAACGGGTTCGAAAGTAACCGGATTACTTTTTTTGTTTGAAAAACAAGAGATTAGTAAAAAAGAAAGAGTAATAAAAAAAATAA
>Ga0129333_10003176_pt1 | contig 15333 bp, 17 predicted proteins | sample CPB6_08_DNA_FD_94474 | JGI IMG/M metagenome (GOLD analysis project Ga0129333, IMG submission 94474) | Freshwater to marine salinity gradient microbial communities from Chesapeake Bay, USA - CPBay_Sum_0.6_0.8_DNA | ecosystem: Environmental > Aquatic > Marine > Coastal | place: USA: Chesapeake...
AAAAAGAATGACAGAGGAAACTGGTATTCCTCACGAAGTAGATCACATTATTCCAATCTCCAAGGGAGGAAAACATCACGAAGATAATTTACAGATTATCACGATGAGCGAAAATCGTAAAAAACATTCTAAAATTATTGGAGTATAAAAAGTGTTAAATGATTCTTTGTTTATGTCTAATAAAGATGATTGGGAAACGCCAAAAGATTTATATAGAACCCTAAATGATGAGTTTAAATTTAATCTGGATCCTTGCTGTAGCGAAAAAACCGCTAAATGTTCTCTTTTCTACACAATAAAAGATGATGGATTGTCTAAAAGCTGGGAAGGCAACGTGTTTATGAATCCTCCTTATGGAAGACAAATAATAAATTGGGTTAAAAAGGCAAAAGAAGAATCCAACAAAGGTGCTACTGTAGTATGTCTTGTTCCAGCAAGAACTGATACAAAGTGGTGGCATAATTATTGTATGAAGTCCGCAGAAATAAGATTCCTCACAAAGAGATTAACATTTGAGGGTGCTAATAATAAAGCAACTTTTCCTGCCGCTATTGTTGTATTTAAACCAGAACAAAATATACCTATACTAAAAGCGCAAATAGTTTAATTCTGATATAACGTATCGTAAAATTTTGGATTAATATTATGTGGAAAGATGTTTGTAAAATGACCCGTGAGGAAATTGAGGAGGAGTTAAAAGCACTGAAGCAAGTGAGGGAACTTTCTAATAAGGTAAATGTGGATAAACTCCTTAAACAAGAGTTAGATTTGGAACCCTTACAAAAACTTAATCTTACAATGACAGCAAATGGAGCACTTTATCATAGAGTAAAGGGTATGCTTCCAGAACTGATGGAGAAGATTTACAATGAACGTGTCATCTTTAAGAAGAAGATGCTTGCTGCTGAACAAGAGTATGAAAAGACAAAGAATAAGGAGTTGATCAAAGAGATTGCCCGATGCAATAACATTCAGATGGCACGTAAAATCCAACTGAACTCTGCTTATGGTGCGATTGGTAATCAGTATTTCCGTTATTACAAACTCGCAAATGCTGAAGCGATTACACTGTCTGGTCAGGTATCCATTCAGTGGATTATGAATAAGGTTAATTCTTATCTAAACAAGATTCTGAAAAGTGGAGACGTAGATTATGTTATTGCTTCTGATACCGACTCTTTGTATATTAATATGGGTCCTTTGGTTGAGAATGTATTCGCGGGAAGAGAGAAAACTACTCAAGGCATTGTGTCGTTCCTTGATAAGGTCTGTCAGGTGGAATTTGAGAAGTATATTGAGAGTTCTTACCAAGAACTGGCGGACTATGTGAACGCTTATGAGCAGAAGATGAATATGAAGCGTGAGTGTGTTGCTGAACGTGGAATCTGGACTGCGAAGAAGCGATACATTCTCAGTGTGTGGGATAGTGAAGGTGTTCGTTATGAAGAACCCAAACTCAAAATTAAAGGTATTGAGGCAATCAAATCCTCTACACCAGCACCTTGCCGTAAGATGCTGAAAGACTCATTTAATATTATGATGAGTGGTTCTGAAGACAATATGATTAACTTCATTGACCAATGTAGAGAAAAGTTTAAGTCATTGTCTCCAGAAGAGATTGCTTTTCCACGCTCTGCTTCTGATGTTCAGAAATACTCATCTTCATCAGATGTCTATATTAAAGGAACTCCTATTCACGTTCGCGGAGCACTTTTGTTTAATCATTACATTAAAAAGAATAAACTTAATAATAAGTATTCTCTTATCCAAAACGGAGAAAAGATTAAGTTTGTTTATCTCAAAAAACCAAATACCATCCACGAAAATGTAATTTCATTTATTCAAGAGTTTCCAAAGGAACTCAATCTTGACAAATACATAGATTATGAATTACAATTTGAGAAAGCATTTTTAGAACCACTCAAGATTATTCTTGATACGATTGGGTGGAGTGTGGAAAAAACAACAACCCTAGATTCTTTCTTTTTATAAAATATGGATTTTCTCAAAGATATCGTAAAGGAAATTGGTGGAGAGTATACGCAACTTGCTGCTGAGATAGATGAAACTGAACAATTTGTTGATACTGGCAGTTACATTTTTAATGCCCTTGTTTCGGGTAGTATTTTTGGTGGGGTTTCTGGTAATAAAATCACTGCAATTGCTGGTGAGTCGTCTACAGGAAAAACCTTCTTTAGCCTTGCTGTGGTTAAAAACTTTCTTGATAATAATCCTGATGGATATTGCTTATATTTTGATACTGAAGCAGCAATTACTAAATCACTCTTAGAAAGTCGTGGTATTGATACTTCAAGACTTGTTGTAGTTAATGTTGTCACTGTAGAAGAATTCCGTGGAAAGGCACTTAAGGCAGTTGATATATATTTAAAGAAACCAGTAGAAGAACGCAAACCTTGTATGTTTGTGCTAGACTCTCTGGGAATGCTTTCAACCGACAAAGAGATTACTGACGCACTTAATGATAAACAGGTTCGTGATATGACAAAATCACAACTAGTGAAAGGTGCCTTCCGTATGCTTACTCTCAAGTTGGGACAAGCAAACATTCCAATGATTGTGACTAATCACACTTATGATGTTATCGGTGCTTATGTTCCTACTAAGGAGATGGGTGGTGGCAGTGGTCTTAAGTACGCTGCTTCTACTATCATTTATCTTTCAAAGAAAAAGGAAAAGGATGGAACGGAAGTCGTTGGAAATATTATCAAGGCAAAGACTGCTAAATCACGTTTAAGTAAGGAGAACAAAGATGTTGAGATACGTCTATTCTACGATGAGAGAGGATTGGATCGATATTATGGCCTCTTGGAACTTGGAGAACTTGGAGGGATGTGGAAGAACGTTGCGGGAAGGTATGAAATGGATGGGAAGAAGGTTTATGGAAAAACAATTCTTGCAAATCCCGAAGAATACTTCACAGAAGAAGTAATGGAACAATTGGATCAAATCGCACGTAAGGAATTTAGTTATGGAGAAAGTTGAGTTTCTAATACTTAGAAACCTGTTATACAATGAAGAATATGTTCGTAAAGTAATACCTTTTCTTAAATCTGAATATTTTGAGGATAGTAATCAACGTATCGTATTTGAGGAGATTCTTGATTTTATTCGGGAATACAATCAACTCGCAACAAAGGAAGTTCTTTGTATTGAGGTAGAAAAACGTAAAGATATCAATGACACTTCTTTTAAAGAAATTGTTCAATTGATCTCTTGTTTGGAAGATGTTTCTGTTGAGTCTGGTTGGTTGATTGATACGACAGAAAAGTGGTGTCGTGATAGAGCAATCTACCTTGCCCTGATGGAATCAATTCATATTGCTGATGGTAAGGATGAAAAGAAGAATCGTGATAGCATTCCATCTATTCTCTCCGATGCTCTTGCTGTAAGTTTTGATAACCATATTGGTCACGATTATTTACAGGATTATGAACAACGATATGAGTCTTATCATAAAAAGGAGGATAAAATTGAATTTGATCTTGAATACTTTAATAAAATTACCAAAGGTGGTCTCCCTAACAAAACTCTTAATGTCGCTCTTGCTGGTACGGGTGTCGGCAAATCTCTATTCATGTGCCATGTGGCTAGCTCCGTGTTGCTCCAGGGGAGGAACGTTCTCTACATTACGTTGGAAATGGCAGAAGAACGAATTGCTGAACGAATTGATGCGAACCTCCTGAACGTTCCTATTCAAGATATTGTTGATCTTCCGAAGCAAATGTTTGAAAATAAGGTCACAAATCTTGCGAAGAAAACACAAGGAACTCTGATTATCAAAGAGTATCCAACTGCTTCAGCACACGCAGGGCATTTTAAGTCTCTGCTTAATGAACTTTCTTTGAAGAAGTCGTTTAGACCTGATATTATCTTTATTGATTATCTGAATATCTGTGCTTCCAGTAGGTATAAAGGAAACAGTAACATCAACTCTTATACATTCGTAAAAGCAATCGCCGAAGAACTCCGTGGTCTTGCTGTAGAGTTTAATGTTCCAATCGTCAGTGCTACTCAGACTACTCGTTCTGGTTATGGTTCTTCTGATGTGGAACTAACTGATACTTCAGAATCTTTCGGTCTTCCTGCAACTGCTGACTTAATGTTTGCATTGATTTCTACAGAAGACTTGGAAGGTCTTGGTCAGATTCTTGTAAAACAACTGAAGAACAGGTATAATGATCCTACCATTCATAAGAGATTTGTGATTGGTATTGATCGAGCAAAAATGCGTCTTTATGACTGCGAACAATCTGCTCAGAATGACATTCTTGACAATGGAAAGGATGAAGAGTATGATTATGAAGAAAAGAAACCTAAAAAAACATTTGAGGGATTTAAGTTTTAATGGAACAGGCAAAACACGTTGATTTTGATAAATATGCTGAGTTTGTGGATGCAGTAACTTCTGATGCATCAAAAGACTTTCTTGCTCTCACCGAACGTATGGTTGAACTTGATGAAAAGGGAGCAAATATTGAACGACTTCTTACCTCTGCTGTTGGCATCAATGCTGAGGGTGGTGAGTTTATGGAGATTGTTAAAAAAATGGTTTTTCAAGGCAAACCCTATAATGAAGATAATCGTGAGCACCTGATTATTGAACTTGGGGATATTATGTGGTATGTTGCCCAAGCTTGTATGGCACTTGAAGTGAGTATTGATGAAGTAGTTGCTCGTAATGTTCAAAAACTTCTGAAACGCTATCCTGAAGGTGCGTTTGATTCCTACTTTTCAGAAAATAGAGCACTTGACGACCGATGACTAAAGAAAAACAAGTAACAATCAAAATGAATACTCAGGCAGCACTTGAGGTTCTTCAAGTTCTCGATAGTTCTACATATGGATATAGTGAAGAGTTTACTCCAGAAAGAATTGTAAGACTTCGTGGAGTTATGAATCATCTTTCGGATGAACTTCAAAAGGTATTGATGTGATTGAAACCTCCTTCGGGAGGTTTTTTTTTTTAATGGAGTTAAGTTTATAGAGATGATAAATAAAGTTATTAAGACTTTAAATTTATAAAAAAATGGATTCACAAATCTTGGGAGAAGCAGTTCTTGCTTATGCAGCAGTTTATAATCCAGAATTGCGTCAAGAATTTGAATTTAAAAAATGGGTAAATTCACTTCTTGAAGAAGGTTATGACCTAAGTGACTACACTTGGGAAGAAATGTATGAGGCTTATCTTGAAGAGCAGCCAATGTCAGCATTTCAAGCCGGTGGCGGACAAGCAGCATTAGATGCATCCGCAAGAAGACAAAATACTAGAGGTGGAGGATCAAGAATGGTTCCCCAAAAAACAAGAAGAGAAATTGAAGCTCAAGGTAGTGCAAATTTATATAAAGCTGGTGGAGGAGATGCTGCAGTAGCAGCTTCTGCAAGAAGACAAAATACTAGAGGTGGAGGATCAAGAATGGTTCCCCAATTATCTAGAAGAGAAGTAGAACAAAGAGGTGCTATTGCAGCAGTAGGTTCAAAATCAAATAAAGCTCCAACAACACCCACAGACAAAGATAAACCCCCAACTACAACTCCAACTACAACCCCAACTACAACTAAAACTCAACCCCCAACTACAACCCCAACTACAACTAGTTCAGGTTCTGGTGGAGCAAGTTCAATAACAACACCATCAACAACGGGAAAACCCTCTTCAGCAGCATCTACACCTGCCAGAGCATCATCACCAGCGAATGCTACAAACGCTCAAAAAATTGCTGGAGGAATGGAAGTTTGGAAACAGCAAAAAACCGCTGGAGATACTGCAGCGGCTGATAAAACTGGAAAAATGACAAGCCAGTTGAAGTATGGAGATCAACTAAAACCAAAAACACCAAATCCTTTGATGAAGAATATGCCAGGTCGCAACCAGGCAGAACTTGATCAACTTAGAGGAAATGCTGCTCTTTCTAGCATTTCGCAATCACCATTTGCTAAAAGAATTTTGAGTGGAACTGCAAGATCATCTCAAGCAAATGAAATTGGAAAAGCGAGTTTGGGAAGATCTGCTGCAGCAATTACAGCAAAACCTGCACTATCAACATCAGCAGCAAATCCATTCAAAAGTTCTGCAGCAACTACTGCGGTTAATGCGGCAACAAAAACAACTCCAAGAGTTGTGCAAACATCAGTTCCAGCAAATCCATTCAAAAGTTCTGGTTCATTATCTGCTGCTAGATCTGCAGTATCTTCTGCAATTAAACCAACACAACCACCAAAGACAACAAACCCACCAAAGCGCGAAACTCAACTCTTTCACGTCGATTTGTTTGATTTGGTCAAGGGACATCTTCTTGATGAAGGATATGCTGATACGAATGAAGCCGCACTTGCCATAATGGCAAATATGAGTGAAGAGTGGAGAGAGAGTATTGTTGAAGCAGAGGTTCTCGCACAAAAAGGCGGAGTTCCCGGAACTATGAAAGTTTCTCCAACTAAGCAAGGTGGATTTCTAGGAATAGGCGCAAAACTGTGAATAAACCAGTTCCAGGTTCATTTAGACCATCAACACCATCTAGTTCTGCTGCTGCCAGATATAATACTGCAGTTGATAGACAGTTTGGTGGAGCTGCTCCTGGAAAAGAACCTACTTCAACTGCATTGCAAACGCAAAAAAGAGCTCAAAGATCTGGGCACAGTGGTTATATGCAAGTAAGAAATCCCGGTAGTCTTTCAGATACTGGATTACCTGGAAGACCATCTCCAGGAAGAGCAAGCGATCAAAATTTTGCGATAGGAAAACCACGCAATTATTGATATATTAATGTTACTAAAAGGATCATAGGAAAAGTTTTAGAATAAATACTTAAAATAAAAATTTTAAATGGCAAAATTAAATGAAGGTGACGTAATAGAAGGAATTTTTTCTATTGCTATCGCTCAACTTTTTGCTTTTGGTAGAATTGATAAATCTAAATTAAATAGTCTAAGAACTAAAATAGACCCTGGAATGTTTTCTACTGGGAAATTTACTACAACAGTAAGAGAATATGTTGATGGAAATCCCAAAGATAAAATTAAAGTTACTTTAACTGTAAGACTAAAACCCGCCAGTGTATCCGGGGCTTTTGGCCCAAATTATGAACCTTTATATAAAAGTTCAAGAGATGTTGGCAATATAGATCAAAAAATAAATCAACTAATAACCCAAACCAATACAAATTATTCCAAAAGAATTGAAACTATTAAAAATAATTTTTTAAAAAATAATCAGAGTGACACTGTGGATATTGAAATTGTAGCTGATGGAATAGCTGGAGAATCTTCTGGTGGAACAATAAAAGGAGATATTGAGGTAAAAGTTACAATAAATGGTAAAGAGTCTATGGATGATAAATTATCATTTTCATTAAAATCTGGTAGTAAAACTTTAGCTAACCTAAGCCCTTTTAATGGCATGATGGATATAGTTTCTAGATTTGGGGTTTCTTTAAAAGAAAGGAAAAAATATCAAGAGGTTCTTGGGAAAACACTTGCTTCAGCAAAAACCTCAGCGGAAAAAAGAATGAAGGTAGAGTTGATAGAGGAACTATACTCGGAAATTAAAAAAGAACTTAGATTAAAAAGCGGAACTTCCAAGTTCAGTAACGCTGCATATCAATTATTTAAAGATAGTGCTTTTGGGTCAGATTTAGCTGAAGTTGTTGATATTAATAAAACAAAAATCAAAGAAATGAATGTGAAAACAATAAACGATCTTCAACAAAGTGGCGAAAAGATCACTTGCTCTATCAGCGGAAACAATTTAAAGTTTTTGGTTAAAAATAAAGAATTATTTCAGATGAGATTTAAAAAAAGGGCAGAAGAAGTTGCAAAAAACGAATATACGATTAAAGAGTTGAAGTTTTATATTGAAGCTGGGCCAGCAGCATACAGCAAATAAATAAATAACTAAAAGACATTTAAGTGCATTAAGATACATTAATGAAAAGTTTTTCTCGGTTTTTATCTGAAGCAACACAATCACAAGCAGCGCAACAAGCTCACAAACTTGGGTTGTCTGGAGATGGTCATGGTGGATGGATGGATCGTTCTGGTAAAGTTGTTGCAAGAACAGAAAAAGGAAAACTTAAATTCACTCATCAAAGTAAACCAACTAACAAAGAAGAACCAAAAGCAGAAAGACAACCTGCTCCACAGCAAGCAATGCCCGCACTACAGGCACAGGCACCTGTTCCACAAGCATTACCAATGCCTGGGCAAAAACCTGCTCCAGAGGAACAACCGGAAGAAGCACCAACTCTTACGGTCGTTTTTGGTCGTTTCAATCCACCAACGGTAGGTCACGAAAAACTTCTAAAGTCGGCAAAGAGAATTTCTGTTGGTGGTGATATCAAGATTTATCCATCAAGAACACAAGATCCCAAAAAGAATCCTTTGGATCCTGATATAAAAATTTCGTATATGAAAAAAATGTTCCCAGAATTTGAAGAGAGCATTATGAATGATCCAAATATGAAAACAATCTTTGATGTTCTTGTGGTAGCACAAGAAGAAGGATATGGAAGTGTGAATATTGTTGTGGGTTCTGATCGTCAAGCAGAATTTGAAAATCTTGCTCAGAAATATAATGGGCAACTTTATACTTTTGATTTAATTCGTGTTGTTTCTGCTGGAGTTCGTGATGCTGATGCTGAAGGTATAGAAGGAATGTCAGCATCCAAGATGAGAAAAGCAGTAGTTGATGATGACTTTAATTCATTCCGTAGAGGAACTCCGAAGACACTTAATGATGCGGAAACACAATCGCTGTTTAATGCGGTTCGTCAAGGAATGAACATTAAAAAGTCTAAAGTCAGAAAAGAAAATTATTCTTTGTGGGAGATTGCTCCAAAGCACGATATGAAAAATCTTCGTGAAAATTATGTAGGTGGTAGAATTTTTAATTTGGGAGATCAGGTTCAAAACCTAAACACTGGATTGGTTGGAGAAGTGATTCGCAGAGGAACTAATCATCTTATTTGCGTAACTGAAGAAGGTCATATGTTTAAGTCTTGGATTAGGGATGTAATGGAATATAATGAAGTTGAAATGAATAGTATGTATAGAGAACCTGGAAAACCAAATACTCTTGCGGGAACAACTGGATACTTTAACTATGCCTCATCTATGACTCCAGGAGCAATCGGAACAAATTCTCAATACCTTCAAAAAGGTGGGAGACCTTACGGTGTCAATTTAATAAATAAGTATAAGAAACTGAAAGAAGGCGTCTATTAAAAATGTCTATTAATCCCCTTAACGATATTTCCAGAGTATATCTGGAGCAGGTTGCTTTATCTGAAGCGAAAGTAGATAAGAAACTTCCAGAGCACGAAAGATCTGGTGCTAGACTAAAGAGATATGATAATCCAAGTGGTGCTTTGGAATTGGGTGGTGGGAAACAACGGGCTCGTAGGGCAGAACATGAAGCAAGAAGAGGGAAACCAAAGCGTTGGTGGGATGATGATGGGGATGGTGTTGGATATGAAAAGGGCGAAGTTTCTGGTAAATTTGTTCGCAAAGAAGCAAAAGAAACTTCAAAGCGTTGGTGGGATGATGATGGGGATGGTGTTGGATATGAAAAGGGCGAAGTTTCTGGAAAGTTTAAGAGAAAGAAAAAACTAAAAGAAAGTTTTTCAAACTGGAGAGAGGATCTTTTTGAAATTGTTGATGAAATTGACAATCAAAAGGAACAACCACATATTCAAGAAAAAAAAGTAAAAAATAAAATCACAATTAATCCTACAATTGGAGAAGCAGTAGAGGAACTTGGTGGAACTCTTCTTGAAATGATTGAAATTGATGAACTCGATTTTATCGTAGAAAGTGTTTATGATGAACTTGTTGATGAGGGATATTATGAATCTGATATTGAAGAAGCACTTGAGTATGCTTTAGTTGAAGCAAGAGTTACTTATGGGCATGATACTCCTTCAATGGAGAAAAAAAGAGAAGGTCTTTTATCTGTGGTAAGAAAAAGACTTTCTGCCATTAAAAAGTCAATGAAAAAAAATATTAAAAAGGGAGCTGAATATGTTGCTCGTAAAATGAGTGACGAAGATGAAACGAAACCAAGTGCGGCTCATTCAAAACCAGGAGTAAAAGCAGCACAACCTTATAGAGGTGCTGGTGTTGGTCGTGTTGAAAAGGCAGGATCTCCAAAACCAAAAAGAATGGAAAGACCTTCCGATCCTTGGGAAGGCAGTGAAACGACTCCATCAAAAGAAAAAGAGAAAAGACCAGCAGCAAAACCAAAAACTACTAAAGTAAGTGGTGGATCTACCAAATCACCCACAAAACCAAAAACCACTAAAGTAAGTGGTGGATCTACCAAATCACCCACAAAAAGAAAAAGAACTAGTAAGTTAGATGATCTTCTTGCTGATATTAGAAGTGAAAGTATAAGCATAGGTGAACAAAGTTTTGATATTAATACAACTGGGCATAGGCAACAACAAAGAATTGAAAAGGCATCAAAACTTCAACAAGCAACAAAAGGAGCAGAATCAAGTGCGGCGGGGTCTGCTGTGAGAAGACTTGGTGGATCCGGAATTAGTCTTCCTCTTGCTAATTCTTATGAACCAAAAGGAAATATGATTGATGAAAAAATCCTGACCGCTTCTGAAACTAAAAAAAAGGAAAAAATTGTAAAATCAATGAAAGGTAAATTGGCAGACTTTGAGAAAAGATATCCCGGTCGTGGAAAAGAAGTGATGTATGCTACTGCTACAAAGATTGCAAAAAAAATTACTGAACAGCAATTGGATGAACTTGCTCCTCTTGCTATTGGTGCTGGATTGGCTGGGGCAGCAGCTTTGGGATATGGACTACATAAAATGGGTCAGGGAATGAAAAAAGATAGAAAAGATGTAACTAACGGAGCTGGAACAGCAAAACCCGGAACAATCAAGGGTAATATAATGCAAAGAAATCAGCAACTTAAGCAACTTATGCAATCCTATGAACCAGAAGGTGAAATTTTGGATGAAAGAAGAAGAGAAGATAAAGGAAAACCAAGACCCGATACTACCAGTCTTTCACACAGAGTTTGGATGGATATAAGATCTAGAAATGAAGATGGATTTATGACAAAAAGAGGTAAAAAAACTGTTGCCCAACATAAATCTGAAAGAGGTGTTCCAGAAAGAGAACGCTCTAAACCAAAACCTTCAACACCCGCACAAAGACTTGCAAGAAAAAAAGCAAAAACAAACAGAAGAGAACAGGAAGCAGTTGACATGTATAAACCAAGAGCAGGTGAATCAGACTAATTCCTAAATAGTTACATACTACCTTACTAGGAGGTAAAAATGTCAGTCGCAGCTCTTTGGGCTTGGATTATTGCTAATGAAGCGGCAGTAGCAACGTTGCTACTTATCGTTTCCGAACTTCTTGGCGCTATCCCAGCATTTAGATCAAACGGTATTGTTTCTTTTGTTCTTCTTCAAACAAAAGAATTTGCAAAAAAAAGAGGAGGACAAGATCCAACTCCTTGAATTTAAAATAAAAAAATATCAAAATGAGGAGTAATTAAACTCCTCATTTTTTATAAATACTTTTAAGAAAAAAATTTTAGCAAGGGTAAAAAGAATGGCACTATGGGGAAATAATGATGCTAAAGGTTCTGGTGGAACAGTATCTTTAGATTATGATAGTCTTATTGTAACTGGCAGTGGAACAACTTTTGGACAAGTTGGGGCTGCGGCAACAGGAGATGTGATTCGTTTTGGGTCTAGAACTGGAACTTATTTTGGTGATGCTGTAATTGTTGGAATTGCTAGCACAACTCAACTTTCAATTGCTTCTACATCATCACTAAATGGTTCTGCAATTTCAGGCGTTCAATTTGACATCAGTGAACTTCCAAAATATACAGTATTTGATCCTGCTTATAGTCAATATAATATCCAGAACAATTCCGAAGAAACAACGGTTGCAGTAAGAACGAGTGTTGCTCAAACAGCAAACATTGGTGTTTCTACTGTAGCAATTGCAGCAACAACTGGAATCATTTTAGGAGATACTTTTGAATCTGGCAGTGTCTCTAAAGTAATTACATCAATTGGAGCAACTACTGTATCATTTGGATCTACAATAGCAAGTTCTCTTGCTAGTGGATCATCAGTTGCAATCCTTAGAAAGAGTGGAACTTATCGTAGAAGTGTTTCTGGAGTTGCTACTTCTGGGGCAGAAGTTGCTGTGGAAACTCAATATAAGTTGACTCATTGTGGTTGGGTTGGAGTTACTACGTATGTAGACTCTGAGGGAAATCTGAGAGTTAAAACTGAAACTTTAGTTGCAATGTCTGGTATTACGACTGGTAATACTCCTGCTTATCCACCACTTTGATGACATATGATTTTCAATGAATTGAATGAAGATAATTTTCTTCTTTTCGCTATTAAAAATTATGAGAATCCTCAAGCAGTGACAAAAGAGGATTTTGAAAAGGATTTAAATCATTTTAAATACATTAAAAGACTCTTGAAAAGATATAAAAAATCAGGTGATCTTAAAACTCACCTGATTTTAAATCACTTTATTATTCTCTATAATATTTTTGGTGAAGCAACAACGCCAATGTTGTTCTTTAAAATAGAGAAAGATTTATGGTCTACTATGAAATCGTTTATTATTTTTTTGAATAGACTTCCCGAATATCCAAAGTCTAGTATTCATGATATTCAAGTTGATCTTTATTGCTTAGCAGAACTTAATAAAATCTACAATGGAAAAGAAGAAAATTGATAAAATTATTGAAGTATTTCGTAATTATATAAATTTCAAAGAAGAAGTAATGTCTTCCGCTCCTACCAATAATGTTGGTGGTGGAAATATTGCAGGAACTCCAGAAGCAGATCCAGGAAATCCCCCAGTATTTAAGAAGAAAAAGAAAAATATTTATTTGGGAATTGGTTCCCGTAAAAGGTGGATGAAATAAATAATAACAAAACTACTTGAGTTATTTGTTTCCAGTAGTGAACGAAATAATAACTCATAAAAGAGAGATGTTTAATTCAAATACTTCTGCAGACACTAAAATTGCCGTGCTTGAGGAAAGACTTTCTTCATATGAAAGTATGATGAGAAAGATTGATGAAGCGATTCAGATAATGGGTAAGACGAGTCAAAATATAAGTAAAATGCTTGCCGTGCATGAGGAAAGAATTGAACAATGCCATAAATCTGATGATTATATTGGTAGAGTAATAGAAGAATTGAGACTTGAAAATAAAGATCAGCACGAATCAGTATCAGAAAGAATAGAAAAAATAGAAACAAGATTGGAAGAATTTGTAAAATTTCGTTGGATTGTAGTTGGTGTATTTGCTGTAGTGTCATTTGCAATTTCACAATCACATATGGTTGTCGATTTATTAACTCCCGATACCCCCAAAGTTATAATAGAAAAATCTAAATAGTTGAGTGTTGGCACGTAGATGCCATGAAAAATAAAAATAAAACTTCAATTTATTTTCTTCAAAAAATTACAAATTCAGTTATAAAGTGGACTGGAATTATAACTGGTTTGTGTCTTGACAAAATGAGATAGTCTGGTAGACTGTATACATCTTGGAGTTATTGTTATGGATTTTGTTGATGTAAAATACATCAATCTAGTATCTTCACGTCTTCAGAAGTTTAAAAAAGTAAAAAATAATCTTTATAATTTTCGCTGCCCTATTTGTGGAGACTCCCAAAAGAATAAAAATAAAGCAAGAGGATACTTGTATCAAGTAAAGAACAATACAAACTTTAAGTGTCATAATTGCGGAATAAATATTTCCTTTAATAATTTTTTAAAACAAATAGACCTTGGTATTCATAAACAATATACTTTCGAAAAGTTTAAAGAAGGTAATACTGGTAAAAACTTTGTTGTAGAAGAACCCAAGTTCAATTTTCAGAAACCTGAGTTTTTCAAAAAAAATGAAAATTCAGAAAACGTGAAAAAGTTGGATTTGCCAAAAGCATCTACAAATCTTGATGCAAAAAAATATCTAGAAAGTAGAAAATTGAACCCAAGTAATTATTATTACGCCAAAAAATTTAAACGGTGGTCTAACCTTCTTCGTCAAACATTTGATAATGTAGATGAAGACGAACCAAGGATTATTATTCCTTTGTTTTATCAAAACACTCTGGTTGGATTTCAGGGTAGAGCAATAGGTCACAGTAAGGTTAAATATATTACCGTGATGCTAGATGATGATTTGCCAAAAATTTATGGTCTTGATGAAGTTGAAAAAAGTGAAACTGTATATGTCACAGAAGGACCATTTGACTCATCATTTATTCACAACTCAATTGCTCTTTGTGGTGCTGACGGTGATCTTGATAAGTGGAATATATATAATCGTGTTTGGATTTATGATAACGAACCACGTAATAGGGAAATTACTAATAGAATCTCAAATCGCATTAGTGAAGGAGAAAGAGTTGTAATTTGGCCTTCTACAATATCCGAAAAAGATATTAATGATATGGTTTTATCTGGCATAAATGTTCAAAATGTGATAGAATCAAATACCTACTCTGGTTTAGAGGCAAAACTTAAATTTACTACATGGAAAAAAATATGAGCAATGGAATTAAAGTTCTCAAAAGAAATGGAAAAATTGAATCTCTTGATTTAGATAAAATGCATCTAATGGTTGAGGAAGCATGTAGAGGTCTTGCAGGCGTCTCTGCGAGTCAAGTTGAAATGACATCCGGTATTCAATTTTACGATGGCATCACTACTACAGAGATTCAAGAAATTTTAATTCGTTCTGCTTCTGATCTTATTGATTTGGATCATCCCAATTATCAATATGTTGCTGCTCGTCTTCTTCTTTTTTCGACCAGAAAGCAACTTTATGGGAAGATGAAAAAACTTCCTTCTCTTCATCAGCACATCTATAACTGCGTAGATAAAGAGGTTTACTACGAAGATATTTTTAACAAGTATACAAAAGAAGAGATTGATAAGGCAAACTCTTTTATTGATCATGATAGAGATTATCTCTTTACTTACGCTGGACTTCGCCAGGTTGTTGATAAGTATTTGGTTCAGGATCGCAGTTCAGGTGGAGTGTATGAAACTCCTCAATTCATGTATATAATGATTGCTCTGACTATCTTTGCAGAGTATCCAAAAGAAACAAGACTTTCTTACGTCAAAAGGTATTATGACGCAATCTCAAAGCACAAAATCAACATTCCCACTCCCATCATGGCAGGAGTGCGAACGCCACTTCGACAATTTGCTAGTTGTGTTCTTGTTGATGTTGATGACACCCTCGATTCTATCTTTAGCTCTGATATGGCTATTGGTCGATACGTTGCACA
>Ga0129333_10003177_pt1 | contig 15332 bp, 15 predicted proteins | sample CPB6_08_DNA_FD_94474 | JGI IMG/M metagenome (GOLD analysis project Ga0129333, IMG submission 94474) | Freshwater to marine salinity gradient microbial communities from Chesapeake Bay, USA - CPBay_Sum_0.6_0.8_DNA | ecosystem: Environmental > Aquatic > Marine > Coastal | place: USA: Chesapeake...
GTCGCCGACACGATCGAGTACGTCATGCCCTCGCTCATGCGGATCTTCGCCTCGACCGACGAGGCGGTGCGGTTCATGCCGCGCGGTCCCGAGGACGTGGCGGCGGCCGAGCAGGCGAGCGAGTACGTCAACTGGGTGCTCAACAACGAGAACCAGGGCTTCACCATCCTGCACAACTGGTTCAAGGACGCGCTGCTGAACAAGCTTGGCGTGGTCAAGTACTGGTGGGACGAGAAAGTCGAGACGTCCACCGAGGAATATGAGGGGCTGTCCGATCCCGAGTTCGCGCTGCTGACCAGCGACGCTGCGGTCGAGGTGATCGAGCACGAGATGAAGGTGATGCAGGCGGCGGTCGTCGATCCGATGTCCGGCGCGATGGTGTCGCCGCCGATCGTGTCGCACGAGGCGACCGTGCGGCGGCGGCGCAAGTATGGCTGCATCAAGATCGACAACGTGCCGCCCGAGGAGTTCTTCGCGAACAAGCGTGCGCGCTCGCTCGAGGACGCGCGCTTCGTGGCGCATCGCACCGAGATGACCGCGAGCGATCTCATCGCGATGGGCTACGACCGCGACCTGGTCGAGAGCAAGGCCGGCGCCTCGAGCGACCTCGAGACCGATGCGGAGCGCAACCGTCGCTTCGCCGACCTGGCCGACAACGACCCTGCGGACGCCTCGCAGCGCGGCGTGCTCGTGACCGAGTGCTATGTGCGCGTCGACGTCGATGGCGACGGCATCGCGGAGCTGCGTCGCGTCGTATGCTTGGGCGACGACATGGAGGTCGTCGAGAACGAGCCGTTCGACCACATCCCGTTCGCGGTGATGTCGCCGATCCTGATGCCGCACAAGCTGGTCGGCAGATCGCTGGCCGAGCTCGTGATGGACCTGCAGCTGATCAAGTCGACGGTTCTGCGCCAGCTGCTCGACAACCTGTACCTGTCGAACAACAGCCGGGTGGTCGTGGTCGACGGCCAGGTGAACCTCGACGACCTGCTGACCAACCGCCCCGGCGGAATCGTCAGGGCGGCGGCGCCTGGCATGGTGTCTCCGCTGTCGGTGCCGCTGGTGGCGCAGCAGGCGTTCCCGATGCTTGAGTATTTGGACGGCGTGCGCGAGCAGCGCACCGGCATCAACCGTGCGTCGATGGGCCTCGAGGCGGACAAGCTGCAATCGACCACTGCGATCGCCGTGCAGGCGCAGATGAGCGCCTCCCAGGGCAAGATCGAGATGATTGCGCGCGTCTTCGCCGAAACCGGCATGCGCGCGCTGTTCAAGGGGCTGCTGCATCTTGCGACCAAGTACGAGCAGCGCGCGAAGATCATCCGGTTGCGCGGCAAGTTCGTGCCGATGGACCCGCGCAACTGGAAGACCGAGTACGACGTCTCGGTCAACGTCGGGCTCGGCACCGGACAGGTGCAGGAGCGCATGCAGGCGCTGATGATGATCCTGGGCAAGCAGGAGCAGCTGATCTCGCAGCTCGGGATCAACAACCCGGTGGTCAGCCCCAACCAGTATCTGCAGACGCTGAAGCAGATCGTGACGCTGGCGGGCTTCAAGAACAGCGAGCAGTTCTTCCGCGCGGAGATCGATCCTGCGGCGCTGGCACAGGGCCAGCAGGCAGGGCCGTCGCCGGCCGACCTCGAGATGATGAAGGTGCAGGCCAAGATGCAGGCCGACCAGGCGAAGGCGGCGAACGACATGAAGCTTGCGCAGGTCAAGCTCGCGGCGGATGTCCGGCTGCGCGAGCAGGAGCTCGCAGCGGAGATGGCGCTCAAGCAGCGCGAGCTGATGTTGAACCCGCGCGCCAGCACCAACATCGCGAGGCCCAGCTGATGGCGATCACCGGCCTGCTCTCGACCGCGCCGACGGTGACGCCCGGCGCCGGCACGAATAGCCAGTTCCTCGACCAGTACATGCGCGAGTATGACCGGCTCGAGCGGCAGTGGCTGGCGAGCATGGGCCAGAACATGATGCAGTACCCGGCCGGGCGCCCCTACACGCCCGGCCCGTTCTCCCAGATCACGCCGGCGCCCGTCGGGTCCGAGCTCGCGCCTCCGCCATCGGCGTTCGCGCCGCAGGGTGGCGGCGGACCTGGCGGCATGCCTGGCGGGCCGATGAGTTCGACCAATCGCACCCCAGGCAATGCGTTCGGCGCGTCGCCGATCGGCCGCGGGATGTCAGCTGGCCTTGCCGGCGCATCACTGTTCGGCGGGCCGATCGGGCTTGGTGCCGGCGCCCTCGGGCTTGGCATAACGGCCAACAACATCGCCGCGAACCAAGCGATGCGCGAAGCCTACGGTTTGCCCGCCATGACCTTCGGCCAGCAGCTGGGCGGCCTGTTCGGTGGCGGCCTGCTTGGCGCGCTAGGCATCGGCAACTCGAGCGGCATGGGTCTTTCGCTCACGCCGGAACTGGCGCAGCAGGCATATGGCTATGGCATCGACCGCAACATGGACGTCGGTCCGGTCGTGAGCGCGGCGCCGATTGGTTCCGGTCTTGCCGGCATGTTTGGTGGCACCGGCGACGGCCGCGCGCCTGGCGACGCCGGCTTTGGGCCTAGCGCCCCTGACGGCTTCAGCGCTGGAACAGGCCAGCAAGATCCGAGCGGGGCGTGGTGACGGACAAGCTCCGCCTCGACGTCGACCGCGGTGCGAAGGCGGAGGCGCTGATGCGCGACCCGCTGTTCGTCGAGACGTTCGACGCGCTGGCGGCGACCTACGCCGACGCCTGGGCAGCGACGTCGCCGTCCGACGCGGCGAAGCGCGAGGAGATCTACAGGCTGCAGCACAACCTGCGTGCAGTCAGGAAGCACATCGAGCAGGTCGCGGCCGGCGGCAGGGTGGCCGCGCGCGAGCTCGAGGAGCTGAAGACCCGGCGCTTCCGGGTCTTCTGAAGGGGAGACTGAGACAACCCGCAAGGGATCTCGTCACTACACACGAGCACACACATGTCGACCAGCACCAACCCCGTCGAGGGGAGTGCGCCGATCAGCCTCGACCAGGCTGCATCTCTCCTGCTGTCGCGCGACGCCCCTCCTGCGGAGGACAAGCCGACCGAGGCGGCCACCAACACCAGCGACGACACACAGCCGGCTGATCAGCCGAGCGGCGAGATCGAGGACGCCGCGACCGGTGACCAGCAGGCAACGGATGAGTCGACGACGCAACCGACGCAGCCAGAGCAACCGACGTTCTCCGTCCGCGTGGACGGCACTGAACAGAAGGTCACGCTCGACGAGCTGCTCAACGGTTACCAGCGGACCGCCGACTACACCCGCAAGACGCAGGCGATCGCGGAGCAGCGCAAGCAGGCCGAGGCGGAACTCGCCGCGGCCCGCGTCGAGAGACAGCGCTATGCCGAGACGCTGCGTCAGCTCGAGGCGCAACTGGCACAGACGCAGCCGGAGCCCGATTGGAACAAGCTCTACGCAGAAGACCCGCTCGAGTACGTCCGGCAGAAGGATGCCTGGCGTGATCGACGGGAACGCGCGCAGGCACTCCAGAGCGAGCAGGCTCGTCTCGCTCAACTGCAGCAGGTCGAGCAGCGTGCGCTGCTCGAGCAGCACCTGGCGGTCGAGCGGCAGCGGCTCGTCGAGGCCATTCCGCAATGGCGCGATGAGCAGACTGCGGCGAAGGAGCGCGAGGCGATCGTGACGTGGGCGAAGCGGGCTGGCTTCTCCGACCAGGAGATTGCGCAGTCCTACGACCACCGAGCGGTCAACGTGCTTCGCAAGGCGATGCTCTACGACGAGCTCATGGGCAAGAACCTTGCGGACAAGCAGACGCCCAGGCCGGCGCCAGCGATGGCGCGGCCGGGCATGCCGCCGAGCAAGAACGAAACCTCCTCGAAAGCCCGCCGGGAGGCTCTCTCCCGGCTGTCGAAGTCCGGCCGCATCGAGGATGCGGTCGACTTTTTGATGCAAAGGTGATCGAACATGGCGACATACAAGACCTCCGACGCCGTCGGCGAGCGCGAAGAGCTCGCGGACGTCATTTACCGAATCGACCCGACCGACACGCCGATCTTCTCGGCGCTGAAGAAGGAGGGTGCGCGCGCCGTCTACTCCGAGTGGCAGGTGCAGGAGCTCGCCGCCGCTTCGGCGACGAACTACAACAACGAGGGCGCGGACTACAGCTACGTCAACCCCTCCGCGACGACCCGCATGGGCAACTACCACCAGATCTCGGTGAAGGCGGCCTCGGTCTCCGGCACCCTGGACGCGGTGGACAAGGCGGGCCGCGATCGCGAGACGGCCTACGTCAAGACGCTCAAGGGCCTCGAGCTGCGCCGCGACATCGAGAAGTACCTGGTGTCCGACACTGCGAAGAGCTCGAGCGATCCGCGCAAGGCCGGCACGCTGTCGACCTGGATCACGAACGTGAGCGTCGCGGCGTCGTCCGCCGCGCCGACCGGCGACGGCACCGACACGCCGACGCTGTCCGGCACCGACCGCGCGATGGCGATCAGCCAGATCGACGCGGCGATGCTCGCGGCGTTCGAGGATGGCGGCAAGCCGTCGATCATCACCATGTCGCCGACGAACAAGCAGGTCTTCTCGAACCTGTCGTCGGCCTCGGTGGCGACGAACCAGATCATCACGTCGGCGAACAAGGACGCGGCCTACGTCGGCGCGGTGTCCCTGTATCGCTCCGACTTCGGTGAGCTGAACGTCGTGGTCGACCGCTTCCAGGGCAACGACCGCCTGTTCCTACTCGACACCGACTACGCCTCGATCACGACGCTGCCCAACCGCAACTTCGTGGTCAGCGACGTGGCGCCGACGGGCGACGCGACCAAGTTCGCGATCCTCGCGGAGTGGTCGCTGAAGGTCTCGGCGCCCAAGGCGCACGCGGCCGTGTACGACCTGACCGGCGCGTAAGCGTCGCCAGCAGCACGCCTACCAGGGGCGGCAGGGAAACCTGCCGCCCTTTTCTTTTGCAAGAAACCGCACGGGATCTTTCATGCGAAAGCTCGTGAAGAGCGACCCTGCCACCGGCACGCGGACGTGGCTCGAGTGGGACGGCGACACGCCTGTCTTCGCGCTCGAGCAGAACGTCGACGCGATCGTGGACGCGAACAAGAGCGCGCAGAACGACGTCGGCAAGGGCTCGTTCATGCGTCACCGCGGGCCGCAGAAATACGCGGAGATCCCTGCGGCAATCTTCTGGGCGAAGGTCAAGGAGTTCGGCTGGCCGCGTGACAACCCGCAGGCCTGGCGCGACTTCGTGAACCATCGCGACTACCGCCACTTCCGGACCATCGGGGCAAGCATCTGATGGCGATCACGACCTATTCAGAGCTCAAGACCGCGGTCTCGAACTGGCTCGCGCGCAGCGACCTGACGGACCGCATCCCTGAGTTCATCGCGCTCGCCGAGGCGCGCATGTCGCGCGCTCTCGAGACGCGCACGCAGGAGAAGCGCGCGACCTCGACGCTGACGGTCGGCGACGCATACGTCCTGCTGCCGAGCGACCTGCGGTCGGTGCGGTCGGTCAAGCTGCAGACGTCACCGGTCGAGGTTCTCGACTACCTGTCTCCGGAGGCGATCGACAGCAACTATCCGACCACCGGCAACGGCATGCCGCGCGCCTACACGGTGATCGGCGGCGAGATCAAGTTCGCGCCGGCGCCGGACGACGACTACACCGTCGAGATCACCTACCTGACCGGCGTGCCTGCGCTGTCCGACGCGGCGCCGACCAACACGCTGCTGACGCGCTACCCCGACGCCTACCTCTACGGCGCGCTGGCTTCGGCTGCCGTGTACCTCATGGATGACCCCAGGGTGCCGCAGTTCGAGCAGCTGTGGACCCGCGCGCTCACCGAAATCTCGACCAGCGAGGACGCCGCCAAGTTCGGCGGCACTTCCCTGGTCATGCGCCTGGCGTAAGGAGCCCGTCCATGTCGAAGTCCAATGCCTTCGAGCAGAGCCTGCTCGAGCTGCTGTTCAACAACAGCAACATCGCGAACGTCGGCGACGCGACAGGCCTGCGCGGGTCGACCACCGCCGGCAGCCTCTACCTCGCCCTCCACACGTCCGACCCTGGCGAGGCCGGGTCGCAGACCACCAGCGAGTGCACCTACACGTCCTATGCTCGACAGGCGGTCGCGCGATCGGCGGCCGGATTCACGATCTCGGGCAACATCGCGTCCCTCGCGGCAAACGTCGACTTCCCCGAGGCGACCGGCGGCAGCGAGACCGCGACGCACTTCTCGATCGGCACGAGCTCGAGCGGCGCCGGCATCGTCCTCTACAAGGGGAGCATCACGCCGACCATCGCGATCTCGTCTGGCGTCATCCCGCGGGTCAAGTCCGGCTCCATCGTCACCGAGGACTGACGCATCGTGGCTGTCATCGTCGCAGCCTCGCCGGAGATCTCGCTCGACAGCCTGACGACGTCGATCGACGCGCTAGCCGACTCGCTCGACATCATCGGCCTGTCGCGCGGCGTCGCGACTTGCTCGGCGCAGTCTGGACGGGTCGTCGCGGCGTTCCCGCAGGCGTCGCTCGATAGCTTCTCGACGTCGATCGACGCACTGAGCGGTTCGATCGACGACCTAGGCCTCGCCAAGGGCTCTGCGACGGTATCGGCGGCCGCCGCCAGGGTCGCGGGCGCGTCGGCTTCTGTCGCGTCCGGAGCCTCGACGTCGTCTGCTACCGCATGCGCGCTGGCCTCGACCTCCGCCGCTGCTTCTGGCGTAGCGGCAGGGGCTGCTGCGTCGGCTCGGATTGTTGGCACCACGGCTACCGCTGCGGGCGGCTCGAGCGTGATCGCCCCGAGCGGCGCCACGGTCGGCGTCCAGGCGACGGCTGCAGGGACTGGCACGGCCGCCGCGCAGGCGGCGCGGTTCGTGCAGACCAGCGCGGACGTGGCGGCAGGATCGGCAAGCGTGTCGGCGATCGCAGTGCCGACGCTGGCAACGGCGCTCGTGCCGAGCTCGGGATCGGCAACGGTCTCGGCGACGACGGTCATGTTCCGCGCCGCCACCGCAATTGCCGAGGGTGCGGCAACGGTTTCCGCGGCGGCGTCCGCATTGGCGCTGGCGACGCCATCCGCGACTGGGGCCTCAAGCGCGAGCGTGTCTGGCTTGCGCATCGGCTGGGGCCTTGGCGCAGAAGGCGCAGAGACGTGGGCTGCGCAGGCATCTGGCGCAGAGGCATGGAGCGACGTCGCCACGGGCGGCGAGGGGTGGAGCGAGGCGACGATCGGCGCAGAAGCCTGGTCGAACGTCGCCAATGGTAACGAGACCTGGGCAGAGGCGGCATGATCGAGCTCGGACAGTGGCTGCCGGACCAGCCGGCGCTGGGTAGCGCCGGCGTCACGGTCGCCAAGAACGTGCTGCCAGCTGCGCGCGGCTACAAGCCGTTCCCTGACCTGTCGGCGCTATCCCAGGCGGCGAGCGAGCGCCTGACCAACCTCGCCGCGACCAAGACTGCCGGTGGCGCGGTGACCATCTACGCCGGCGGCCTGTCCCAGCTGTTCAAGTTCGTCAAGGCGACCGGCGCGCTCGCGGATGTCAGCAAGAGTGGAGGCTACGCCACCGCGTCGACCGACAGGTTCTACTTCACGTCATTCGGCGATCGGCTCATCGCCTGCAACAACGCCGACCCGCTGCAGTTCGTTTCGATCGCCAGCGGCGGGAACTTCGCAGACCTGGTTGCGTCTCTCTCGTCCAAGTTCATCACCACGGTGCGCGACTTCGTCGTGACCGCCAATGTCACCGAGAGCGGCACGACGACGCCATACCGCGTGCGCTGGTCGGCGATCAACGACGCCACGAGCTGGACGGTCGGCACCAACCAGGCCGACTACCAGGACATTGCCGACGCCGGAGCCATCACTGGCCTGGCCGGCGGCGAGTTCGGCGTCGTGTTCCTCGAGCGTGCGATCGTTCGGATGCAGTACGTCGGCTCGCCGCTGGTCTTCCAGTTCGACCGCGTCGAGACCGCGCGCGGCTGCGAGTATCCGGGCAGCGTCGTGCAGCTCGGAAGCGCGTGCTTCTACATTGCGTCGGACGGGTTCTATGTCTTCGACGGCAACGCCTCGAGGCCGATCGGCAGCGAGCGCGTGAACCGGTGGTTCTTCGACAACTCGAACGCAGCCTATCGCGACCGGATCACGGCGGCGGTCGATCCGCTCAACCAGCTGGTCATGTGGTCGTTCCCGTCCGCGCAGAGCGGCGGCGGACCTGATCGGCTGATCGTCTACAATTTCGCGATCGACAAGTGGGCCTATGCCGAGGTCACCAACGACTTCGTCGCTCCGCTATTCAATGCGTCCTACACGCTCGAAGACCTTGACAGCATCTCAGGCTCGCTTGACGCGCTCGGCGTGTCTCTCGACAGCTCGTCGCTCAAGTTTGGCAAGTTCGTGTTCGGCGGCGGCGTTGCCAACAAGATCGGCACGTTCACCGGATCGAACCTCGCCGCCACGATCGAGACCGCCGAGGCCAACCTCGTCGACGGCGGCCACGCGCTGGTGACGCAGGTCACGCCGCACACGACCGGCGGCACCGTCACCGTGCAGGTCGGCGAGCGTGCGCGCCAGCAGGACGACGTGAGCTGGGGCGCTGCGTCGTCGCTGAACGATGCAGGGTTCTGCCCGGTCCGGTCGGCGAACAAGTACCACCGCGCGCGGCTTAACCTGTCGGGCGAGTGGAGCTACGCGCAGGGCATCGACCTGGCGGCAAGCCGGATGGGCCGGCGCTGATGGCGGACAACCAGTTCCGCGCATTGCCGCTCGCTCATGGAGCGCGCGATGTCTTCGAGGTCGTGAACAGCCTGCGCGATGGCAAGGTCAACTCGACCGGCAGCGTGACGCTGACGGCGAGCTCGGCGACGACGACGGTGGCCGACCTGCGGGCAGGCCAGGACAGCGTGATCCTGTTCATGCCGACGACGGCGAACGCCGCGGCGGCGGTCGGCGGCCTGTATGTAAGCGCGCGCGGCAAACAGAGTTTTACGCTGACGCACGCGAACAACGCGCAGACCGACCGCACCTTCAACTATGTCGTTCTCGGCTAGCTGGGACAGGGCGCGACGCATCCTCGCGCCGGCAATCGAGCATGGCGGCACGCACAACGAGAGGGACGTGTTCGACGCCGTCGTCTCTGGCGCGGCGCAGCTGTGGATGCTGGGGGACAGCGCCGCGGTGACGGAGATCGTGAGCTACCCGCGCGTCAAGACGTGTCGAGTGTGGCTGGCGGCTGGAAACCTTGAGGACATCCGCGAGATCGAGCGGCAGATCGAGGGCTGGGCGAAGGGTGTCGGCTGCGGCCGGCTCGAGATCATCGGACGCAAGGGTTGGCTCAAGAAATTGAAGCACGCAGACGCGCGCGTGCTGATGACGAGAGGGATCTGAGACATGAACGGTGGCGGATCGAGGACCGAGTATGTGACCTCCGCGCGCACGAACGAGCCCGCGGCTTTCATCAAACCGTTCCTGGAGTATGGCGCGCAGGAGGCGAAGAACCTCTACCAGAGCACGCTCCCGTCCTACTACCCGGACTCGACGGTCGTCGGGTTCGCGCCGCAGCAGGAGATGGCGCTCCGCGGCATGGAGCAGCGTGCGCTGGCCGGCTCGCCGATCACGGCGGCGGCCCAGCAGAACGCCGCGAACGTGCTCGGCGGGTCGTTCCTGATGGGCGGCAATCCGTACCTTCAGCAGGCGATCCAGAACGCCTCGCAGCCCACGATCGACGCGGTGCAGTCGCAGTTCAGTGCCGCCGGCCGCCTGGGCAGCGGCGCGAACATGGACGTGCTCGCGCGCAATGTCGGGCAGATCGCCCAGAACATGGCGTTCGCCAACTATGGCGACGAGCGGCAGCGGCAGATGCAGGTTCTGGGCATGGCGCCGCAGCTGGCCGCCCAGGACTACGCCGACTTCAACGCGCTCGCCGGTGTCGGCGATGCGCGCCGCCAGCAGGCCCAGGCCGAGCTACAGGACCAGGTCAACCGGTGGAACTTCGAGCAGAACGTGCCTTCGGACAAGCTCGGTCGATACATGGCGCTGGTTGGTGGCGGCCAGTTCGGCTCGACCGGCACGGACACGCGGCCTGTGTTCTCCAACCCGCTGGCCGAGGGCCTCGGGCTGGCGACCGGTGCGGCGGGGCTGGGGAACATGCTGTTCGGCAAGGGCAACAACTATGTCGCGCCCGGCCTGCTGCGTGGACTGATCGGCTGATAGGGGGCGCCAATGGCAACGCAAGACGAGCTCCTCGCCGGCCTCCTCGGCGGCATCCCTGGCGGCGCCCTGACGCAGGGCCTGCTTGCGACCAGCGCCGGCCTGCTCGCGGCTGGCGGTCCGTCCTACGAGCCGCGCTCGCTTGGCGGTGCGCTTGGCGCCGGCATGATGGGCGGGCTCAACGCATACCAGCAGGCGCAGCAGAACTCGCTCTCGCAGTACGTCGCGGCGACCAAGCTCGCGCAGCAGATGCGCCAGCAACAGGCCCTGGCAGGCCTGAGTGCAAACTTGTCGCCGCAGATGCGCAACCTCGCGCTCGCAAATCCCGAGGCATTCACCAAGGCGATGGCGGAAAACGAGCTCAAGACCTCTGATCTCCAGAAGAGGATCAAGGACTACCAGGCCGGGCTGCAGCATCCCGACCCGATCATCCGCGAGGCGGCGATCGCGAACCTCGCGTCCGAGAGCCCGTGGTTCAAGGCGCAGGTGGCCGGGATGACGGCTGCCGCCGGAGAGCAAGGCAGGTTCTACGCCGTGCCGACTGGCGAGCTCGCGGCGCGTGAGGGTGCCGTCACCGGCGCCCGCGAGGCCGCCACGCTCCCGTTCGCTGGCCCGAGGGCCGCGGCGACCGCCGCCGGCAGCTTCCACGGCCAGCCGCATATAATCAACGGCAACGTGGTCATGATCCCTGCGCATGGCGCTCCGGCGGTTCCAGGAGCGCCGAGGATGGGCGCTGGCGTGCCTTCCGCCGGCGCCGGTGCTCCGGGCGCCCCTGCGGTGCCAGGAGCTCCTGCGGGGCAGCCTGGCGCGCCTCAGCCCGCACCACAGCCCGGAGCTCCGAGCGTCTTGTACAGCGCGCCGCGCGATGCCGAGAAGACGGCGTCGATGGAGGACACGCTCCGGCAGAACTACGTCAAGATGCCAGAGGTCGCGAACTACAAGGATGTCGTGTCGGCGTTCAACTCCGCGACCGCCGCGGGCAACACGAAAGCCGGCGACCTCAACCTCGTTTATGCCTTCGCCAAGGCGATGGACCCCGGATCGGTCGTCCGTGAAGGTGAAGCAGGCATGATCAGGGCGACTGGTAGCCTGCCGGATCAGATTTTGGGTCTGATCACAGCGGTCAACGGTGGAGCGCGATTGACGCCTGAGACCCGCTTGGCGCTCATGAACGAGCTCAACACGCGCGTCCTTTCTCTCCAGCAGCAGCATGACTCGGTGCGCGGCCAGTACGACGCGATCGCACGACAGCGCGGACTCAACGTCGAGAGCGTCCTCGACAAGCCTCCGACCATCAACATTCCGATCACCAGGACGCAGGCAGATGTCGACAGGTTGCCGCCTGGTCAGATGTATCGCGACCATCAAGGCAATCTTCGGGTCAGGGCGGGCAATCCATGACGGAGATCAACTACGGCAACGATCGCATCGTGGCGCCGTCTGGCGGAGCCATGCCTCCGTCAATCAACTACGGCAACGATCGCATCGTGCAGCCTGGCGTCGGCGGCTTCGACATCGATACGCGAGGCGCGCCTGGCAAGGTCAGGGCTACGGTCGGTGGCGCTCCGGAAGCCGACAGGCTTGCCACGCTTCGCCTTTACTACCCAGACGCCCGACCGTTCGGTCAGGACAACTTCATCTTCACCGACCCGCAGACAAATCGCCCCACGCTGTACAACCCGCGGGGGTTTGATTTCGGCGACCTGTACAGCATCAGACCGGAGGCCGCAGAGGCTATCGGCGGCGTTCTCGGCGGCGCGCTTGCCGCTCCGTTTGCGCTTCGCGGGAAGTCCGCGTCGATCGGTATTCCGGCCGCCGCGGCAACCGGAGCGACGATCGGCAGGGAGCTCGAGAACTTGTACGCGACGAATGTCGAAGGTCGCGTAGATACCCGCTCGCCAGAGCGTCAGGCAGTCGATGCGGCCACCACCTTCGGCGTGAATGCCGCCGGCGGATACCTGCTGCCGGTTGCCGCTGAAGGTATGAAGCGCCTGCTCGGCGGAGGAGGAAAGGCGGCGGTCGACAGGCTCGCCGCCTTTGAGCGCCAGGGCGTCGAGCCTCGAGCCGGTGCAGTCTCCGGCAGCGGCGTTGTGCAGTCCGCTGAAGCCGCCGCCGGATCGTTCGGCGGTGCCGGCGTGATGAAGGACGCCTACTCGAAGACGATCGACGAAGTGACGGCGGCTGCTCGCAAGGCCGCCAGCAACACCGGCACGATCATGGAGGGGGGAGGGCTTGCGGACACGCTCCGGCGTGGCCTGCAGCAGGCTGGCGAGCGGTTTCGCGATCGCCAGGAAACGCTCTACAACAACGTCTACCAGTTCTTCGGCAAGAATACGCCGACCAAGGTCGACAACACGCTTGCCTTCCTGCAGCAGGAGACCGCCGCATTCGCTGGCGCTCCAGAGATGCAGAAAAAGCTCGGTTCAGCAGCGATGGATTACCAGAGGGCGCTGCTGAGAGACGCCGGTGGATACGGCGGCACTATCCCCTTTGAGGTTGTTCGCAAGTTGCGAACTGAGATCGGCACCCTTGCTGACAAGCCAGTGCTTGTCGGTGACGAGGGCAGGGCATTTCTGAAAAAGATGTACGAGTCGCTGTCGCGCGATCTTGAAGACGGAATTGCGAGCGCCTCACCTGGTGCCAAGAAGCAGTGGGAGCTCGCGAACCGCTACACGCGCGTTCAGATGCAGCAGCAGCTCGACTTCGTCGAGAAGATGGCGACGCAGGAGTTCGACAAGAAGATCCTTTCGATGCTCAACGGCGAGCTCGGAAAGGATGGCGGTCAGCTGCTGCGGAAGATCCGCTACAACCTGACGCCCGAGCAGTTCGACGATGTCGTGGCATCGGTAGTCGCGCGCACCGGCGTTGACCCCAAGACCGGCGCGTTCTCTCCCGCCAGGTTCACAACCGAATGGGGGAAGATGTCGCCGGAAGCCAAGAACGCTCTGTTCGGCGGCCAGCGCTACAACGAGCTGCGGCAGTCTCTCGACGACATCGCGAAGATCTCTGGCTCCCTGGAAGACAGCGCCAAGATGCTCAACCGGTCGAACACCGGACGGGTGGCGTTGTTCTCCACGCTCATGGGCATGGGCGGCGGTGGACTGGGCGGCGGCCTCGAGGGAGCGGCCACGGCAGCCGTGGCCGGAGCCGCTGGGTTTGGCACCAGCTATGGCGCCGCCCTGCTCCTGGCAAACCCGAGTTTCGCGAAGTGGCTGGCGACCGGCATGAAGATCGGGGGGAGCCAGGCGGCGGTGTCTGCACATCTCGGCCGCTTGTCCTCCGTCGCCGCGATCGAGCCGCAGTTGAAGGACGTCATCAATCAATACGAGGCCGCCGTGCGCTCGGCGATGCCGCAACAGCCGAGGTGACCCATGCCCATCCGCGACTATTCCCAGACCGCCGCCTCCAACACCGCCATCTCGTCGATCAACATCGGCGAAGGGTGTCCGCCGTCGAACATCAACGACGCGATCCGCCAGGCCCTGGCTGACATCCGGGAGGTGCAGGCGAACTCCACGATCGCCTCGGCCTCGACCGTCAACATCGGCGCTGCGAATGCCGAGTACCTGGAGGTCTCCGGCACGACCACGATCACGGCCTTCGACAGCGTGGCGGCCGGCGTCTACCGCGTGCTCAAGTTCAACGGCGCGCTGACACTGACGCACAACGCGACCTCGATGATCCTGCCGGGCGGTGCGTCGATCACGACCGCGGCGAAAGACGTCGGCGGCTTCCGGTCGCTGGGGTCCGGCAACTGGCGGTGCGAGTGGTACAGCCGGTCGTCTGGCGCTGCGGTCATCACGCTGCCGATCGCCAACGGCGGCACCGGCAGCACGACGGCCTCGGCCGCACGCTCGGCGCTCGCCGTTCCCGGCCTGGCCGATGCCAACTCCTTCACCGCCGCCAATCGCGGCGCGATCACCGCGCTGACGGACGGGGCAACCATCACGCCGGACTTCGCGGCGGCGAACAACTTCTCGCTGACGATCGGCGGCAACCGGACCCTGGCGAACCCGACCAACCAGACCGCAGGCCAGTCGGGTGCGATCGTGATCACGCAGGACGGCACCGGATCGCGCACGCTGGCCTACGGCTCGAACTGGAAGTTCGCAGGAGGCACCGCGCCGACCCTGACGACAACCGCCAGCGCAGTCGACGTCCTGGTCTACTACGTCGAGAGCGCGAGCCGCATCACCGCCACGCTCATCAACGACGTGAAGTGACGCCATGATCGTCCCTGGCTCCGTCAATCCGCTGCTGCTGGCAACAGGCGGCTACGAGATCCCCTACTCGCTGCGCTTCCGCGCCGCCAATAGCGCATATCTGGAGCGAACTCCCGCAAGTGCAAGCAACCGAAAAACTTGGACATGGTCGGCGTGGGTGAAGCGCGGGACGCTTGGCGGCGCGGTGTCGATGAACATTTTTGTCGGCAATCGCGCAGGCACGACAGACGCAACCTATACCGACATTGTCTTCACTCCGAGCAATCAGTTCGCGTTTCGCGGATATTCCACTAACTGGCGAATTACGACCGCTGTCTTTCGGGACACAAGTGCTTGGTATCATCTTGTTGTCGCTCTCGACACAACGCAGGCGACGGCTGATGATCGCGTGAAGATCTACGTCAATGGGACACAGATCACCGCCTTCGGCACCAGCAATAATCCGGCGCTGAATGCTGACCTCGGCGTAAATACCGCACAGCCGCAGTCTATTGGACGCGATGTAAGCGGTGGCGGCACGTTTTTCGACGGCTACATGTCCGAAATAAACTTTATTGACGGTCAGCAGCTATCGCCCTCCTCCTTTGGCCAGACCGACAGCGCAACCGGCGTGTGGGTTCCAAAGAAGTACAGCGGCACCTACGGCACCAACGGCTTCTACTTGAAGTTCGCGGACGCCACCAGCACCACGACCATCGGCAACGACACCTCTGGCAACGCCAACAACTTCACCAGCAGCGGCATCTCGGTGACCTCTGGCGTGACGTTCGACCAGATGACCGACACGCCGACGAACAACTACGCGACGTTCGATGCGATTTCGCCTGTCGGTTCTGCTTCGTCTATCGGCACGCTCGCTGCCGCCAACCTGACATTCGACCACTCGGCGGCTAACTACGCGCAGCGGTTTGGGTCGTTCGCGGTGGCA
>Ga0129333_10003178_pt1 | contig 15332 bp, 12 predicted proteins | sample CPB6_08_DNA_FD_94474 | JGI IMG/M metagenome (GOLD analysis project Ga0129333, IMG submission 94474) | Freshwater to marine salinity gradient microbial communities from Chesapeake Bay, USA - CPBay_Sum_0.6_0.8_DNA | ecosystem: Environmental > Aquatic > Marine > Coastal | place: USA: Chesapeake...
CCCCACGCGGCAACCTTCAGACCCTGCACCGACCCGCCGCACAGCCGGATCACCTTCTCCGCGATGCGCGCGTAGTGCTGGTCATTCGTCTCGATGACGCCGCGGAGCAGCGCGAAATTGTAGGGATCGATATCGGCACACCTCACTGGGTGACCGAGAGAGGACAGGCACGCACCGGTCGCGAGACCCACGTATCCGGTACCTATCACGGCAATCTGGGGCACCGGATGAGTCTAGAACAGGCATTTTCAGTGCATAGACATGTTCTGCCATACGCAAGCGGAAAGACATAGGATGACCGCGCTATGGCAAGCGCAGCCGTTGAAGTACAGAACGTCTCGAAGCGATTTCGTCTGTATCACGAGAAGAACCAATACCTGAAGACCGCGCTGTTGCGTGGCCGCAGAGCGCGGTACGAGGACTTCTGGGCACTGCGTGATGTTTCGTTCGACATTCCGCACGGTTCGACTTTCGGCATCATCGGTTCAAACGGCTCTGGTAAGAGCACGATGCTCAAGTGTCTGGCCGGAATCCTCACCCCCGACGAAGGTTCAATCAACGTTGACGGGAAGATTGCCGCACTTCTCGAACTGGGCGCTGGATTCCACCCCGATCTGTCGGGCAAAGAGAACATCTTCCTCAACGGTGCAATTCTCGGTATGACCAGGGGAGAGGTCGAGAGAAAATTCGACAGCATCGTGGATTTCTCAGGACTCGGTGAGTTCATTGACACGCCGGTGAAAAACTATTCGTCGGGAATGGCCGTACGCCTTGGCTTTGCAATCGCGATCAACGTCGACCCTGAGATCCTGGTCATTGACGAGGTGCTCGCTGTGGGAGATCTGTCGTTTCAGCAGAAGTGTCTAGAACGAATCAGTGACATACGAGCTGAGGGGCGAACAATTGTCATCGTGAGCCATGGTCTCAGCGAGATAAGTCAATTGTGTGACTTCGCAGCGTGGATTTCGGACGGTGAGTTGGTTGACGTCGGAGCAGCCACGTCGATAGTAGATTCGTACACGAACCGCGTGCGGGGTGCGGTGAGACGCGACAATTCCTTGGGTGGAACACGATGGGGTTCGGGAGAGGTTCGCTTTGACGAGATTCAGCTTCTGAACTCTGACGCCCATCCAGAGACACAGTTCCAAACGTATGGACCGCTCTACCTACGTTGCTCACTTGCCACCACACACAGAATCCCCGGACTGTCGGTCCAGGTGAGAATAAATCAGTTGAATGGCAATGAACTGTGGAGAAGTTCAACCCACAGGATGGGCTGGGAAATTCCGGCCTTTGATGAACGCACAGTCATCCAACTGAACATTCCTGATCTCAACCTCCTCGAGGGAACTTATGACATCAGTGCCGCCATCACTGACCCCACCGAGACACATGTTTTTGACCAGTGGGAACGTGGTTTGAGATTCGACGTTCGACAGCAATTCCACGTAGAACAAGGTCAACTGGGTCTTCTCAATCGAGGAACCCACTGGTGCAGAATCGACTAGATCTCGTTCGTTCGTACTCGTGCGGGAAGCCAACCATTTGCCTTGTTCAGCAAGCTCTCCAGATGAGCGGCATAGTTCTCGGAGATTTCTGCTCTTTCCAGCAGGCTCAGAGTGAAAGCCTGTGACTGCGAATTGGTTTCACCTAAGACTCGTCTCGCTTCGTCAAGTTCCCAGCTGATCCACTCATCAAACACGTTGGCGGGGACGCTGAGTGCCTTCTGGACGCTCTCCAAGTCCTCCCGCACATAGAACTTGTTGAGACCGTCGAACAGTGTCACCACATATCCGGAGTCAGTGATGAGAGCTTCCCACTCATGGGAGCTGTCTTCTGTGGTGTTCGGTCGTGTCGATTCGACTACGAGAACCCAAGGACGAGTGCGGGAAAAATTCACGCCCTCCAGGACTTCTCTCTCGAGTCCTTCTACATCAATCTTGAGAATGTGTATGTCCGCTGTGCCCAGTGAGTCAAGAAGAGTCTCTAAACGCACCATTTCAACTGTCTCCGTGGAAAAGATCTGTCCTTGTGACCGGTACTTCGCAGCGAGATCTGTGCGTGCAGTAGATGCGCCACGGTTCTCACTCGGTCCGGTATGAATGACAACTGATCCAGCCGCAGCCCCCACAGCCACTTGAAAGGTGATGTCCTCTGGCCGAACCGAGCGGAGCATCTCCGCCTCGGTCGCCATCGGTTCGACATTGATGCCGCGCCAGCCGGCGAGATACAGGGCGTAGGTGACATTGTGAATCACCGGATGGGCAGCACCCACATCAACGTAAGTTCCCCGCTCGACGAATCTCGTCAGTCGATACAGGACCACATCTTCCTGATTCTGGGCGTACGAGACGAACATCTAGAAGGCCTCACTACCACAGACGCGAGTCATTGCTGTCTTTTCTCAAGGGCGTCAAGCTCTCGTCGCAATTGAAGAATCGACGCTTCCAGTGCGACAATTCGATCCGACAGAAGAGTGCTGATTTCAATCACTGTCTTGTTCGTGTCAAGAATGACGACCCTTTCATCCTCAAAGGCCTTCCGCACCCGCCAATCAATCATCACACTGAGGCGATGTGCCAGCTTTCCCCGAACAGCCCCGAATGGACCCCTCATTTCGCACCTTCTTTCCAGATTTCCTTCAGTCGAAGACTCATTCTCTTCCCGCAGACTTCCTTGGAGAATTGACTCTGGATGTCGTCTCTGGCGCGCAGGCCGATGCTACGTCCAAGGTCTCTGTTGTCGAACAGACGTCTCATGTGCTGTGCGGCAATCTCAAGATCAGGTTCGGCCCACTCCGCGGCAGGGTCATAAGAGTCAGCACCCTCCCCAACCGCCGTGAGCGTCCAGGGGACAAGCAAGCTGTTCTCCGGCGTCATGAAATCGAGATTCCCCCCGTATTCAGTTGCCACGACGGGCTTGCCGAGATGCATCGCCTCCGCCATCGTCAGTCCCAATCCTTCTGACCTGTGCAAGGAGACATAGCAGTCGGACAGATCCATGAGCCGTCCCACTCGCGCCGGGTCCATGTATTCGTCAAGAAACATCACATCAGGGCGGTTCCGGGCTGCCCATCTCAGCCTCTCCAATTCGAAGAGCCTTGCGTGCCCATTGATTGACTTGATGATCAATCGAGCACCATCGCCCGGTGAGAATGCGGCGCAATACGCCTCCACCAACCCAATGGCATTCTTTCTCTTGAGGACACTGAAGAAGTCGAACGTGAAGAGAAATACGTATTCATCGGTCAGTCCAAGATCACGTCTCCCAAGAGTTGTGTCAATCTCGGGTGGAAGAAGGGGAAGTGGCATGTGTCTGAGCCTCACACTTTCAGGGATCTTCCCGAACATGGCGTCATGGATGAACTTGGTGGGGGCCCAAACCTCGTCAACATGCCGATAGGCGGATTCGTACCAATGGGGGAGCTTCTCGAGTTCCCAGAACCACTGTGAAATCACATAGCGTTCCCGCAGGACGTTGGGTCCTAGTTGTCCCGCCAGTACTGGTATCTGATCGGCATTTGCTGCAAGAAACAGAGTTTGAAAACGCAACGTGGTGTCACTCGCGTAAGTCAGATTCTGACGACTTAGGGTGAGACCAAAGTTGACCGCAGTGGTGGGTACCCCGGCAGATGTCAATGCAGCGTGCGCGAGACGTCCGGCTTCTCCGATACCGACCTCGGCATTCAGGTAGCCGACGACATCAACACCCCCGTGCTCTCTCCCAATACTCGTCACAGATTCCACAGGGCTCGATGTGGCCGAAGCACAGAATCCGAAGCATCGAATACTTCTCGACTCAACCGCACCTCGCTCTGCCAACCAAAGACCAAACCGGGAACGGTCACCGTCACGGACTTCAGGAAAATGGTGCTGGAGATCTGGCCTATCCCAGTACAGAGCAGCGACATGTCTGGGAAGACCCGTTGTGTCGAGCGGGTTGACCCCCTGGAGCCACGCCGTGAATACAGCCGCACCACCGGGCCCATACGGTGATGGCGGAATTTCTCTCCCTGTCTTCTCTGCTTCCAGAATCTCAGTGCGTAGATATCGTCTCATTGCCCGTGTCCACGGCAGGCCGGGGAGCATGTACTTCCATCCATACTCACCCGAACGGCGCACTTCGTCTCTCACATTGAGCAACTCTCGTCCGTAGAGGTCGCACAGCTCGGCGACATACTGATTGTCACTCAGGAGGACTCTGGGAACTCCGGTTTGGTATTTCGATATCCAGTGCGGGGTCTCGGGGTCATACCCGGAGAAATGAAAGAAGCGGAGGACATCCTCATTGACCATGTACGTCTCTCCCTCCTTCCAGACATGACGTTGATCCAGGTTCCAGTACGCGACGTTGTAGGACGTCGTTCTCTCGACATATGCGGGAAAAATGGCAACGGCCATGTCCATCCAACGTTGGTCTGTGAACAACTGGTTTGGGACATCAATGATGGCATCACGTCTCAGTCGCTCAGACCACCAGTTGAGCATCGGGATCGACCGACGGGTCACACCGACGTATCCGAGGTTGTAGATACCCGCCCCTTTGATTTCCTGTTCTGTCGGTTGAGCTCCCGTCCGGGCTATTGGTGAAGTGACGTGTGGTGTCACAGACCAACCGAACTCCTCCGTCATCTCCCTAAGTGGGTCCAACGGGGCAAAGACCTTGATGTCTGGATCAATGTAAAAAACGCAGTCATACTCATGGAGAAGATGGCGTAGTGCGAAGGGCTTGAGGGCCGTCGCAAACTCAGTCACGTCATAGATCGCAGCCATGTGGGCGTAGCCTTCGGCTCCCAGATCAATGTCGTGAACCGTGTAGATACGCACGCCACTCTCGACAATCTGAGATGCTTCAAGCGGTCGATCGACAACGACCACACAGAAATCCGCATCTGGGTGGTGCTCAAGGAAGGATCGACCCAGTATTCGTGCCTGCGGCAGATAATTGTGGGCCACGATTGTGACGGCTGCAAATTTGCCCATCAACAACAGAATAGTAAAAGAGATCAGAGAGCCCTGATTCTCACCTGTTCTAGGCGGGAGTGAAGCGCATCGGATTCAAGGACACCCCCGAATGAGTCCGTATCAGACAAGACTTCTCAGTGGCTTTCTCGACTGTGATATCCCTGGGGGTGGCTGACTCCCCGATGATTGACAAACGGTCGAGAAGCCAAGCGGAACATCGAACCTCAGAGTCATTGGCGGAAGCAGATGGGGCTGAGTCGGGATACACGACATAAAGGCTGGGTTTGGAGACACGAATTCCCTTGATCATCCCCCCGTCTCCTGTCATGCGCTCCACGTTGCCGACGAGAATGACTCGCGTGTCCTCTGGGAACCGGCCGTAAGTCCCCAGATAAAGACTGATTCCCAGCGCCGACTGGCAAGTCTTCATTTCATCCACGCATCGAGCAAACTCGGATTGGCTCTGTGGTGTGACGAAGTTCCCGAGTCGCACTCCGCCGTACCAGTAGACAACAGAGGGCGTCAGCCACCAGTCAGGGCTCAGCGACAGCACCTTCTTGGATTCCCCAAGTTTGCTGAACAGGCCCTCCTTGATTGCATTGGTGAACACGTCTCTTCCGTAGCGGAAACTTGCGTCGTACTGGGCCACAGCCCGCGGATTGTTCGAAACCACGGATGAGACGGCTACCGACAGGCACGACAACACCCCGAGGATGACGGTTACTGTCACTTTCTTCTTGTGGTGAGTCAGTTTGACCATGCCGACAATGACGCTCACGGCCACTAGCGAGAACCCGATATTTCCTTGATACACGGGTATGTATGCGTTGCCAGAGACAATCTCTTCCTGCCACCTTGTGGTCTGGGCCACAACGACCGCAGGAAGGAACCACAGTGTCAGCCCCGCTGCTCCGAGAACACCTATCTGGGTCCACGACACCACACGAATCCGCTTGAGTGACAGCAACCCAAGCGCCATGGTGAGTATCACCGCCACCAACCACCACAGATGAGTTGGCTGTAAGTGGTCGGTGAATCCCAGAACAAACGGCGGTGCATTGACTTCGGCGTATGTCATCGGTATCGACGCACCGGCTTGTTTCAGGAAGGTCCTCACAAGAACTGGAATCTCAAAATTGGATGTGTAGCCCGCCGAAGTGGTCGAGACTTGCGAGCGAAGGTACAAAAGATGCCCCACCACGGCAGTAGGAGCGATCATCGTTGGAAGAACCCAGCGAACAAGTCCCTTTCTTCTCTCATACAGTGCAATGCACGGATAGACCGGCCACAACAGGACACTTGACTCATATGTCAAGGTTGCAGCGAGGAAGAAGATCATGGAGGCAAAGAGAATTGGTGAACTCTCTTTGCGCATGGCAATCACAAAAAGGATGACGGATGCGAGAACCATTGTCATCAAAGAGGGCTGTTGCAACGAAAATTGCAGGACAGGGTCGTACTGGACTCTCATCTGTGAGGCTGCAAGAAGGAACAACCCGGCCAGGATCCCATTCCATTTGTTTCTCATCAAAAGCGCCACAAAAGCTGCGAAGAGCACGACCACGAGCAGGGCCATGAGGAATTGCGCCGCCTTGTAGGCCTCCCTCTCGGGGAACCACAGGTGTGAAAGTCCACCCACCAGGACAGCAACCGGGAAGAAGCGGCCTTCGTTTGTCTTCCAGCCCGTAACGACACCGTCCACGAAGGACCAAAACGAACCGCCTGAAAACCGGAGATTCATCGGGAGAAGCGAATCAAAAGTGTCGTCTGCGGAGAACGCACTCCAAAGAATCGGACGGAGCACTGCAGTTCCGATGATGCACAGGGCCAACCATGGCCCGCTGGACACACAAAGAGTGCGGAAACTTGGGCGGGTTTTGTCTCCTGCCCCTACTTCCTTGCGCGAATGAAGATCTGTCTCCACCCGAACACGACCTTCCATGAGTACATCATTCCGTCGCCGACTGCATGTCGACCCGGTGTTATGAGTCTGTCAATAGGTCGATGGGGAATCAACGAGAGCATCACCATCAACGCTCGTTGAAGCAACGACGTGGATCCGTTCCTGTGACTTCTCGCGACAATGTCGTCAAATCCCACATCCGAGAGCAACTGGGAGACGTTGCGGATAGTTGTTGGATATCCGTGTGACCAGTCGACATTCCAAAATTCGTCCTTCCAAGACAGGAGGTCCGGGGATATGACCACGAGGGATCCAGATTCCGACAGCAGCCTTCGTGAACAGTCCACCATGCTGCGGGCGTCGAGCCAGGATGGCGAATGCTCGAGAACGTGACTCATCCAAATGAGATCGAACTCACCTAGACGATCCGCAATTTCTGTCACTAGTCCGAGTTCCCCGTTGAAGCCCAGGTCCGCCATCTTTCTGTGGACAGAGGGACTTGTGTCGCAGTAGTAGTAATCAAATCCCCTCTCTCTGCACACTTCGGCGAAATAGCCATGTCCCGGACCAATCTCAAGAATGCGGCGGGGCGGCGGGGTGGTCTCCAACGCCATGGACAAGAGCCGGGCGTGCCACCTTCTGATGTAACGGACGTTTCGCGGATGTGGTTCCCGACTCACATAGTTTGAATACAGTTCTTCACTCATGACTCGGATACCCACTGCAGTGTACGAGAGATGGCCTCTGTCAGACCAACGATGTTGGACACGCCGAGTTCGTGTTGAGCTAGGCCGATGTCCGGGACATACCGACTTACGTTGTCCTCGGTGTCCACACCCCTTATCTCCACTTTGCTTCCGCTGATTGATTGCCCGGCAATACGTTCAGCCAGGTTCTTGATCGAGACTTCTTCATCGGAACCCACGTTGTATGCGCCCATTCGTCGGCCCCGAGCCAACAGCGCCCACAGCCATACGGTCATGTCCGTCCCGTACTGATAAGACCTGACTGATCCCCCACCGGATGAGATGGCAATGGGTTCACCCAGCGCAGCATTCTTGATGAAATTTCCGGCCGCAAAGTGCTCATCGAGAGGAAGAAAAGGGGCGAGGAACGCGAAGAGCCGCGCAGATGTGAAAGAAATGTCCCGATTGGCACAGACGACATTGCCGAGCAACTCAGCCAATCTCTTTGCTTCATGGTATGCATTCGATACTTCACTTACTAGGGGTGCACCCTCCCACGACTCTCCAAGTCGACGCTCGCTGCGTGGTTGACGGCCGTAGACAGCTCCACTACTGAGAAACAAGAAGCGGGCCGCTCGTGACTGCACTGCAATCTCGAGCATGTTCTTCTGCCCTTCAACAATGATGTCGATCATTTCAAGCGGGTTCTCGGAATTGAGAGACGCACGTGCCGGAGTTGCCGCATGGACAATAAGGGCTTCGCTCGGTAGGTCTCGTGCCGTGAGGGTCCTGACATCCGCGGCAATGGCGACGCAGCCCTCCGCGAGCCCAGCGTGGTCCAGGCTTTCCTGAAAATTCCCAGGATTTCTCGAAACGACGTACAGCTTCCCAGGTAGGTCAAGTGCCTTGCGGGCGGACAGGAAGGACAATGACAGCCAGTGACCAACAAAGCCTGTTGCTCCTGTCAGGACCACATCATGCTCACCAATCCGACGAAGGTCATCGGCTGACCGGGAAACAATTTCCGCCGTGTCTTTCTCGACCCGCGGCGTCATCACGTTCTTCATTTAGCTGTCGCTGGCATGCCCGTGCTCGCGGCGTTCCACGAAGGCGGGACGACCGCGAGTCTCGATGTAGATCATTCCGATGTACTCCGCCAAGACGGACAACAGGAGAAAGAGAAGTCCGAACAACAGAAGAATCAACGAGGTGATTGTCCCGAAGCCCGGGGAAGGAACACCTTCCCATACCGCCCTCACAGCGCCCAGCAGCAGTAGTACAAACGACAGGAATGAGAGAACGAGTCCGACTATTGGAATGAGCTTCAATGGTTTGAGCGAAGTCGCCAGCATTCCCCTCACTGCGTATGCCCCGGTCACGAAGGGATTGAACGACGAAACGCCTCCTGCTCGTGCGGGACGTTCGTATTCAATGAACTCTGACTTGAACCCAAGCCATGCCCAGGTGGCCCGAACCATCCGATCCTTCTCTGGAAGCGCGTTGAAAGCCTCGTACATCTGACGGTCTACGAGTCTGAAATCGCTTGCGTTTCGAGGAACCGGGATGTCACTGACATGGTCTATGGCCCAGTAAAAGAATTCAGCTGCAATCCGTCTGAATCGGCTCTCACCATGTCTGTATGTGATGACGGTGTACACATGATCCGCGCCACTGGCCCATCTGGCAATCATGGCGGGAATCATTTCCGGTGGATCCTGTAAATCTGCGCTCATGACGACGCAGGCCTCACCCTTCACCTTCGACAATGCAGCAAGCATGCCTCCTTCCATGTGGAAGTTGCGCGAGAGCTGAACGATTCTCAGACGCGGATCAGCGGCCTGCAACTCCTTCAGTTTGGAGTAGGAGTCATCTTTGGATCCGTTCTCGCAGATGACCACTTCGAATTGGTAAGAGTCGGCCAGCGAGTCAAACACCGCGGTCAATCGCCTCCAGAGCTCATCAAGATTTGCTGCCTCGTTGTACGCCGGAATCGCAACGGAGATGAGTGGCGTGGTTGACATACCTACAGAAATCTAGTCACCTTTGCGAAGGTTTCAGGGGCAAGTTCAGGGCTCATCGAGTGAAGTGGATTTGACTCCATTGAGCCACTTTCTGTGATTCGGCTGGTGATCTTCGGCCAGTAGGTCTGAAGCGGGTCTATTGGAACAATAAATCCCCACGGTTCGGGTGATTGAAGTGCTTCCATCACATCAGGAACTGTGATCCAGTCGACACCAATGTCCATGCATTTGATTCCGAAACTGTGGAACAGCGTCTTCCATTCTGGGAAGCCCAGTCCGGTTTCTATGTCACAGCCAAGGTAGGCGCCACCGAAATAGTTCTTCTGCGTCATTCGGATAGAGCCATACCCGTTGTTGGCGAAAATGAACGTCTTGATGGGCAGCTGGTTCACCGCGACGGTGGCAAGTTCCTGCAGATTTTGCGCAAATCCCCCGTCCCCTTCCACAAGAAACGTTCGACGACCCGGGTGGGCCATCGCGGCACCAATTGCACCCGACAGCCCGTACCCCATGCTGGCTAGTCCTTTGTCCGTGATGATGACCTGACCAAACTTCTGGGCGATGACCTGCATGGAGACCGAGTTCGCTCCACCACTTGAGCACGGGATGATGACATCATCCGAAGTTGCGAGTCCCGACAGGTCGGCATAGAAGTCGTAAGGGCTCACGTAACCAGGGCTGGTTTCGTTCTGTGGATCATCAAGAGGCAGCAAGGCCAGTACCTCACGCCCGTATGTCAGCCACTCAGCCCAGCCACCGAACTCGTGGTCGAGTAAGCGGCGCAAGAAATCATCGGCATCCACTCGCAGCTTCAGATCAGTGCGTGGATGCCCTTTCTCAAGTTCCGCTCGGTCGATGTCGACATGGACGACATATGCGTTCTTTCCGAACTCCAGCCAATTGAATCCCGTCTGCTGCATGCCGAGTCGTGTGCCTACAGCAATTATCAAGTCGGACTGCGCCATCAGGAGATTCGGGCCACGTTGTCCCCAAGTATTGGGACGCCCCAAGTACAACGGACTGGTTGCGTCTATACGATCAGCCCCGTTCCAAGTCGTCATGACAGGAATCCCGGCAGTGCCCAAAGTTCCCTGCAATTCCTTGCAGGCAGCGCGGCTGACACCTCCACCAATCAGCAGGATTGGGCGATCTGCGCTCTTCAGTCGATCAACCACTGTCGACAGCTCGGATGAGGTGACCGTGGGGTTGGGGGCAAGATCGAGCGACACGACTGATTCTGCGACTGGGGCCCCTCCCTGAACATCCAGACACAACTCGATGAAGATCGGCCCAGGGCGGCCTTCCTTGCCCAACTTGACGGTGTTGAAGAATTCAATCTTGCTCATCGGACTTGCCATCTGGACTGCCGCTTTCGAAACGGCACGGGTCAGACCAACACCGTCGATTTCTTGGATACCACGCTGACGGATTCCGTTTGTTGCAAGGTCTTCTGACTTCACCTGGCCGGCAATCACAAGCAGTTCTCGGGATTCGAGCCACGCACCGCCCATGGCCGTCACGATGTTGGAGACACCGGGACCTGCTGTCACAAGTGCGAAGGCTTTACCAGTGCCACTTGATTCATTGAAGTATTCAGCGGCGATTCCGGCAGCTACTTCATGGACAACAGGAACACACGTGAAACGTGTGCGTGCTCCGTCAAGCATGTGCATGATGTTTCCACCCGCCACGAAGTAGCAATGCGTGTACCCGAGTTCGACAAGCCAGTCAGTGACCTGTTCGGCGTACTTGCTGACCATCGCCATGTGGGCCGTGTCAGAGACCGCGATTCGCGATCTGGTCACGCAGACCAGATGTGCGCGAATACGGGTTGTCCAGCGCGTCGATTGTGAGCGGTGCGTCAGCCTTGACAGCCTGAGCGAGTGCCTCACCGGCGATCAGTTCGCGGCAGGACAACTGACCCTTAAGGAGCGGAATCGCAAGGTACACATCATCGTCTGTCAGGCGGTGACCAGCTGGGAGATCACGCTTGGCGTACACACCTCGAACCAGCCCGTCCAGGTACTCCACCTCAGCCTTCGAGGGAATTCGCTTGTCGGTGCCGGGCCCACCACACATTTCCTTCGCCTTCTTGAACGCCTTGAACCACACATCGCACTGCTCAGGGAGCGTGCAATAGGGAGACACCGGTATTCCGTCAGCATCAATGTCAATGTGACGCTCAAACGTGCGCGCACCCTTGGCGTACGCCATCATGATTGACGACGACCAGTCATGGTATTCGTGGGATGAAAATCCGATGGTGAGCCCAGGGTAACGGTTCCGCAGGAAATCAATCTGGTTCAATTCCAGTTGATTGTCCTCGGACGGATAGAGAGAGACGCAGTGGTTAATCGCCAGCGGTATGCGACGGTTCTCGAAGAAGGTCACAAGATCATCGATGTCCTTCAGCGAGCTGCCACCTGTTGATGCAATCACAGGCTTCCGGGTTGTCGCAATCTTTTCGATCAACACCCAGTCGTTCAGGTCCGAGCTGGCGATTTTCAACATCGGGAGGTCAAGTTCCTGGGCAAAGTCAACAGATGCCTCATCAAACGGCGTCGCGGTGGGGATGCAACCGGACTTTCGGATGTAGTCGACGAGCTCTCCGAAGTGCTGCTTGGACATCTTCGTGTCCAGGGTCTTCTTGATGTAACGAACATCGCTGTTGCCGACATGGTCCTTGTGGATGAACGAATCGACATCTCGAAACTGGAGCTTGATGGACGCCCGGATCCCGTTATAACGCACGACGTGTGCGAAGTCATCAACAATCTTCTTTCCGCGCTCAATACGACCCCAGTGATTGTTGGCCAGTTCGAGAACGAACAAATCTTCGAAGAAGTCGCGATTGATGGTCATTTTGTGCTCCTAGCAGTCTTGCTGTCCACGAATTCAGTGATGGTTGCGATGATGTAGTCGATCATTTCATTGGTGAGCCCGGGGTAGACACCCACCCAGAACGTTCTTTCGGTAATGATGTCCGCGTTTGTCAGGTTACCGACCACACGCATCGGTATTCCTTTGTAGGCGGGCTGGCGCAGCAGATTCCCGCCGAACAACTGTCGGGTTCCGATGCGGCGACTCTCGATGTGCTGGACCAGATCGAACCTGCCGAACGGCGCATCCTCCTTGACGGTCAAGGGGAAGCCAAACCAGCTCGGCTCACTCCCCTTCGTGGCCTTGGGCAGGAGCAGGAACTCCTCCAATGGCTTGAGGCCTTTGAGGAGACGCTTGAAGTTGGCATTTCGCCGGGCGATGAAGTCATCCAACTTGTCCAATTGGGCCACGCCAACGGCAGCCTGCATGTCCGTCATCTTCAGGTTGTAGCCAATGTGTGAGTACACGTACTTGTGGTCATAGCCGTACGGGAGCTCGCCGAGTTGCCAATCGAAACGGCGGTTGCAGGTGTTGTCCTGGCCCGGGGGGCACCAGCAGTCGCGTCCCCAGTCTCGAAGCGACTCCACAATCTTCTTCATGGAACCCTTCTTCACCAGGACACAGCCGCCTTCGCCCATCGTGATGTGGTGCGCAGGATAGAAACTCGTCGTCGAGAGGTCACCGAACGATCCGACAGGCTGACCGTTGAACTTTGCGCCGACCGCATCACAGGTGTCTTCTACGACAAACAAATTGTGCTCTTCAGCAATTTTCATTATGCCGGCGATGTCGAACGGGTTTCCGAGCGTGTGAGCCATGACAATTGCTCTGGTTCTCGGGCCCACGGCTTCGGCGACCCTATCGGCCGTCGCGTCGTATGTCCCGAGTTCGGCATCGACGAATACCGGTGTCAATCTGTTCTGGACAATCGGGTTCACCGTGGTCGGGAAACCAGCCGCCACTGTGATGACCTCGTCTCCCTCCTTCAAGGCCTTCTTGCCGAGCCGCGATGAGGTGAGTGCCGAGACTGCCAGAAGGTTGGCCGAAGATCCCGAATTGCACAGAAGTGCGTGCCGCATCCCCATGACTTTCGCGAATCTCTTCTCGAAGACTTCCGCGTATCGACCAGTGGTCAACCAGAAATCCAGTGAGGAATCAACGAGCAATTCAAGTTCCTTGTCGTCGAACACTTTCCCCGACACCGGAACCGTCGAGATTCCACCGAGGAATGGTCTCTCGGGAAACGCCTCGGCGTGGTATTCCTTCACGAGCCCAAGAATCTGTGCTCTGAGCTGATCCGCCCGGGACTTCTCCGACATGACTACTTACCGCCCAACAGATTGTTGTACCACTGCCAGGACTTTGACAGTCCCTCCGACAGGGATACCGAAGCCTTCCAGCCAAGCACATTATGAGCCTTTGAAGAGTCCAGGTACTGATCCTTGATCTCGCCCACGGCTGCATTGAGAACTTTGGGCTCCAGTCCCGACTTACCGGCTGCCTCACAAATCGCAAGATAAATCTGCATGACGGTCAGTGGGGATTCATCGCTGAAATTGAACCCTTGCCCCTTGAGTTCATCCTCATGCGACCTCTCTCCCAACAAGAGATACGCACTGACGATGTCATCTACATGCAGGTAATCGCGCACGAAAGTGCCATCGCTACGCAGAACTGGCTGTTCACCACGAATAATCGAACGGAACGTACCAGGAACAATCCGGTTCCAATTGAGGTCTCCACCACCGTAGATGTTTCCGCACCGTGCGATTGTCACCGGCAGACCGTACGTTCTGGCATAGGTGGTGGAGATGAGATCTGTGCAACTCTTGCTGACCTCGTACGGGTGGTCACCATTCATGGACATGTCTTCGGTGTACGGAAGCACTGGCTGTGTCCCGTATGCCTTGTCGCTTGAGGCGACAACCACTCGCTCAACAAGCCCACCCAGAACCCGGGCTGCATCAAGTACGTTCCAGGTGCCTTGAATGTTGGACTCAAACGTGTGTCTTGGTGAGCGATCTGCGGCACCCACAATCGGCTGTGCACCCAGGTGAATGATTGAGTCAACTTCCTGATTGTTGATTGCTCGTTCGACATCCTCGTAGTTCTCGAGTCTGCCGTTCATCACCGCCACCCGATTGATGTAGCCACTCCGCATCAACTCTGACTGCGGATCAGCATCCGATACGAAGGCAACAGTGTGGGCACCTGCATCAACCAGCCAACGTGTGAGCCATGCACCCACCATTCCCGTGGCACCTGTGACCAGCACTCTCTTTGTGCTCCAGAACTCCTTTGAGGGCAAGCCGGTTGTCACTTCCACACCTTCCAGGGAGCGTCCCCAGCGTCCCACAACTCATTCAACATCGTGTATTCCCGGTACGTATCCATCGGTTGCCAGAATCCCTCATGGCGGTATGCCATCAGTTGTCCTTCACTGGCCAGCCTCTCGAGAGGTGCCTGTTCCAGAACGCATTCTTCATCGAGATAGTCAAGAACTTCCTTTTCGAATACGAAGAACCCAACGTTGACATAATCGTCTGTGAGTGGCTTTTCGCGGAATCGCTGAACCAATCCATCGTTACCGATGTCCATTACCCCAAATCGGGAGAGTGGCCTGACGGTCGTTACCGTGGCGAGCTTGCCGTGCGAATTATGAAAGGCCAGAAGAGATGCGATATCGACATCCGCCAGTCCATCACCGTACGTCACCATGAATCGTCCATCGACATACTTGCCGACCCGCTTCACACGACCACCGGTTTGTGTGTTTGCACCTGTGTCAGCGACCGTCACTCTCCAGTCGTCCCCGTGGTTGCCGTGTACCTCAATTCGACTGGCTGACCCAAGGTGAGCCGTGAAGTCATTTGTTCGA
>Ga0129333_10003181_pt1 | contig 15327 bp, 12 predicted proteins | sample CPB6_08_DNA_FD_94474 | JGI IMG/M metagenome (GOLD analysis project Ga0129333, IMG submission 94474) | Freshwater to marine salinity gradient microbial communities from Chesapeake Bay, USA - CPBay_Sum_0.6_0.8_DNA | ecosystem: Environmental > Aquatic > Marine > Coastal | place: USA: Chesapeake...
AAATTTATTGACTGATGTAACTCGTGCCCTTGGAGCAACAGCAATTAATACATCTTCAAGTGCTGATGTATCGTTTGGTGCATCACTTGCTGATGCTTCTCCAGAATATTTGAATGGATACACTTCTCAAGTTCTGATTTATAATGTTCAGTTAAGTGATCTAGAAATAAAACAAGTTCATAGAACGATTCTTAATCGTTTTTAATCATAAATATTAAAAAAACGATAGTTGCAATATGGCAAAATTAAAAAGTGGAACTAGAGTTTATGGTAATTTGCTAGTAGATGGTGTAGTTGATTTGACTGCATCAGCTTTAGCAACTGCTGTTTCTGGTGAAGTTCAATTTGATGGAACCGCATTTTATGGATCTCCTGCTGCGAGCACAAGAGGAGTAATTCCAACAGAACATTTAATTGTTTTATCTTCTGCAAACACATTAACTTCCCAAACTGGCGTCCAACCACTCTTTGATGGTGGTGGTGGTCCTGCTGGTGGAGCACTTACCCTACCAGTAGGTACATATAAGTTTGAGTGCTTTTATGCTCTTACATCTATGAGTACTGGTACTAATGGTTCTTTTGGATTTGCTCTTGGTGGGACAGCAACAAAAACTGAAGGTTGGTATGCTTCTGCTACAAAATCTGCATTTACAGCTAATACTCTTCAGGGATCTTGGAATGTTGGTGCTAATACTGCACTAACTTCTCCTGGTAATACTACTAGTACTGGATATGCTTTCATTAAGGGACATTTTCGCATTACTGTAACTGGAACTATTGTTCCTCAAGTATCTTTAGGTGTTGCAGCAGCAGCGGTAGTTGCAACAAACAGTTATTTTACTTGTAATCCGGTCGGCAGTTCTTCTGTTGTTAGTGTAGGAAACTGGGCGTAATATTAATATTGCATTCATAATATTGAATAAATAGAACAAATTAAAGTATTTTGCTTTGAAATTATAATGACAAATTTTGTTAAACTTGCATTAGATAATGGTGGATCTATTAAACCGCTACTCATTAATTCTAAAGATCTTTCAGGTCCATCTCTTACAAATCCGTCAGTTCTTGTAGTTAATGATAAGATCTTAGTAAATATTAGAAACGTAAATTATACACTATATCATTCAGAATTAAGCAAGTTTGAGCATTTGTGGGGTCCTCTGTCATACATTCACCCAGAGAATGATATGCATTTGAGGACTACAAATTATATTGCAGAGTTGGATGAAAATTTAGATACAATTTATTACACAAAAATAGATACTTCTAAATTTGATACTTATCCACCACAATGGGATTTTGTTGGTCTTGAAGATTGTAGATTAATCAATTGGGAAAACAAGATCTATGTTTGTGGAGTAAGAAGAGATTTAGATACAATAGGAACTGGGAGAATGGAACTCTCAGAACTCGAATTTGATGGAGGAACAGTAAAAGAAGTTCTGAGGTATAGAATACCCGGACCTCCACCGGATGACGAGTATTGTATGAAGAATTGCACTCCAGTTGAAGATATGCCATTCCATCTGATGAAATGGACAAATCCAACTGCTTTAATGAAATTCAATATTGATGGAAGTCAGACAGAAGTTTTCGAAGTTAATTCTCATACCCCAATGCCAAAGGATATGAGAGGTGGATCTCAAGTAATCAAATACAACGGCGGTTATTTAACGCTAATTCACGAAACTGATTTATACAATTCAGAGCAAGGAAGAAAGGACGCAACTTATCGTCATAGGTTTGTTTGTTGGGATGAAAACTTTAAGAACCAAAGATTTTCTAAAGTATTTTCATTTTTAAATATGAAGATTGAGTTCTGCTGCGGACTTGCAGAATATAAAGATAATTTTCTTATTACATTCGGCGCTTCAGATAATGCTGCGTATATTTTAAAAATTTCTAAATCATTTGTGGAGGATTTTATCAATGAAGGAAGTAATTGATTTTTCATTAGATACTGAAAACGGAGAAAAAAATTATGCTCTTGCGCAATGGTATGAAAAGCAAGGACATACTGCGCCAGCACATACTTATTATCTGAGAGCAGCAGAAAGAACCGATGATGAAATTCTTACCTACAAAGCATTATTAAGGGCATCTTTCTGTTATAAATCCCAAGGTTCTAGAGATGGAACTGAAAAGATTTTACTAGAAAATGCTCTTAATTTTATTCCAGAAAGACCCGAAGCATATTATTTTCTTTCCTTATTGTATGAAAGGAAAGCGGAATGGCAGAACTGCTACATTTATGCAAACTTAGGGTTACAGTGCTATTCTCCAGATATTGAAGATATTAATCTTCCAGAATATCCTGGAATGTATTCGCTCATTTTCCAAAAAGCAGTTGCTGGATGGTGGTGGGGAAAAGGTCCAGAGTCTAGAAAATTACTATGGAACTTAGTCGATGAATATTGGGATGTTATGGATCAGAGATTTAAGAATAGTGTCGAAAATAACATTTCAAGAATAGGTTCTGGTCCAAAATCACAAGATGCTGTTTTTTATTCAAAGCCAAATTATAATAACCTAAGACATAAATTTAACGGATCTGAAAGTATTTCAGTAAATCACGCTCAAGCATTTCAGGACATTTTTGTCTTAACTATGCTGAATGGAAAGAGAAATGGAACATTTCTTGAAATAGGAGCATCTAAACCATTTGAAAGAAATAACACAGCTCTTCTAGAGAATACTTTTGGTTGGTCTGGTGTTGCAGTTGAACTTGATAAAGAATTTGCTACCTCATATGAATTGTTAAGACCTAATATAAAGGTCTTATGCCAAAATGCATTGCAGATTGATTATTCTAAATTATTAGAAGAAAATTATAATAAAAATGTAATTGATTATCTTCAATTAGATATTGAGCCTGCAAGAAATACTTATGAATGTATGCTCAAAATTCCATTTGATAAGTATAAATTTGCGGTGATTACTTATGAGCACGATGATTACATTGACATAACTCGTTCTTGTAAAAAGAAATCTAGAGAATTTTTAGAAGAAAGAGGATATGTTTTAGTCGTAAATGACGTATCAGTTGATGGCATTTCAACTTTTGAAGATTGGTGGGTACACCCAGATTTAGTTGATCAGAATACCATTAACATTATGAGATCTGATTTTAATAAAATTACAGATATTGGAGAATACTTTTATTCTAAAAAATACTACGGTGAATTTGATACTGACAAGTATATCAGAGAAAATTATTTTCCAGATATGAATTATATTGGAGTTTTTGTTGACGTTGGAGCAGGTCCACCGACATTTATAAGTAACTCAAAGCACTTCAGGGATAGTGGATGGAGAACTATATGCGTAGAACCAAATCCAAAATTTGCAAAACAGCATAAAGATGCTGGTAGTGAAGTATATGAATATGCTTGCTCAAATAAAGAAGGTAAGAGTAATTTTATTATCAATTACAACAATGATAATTGGTATTCAAAAGAAAATGATGGAGTTAGTTTTTCTTCTTTAGGTATTAGGTATAAAGGAGTTCCCGCTCACAATACACAAGAAACTATTGAAGTTGAGACTATAAAGTTGAATACTTTACTGGAAAAAATTGATATAAATCGAGTAGATGTTCTTTCTATTGATACTGAGGGGTGGGAACTTGATGTATTAGATGGATTTGATCACATTAAGTATAATCCAAAAGTTGTTGTCCTAGAAAATTTTGAAAACATTTCAAAATATGAACAGTATATGAATAGTATCGGATATAAAAAAGATTTTTCTTTGGGACATAATGAAATATATTCGAAGGAAAAATCTACCTCTACAATATCTGCATTATATACACCAACTCTCACAAAGGCTAAAGGAACTTCTTGGATCGTAGATAACTTTTACGAAAACCCAGATGAAGTTAGAAAATTTGCTATGAATATAGAATATTTTGAAGGTGGAATTGGAAGAGGGTTTATTGGTAGAAGATCAAAAGAACAATATCTATTTCCAGGTCTCAAAGAGAGATTTGAAGAGATAATGGGTAAAAAGATTACCGGGTGGGAAGGATATGATATGAATGGTAGGTTTCAGGTTGCTTGGGCAGGAGAACCTCTAGTGTGGCATTGTGACAGTCAACAATGGGGAGGAATGCTATATCTAACTCCAGAAGCACCATATCAATGTGGAACTACTTTATATGCACATAAAAAAACTAGAGCAAGAACTTATTACGATCAAGGATGGGATGCTGCCTGGGTAGATGTTCCTGGAGATTGTCACCTTGACGGAACTCCATTCGAACCAGTCGATGTTCTTGGAAATGTTTATAATCGTCTTGTGATTTTTGATGCAAGCTGCATTCATTCTGCATCAGAATACTTTGGGACAGTGATGGAGAATGCAAGAATGTGGCAGATGTTCTTCTTTGATACTTGAGGTCGTTAAATAATAAATAACTTTAACGACTACTAACTATTATATGGCAAAGATTAAATCTCATAAAACAGTTGAACAAATTGCCAAGAAGCATAAAGTTAGTGTATCTGATATTGAAAAGCAACTCAAGATTGGTGTTCCTATTGAGCACGAACATACAAAAGATAAAGATCTAGCAAAAGATATTGCCCTTCAGCATTTAGGTGAATTTCCCGACTATTATACCAGACTTTCTAAAATGGAAAAATCAGCAAAGAAACTCAAAGAAGCACACGAAGAGTCAAGGTTCTGCCCTCTCTGTGATAAAAGAGAAAAGAGATCTGAGTGTGGTTATGGTGAGCAGGCTTGGGATAAAGTCTCAGTGAAAGACGAAGAGTATTCAATGGCACGTTCTGAACTGAAGACCATTGATGATGCTGTTCAGAAGTTGATGATGAAAGTTGGAAAGGGTGAGGGTAATCTAGAAGCGTGGGTTCAATCCAAGATCACTAAGGCAGCAGATTATATTGATACTGCTGCAGATTATGTTGCAGGTGGAGAAATGGAAGAGTCCAAGTCTCCTCTTGTAGCTAAGATTATTGGTGAAGAGAAGAAGAAAATGAAAGGTAAGGATCCTTGCTGGAAAGGATATGAAATGGTTGGAACAAAGAAAAAAGGTGGAAAGGAAGTTCCCAATTGTGTTCCTAAAGAGTCAGTAACTATTCAAGATGCTGATGGAAATGATTATGTTGAGTTTATTGATATAATTAAACCAGAACCTATCAAATCAATTGCAGAAGCAACTACTCGTCTTCAGGCACAGACTGGTAATTTAATTGCTGTTATCCTTTCTTGGAAAGGAAAGACCTATTCATTAACGATGTTCTTCCCACAAGTGAAAATGCCTTCAAGAAAGGATGTGGAAGATGAAATTCAAAAAGTATATCCAGGTTCAAGAGTTCTCCAATTTAACGTCACAAGTGTAAGAGGAGACCAACCAATTCTTCAAGTTCAGAATAGTAGATCAAAAAATTATCTTCTGAATAATAAAACTATTGGAGAAGAGGTTGAAATATCAGAGGGAAAAAAGTCTGAGATGCCTTGCAATAAACCCAAGGCAGAAGCACACGGTTCAGGAGAAACTGGAAAATCACACGTTGTAAAAGCGTGTGATGGTGGAAAAGAAAAACTCATTCGCTTTGGGCAACTGGGCGTCAAAGGTTCCCCTAAGAAAAAAGGAGAGTCCGAAGCATATGCAAGTCGTCGTCATAGGTTCCAAACCAGACACGCCAAGAATATTGCGAAAGGAAAAATGTCTGCTGGATATTGGGCTAATAAGGTGAAGTGGTAGCAAAAGTAAAATGGTAATATAAATAAAGTATTACTGCCAATATTAAATAATGAAAGAGTTAATAGATAAAAGAATAATTATCATTGAAAATAAATGGGTTGCTGAGTGTATAAATTGTCAAAAACAAGTAGCATTTTTAAATAAAACTAATGCAGTAAGAATGTTGAGTAGAGGCACTTGTAGAAATTGTAAAAAAGATTATAGAAACGTAAAAACTTCTATTCCAATATATAAAAACTCTCAAAATAAATGGTGTAAAATTTGCTCTGGATGTGGAATAGAACAAGCATATAAAAGAAAAGACCACGCAAAACAAAGTTATCTTGGAGATAAACAATGTAGAGTTTGCGTATCTAAGTCAAAAGCATTTTCAAATAATAAACCTGTTGGAGATAAAACAAGACTATTCAATAAATTTTTAAAATCTTCAAAATTAAGAGGAATTGAATGGGAACTTACATTGGAAGAAATGTTTGATACCTATACTGGAAAATGTGCGCTAACTGGATGGGATATTGATATAAATTTTTCAAATTGCACTGCAAGTTTAGATAGAATAGATAATAGAAAAGGTTATACGTTTAATAATATTCAATGGGTGCATAGTATGGTAAATATGTGCAAAAATAAATATAACCAAAAAGATTTTATAAAAATGTGCAAAAATATTGCTGAGAATATAAGTTATGCCAGCTGATCATTATCTTGGTAATCCACTTCTTAAGAAAGCGAATACCGTTGTTGAATTTACTGAAGATCAAGTTTTAGAATTTGCAAAGTGTCAGGAAGATCCCCTATACTTTACTAAAAAATATATTCAGATTGTTACTCTTGACCACGGATTACAACCAATTAAAATGTATCCGTTTCAGGAGAAGATGGTTAAACGATTTCATAATAATCGTTTTAATATATGTAAGCTTCCCCGTCAGTCAGGTAAGTCTACGATTGTTGTATCATATCTTCTACATTATGCGATCTTTAATGACAACGTAAATATCGCAATTCTTGCAAACAAGGCATCAACCGCAAAGGATCTGTTAGATCGACTTCAAACTGCATACGAGAACCTTCCTAAGTGGTTGCAGCAAGGCGTTCTGATATGGAATAAAGGGTCATTAGAACTAGAGAATGGTTCTAAGATTATTGCGGCATCTACGAGCGCCTCAGCAGTTCGTGGTGGTTCTTATAATATCATCTTCTTGGACGAATTTGCGTTCATTCCAAATCATATTGCAGATCAATTCTTTAGTTCTGTATATCCTACAATTTCTTCCGGTAAATCAACCAAAGTTATTATTGTTTCTACCCCACACGGTATGAACCATTTTTATAAACTTTGGCACGATGCTGAAAGGGGTAAGAATGAATATATTCCAACCGATGTTCATTGGAGTGAGGTTCCAGGAAGAGATCAAAAATGGAAAGAACAGACGATTGCCAACACTTCGGAACAGCAATTCCGAGTTGAGTTTGAATGCGAATTTTTAGGTTCTGTTGATACTTTAATTGCTCCGAGTAAGTTGCGTTCTTTGGCATATGATAGTCCAAAGAGAAAGAATGCTGGATTAGATGTTTATCAAGATGTTCAAGAAGATCACGATTATGTGATGACGGTGGACGTTGCTAGGGGAGTTGGAATTGACTATTCAGCATTTGTGGTGGTTGATATCACAAGCTATCCACACCAAGTAGTTGCAAAATATAGGAACAATGAAATTAAACCGATGTTGTTTCCTAGTATCATACACGAAGTCGCAAAGAATTACAACAATGCCTTTGTGTTGTGTGAAGTCAACGACATTGGAGATCAAGTAGCCTCTATTCTCAATTATGATCTAGAGTATCAAAATGTATTGATGTGTTCTATGAGAGGTAGAGCAGGTCAAGTTGTTGGACAAGGATTTTCAGGAAAGAAAACTCAACTTGGTGTAAAGATGTCCAAGGGAGTCAAAAAGGTCGGATGTATGAACCTCAAGACTCTTATTGAGGGGGATAAGTTAATATTCAACGACTATGAAATAATAAGTGAATTGACAACCTTCATTCAAAAGTCTAATTCTTTTGAAGCAGAAGAAGGCTGTAATGATGACTTAGCAATGTGCTTGGTCATTTATTCCTGGTTAGTTTGTCAGGATTATTTTAAAGAACTGACTGATCAAGACATTAGAAAAAGATTATATGATGATCAAAAAAATCAAATAGAACAGGATATGTCACCCTTTGGTTTTATTGTTGATGGTATTAATGATGAGTCTTCTTTTGTTGATAGTAATGGTGATAGGTGGCACACGGATGAATACGGGGATATGTCATATATGTGGGATTATCAATAATGGATATAGATGATGATATTGATGTTCAGATACGCTTAGGACATCTACTACTCAATGATAGAAGGTGCAGATCTTGTGGAAAAACAAAAAATTTAATAGATGGTTATTATCGAACAAGAAAGAATAGAGGGTCTGTTCCATCATCATACTCTTATGAGTGTAAGGAATGCACAATCAGAAGAGTTATGGGAAAAAGAAAAGAGATAGATCATCATATTGATTGGGAATATCCAAACTGGTAATTCACGTCCTGTTTCCCCATTGGAAAGTTTCATTTTAATAAATATTTTTTAGTTACGAGATTAGGAGAATTTAAATGGCGACTCCTCAATTATCTCCCGGCGTTCTGATTAGGGAGGTTGATTTAACGGTAGGAAGAGCTGATAATGTTTTAGATAATATTGGTGCGATTGCTGGTCCCTTCCCAATTGGTCCTGTAGAAGAACCAATTGACATCTTTACCGAAAACGATCTTATTAATGTATTCGGTAAGCCACTCAATACAGATGCTCAATATGAGTATTGGATGAGTGCATCATCTTACCTCTCATACGGCGGTGTCCTTAAAGTTGTAAGAGTAAATAATGCTGAATTAGCAAATGCTAATGCACTTACTGTTGGAACTGGTTCTACTGCAGATTTACTGATCAAAAACTTTGACGACTATGAGTTAAATGTTTCGGATGATGATCCTGAGTATATTTTTGCTGCTAAAAATCCAGGAACTTGGGCAAACGGATTAGTTGTTGCTTTTATCGATGATAAAGCAGATCAGATCCTTAAGATCAACGATCCAGGAGTCACTTCATCGGCAATTGGAGATGCTATTTCAGTTTCAGTATCTAACATCAAAGTTTCCGCAGGTTCCACTTCAGTTTTCACTGGAGAAGTAAAAGGAATTATCACCGGAGTTAGAACTGACGCCGCTGCATCATACTTGGATGTTAAGATTACCCATTTGGTTGATCCAGGAACAACCCAATACAATACCATTCTTTCACCTACTGCATCATCAACTGCTGGTGCTGGTGCCACTACCATATACCTAAGCTCAACTACCGGAGTTCAAACCGGAGATTTATTCACCTCAGGTTCCAATAATAGAATTAATATTGTTGGTGTAGCATCAACTGCTATTACCTTAGGTACTGGAATAGGATCAACAATTACTTCAGGAGCATCTGCTACTGTTGAAAGAACTTCTGTAGTTGGATATTCAGAGACATCAATCGAATACGGTCAAAAGAGTAGACTTGCTTCATTTAAAGCAGCAGACACTATTACAGTTGCGGGTATCACAACAACAGTATCTACTGCAAATGATTGGTATAATGAACAGTATATTCAACTGGTAAATGGCGGAAGAGTATATTGGAATTCTATCGCTCCAAAACCAGTTACAACTCAATATGCTCTTCAGAGTAATGGAAAAAATGATGCAATTAACATTGCAGTATTTGATGATCTAGGAACCGTTACTGGAATTAAAGGAAATCTTCTTGAGAAGCACGTTGGTCTTTCTAAAGCATCTGATGCTATTAGTTCAACCAACTCCCCTCAAAAGATTTGGTGGAAGGCATATCTTGCACAATATTCTAAGTATCTTTACGGTGGAGATAATCCATCCGGTAACGAGAGTCTAGTTGTTGCAACAGGTTTTGAAACTGGAACAGATACTGCTCTGGACCTAACAGATGAGCAGTGGAATGCTCCAGCACAAGGTAGAACATTTACTGCACTTGGCAGCAAACTCTATACCTTGGGTGGTGGTAATGATTATGGTGCTGACGGATCTATGTCTGTTGAAGTTGGTGATGTAATCAATGGATATGCATTGTTCTCTAATAGAGATGAAATTCAGGTAGATTATCTCATTCAAGGACCAAGTGGTGGAAATGATATCTATGAAGCACAAGCAAAAGCTTCATACCTAATTTCAGTTGCAAATCAAAGAAAAGATTGTATCGCAGTTATTTCTCCACATCGTTCCGGAGTTGTAGATATTACAAATCCAGACACTCAAACTGATAACATTATTGAATTCTTCAGTGGTGTAAATGGATCTCTTCCATCTTCTTCATATGCAGTATTTGATAGTGGTTATAAGTATACTTATGATAGATTCAATAATAAGTTCCGCTACATTCCTTGCAACCCAGACGTTGCTGGATTGATGGTTAGAACATCTATCGTTGCTTATCCTTGGTTCTCACCTGCAGGACAGCAAAGAGGAATTCTGAACAATGCAATCAAACTTGCATATAATCCAAATAAGGCACAGAGAGATCAACTCTATCCTCTGAGAGTAAATGCTATTGTAAATCAACCTGGAATTGGCGTTCTTCTCTTTGGAGATAAGACTGCTCTCGGTTATGCATCAGCGTTTGATCGTATCAACGTTCGCCGCCTGTTCCTCACTGTTGAGCAAGCACTTGAGAAGACTGCTCAGGCACAACTCTTTGAACTCAACGATGAACTTACAAGAGCAAACTTTGTAAATATCGTTGAACCATATCTCCGTGATATTCAAGCAAAGAGAGGTGTTTATGACTTCCTCGTAGTTTGTGATGCCTCCAACAACACTCCAGAAGTAATTGATAATAATGAGTTTAGAGCAGATATTTATCTGAAGCCAACCAAATCAATTAACTACGTAACTCTTACATTTATTGCTACTCGAACAGGAGTAAGTTTTGAAGAAGTTGCTGGAAGAGTTTGATTCATTATAAATTAATTACAGAAGGAGGACTCAACAATGGCTAATTTAAGAACCATCACAGGATTTAAATCCGCCCTTAAGGGTGGTGGTGCAAGACCCAATCTATTTGAAGTAAGTATTCCCAGCTTCCCAGTAGGTGGTTGGGATGACATTGAATTTAATTTTATGTGTAAAGCAGCTGCTCTGCCAGCATCCAATATGGCTCCTATTGAAATTCCTTTTAGAGGAAGAATTCTTAAGGTTGCTGGAGACAGAACATTTGATACTTGGACAGTAACTATCATCAACGATGAAGATTTCGTATTAAGAACTGCTTTTGAAAAGTGGATGAACCTGATGAGCAAACTTGATAATAATACAGGTGCTACTGACCCATCAGCATATATGGTTAATGCTAATGTCTATCAACTCGGAAGAGGTAGAACCAAGGAGTTTGCAGGTCCAGAATATGGAACTGCTGCTGGTGGTTCCCTGACCCCACTAAGAACTTATGAGTTCTGGTATATTTTCCCAACTAACGTATCTGCAATTGATCTTTCATACGATACTTCAGATACTATTGAAGAATACACCGTTGAATTCCAAGTTCAATACTGGACTGTTGGTGGACAAGGAGGATCTGCTGATCAAGCTAGAGCAGCAATAAGTTAATAAATAGAATATAACACAGTTTAACTTTTAATAATGGCAAAACTTTTTGGTTTTTCAATTGAAGATAACGAACCATTATCACCAACTACACTTTCCCCCGTTCCTCCTAACAATGAGGACGGGGTTGATCATTATCTAACATCTGGGTTTTTCGGTTCTGTTATTGATATAGAAGGTGTTTATAGAACCGAATTTGATCTAATTAAAAGATATCGTGAAATGGCACTTCATCCAGAAGTGGATAGTGCCATTGAAGATATTGTCAATGAGGCAATTGTATCGGATTCTAACGACTCTCCGATTGAAATTGAATTATCAAATTTGAATGCAAGTGATGGCATCAAGAGAAAGATAAGAGAAGAATTTAAATATATCTTAGAACTTTTAGATTTTAATAAAAAGTGTCACGAAATTTATAGAAATTGGTATGTTGACGGACGTCTTTATTATCACAAAGTTATCGATTTAAAAAATCCTCAAGAAGGCATTCAAGAACTGAGATATATTGATGCCCTTAAAATGAGGTATGTAAGGCAAGAAACAAAGAGTAGAAGAAAAGGTTCAATTAGCCCAAGATCTGTTACTTCAGCAAATGGGATTGAAAATCCAATGGATTATCAGTTCCCCGTGATTGAAGAGTATTTTGTTTATAGTCCAAAAGCAAGTTATCCAGTAGCAGCCCTTGGTCAAGGAGCAACTCCCCAAGGTAGTGGTGGAATTAAAATGTCAAGGGACTCCATCACTTACTGCACTTCTGGATTAGTTGATAGGAATAAGGGAATTTGCCTTTCTTACTTAAATAAAGCAATCAAGTCTCTCAATCAACTAAGAATGATTGAAGACTCTCTTGTAATCTACAGACTTTCAAGAGCACCAGAACGTAGAATTTTCTATATTGATGTCGGCAATCTTCCAAAGGTAAAGGCGGAGCAATATCTCCGTGATGTTATGATGCGTTATCGTAACAAACTTGTATATGATGCAGGAACTGGAGAAATCCGCGACGATAAAAAGTATATGAGTATGCTTGAGGATTTCTGGTTACCTCGCCGCGAAGGTGGTAGAGGAACTGAGATTACGACTCTTCCTGGCGGTCAAAATCTTGGGGAGATTACAGATATTGAATACTTCAAGAAGAAACTATATCGTTCTCTGAATGTTCCCCCAACCAGAATGGATGGGGAGGGTGGTTTTAATCTTGGTCGTTCATCGGAAATTCTCCGCGATGAACTTAAATTCACCAAGTTTGTTGGGCGCTTGAGAATGAGATTCTCGAATATGTTCAATGATATTCTGAAGACTCAATTAATTCTCAAAAACATTATCACTCCCGACGATTGGGAAAAGATGGAAGAGCATATTCAATATGACTTCCTGTATGATAATCATTTCTCAGAGTTAAAAGAAGCAGAACTTATGACTGAGAGATTGAATTTAGTTGCCACTGCAGAACCTTATGTTGGCAAATATTATTCTCAAGATTATGTAAGACGTAAGATCCTTCGCCAAACTGATCAAGAGATTGTTGAGCAGGATATGCTTATCAATAAAGAAATTGAAGAAGGTATTATTCCAGATCCTAATGCTCCTGTTGATCCTGCAACTGGTGCTCCAATGGATCCAGGAACATCGGAAATGGATTTAGGACAACCTGTAATGGAACCAGATGTTGAAGCACAAGCAAAGACAGTGGAAGTTCCCAAGGGTGGTGAGATATAAATAAATACAAATTAACTTTTTTTATTTTTATGGACGAACTTATGGATATGATTGCGACTGATGAGTCCCCTTCACAAATCAGTGATAAGATTAAAGATCTTCTTTTTGCAAAAGCATCGGAGAGAGTTGATTCTTTCAGACCTATTGTTGCATCTAATATTTTTGGACAATCAGAAGAAGAAGAGTGATATGAAATCCTTCAAGCAATTTATCTCAGAATCGGTTAATATTGCTGGCGATTTCACGGGAAATCTATATATCAACTCACAACCAGAACAACCACAACAAGTCGGTGAAGAATATGTCGCTGATGTAATGTGGAATGGAAGTTTATATCGCTTAGAATTAGTATCTAAATCTGGAATTCCTTCTTCAAGAGAACTTGGTGAACAGCTGCAATCCGATTATCCAGGAGCAATTGTTCATCAAATTTATCCAGTCGTAGAGAAGAATTTAAATATCAAAAACACACAAAGATACCATCCGTCAAAGTTAGAATGGATTGATTAATAATGGCTATTTGGAATAAAATTGATCAAGATTATTTAAATCAAGAAAGATCTCTATTTGAAGTTTTTAATGTTGCAACCAAAGACGGTAATCAAGTTTCCTTTGAGAATCCATTTCCAGTATCGTTAGGATCTTCCACTATCACAATTGTTGGTGATATAACAATTCCAGCGACTATAAGTGTTGCAAGTTCCGAAGCAAATCCAGTCCATACTCACATCACAGAAGTTGGAACAACTGATATTTTAACTGTTCCTTATATGCCTGTTGGTATTGGGACTGATAATTTAAATCTCACATATCTTCCGGTTGGTATTTCTTCACTACTGAATACTGTTTCAATTTCTAATACAAGTTTTTATGTAACTTCTATTGGTTCAACAGTCACAGTTCAAGGAACAGTAGGTATTGGAACTACTGGGCAAGTATCAATTAATCTTAATAATTCGCCAGTCAGCACTACAAATCCATTTCCAGTTACTGGATCAATTGATATTGAATTACCACCAATAGCAACCGATGCATTTGGTAGGCAGAGGATGTCTACTCCACTCACTCTCTTCGACTCATCTCACAGATATAGAGATAATAACCTTTGGAGTAGTTTAGTTATTGGTGCTGGTTCCACAGTTGGATTTTCAACTGCACAAGGTTTGGTAAATTTAACTGTTGGTGTAGGAAGCACTGCATCAATAATTAGAGAGACTACAAAAGTATTCTCTTATCAACCAGGAAAATCATTACTGGTATTGAATACTTTTGCAATGAATCCAGCAAAACAAAATCTTTGCCAAAGAGTAGGATACTTTGGTGCAGATAATGGAATGTATCTGGAACTTGATGGAAGTAATTTATATTTTGTAGAAAGAACTCTTGTCCCGGGAATTACAACAGAAACAAGAGTAGCACAAGCAAACTGGAATGTTGATACGATGCTTGGACCAGGGCATCTCAATCCATCTGGTGTCACATTAGACATCAGTAAAGCACAGATTATGTGGATGGATATTGAATGGTTGGGACTTGGAACTGTAAGACTGGGATTTGTAGTTGATGGTAAGTTTATTCACTGCCATTCATTCCATCACGCAAATCTTATCAATACAACTTATATCACAACAGCATCATTACCTTTGAGATATGAGATTGCAAATACTGGAATTACAACCAGTGCGAGCACATTAAAACAAGTTTGTTCCACTGTAATTTCAGAAGGTGGTTATGAACTTCGTGGATTGCAGCAAGCAGTAGGAACACCAGTTCAAACACCAGTTGATTTAACAACAGCAGGAACTTATTATACAGTTGCATCAATTCGTCTTAAAGCAACACCAAATAGATTAGATGCAATTGTAATTATGACTGCACTTTCTATTCTTGGTATTACAAATAATGCAACTTATAACTGGCAAGTAAGAGCAAGTGGAACATCTAGTGGTGGAACTTGGACTGATGCTGGTCTTGATAGTGCTGTTGAATATAAGATTGGTGGGGGAACTTATACTGGCGGAAGAATACTAGCATCTGGATATGTATATGGATCCAATCAAGGTTCAACACCAGTAGATATTCTTAAAGAGGCATTATTTAAGTTTCAGTTAGAAAGAGATGCACTAACTGGAACACCTTATGAACTTTCTATTGTATGTGCTTCTGATGCCAAT
>Ga0129333_10003182_pt1 | contig 15327 bp, 26 predicted proteins | sample CPB6_08_DNA_FD_94474 | JGI IMG/M metagenome (GOLD analysis project Ga0129333, IMG submission 94474) | Freshwater to marine salinity gradient microbial communities from Chesapeake Bay, USA - CPBay_Sum_0.6_0.8_DNA | ecosystem: Environmental > Aquatic > Marine > Coastal | place: USA: Chesapeake...
CACTATTTCAATATTATACAGAATTGATCTTTTTTGGTCAACCACCACACAACCAATCATCAATATCTTGTTCAGTGCAACCCAACTTGGCTGCAAGATCTCGACTGCAAGGAAAACCTAGTGTTTCGCTAGCACCTGAAAAAAATTCATCCACACACTTGTCAAAATTTTCAGAAGCATCAAGTTTTGGGTTCGGCTTGTAATCAAACACATAAGTGTCTGTACGACCGTCTGAATCTTCGCCGATGTAATAAGCAAAGTCTGCTGCCCAGTCGCGAGTTGATTGGGCTTTCATACGCTGCTTGGCCATTTTCACTCCTTGTTATTTACTGTACCCATATTATAGCAAATGGGTGAATTATGGTCAATATATTATTTTTGTTGCAAAAATAGCAACAGTTGCTATTTTGCTAACAATTGTTCAATACCATCCCAATATTTTTCCATCAAGAACAAGTATTGGTCTACTCCTTCGCTAAATGCTTGTCGATCTTGCTCAGTCTGCAAGTACGGCTCAACAATGTTATATACTGCATTAGAGTGTCCTACTTCCCATTCGCAGTGCAAGGTCCAAAAGTAACGATCTTGCTCGCTCATACCTTCCTTGGCAAGACCTTGGTTGTACTTTGAAACAAGACTTGCACTCAAGGTTTCGTCTGCGTATAAAGCACCTAGGGCTCTAGCAATGGGTCTGGTGCTGTATAACACTCTTATACCTTCGTTGAGTGCAATGGTGCTAGGCAATGGACGATAATTGGCCAAGTCTTCAGGAGTAATACCTTTGTTGAACATGAAGTCTTTGTACATGTCACTATGACTGTAGTTGTCTCCTAGTTCGTCCCGAGCATTAAAGGCAATAAATCTCACAACATCATTCCCGGCAGCATCGTCGTCGTCTACTAGAGCAGCTATGCCACAGATATAAAATGGCAAGTATTTAAAATAGTGTCTGGTTTCTAAATACAACAATTTGCTCTTGTCAGCTGGTAATCCATTTCGTGCATAATGATTAAAGAACGGATGTTCGATTGCTCTATGTTCTAAAATGTAATGCATTTTTTCATCTACGAATTTGGCTATATCACTATCAACCAGTGTACCTCTTGTTACGTAAGCCGAATCTGACAAAAAAACTTCGGTGTCTAATTTAACTGTGTCTAACATTTTATTTCCTTTTTGATTTTTATTTGTATGTCCGACGGCGCAAAATCGCGACCGTTATAATTCGTTACAGCGACTATGTTGCCCACTGTGGTGGTCAAGAACATATCATCACATGTATCAAGCATGTTAGTGTCAATATCACTCCAACAAAAGTCAATATCAAGTGCTTGACAAGTTTCTTCTATCAACAACATGCTTATGCCCGGCAATCTGTTTGTGCGAGGCGCATGTACAACGTTATCTTTTACAATAGCAACATTAAATCCTGGACCTTCGGTTAAATAACCTTCGGTGCTCAATAATACAGCGGTGTCGAATCCGCGATCTATAGCTTCCCATTGTGCTCGTGTCAAGTCTGACCATACAAAATTCTTGTGCAACTGATTCACACCCGAATTGGGCACTCGTTGTTGCGTGGCCAAACACACTGTGGCCCGGCCGGTTCCGTTGAATTGTTGATAGGGCTTGGCATAACACATCACATTGGGTTGGCAATTAAGCAAATCTCTAGGATTTCCTGATCGGGGAATTCCTCTGGTGACCGAAAGCCAAACAATACTGCTGGGCCATCCGGTCTGTTGATGTATGTTACACACAACATCAATCAAGTCTTGACGACTGTATTCTAACGGTATGCGCCAGTAATCGCAGCTGGTTAAAAACCGATCAATATGTTGTTCTATTTTTAATCCTCGATGGTCAATGAAAGCCATAACATCGTATGTGGCATCACTGTGTATCAATCCAAGATCCATGATACTTACAGACAAATCTTGAACTTGGCAGTACATGCCATTGTGCCATGCCGGGTAGTTGTTGTACTGGCTCATGTTAGATAATAATCCTTGCTCCAACACAATTTGAGACCTTTCATGTAATCATCAGTATCGTTTTTCCAATAGTCCGGTAACACCTGCCATAGCTTGTTTACTCCCATTTTCCATGTGAGTAAAGCATCATTACTTTGTTCCATACTGTAAAACCAAATATCTCTTTCGGTGACCACAGTGTTGGCAGGTTTGGCCGCAGTCAAGGCCAGTTCATAATTGGGATAAATGATGGCGTGTAATCCATCTTTGTTCAACCAATATCTTGTACCGTTGACTTTTTTATAAGCAAGATCTGTCCTGGTAGTGGTAATAAATGGCGAACTTGCATAGTTGTTCTCCAAATAGTTTTTGACCATGTGCCCTTGCTTGATTACAATTTGTGGTAAATCTGGTGACCAATAAAACAATTCGTCACTGTAAGGTAATTCTCCAGCAAAAGATTTTACTGTGGGACCACTGTCCAATATATCAATGAATCTCATTGAGTATCGATCATTTTCATTCAGCAGTCTGGGTTTGTCAAAACCCCATACCAAACAAAGTTTTTTTCCTTGATTGATAATATCTGCCCAGTCCTTGATCTTGAGAGCAAGCTCTTCACGAGCCACACAGTTACTATCAAAAAAAGTATTCATTGAATAAATCCAACTGAATTTGATCTTTTCATTTTTAAAATGTTCTATTTGCAAGTCTCTCATTTCAATAACACGATGTTTGAGCCATGTGTATTTTTCTTTGAGACGTTCCAATCTAGGAATAGCATTACCAAAAATTTCTTCATTCATAAAACTGGTCTTGCTACCAGTACCAGCATAATTCACATAGCTAGCAACTTCGTCCAGCTTGATATCGTTATAGAGAAACGATTGTAAAATTGTTTCGCTATCGGCTCCACCGCTGTAGATCAGTACAATATAATCGTACTTGTCTCTCAACTGTTGAGCCCGCTGTCTGTATAATTCTAACAAACTATCTTGGGGTTCTACAGACCAATCGTAACTGCTGAATGCAGCTTCATTGAAATCCCAATGTGGATGGATACCTGTACGAGTGTGCATTTCTATAGCTTCTAGTTTGCTATAGAATTTCAAGTCACCAACACGGTAGCAACCAAGTCTGTCTGGATAAGAAATCATTGTAATTCAAATATAATTTAGCTTGTGGGCTAGGCCACTTACGGTAGGCGTTCTGTACTAACAATACAGTAAAGACATCTCAATGTCAAGCGTCTAGGTTGATCCGGCGTCATGAATTTGGCGCTGCTAAAATTATTTATCTTGTAAAACAATTTATTGAAAATACTTGGTAGTAGTGGTAAGAGTCGAACTTACACTGTACACCGTATGAAGGTGCTGCACTACCGTTATGCTACACTACCAGTTTTTTGGTACCCACTCCTGGATTCGAACCAGGGACCCCAACCTTATCAAGATTGTGCTCTAACCGACTGAGCTAAGTGGGCATACATCTTGGCCGGTCCTGACAGATTCGAACTGCCGACAGCTGGTTTCGAAGACCAGAACTCTTCCACTGAGCTAAGGACCGGTATTAAATTGGTGCTGCCTCTAGGAATCGAACCTAGTTCAACGGCTCTTCAAACCGCCGCTATGACCACATCAGCTAAAGCAGCATGGGGTATCCGACCGGGATCGAACCGGTGATACAAGATCCACAATCTTGGGTGTTGCCTCTACACTACGGACACCATTGGCAGGGGATGTAAGAATCGAACTTACAACCTTGGAATCAAAATCCAGTGTGATACCACTTCACCAATCCCCAACAAACTTAACTTGGTATAATTTTTGGAATGTAAGGTACATTCCTAGGACCATGTCTTTGTTCAAACAGCATACGAGCTTCTTGCAAATCTTTGGCGTAAACACGATCTTTAACATCACCTTGCGGCGTTCTTACTGTAGTTTCATACATCGGCATCACGTTCTCCCTGCAATATACGGAAACACACTGGGACTCCTTTGGAGCGAATTACCCTTGGAACAACCCTCCGAACCAATGTGTTTTCGTATGGTAGGTGCGGTGAGACTCGAACTCACAACTTATCGGTTAAAAGCCGATTACTCTAACCAGTTGAGTTACGCACCCATTCTAACTCCGTATAGCTGCCACATAATTGCGGCTAGCTTATGCTTGTTTTGATATGTGTAACCATATCTTAGCAATCCACCTTTACAACTCTTGTCACTATCCATAATAGGATCTCCTTAAAAAAATATCACTACAATAACTTGAACTGCCTTGTTAGCTGCATTTATCAAAAATTCGTATGCCCCATTTTACTACTCCTTGAAATTTTTGTCAATCCAAAACAACAAAAAACCTACTAGTATTAGTACAATCACAGCCCCATGATGGTTCTCCTTTATGTAAATTGGAGCGGGTAATCGGTCTCGAACCGATGGCCTTAACTTTGGCAAAGTTACGCTCTACCAACTGAGCTATACCCGCAATCGTGGTCCTGCGGCCAGGAGTCGAACCTGGACCTGGGGGTTATCTACCCAAACCGCTTATAAGACGGCCTGCTCTACCGAGAGCTGCCGCAGGAAATTAGCAACACTCTAGTTCCTAATCATTATAGGCGACTGGTTTACAAAACCGTCTATTCATCTAGAGTGTATGATAAAACACATTCCGGGGCCTCCGTAAAGATTCCCCTAGCGCCGGCCGCCAGTATGTGTTCGAATGTGCTTTATCATCCGGATTTTACCACTGCGTTATCGCCACAGCTTCATCCTCGGCTCCGCCCGTTTGGCAATTTATAGTGCTGCCGCAGCCTCGTTCCGCTTTACACTTATTACTTGTGTCGTTTGGTTAGTCGACGCAATTCTTCATTTGTTTTTGATTGCTGACGCAATCGCTCCATCTTATCTTTAACTAATTGTTCAAGCAACTTATCGTTAAAAACAAAATTACGTTCTTCTAACTTTTTTTGAAACGACAATATTTCTTGTTCGTTCGTCATTTTTTCCTTTATAAAACAAAAACCCCAGGATTTTTTAGTCCTGGGGTTTTATAGAATTTAGTTTTACTACACTTAGGTTCTATAGTCCCCCAGGACACGATTACTAATATCGCGTGTAATCGCACCCCAGTAGGCTGGTTGCCCACACTCGGGTAGTGATATAAACGATTTATGTAATTGTACCGAAGTCATCATAGTCTCTATTGTAGTTTTATTTATCTTTCTTGTCAATCTCTTTGAAAATAAAAAAGCCCAATCTTCCGGGCTTTTGTTTACATTTCGCTAATTAGTAAAAAATTAACGATTTGCGATATACATTGTGATTTCAAAACCAAAACGCATATCTTGTGCTGATGGAGTAGTCCATGCCATGTTATTTCTCCTTGATTAAAATTAACATACTGCAACAGTATGTATCTCTATTGTAAGGTAAATTTTGGTACTTTAGTATACTGACAGTCATGATTTTTGCCTAATGAAAATCACTAGTGCTATTTTGCCAAACCTAAAATCCAATTTGTCAGCAATAAAATTTCCGCATCAGTAAGAGTAGGATGTGCTGGCATCTTGCCTTTGCCGTATCTTATACTGTTTTTGATCTGCTCAGCATTGTCTTTATGCTTTTCAGCTACTCGAACAAAGGCCGGAGGATAACTGATGCCGATGTGTTCGATACTGTGACAGCCCAAACAAGCTCGTTGTTTAGCCAGCGTTTCCCCCTCTGTAGCCCATGCTGTGGGACTGAATAATAATAACAGTGAGAATAGATACTTCATCTGGTTTGTTCCGCTAAAATTCGATATCCTCGATAGGTAGGGTGTACTCCGTCACTGCTTATGTTGCTTTCTGGTCGTGGAATCACCGTATCTCCAAATTCCTCTGCAACTCGTTTCACCGCTTCCACCTGTCCAGGTTTTAATTTACCACTGGGTAGCAACCAAAACACTCGATCCGCTTGTGCATTTGTACGTATGGATCTCACATGACCTTCGGTGTTTATACCTCGATAGTCGTTGGCACCAAGACTAATAACCAACGTGCGTGTTGGTTTCAACTTGTGCAAATGCTTGTTTGACCAATCGCGACTGTTGATTCCGCTTTTGGCTATACTTTGACACTCGGGTCTTACTTGACTAACTCCCACTGCGATACTGTCTCCTACTATTAAGCAGTCTAACACATGTGCTCCTATTAAGATAAAATTAAATCAGATTGATCTACAAAATCTGCTGTTAGGATTTGTACTGTACCAACAGGCACTCTGGCACTGTGTGTATAGTGAGCATGATCTACTCCAACAGTCAACGCTGAATCATTTTGTAAAGAGTCAATCATATCTGCAGTCAATTCAAAACGCAGAAAATGCACTGCCGCTGTTTTTTCATCTGTACTACGATCAAGATCTTCATCAGCAACTGCATACACCGGTTGATAGCCTTCAACCCGGACATACACATGATCTTCGACTCCACGCAACTGGGACAACTGCTGTACCCGTACTTCAGGATCACTGTACTCAATAGTAAGAGTAGCCTTGAGATTGGTGCCTGTAGGAATCAATGGATTGTAAGCATCCAGTTCGTCTTGAATTCCTTGTGGACTAAAAGTGCGTTCAATCAACAACATCTCTTGTATTTGATATTGAACTGTGACACGATCTTCGAAGTGCAAGGTCATATTGTTGCCTAGTTTGATCTGTCTACGCTTGCGGTGTTCCACAGCCCGGCGTTTAAAGTCCGGGCGTCGAGCACTATACTGTTCTAACGAATATAGGTCTTGTGCGGTTAGCATGTTAGGCGTTCTCTGCACGATAAGCGTCTAGGGTCTTCTTAAACTTGCCTGCATGGCTACGCTCGGCCTTGGCCAAGGTATCAAACCAGTCAGCAATTTCATCAAAGCCTTCGTCTCTGGCATCACGAGCCATACCTGGATACATGTCAGTGTACTCGTGTGTTTCACCATGGATAGCACTTTCTAGAGCTTGTACAATATCACCAGCCGGCAAACCAGTTTCTGGATCGCCTGAGCCACCTGCAATTAGATATTCCATGTGACCGTGTGCGTGACCAGTTTCACCTTCTGCAGTATGACGGAAGATGTTGGCTACATCAGTGGCACCAGCAATGTCGGCCATGTTTGCGAAATACAAATAGCGACGGTTGGCCTTGCTTTCACCTGCAAATGCATCTTTCAAATGCTGTTCTGTTTTAGTTCCTGTTACTTTCATTGATTTTCTCCTGTTAAAAAATGTTGCAATGCATAATATTATATATCCTGAAAAGGCCTATTGTCAAAGCAATTTTAATAGGATTTTGCCGAATATTTTTTTATTGTAGCAATAGAAAAAATCTAAAGACGTACAATCCAATAAATATTTGTGCTTAAGGCTTTCAATTATGGTGAACAATGAATCGATATGATGAACTTGAAATACTAATTAAAAAATTCTCTAGACAAATACCAGACACAGAAGAATACAACTCAAGACTACAAGAAGAACTAGAAATTATTGCAAAACTAGGGTTTGCCAAACATTTTCTTCGTGTTAGAGAAATACTAGACCTCACAAAAGACATACCACACATCACTAGAGGATCAGCGGGCTCAAGCTTGATATGTTATCTTATGGGTATAAGCGACGTGGATCCCATACAAGAACGCATACCGTTAAGTCGTTTTATGAATCCTAGACGTGACGACTTACCGGACATTGATTTGGACTTTCCACACTGGCAGCAGGAAACTGTAATGAATCGCATATTTCGGCGTTGGCCTGGGCAGAGTGCTAGAGTAAGCAACTATGTGATGTACAAAGAGAAATCGGCTGTACGCGAAGCAGCCAAACGCTATGGTGCCAAGGGCAGATTAAAACGCAATTTTAAATTGGCAGATGTGGTACCTGCAGAATATGTGGGTGAGGCAGAGCGTCTAGCAGACAAACTGTTAGGTAAGAAACGCTGTATATCAAAACACTGCGGCGGTATACTAATATTCGATCGTGCGGTGCCTAAGAGTTTAATCAACGGCGAAAATCAAATTCTACTAGACAAATACGAGATAGAAGACCTTGAACATTTTAAAATTGACATCCTTGCCAATCGTGGACTAAGCCAGTTATGGGAAATAGAACAGCGTGACCTATTAGACTATCCCGAAACAGATGAAGCAACTGCTGCATTATTGAGTAGAGGCGATGTGCTAGGTGTTACACAGGCCGAAAGCCCGGCTATGAAACGATTGTTCAGAGCCATTCGACCGCAAAGTCGTGCCGACTGTGTGTTAGGCACTGCTCTTATTCGTCCTGTTGCCACCCAAGGTCGTCGTAGAGCAAGTGCATTTCAAGATTGGAGCAAGGACAACTTGAGCGAAACTATTGTGTTTGAAGATGATGCTATTGAACTTATATCAGAAATATTAGGATGCGATCAATATGAAGCAGACATGTGGCGTAGAGCATTTGCTAAAAAGAACGAAGAGAAGATGTTTGAGTTCATGCAACGAATTGGGGATCATCCTCGTCGAGATGATGTCTTGTTGGCCTTACGTGAACTGAGTCATTTTGGCCTATGTCGTGCTCATGCTATCAACCTGGGTAGACTGATCTGGGCACTGGCCTATCAGAAAGCACACAATCCTGAACGTTTTTGGCGTGCTGCACTCAAGCACTGTCAAGGCAGTTATGCCCGTTGGGTATATTGGCAGGAAGCTAAATTGGCCGGTGCGGTGCCTGCAGCCGGAGAAGGTGGTGAAGTGGCAGACTTGTTGCAAGAAGGCCGTTGGCGGTCAAAAAGATTCATTCCTGTGTGCCAAGAAATACGCAAGCCCGGACAAGTTGAATTCTGCGGTCTTGTGGCCAACTATCGTGTGTTTAAATCAGGACCAAAAGAATATATTACCTTTGCCACACTGGGTACGGGCAATGGTCGCTACCTTGATGTGATCATACCACATGCCACTAGTTTTCATGAACAGCCTATCTTGTGGGGAACGGGCAAACTGGGCTATAAAAATAATACAGAATATGTTACAGTGTACAAGAGTAAGAAAATGCGACTCACCGATATTGCACACATAACATGAAATCAAGAATACATTTATATCCACACACCGGACCCGGTACTCGTGCCTACATTGTGGCCGAACGGTCGTCCTTGAGATCTCTAGCTCGACATCTTGAAGATGCTGCTCGAGGCCTTGCCGGACTTGACACTGTCAAGTGCTACAGTTCAGATGGTCACGAGTACGAATTGGTAATAGCCTGTGATATTGACGAAACAGAATGGCAAAACTTGCCGGATCCCAGCAAGCTGGCCATTGTTCAAACCTGGGACGAATTTCGGAATCAATCTGATTCGTCCTCGTTGAGTTCCTCGTAATCATCTTCGTCAATGTAAGTACCAGGTGCATCATAAGCCTGATAGTATCTTTCGTTGGCAGCAAGAATTCTAAAATCATACTTGAGAGCTGCAAAAGAAGCTTCCTGTTTTTTTAAAAGATCGCAAACCACAAAGCTGGTGCCACAACCTCCTGACACATTTTTAAACGGACTGTGTTTGAATTCGTTGTTCTTTAAGGCATTATGCATTGCACTACCATAACGAAAGATAATTCTAGTAATACCCAACCGTTGATTGCGTAGGCGTATACGATCCATTTCTGTAAGTCGAGACACAGTAGCTTCGTTATCCGCATTGATAACTAGCAAACAATCTCGTAACTTGATACTGCCTTTGGTATGGGAATTTGACGGAGTTTCTTTGGTACTCCAAGGCATGTCTGCTGTGACATGATTGACATAAAACGTTTCACCATGTGTTTTAATGACCCACATTGGTATGGTCTCGTCCTCTAAGTGCTTTTTGTTGAAATGGAAGACTACATCTCTACAAGCATATTCTAAAATCTATGACATTGTTATTTTCCTTTAAGTGAACTACACATCATTTCAAACTCTTGCTGCTTTCTACCCATTTGTGCATGGCTGGCATTGGGATTACGTTCACGATAATGTGTGCGTTCCTTTTCCAGACACTCATCATATTTACTGCTACAACCTGCTAATGCTAATAAAAGTAACACGGTATATCTCATGTGACTTCCTTAAAATTGTATTTACTAGTTTTCGTCAAAGTTGGTTACAATAAACTCTTTGCTGGGTCTTAAATTATAACTACTTTTTAACTTTGGATCAAAAACAATATCGTATCCTGCAAACTTGGTGCCATCATATTTGGTTCGTATGTCAGTTACCTGGCGGCCTGTTTGACGTTCAACCGCAGCCACAACCATGTTTCTAACCACGTCATCGCTAACTATTGCTGTCATTTCAATGTCAAATTTATAATCCATAAGTATCCTTTGGTGCGTTAGGTGGGAATCGAACCCACGACACAAGAGCTTTAGAGACCCTGGCTTTACCACTCAGCTACTAACGCATGTAAGAGAAAGGCAGCATTGCGCTGCCTTTAATTTCACGTTGAACTAGAATTAGTCAACTAGACCCATTGCAATGGCCTTGTAACCGGCTGCAACAATTTTGCGGCTGGCCTTGCCATGACGGTATTCAGTTACACGAACGCCGTTACCTGCCTTGCGAGTGTTCGCATAAACAGGAAAACCTGCGTAACGAATTTCGCTAATGGTAGCCGTTGGGTTCTTGATAGAGAACCGCTTGCTGATTTGGCTAGCAGTTAGAGACTCACCGTCAAGGACGAGAGCACGGAACAATTTACCTTGTTTTGTGTTTAAATCAAACATCTATAATATCTCCTAAATTAAGATATGCTGTACGACAGCATTCAAGTATTATATTAGATAGTTTTGGATTTTGCAACAACTTTATTGCTCTTTTTTTGTTTTTTCTTTACCAAACTCCATGAACCGTCTTTGTTGTCTACCCATTCTAACACGTCGCCTTCTTTCCATCCTAGTTCATTGAGTATTTCATCAGTGAAAGGAAGCACAAGTTCTCCAGTTTCTGTGTCTTCTTCCAGCGTAATGGTATAATGCTTTAAAGCCTTTTTACTAGCTTTGGTTGCCATATTTTTTCTAATCCTTTGTAGTTCATAAGAAGATCGTTTACCTGGTTAGCCCAATCCATAGCTTTGTTTGATAGATTGAACCCCAATTTGTTTAGATATTCGGCATGTAAAATTGGAATAGGATGATGATCATAACCACCACCAGGTAAGTTTAGCCATAATTGAATTTCTTTGCGGATTGTATCTTTCACATCATTTAATTTTTTTCCCACAAAATCGTCAAAGCTTGGCCAATCGGTACCAGCAGCAGATAAGAAGGACTCTTTACTTAGATAGCGTGTTCTACTTGCCCAATTTTTATTGTACACTACTTCGAAAATACTTTTTTCTAAACAATCAATTGTGTTTTTGTATACCAACATGCAATCATGATCTTTCTTCACAGTAATTGTGTTGGCATACTCTGTAACGTTTTCAATTGGTAACATTGATAAAAATTTATATCTACAGCCTATTTTATCTAAAACAATCTTGGCTGCTTGCATAAAAGCCAAATCTCTAATAAAATATCCTCTGTTATCTGCAAATGACTTTACAAAGTCAGAAGGATAGGTACTTTGACTATAAATGTTACCGGGTGTAAGCCAGTGACCGGCACAGTATCTATCTTCTCTTACTATACTGGACCACATGACAACAACAGTATCAGTTGGCGTTAAATTGTTTCTTTGATTGCACTCAATGAGTGAATTAAAAATAAAATGATTGCCTGCACCACTCTGTCCCCAATTTTCGAACTTGTCAAAATCTTGCGCCAATATATCAGCCCAAGTCGGCCAATAATATTTGGTAAAACTACAGCCAAAAGTAAACAGTCTCATTCAGAATCTTTGTCTGCTCTATTCTTAGCTGATTTGGCTCGTGTATTACGAGCTTCGGCTGCTGCCATTTCTCGAATATAATGACGTTCACGATCTTTATTAAACATCAACGTTGCAACGACTTTTTGTTCTTTTTTCACTCGTACTGCTCGTGAATCGTATCCCATAGTTACTCCTCCTCTTTAAATTCAGTTACATTACCGTCGTCATCGGCACAAATGATTTTGACTTTATTGCCTTCGCTGTCTTCAATCAGGATAGGACCCCATATCCAGGCTTCTGTTTCGCTCTGTGTCCAACCCTCTTCATCTTCCAGTGCCGAATAAACACCGTGTTCCTCAATTACTTCCTGTAGTCTTTCTTGCTCTTCGTCGGACATGTCCTCGGGAAAATCAATATCTTCCCAACAGCCATCCCACATTGTATCCAGTTCCACGGACTCAATATTATTGTAACAACAATTATACATGTCAATGCTGTCTTTGTTTCCGTCCCCGCCGGGCACAAAGTCAAACTCAAACTCGGGTGGATTATCATCAGTTGTTTCTACGAAGAAACTGCATCCCCTATAACCTGTCTTACGTACAATAGTTTGGTCGTCTTTGGTGTAGTACTCATGTTCTTCACATGACTTTTTGTAATAGGTTGATACTTTCCAATTGGCCATTTTAATTTCCTTTCAGTTCTTTGAGTACCATATCTTTGGCTCGTTGATCGAGTTCTGCCGCTTCTGCATCAGTGATATATGCTGCTATTTCTGTTACAAACTCTTGTACAGCCACTTTACCATTTTCGGTAAATGAACTGAATTGTCGTCCTGTGCTGCTGCGATAATAGTAACGACTGTTATTCATTATCTCTTTGATGCCACCGTACATGAGTTCTTTGATTGCTTGTTTTTCCATTACAATGCCTTTACATTTTTTCGCCCTGTTCAAATCCTCTAAACCGTAGGAAACGCGGAAACCGTAGCGAGTAAGTGCCATCTTGATTTTGAGTAACAGCATCGGCACGTACTTCGGCAATGGAGCCCATAATCTTTTCGCGACCCAACCAATAATCATCACGGCCGGCATCACTAAAACCAGAACCCACATGAACACGTATTCTACGACCATCGTCCTCACCCTCACATATAATAGCACCCAGCCTGCCCGCATTACGACCGGTTCCTTGTTCAAAATCCACTACAGTCAAACTGACTTCAATAAATGGTTTGAGTTTGAGCCAGGCAGTGCTACGCTTGCACTCGTAGGGAGCAGCTGGATCCTTGATCATGATGCCTTCGTAGCCGCCTGCAATGGCACGTTGATTGATCTCACGAAATTGATTTTGACCTGCCGCAGTATCTAAATCAATTGCTTCATAACTTAGCACCGTGACATTAGGCAATGCATCCTGCACTGTAGCATACCATTCTTGCAACATAACATTACGATGTTTTTGCCGCGCACTACCTACGCCACCGTTATTGAATTGTTCTAGTGTAAGGTAATCAAACAAGTTTAGAACAGCATCACCAGCAGCCACATTATCCTTGCGATGCACCTGCTTCATAAGATCTTGAAAACTGCTTGACATAATCTCACCATCTAACACCATGGGCTCGTTAAAGCCATGGGCTACTGCTGCCAGTTGTTCTTTTACATGTTCAAAGTTTACAAGCTCTTTGCCATTCCGGCTAAATTGAAGAACACGACCATCTGGCCAAACAATAGTAATAACACGAACACCATCCAACTTGACTTCCACCATTTTGCGACCTTGAAGTTTTCCTTCATGATTAGCACTATCGTGAGCAAGCTGGCAAGCGAAAGTAGGTACAATGTAATTGACATTTATTTTCTCCACTGCTTTGTTGATAGTTTTTTCGCTAACACCACAGCGAAGATCTTTGATTAGAATACGTCTACACCATGAGTTCCATTCTGCTGGTGTAGCTAACGCCATGGCTCTCTGAACCAAATCTCTGGCATTGTTGCCTGTCGCTATCCTGCTGCTCAGTTGTGTACACAGTTCAAGGAATAGTTCGCGTCCCAAACCATCGCCCGACGTATCTTGTTTCTCTGGCACCTGTTTCAATCCAAACGTAATCAATGGATTGAGTGCCAGCCTACAGCCTTCAAAAAATTCGTCATGACCTTGTGCTGCGACCGCAGCTATTAAAGCCTCTTTGGCCAAACGGCTATTGTCTGCTTCTAATTCTTTTATCACTTCCCAGGGTTTACCCATTTTGCAACTCCTTGATATGTCTACACGATTTACGAAATTGAAATCCTGGGCAAGTGCATGACCATCTATGAATTGTACGAACTACCACGTAGCTATTGCCGCGACTGCCTTGTACTGTCCAGGATTTGACATCTCCGACTTTATCCTCCTTAAGGGCGATACGACCATCATTATATTCAATATTGGTTATACGTTCTATAGGTATTTCGCGGACTCTAACTGGACTGTCAAAGTCTGTCAGTAATCTAACAAAATTAGGCGGAGTGAATTTAGTTGCTTTTTCAACAATACCAGTTATTGTTGTTTTACTTATACCGGGGCTTCCTAGTACATAGCTAGGAAATACAAATGTAATAGCAACTTTGCAACCAGATTCTGGAATTGTATAATGAGTTTTCATGCTTGTATTATAGCAAAAAACTCATTTTAGGTCAAGATGGAAGTTTAAACTTGGAAAGTGGGATTGTAGTTTACTTTTGGGTCCGATGAATATCTTGCGTTCCATGCACCAAATTCTGGATCAATTGGGATATCCAAAACTGTCACCCCAGGTGCCAATACCACTCGATGCCCAACCATAATTGAAATGTTACTTTGTAATATTTGACTATATGATGTTGCATATATTGGTTCTTCAGTCACTAAACCTAACAACTTGTAGCGATTCATCAGTTCAATATTGCGATCTTGTGCCTGTAAAAAACTTTGGTATTCGTCCTGAGACAACGTTGATTTTGCCCAGTCGTGGATAAAAATTTGATTGCCTTGTACATCGGAATCAACTGTTTTTTCTAGAACAGTAACACTCATAATTTATTCTAAAAAATACGGACTGATATATGTTAAATTTGGATCAGCTAGCATGACTTGAGTCCATTTGGTATAGTGTGGATGAAATGTTGGTCTTTCTGATCCATCTACTTTCAAGAAAGTTATTTTTAGTCCAACCGGAACAACATAAGAAACACCATCAATTACGTGTGTTTCTGGTAAGATTTCGACTTCCCATTCGCCTGTGTCAAACATGTTTTGCTCTACTACATCAACCTCGGCCATGTCATGAGTAAACTCAGCAAGATCGTCCCCTGTTAAAGTAGCAAATCCCCATTCGCGTTCGTTTACTAAAATAGATTCATTACCTTTTTTTAGTATGTGTTTGAAAGCATGATAGACTAGTGGCATAATTTATCTCCTAAAATATTTGCAGTATTTATCACTACATAAGACTATAAAAATTAAACCCGCCGAAGCGGGTA
>Ga0129333_10003183_pt1 | contig 15321 bp, 26 predicted proteins | sample CPB6_08_DNA_FD_94474 | JGI IMG/M metagenome (GOLD analysis project Ga0129333, IMG submission 94474) | Freshwater to marine salinity gradient microbial communities from Chesapeake Bay, USA - CPBay_Sum_0.6_0.8_DNA | ecosystem: Environmental > Aquatic > Marine > Coastal | place: USA: Chesapeake...
CTTTGAATGTAAGTGATGACAAGTGGGATTTGATCTCACTGTCATTTGATGGGCTTGTCATGATCCAAACATGCTTTGCCGGTACCGACTGAATCAGTTTTATGCCCAAAAGCGATATGTCCAATCCAGGTATTTTTAGTGTTCCTTTTGAAGCACCAATCCTTGTACCGGCTCCCCCGGCCAAAATACAATATGCAACTTGCCCATTTTCTATGGCGTCTAATCCTAGATCAAAAATGTTTTCTTGAATAGAGTCGTACTTTACAACTGTATCAACGGAGACGGGATCAGGAGAATCAGCAGAATAATCCTGCGGCTTCAAGAGCAATCTAATCAAAGATTGTAATTCAAGTCCCCCACTTTTGTCAACCAGCTGTAATTTTTCATACGGAAGTTTTTCTAATTGACTTTGAAGTGTTGATAAAAAGCCAGGTCCTGTCCTAAAGTGCATAGGCCATATATTACACCGCACTATAGAGCATGTTTAAATGTCAATGTCTTCGTCGTCAAGTACTTGCTTTTCAAGCTCTCTGAAGCGTAACAAAAATCTCTTGTCTAAGGCTTTTCTGATGATTCTCTCAGCCTTGTCAACATCACCACGGGTTCGCGACATGATATCATCAAGCTTCAGTCTCACTAATTTGCGTGCTTCTTTTTCAATATCAGAAGGCACTTCAAAACCATATGACATCTCTGTGTCATCTAACCAGTCATTCGTTATTTCATCAGCCTTGTTGTCGCCTGCGAAAAATGACTTTATCTTGTCAATAATGCCTGTTTTACGACCATCTTTTTTTTGAGGTGCATCGTCCTTGACGTTCCAACTTATAAACTCTCTAAGCAGTTTTTCATCATTCATATTTGCGAATCCTTCAAGTTGTGTCGACTCAGCCTCGATAGCAGTAATTTGACCTCGAGCTTTTTTCCTTGAGGTGTGGCAATTTCTATGATGTTTACCTTTTTTATCTGTAAAAGAAAGAACATAGCTGCCCGATGTTCCATCACTTCTCTTGCACTTTTGCTTTCTAATCGTGTAAGGCATTTTTCTCTTTTATTCTTTTCAAGGCGCCTTCAACATCCACGATTTGACCAACAGTTCTTCTGGCATCTATTTCGAATGGATTTGTCCAATATGGATGTGAAGATTCACATCCTAAATAGACACCTACAGAAGAAATTACGTATATAATGGGCTGAAATATTCCTAATCGCATGCATTGCCTTACATGAACCAACTCATGTTGTAAAGCTAGCGGCTTTTTGGATGGGTCACAATTTAATACAATAATATTGCCAATTGCATGCCCAGCCCAATTTTTCCACAATTTAGAAAGCCATCCTGGTAATTTAGAAGACGTCCTCCACACGAGTCCATCTTCAACTCTCCCCTGCCACCGGTACCAGCCCAATACATGAAAAGTGCCGGCATAAAGAAGGCCAGCGGCAGTTACAGGTGATGCCCAGACATACCCTAAAAGCTTTTTGACAGAAATAGACATGGCGACCCCTCAGCTTCTATAGATATTGAAGCCAAAGAGTCGCCATAATTTCTATTGTGATCTTTACAGATAATTTTCGCAGTAGCACTGCTCTGAGCATGCCTGCATGCATAGCTCACAGCCACAAACATCGACCTCAGGGTCGAGAGATCCTACGCCTAGATACATTGCGTCACAATCAGAATAACAAAGATGTCCTGCTCCTTCATCAAGGCAGCGATCGATGCACAGCTTGTGGGCATAGCAGCCACTTTCTTCTAGCATATCTGCTTCCCTGCATTCAATTGGATTGTCTGCAAGGCAATCAAAGTACATTTCGTCTGCCTCATGCTCAAAACTAGACATGACAGCTGCGTCGACTGACGACTTTGATGTTTCTTCAACTTGTTGTGTCGCTTCTGGGTTAGCACCCGAAAAAACAACAATCGTACCAACAGTAAATACTGCTAGAACTGAACCGACTGCATTTTTTGCTCTTGACATAGTACCTCTTAGATCTCTCACTGGCCTCCGCCTGCTCCGCCAACTGAACTAGTTGAACCACCAGTTCCAGCGGCTCCACCGACACCTGTTACGTCAGTTGATGAACCACCGGTTCCCGTAGCATCTCCACCTGAACCACCGGTTCCAACTGTTGCTGTGGTGCCGGTGCCACCTGTTCCACCACCTGTACCCGTGGCAGTCTCAGTTTCATCCTTGCAAGCAAGGAAAGCGCAACACGCAAAAACAAAAACAAAAGTATTCTTCATATATTGTTTACCTTTTCTGTCATGTGACAGTTGATATGAACTTACAACACGTAGTTTGACAATTTCAAAATATTTTTCGAGGTGGACAGTTTGGCAGCTTTATGTATAATTAAAGTCGTGAAGCTAACTGAAAATTCTCTTAGAAATATCGTAAAAGAAGAACTGTTGCGCACTGCCAATGATGCTGGTATATCTCCTTCGTTATCTGATGGGATGACATGGCACCTGACAGAAGGTGTGCCGTTTGACAGACCTGTGTACAGGGTTGGTACTGAAAAGTACTTTGCGCTGATAAGAGAGGCAAGGGACATGTACCTTTTAGGGCTTTACACACCACAGACGGAGTTCGAAACGGATCTGCTCGAGTCTGATCTTGGTGAATGGGCAGAATTTGAAGGAATACAAGTTCCTCTTGATCTGCCAATGCAAACTGAGCAAATGTCAGAAGCAAAGTACAAGGGAAAAGAAGTTGAACTTGGAAAACCAAAACGCAGTGGCGACGGTAAGTCGTACGTATACGTTAGGAATCCAAAAACGGGCAAAGTAAAGAAAGTGTCGTTCGGCTCGTCGATGCCTGACGCTATGGGTGATTCCGAAGCTGCAAGAAAACGTCGCAAGTCTTTTGGTGATCGACACGATTGCGCAAACAAGAAAGATAGAACAAAGGCAGGCTACTGGGCGTGCCGGGCCACAAAATTTTTTGGAAGGAACATACCAGGTTGGTGGTGAAATTTCCTTTTGACGAAGAGTTGTCAGGTGGTGTTAGAAAGCGCACGTTCTCTGCTGACGTCGACGCAGAAGAATTAATATGGCATCGTGACGATGAAGATCGTTACATCAAGGTTGTTGAATCTCAGAATTGGTATTTCCAAAATGACGGCGAGCTGCCTCAAATGTTGCGACCCGGTGATGTCCTCTTCATACAGAGAGGCACATGGCACCGGGTCATCAATCGAGGCAGCTCAAAACTAGTGGTAGAAATACACAGTGATTAGATCAATCACCCAAACAACGGGTCGAAAGAAGTTGTAAACTTCTGCCACGAACCTTCCTTTACGATTGATGCAAAGCCCATTGATTCGAATGTCTGTTTTACAGCATCCCAATCCTTGGTCGGTGAGGAGCACGTCATCGCATTTCGCTCTTCATCCGTCCACTCAGAAAAACGAATCAGATCGTAATTTCGCGTAAAAACAGGTTGAACCTCAGGTCGCAAAACAAACTCTTTCAACGCATCAGGGTCTGAGGCAATCTTTTCGGCCGTCTTGTCGCCGACGCCTGGAACACCTGGGATGTTATCCGAAGAATCTCCACGCAGCGCCTTCCATGTGACGTAATCACAGTCAGGTGCTGTGACGAATTCCTTCTTGACAGGATTGTACAGTTTGACGTTATCGTGTTCCTGCAGCAATTGAATGAAGTCAGTGTCGGACGACACAACAATCCACTCAACCGCCGTGGTTGATCTACGAATCAGATTAGCAATGGTATCGTCAGCCTCGGATGTAGGGTGCCGCATCACTGACACAGGCATGTGTCGCTGTAAAATATCAACGATGATATCTTTCTGCTTGAAGAACTTCATGAGGCCTTCGCGACGAGGATCGTCCTCCTCGATGACTCTGTTTGCCTTGTAATCAGCTAGGGCTTCGTGGCGCTTCACCGGACGGCCTTCGAGGACGATATACGTCCTGCTGGGCTTAAACTGATCGACGAGGGCCTTCAGTTGTCGAAAGAAGTTGTAGACAACGGCGTGGTCGCCGGCCTGAAATCCACTACGAGCTCGATGGGCCGCGTTCATGAAATCGATACACAGAATGCTCATAGGTACATCCTACATCCTGCATATCCAGCTATGCACCTAAAGAATCGGGACCAAAAGGTCCCGATATCACTTTTGAATTTGTTACGTTTCAAAATAATTCCAATAAATTGGTGGGTAGAAAACCCATCCTATTATTTTAGATTAATCTGTCAGTACCTACGACGTTTGTAGCCACCACCATAACCACCGCCGTAGCCGGTTCCTGTCTGGTATGGCTCTGCTTCGCCGTCACGAAGATGCTCATAATCTGAGCCATCAACGTCGCCGTAGTATTCTTCATTACCATCATCGTCAACGACGTACAGCTCCTCGCCGCGACGAACGATGGACGATTCGTACTCAAGAATCAATTTTGAAAGTTCTTCGCTAATGATTTTTCTTAGCTGACTAATCGCTATCTTCATGGTACTGTCCTGTATTGCAATGGGTAATTATTCGCCCTTCATGAAATTTTCAATTATTCTCAGGGTAAAATTTGGACCTGATGTCTCAATGCAGGTGACACCGGTGGTTGTCACAGCGTAATCATTGCCCCCAGGAAACAGAGCATCACCGACGAATACCATGTCTGCACGGGTGAAAGGCAGGTACTTTTCTATTTGTCTGATGCCGTAAGCCTTGTCGATTCCTTTATGTGTGACGTCGATTGAGGTGGATCCCCCAGCACGAAGCTCAAACTCAGGAATCAACACCATTAACTTTTCTATTAGAACAAGGCGTTTTGCGAACGTCGGATCCCACTTCTTTTTCTCAGCAACCGGTGCAAGTTGACCCATCGCTGAAAACGTAATTTGAGTCCCACGATTTTCAAGTTGGTCACCCCAGAATCGCCGCGGCATTGCGACGTCTGGATTGAGCAGAACCTTCCTAAATGCATCCATGATCTTCTTCACCTCTTCAGGTGAAAGATTGTCCGAGTACATTTGTTTCCATGCGTCTTCGACATAGCTATAGAAACTCGTTCCTGAAGTTGGAAACAAATGCAGTCTTTTTCGCTCTTCAGAGGATAGCGATAACATCCCAATTAGCTGTGATTCGAACTGCGGCCATGCACCACCAGAAATGACAGCAACGTCGAAACGACCAAGAAGTCGCTTCAACGCACGTGCCATCTCATGATCGATCTTCGCTTTGCTCTCAGCTAAAGTACCGTCCAAATCAAATATTGCTATTTTCATATGTCGCGACGGCGTTAATTATCTGCTAGCCGCAAGGTTCATCATCAAAAGAAAAAACATCGCAGATTTCACCCATGATAGCGCTAAGGATCTCTTCTTCAAGGGCCGCCGGTTGGGGAACCTCCACATGTTTGTGGGCCCTGTTGTAGCCTCTCTTGTAGCCTTCCTCAATTGCACGCTGCAAAATTACGTATGATTTTACTTTCATTGCGTCCTCACATATTTCTTGATGATGTTCTTCGAGGCACGCTCTTCAGGCGGAACGAAATCCATCTCAAGGAGATCAAAGAAGTCTTGTTCTTCATGAACCCAAAGCTGTTCACCTGTAGGCATGGTGGGCATCGCCTCGGTCATGCGGCCACCGCCAGACAAAACCTTCCACCGCTTGAAGATGGAAGGAACAAAACCACTGAACGGATTGCCGTTATTGTCAGCTGCTGATCCGGTTCGCATCAGATACAAACCTCCCCAATTCTCAGGAGTTGCCATGAATAGATCCAGATTCATGCCTTCATTGAGACGAACCCTGATGTACTTCGCGGTGGGCTTTGGAGTCCACGGTACCACACCTGGCACTCCTGGTTTGATGTGTTGCCCTACTTCAGCGAGGAGTGACAGCAGTCTATCTCGTTGTGACGAGATGCCAACTAACTCAATGTCGCCGACGACGGGCTTACGACGTCGTACAGAACCTGCAATTTCGATCCTGTCCATCGCAGGCATGACATGCTGAAGCACATCATTAGCGATTTTATCTGCATGCACCAGGTCAATTTTGCCGATACCCATGATAATAGAATACCATGTTAGTTGGTCACGTGTCACCGATCAAATCTTTGGCAATTTCATTTGTGACTTTTTTTGTCGCAGTTCTGCTAATTTTTGTTGTAGCTGCATCTCCTGTAATTGCAACTCTTGCTCTTGCCAAGAGTCGATCAGTTCTTCAGTGAACCACGTGCTAGTTGGTCCGTACAGTTCAACATAGAACTTCATTGAAGAATCCCAGTGTCTAGTCCATGCAATCTTATGTTTCTTGCACCGCAAGATCCAAGCCAAGCCGTCATATCGACATCGATCATGCAGTTCTTGGGCCAAGTTGTCAGTGATCATGTTGATCGTTCCTGATCTTCTGACGAACTCGACGTCTCGAAGTTCTTCGAATGTAGGTACGGTCTTCATAAATGAATCCCATTGTAGAACTTGCTTTTCGGTGTCCATAAGTTATGGATACCATCATGAGAGACAAGGTGTCACAGGGATGGCATTTTTATTTTTGCAACTGTTCCATCTGAAAGCGTGACGGTGACAGGCTGTTCTGTCGCGATAGATTCAGACACGGCCGCATCAGCAATATGCTTAAAGTCTGGTAAATCATGCAGCATCTGCGGCTCGTGTGCATCGGCAGAAGGATACCACTCCTTTGACTTTGCGATCGCCAAATCAATCAACTTATTGATTTGTTTTGTTGCACGTGACGTCAACGTCTTTCTTGCAACCTCTGCCGAATCAAACAACTCACCATCGACCTGATCCAGCAGAACAGTAGTGGACCTGTCAGATCCACCTTGCAACAGGTACTGTACCTCTTCCCCTTGCAAAGTTTTCTTGGTGATAATTTCAACCACCTGCATTGGATACACTTGGTTCTTTTTGTTTAGAACTGCAAAAAGAACCTGACCGATGGAGTATTTCATATTTATTCTTCCGAATCCTTGATAAAGCCTGCTGATTCTTGCTCTTCTTCACCTAACTCAGGTTCATTGGCAAGTTGAAACACTGCCATGGGTGGTGGTGACGCCGGCGCAACAACATAATCAGGCGCATCTTGACCTACAGGTAATTCTGCTTGTTCGCAGGCAGCAGAAATTTTGTTCCACAGCATGGATTCTATCATTGATCTGTTTTCAAGCTCGGCCAAGGATTGACTTAAAGTTTTCTTTCCTTCAGGAGGAAGGACAACCCCAAACAGATCTCTGAGGTGCAGCAATTCAAACTTCGTGAGTCTAAGATCGTACGTCTTGCGTTTCTTGATTGATATTTTGCTCATTTTGAAATCCTACACCATGAAACATTTGTGTATATGACGTCACTCGTCGACTGTAGGATCTAGCGCCTCAAGGAACAAATCAAATGTATCTCTGTGGGCAATGCCCTGCTTGATTCTAACGACCTTGAGGGCAGCCTGCAAGGTCTTCATATCAAGCTTATCCTGATACTCTTCGATGATCTCTTTCCTGTCGGTCTTTAAAAGCTCGATCTCGTTATCAACAGATTCAATCTTCTCAACGAACTCCTTGACTAAGGAACGAAGGGCGTTGAGCTCATCAGGTTGCATCTCGGCTGTGTTGTACTGCTTTGGTGGAATCTTCTTAGGCATGCAACCATTCTAATCAATGGTTTTGAAAAGTTCAAAGAGCTTCAATTTTTTGTATCATGCTCTTATAGTCTTTGACGTATTGAGATTCAGCAGGAATACCGGCATCCAAAACACGCTGAACCTGATCTTTTAGATTCTTTACGTAGAACTTTTTCATTGATTTTTTAACGCCATCAATAAGTTGTGCCTCAGCCTTCTTCTTTTCTTCTGGTGGCATCTTCTTCATTTTTTCAAGCTCAGGTATTTTCTTCTTCATCATTTTTTGAAGATCCTCAGCAGTCGTCGCCTTTTTTAGCACGCCCTCAGCCTCAGCATAAACTTTTTGCAAAGTTTCTCTGTAAATTTGTGTGGCAGCCTTTTGCATCTGTTGTGTTTCTGGATTGTTCAGGGCTTTTGCAAGAAACTTTTTATTTTTTAATAATTTTTCGCTATTGAAAACGGCGCCCTTGTCTTCTTCATGAAGTTGTGATTCTCCAAAAACTGAAGAAGGATCTCTTCTTTTTCCGCTTGATCTTGAACTGCTTGGTGCATCTCCTGAACTGCCAACGGCCCATCGTCCTAACCTGGTTAGTTTGTCCTTTGTAGAATCAAATACTTTGTCAGACGTGCCACCTGTGACCGCTGACAATAAATTTTTAGTGATTGCAGGTGTTAGTTGAGCAGCTTTTGCCCCGATCACAAGACCAGGAGATGCCATGAAGGCCAATAGTGCGACGTCGCTGCTGCCTAACGCCTCTTCAGTCGATCTATAGACATCAGCATACTCACTACGTATCTTTTCAATGTCCTGTTTTTCTTTGTCAAAAATTTCAGCGTAATTTGCGCCCAGACCAGGAATCAATGTGGTCAAGATTGTTCCAAAAGCGACAGTGGCCAAAGTCTGTGCCTTTCTGCTTATTTCTTTCGTTTGACCAACCGCTGTCTTAAAAACATCTGTGAACGGAGTGATGAATGTCTTCATTAGTGAATCTTCGCTGCCGAATGAAACACCGTATGGCATTTCTCCTGCCATACCAAGATTGCCTGAATACATTGCAGGATTTCCACCGGCGTCATCTTCACTTAGAACCTGTCGAACGTATTCACGCAGCAGGACAGAATTGTTGGTAAATCTCATCGTATTGATAAATATATCTTACACAACAAAGATAATTAGATAACATGAGAACGATTGGTTTAGTCCCCATGGCTGCGAAGCCGTACCATGCTGGTCATGATGGTTTGGTTAGGATTGCTGCTGCTGAAAATGATGAAGTTCACCTTTTTGTGTCATTGGCTGACAGAACAAGAAAGGGTGAGGTGCCAATCTATGGTTCTGACATGAAGATTATCTGGGATAAATTCATTGAACCTTCATTACCTGGCAACGTCGACGTCTACTATGTTAACGTTCCTGTGCAAGAGGTTTATGCAGAGCTTGAAACTGCTGAAGCTGAAAAAGATTCAACTACTGTTTTCAAAATTTATTCTGACGTAGAAGATATTCTGAAGTACACAAAAACTTCGTTAGGTCGATCTGCGCCATCATTGTTGGCGAACGATCAAATCGTAACACGCGGGGTCGACAGAAATGAAACTGTCAATGTTAGCGGAACGGCAATGAGGGCACTTCTTTCGACTGGCAAGCAAAAAGACAAGAAGACGTTCATCTCTTTGCTACCGAGCGCTGTACGAAGCAACGGTGAAGAAATTTACGCAATATTGTCAAAAAAGACAAAGACCGCAACAGAGTCAGTGCTGCGGTCTTACGTAAAATACATTTTAGAGCGTATTACGTTGGATTAAATTGGTATTGCACGTGCTGCTCTTTTTTTCGTAGCAATTGCCGGCCTAATTCCTGCATATTTTGTGCCGTTATATGTAAAACCTCGACCTGCTTCACCTGCCCTCAGCAACCCTATAGGCTGATCAGCATCAGGTAAATCTTGAACTGATTCATACACGGTAACAGGCCATGTGTATGTCGCAGTGCCACTTTGAGTTGGCAACGCTGATAAATCTCCTTTGACAATTATGTCGACTGTATTTTGTCCGGAGCCAAAAACTGCCAAATTGGCCAAGTCAACATCTATTTGAAATGACATGTTAATTGGTGCACCTGCACCTGGGCCAGTAACCATTTTATAAAGATTTCCTTCTTTAATGACACGTGGGTTAGGTGCTTTTTTCTTTAAAAGATTTTCGACAACAGGACCGACTGTAGGTGCTAGTTGAGCGTCTCCCGAAAGATAATAGTCAGCAGTTTTCATCTTGATTGAAATTTTTACATCACGTTTCTTAGTTTTAAGAATTACGTCAGCCTTAGAAACTTGACCATCAACCCTGTCAGAACCTGTTCGAATAGCATCAACAACGCCTTGTATTCTTTTTTTGCCAAGCACAACGGTTATTGGTCCATTTTTCTTCACCAATTTTTTGATTGTGTCAGCAAACTGCAATTCATTTGCATCCGCTTCTCTTTCTCTGCCAGCGAATCCACCAAATTGCTTCGATTTTAAGAGTTCTTTTGAGCTAGTAATAACTCCTAAGCTAGTTTTTACGCCTGCGGTGAATGCGTCCTCATATGCCTGAGATCTTTTTTCAGCAGGTAATTTTAAGGCAGCGACTAAGCGTGGATTATCTTTTGGCGATATTGTCACTTCACCTTGATTCGTGATGAATGACTCACCATTCATCATCATTGACAAAAAAATATCAAAACGGCCTGGTCTCTTTGACATTTCAGCAGCGGTCAGCGTGCTACCTTCAATGATTAATTGTAAGTATTCTTTCAGTAAATCTGTGCTCATGTTTCAATTTTCCTCTTATGGTCCAAACGGAACGTTCAATGCAAATCTAGGTTTACCTTGCGTTACTTTTTTGAAGATGAGTGTGTCCTTGAGTGTGCCTCGAGGCAACATCATGAAACCTCTTGGATTGACGATAAAAACGCCAGAGGTTTGTGAAAACACAGCCTCAGGGTCGACTGAGTCAAAAAAGTTATCGAGGAATTCTGTAGGACTAACGAAAGCAGGATGACGAAGGGCAGAAAGCAGTATTTCTATGTCATCAACGGGTGGCTTCTCACCAGTTGCCTTCTGAATCTTGCGGGCAATGTCGACGAAGGTTGGTTTGTCGACATTGTATTCTTTGTCATTTAGAGCAACTTCTGTTCCTGGTTGTTCACCTGGCCTAATGTCTTCTTTTTTGGACCATCTTTTGACAAAATCCTCAACCTGATCCAGCACCGTGTACAGCGATGTGATTCTCTCTTCTGAGATCTCACCCTTTTCTGATATCATCGCTCTTTCAGCAATGACGAAGTCTTTTACGTATGCTATGACGTCTTTGTCGTCGTCTGACAACAGTTTGCTATTTGCATCCGTCAAATTAAGCTTCTCTGCAAGAACATAAAAATTTCTAAGCTGCGTGATGACGTTTCTTAAAGTTTGATACGGTTTTGCGAACACCTTTAAACCGTGTGTGCCAGGTCGAATTGTATCAGACGGCTTCTTGAGCTCTTTTACTTCCCAAGCGCGAAGGGCATCCGCACCTTGTGCTTTTTTGCTCTTCGTCACAACGTCGTACGAAACACCACCGCCTTGCTTCTTGCCACCGAAAAGAAATGCAAGCCATCCTTCGGCAGGACCAACGCCCGCTTCGGCTCCACCTTCCTCACCTTCAGCCGAAGAGCCATAAGGAATACCGGATTTCAACACAGGTTCAGGCCACTTGTACCACTGTCCTGGGTTCACATCATCAATCGACATAACAAACGGGGCATCATCATCAGGAAGCTGCATATCCTCTTCTGACTTTTCGCCGCCCTTTGTGGCATACTTCAAGCGTTCAGGTTTTGTAAGGGAGGTGGTGAGCCGTGGATCAAGTGCCCTGTAAGCTCCCTTTGCATCCTCCAGCTCCTTTGCAACTTTGTTTCTAGAAGAAGATGTAGTTTTGCTTCCATCAGCAAACTTTGGCCACGCAGGTTCAAGATTTTGCTTCTCGTCAGGAGTGAGTTTCTTTCTTTTGGCAGGAGATAATTTTTGCCACTCTTCATTCTTTTTGGCGGCAGCATCCCAATCAGTCTGCAGCTGCAATGCTGCCTCATATGCAGCTCGAGCTTCTTCTTTTTGTTTCTCAAGCTTCGATCCAACACCAATCTTTGTGCCGTCTGCCTCAAAGAGCGAACGCCTAACGTACTGTCTCAACAGTATTTCATCTGTTTTCTTTGAAGTGACAAACTGGTTTACATATTCTTTTAAAATGCTTTGCAGCCTGTGATTTGCCATGATGCTTCTCCTACATATCTCTTTGCGGTTTAAAACCGCCGCGTCCGTACTTGAACATGCCCAAAATTTGGTTGGCTGCCGCAAAAGAACCCGTAAATTTGTACGCATTGCCTTTGTAGATGAAGACGACGCCTTCCATTGGCGATGTTATGTTCTCAACCGACTTTAGCTTCGCCATCTGCATCGCTAACGTTGACATGGCGGTTTCATTGCCGCTCGATTCAATGGCAGATATTGCTGACTGCACCTCACCCCGCAGGCGTGACACTTCTTTTCCTGTGTCGTCTATCAACGTAGAGCTAAGTCCTTTCAGCAGCTCCACAGCAAAGTCATTGATTGCCAATTCTATTGGTGACACGAACCTCTTGAACAGTACAGGAGAATTCTTTACAAATGCCGATATTGTTCCATGAAGCGATTTATCTGCATTTTTCTTTATTTCAACGACGCTTGGTGCATCAGGCTCTTCAAGCACACGTGAGATAACCATTTCAGCAATGTCTTCAGGCAGGTCTAGCTGGTCGACTTCGTCTTGCAACAAATTCCTAAGGTAGGTACCCATCGTGTCAGAATCGCTGACGCCGGCCGCAGACATTGCGTCGCTGAGACGCGAAATTGTTTCATCAAAGATGGTACCGTTTGACAAGTTTCTCATTCGAATGACTGATGGACCACGCACGCGCCATCCGGTCGCATCGACTGCTGACTGCATCCTATCAATGTAACTCGTCAATGTGTCAACGCCACCTGCGTCATCTTGTGTCTGCTGCACGTCTCCGGAGGAAGTACGCTTGAAGACAGGCCATCCATGAAAGACCAAATTATTGGAATCATAATTGATTACATTTGGATTTTTTGTGTAGATGATCTCCATGGAGTACCACTTATTCGCAGAAGATCCAAAAACTTGTTGTTGAACCTTACGAGGCAATGCCCCAATTGCACCCTCAAGAACCTTGAACGCTTTATTGAAGGCCTCTTCCACAGAACCGCGGCCGGCAAACTTGGCAGCTAGGGCAGCAGCATCCATGCCACCTCCTCTAATGTCAGAACCACGAGTTACCTTTACCTGACCCTCAGAAACATCATAAGAAAAGACTAGGTTCATTCCGTCCATCTTTTCTGAGACTTTTTCAAGTCTGCCAGTGGATGCTTTTCTAAGTATCTTTTTGATCTCACCAAACTTCAATTCCCTGTTGTCGTATAGGTGCATCAAGTGACCAACCAAGCCACCTTCAGTTAGCATTTCAGGACGTCGATGTATCATTTTTTCTTTTTCCTCTGCTTTTCATTGATCTGCTGCTTCTTTTTTGCTGATTGAAGCTCGCTTTTTAGATGGTTGATTAGATTTCTATAGTGTGATCTCTTTTCAGAGCCTCGAGGATACTTGTCACGCCAATACATGGCATCCTTGATTCTGTCTTCAAGGTCGAGAACGTGATCATTTGAGCCCCACTCAGCTGTTCTATCACGTGACAGGTGTGCCTGCTTGACCTGTCTTTCAACAAGAAGCTTCACAAATTTCTTAATTAAACTCTCATTCTCCACCGCTCTGCTCCAAAGTATTCTTCATTGAACCAACAAGAAATGCTTTGACGTGCTGTTCGGTGATCTCTGAACCAGCTGGAAGAGACATCGCGGTCTTCACCTGTTCGAGAAATTCCTTGGTCATCGCTAGCTCGACTGTCTGTCCTGTCTTCAACTTAAAAGTCATTGTATTGATGAATTGCATGCGTTCACTCACTTTTTGGGCTTAATGGGAACTGGGCCTGAGGTGTCCTCGGCTGATTTCTTTTCCTTATCTTTTTCCTTTGATGGAGCCTTAACAACAACAGGTTTGATAGACTTTTTCTTTTCTTCGTCACCTTTTTCCATCTTAACGTTAGCTGGATTGCTTGAGGGATCAACAGCTTGCTGTGCCGTAACTTCTCCTGTGACAATCTGTGAGATACCCTTGAGGAAGGCGAGTAAGGCAACTTTTTCTGCCTTATTGAGGCTGTCGACATACTCCGACAACTTTGCAGCTATAGCTTCATCCTTGAAAGACTTACCAGACCGAATTGAGTTCAGTCTATCAACGATATCGTCTGCTGTAATCTCGCCCTTCTTCATCTTTTGTTTCTCATCGTCCACAGTCTTCGAAGCGCTTGGCTTCTCTTCTGAGGTACCAGATGATTCATCGGAACCAAAGAGATCGTCCTCTTCTTCAAGGGCAGCATCCTGACGTTCTTTTTCAGCCACGGCATTCTGATGCAGCGTCGTCTTTATGCTTTCTTTGACAATATTCTGTATGATTTCAGAAAGCTGTCTTCCAGTCTGGATTTTGACTTGTTTATTCATTGCAATTCACCGTTTCTATAAATATGGTCAAATCTTAATTAGATCGATCCCCAATACACATAACTTATTTGGATGATCAATTGCAAACATTTTTGGTGATGTAAATTTAAAGGGTCCAATTATTCTGTTTGCTTTTTCGCCTAAATGAAGTTGAATTGCATTGCATGTTGGAACAACGCCCAATGACATATCATTGATCAAATCATAAACAGAATCAATTTTTAACTTGACGTCAAGCTTTATTACTTTTTCTTCAAGAGAAATTCCGTCCAAGCTGCCTGTCAAAATTTCTGCATCATTCATCTCTAAAACAACGATGATGAAAGAATTTAAAAGTTGTTCAGAAGTCTGTGAAGAATCATCTTCAAGATCAGGAACAGTTCCTCGTAAGGAATCACTCATCAAAATTCGATTTACTGTATCATCAATCATGGGATGAACTATACACTACATCTTTGTATAGTTCATCAGCATGCTTGGCATATTCTTTATCAAGCTCTGTGATCTGATCGACGTCTTTTGTACGAACGTCAAGGGTAACTTCACACTCATCAATTGTGATAATAGCGTTATGCTGTGTTGCATCTTCGTATTTTAGGAGTTCTTTTACGAATGCATTCCTCATATCCTGATTCATGAACTGAAAAGTTTTACGTAAGCGAGTTGGCGATTCAACTTTTTTCCACTTATTAGTAACAACAATTGGTACATCGGCTTCTCGCGGAAGCACAGGCAACTTTCCACCAAACATCATTGGCTGCCTGGCTTTGTCAATGAATTCTTCATGTAAACGGGAAAGTTTCATTATGCTCCTTGGCAACTCATAGAATGATGTAACCACCTACGACAGCAGACTCAGTAAACGATGACCCATGCGTCCAGACTTTTTTATTTCTATCGACAATGCATGAGCCTCCCTTGAATTTAAGATCTCTCTCTTTGCCGACTCTGTTTGATACAATCACATTTGCATGAGTCTCTTCAGCTAGCTCAACCCATGATGAATCAGGATATCCATAATCAGAGCCCCAGTTAGTAAGAAGAGCTATTGTATCGACAGAGCTTGACTTATAGAATCTCTGCTC
>Ga0129333_10003185_pt1 | contig 15317 bp, 22 predicted proteins | sample CPB6_08_DNA_FD_94474 | JGI IMG/M metagenome (GOLD analysis project Ga0129333, IMG submission 94474) | Freshwater to marine salinity gradient microbial communities from Chesapeake Bay, USA - CPBay_Sum_0.6_0.8_DNA | ecosystem: Environmental > Aquatic > Marine > Coastal | place: USA: Chesapeake...
TCAAGGGAACGTCATTAATAATCGGTTAATGCCTGCCGGGGAAGGAAATGCTAGTACCAGTGATTTCAGATTAGAAGCAGTAAAACTCATGAAAGCTACTCGTATTAGAGAAGCCAGGCAGCTTATCTGCGATAATGTTCGAAACGAAGATGTTGAAGAAATATTTCGATGGACCTACGACAACCTGGATCTTTGGAGTCAAACTCCGGAAGGTCAAGACGAAGCAATAAAAATTATACGTCGAGGATTAGTTAATCATGCTAGTTGCAGCGATGCAGAAATTAATCTTAGTGCTACTTTAACCGAACTTATTACTATTGGAAAATAAAATGTCTATCTATCTTGTTGCCTATTATTTTACTAAGCCCAAATCTACTAGGGTCAAAACCAGTCGCCCGGGTTGGATGACTCAACCCGGTGCTGTAGCCTACGATGAACAAGTGGCATTAAGCAAAAAAATAACCAATAAAGATCTTACTACAGCCAAAGTGATCTTAGACATGGGTCAAAAAAAGATTGTCAAAAACGGATGGATGACTAATGTTAACTTCGACGATCTATTTTTATACTACTACGGAAATTATCCGCAGTATACCAAAGACATTATGGAAAAACTAGATCCCACTTATTTGCTACGGTTTCAAGCCACGCAACAACCCGAGCGTGTGATTGATACCAGTGGATCGTTAAGTTCAGTATAAATATTGAATGCACCCAAGTTTTGCTCGATTATTTAAACAAAAACCTCCGCGTAAGCGTGATCCTAATGCACCTCCACCTCCTACATTGTTAGGACAAGTTAAAGAATTACGTTTAACCAAAGAAGAAATTGAACGGTTGCAATTACAGATCATGCTCACTCAACAACGCCTTGACTATGTCGAAGCTAAGAATCGAAGGTTAGAAAGTAGCTTAGAAGCACTACAAAATTGGGTTAAAAACCGCCGGTAACCAAAAAAATTTGTTGACACGCCGGTTGTTTTCATGTACACTAGCTACTGTAGTAAAACATTAACCGATGTTGCATTGTGCAACTAAAAGGAAACTAAAATGGCTAAAAGATTAGTAAGAAAACTTACGGATGTAGCTGCTGAAGTAGAAACACAACTTCGAGCACATTATGATGTTACTACTAAAGAATTAGACGCTTGGCGTAAAAAAGCCCAGCTTAATAACGAATTCCCGGTATGTAGTATTCAGGCTATTCAAGATCTTTGGATAGACTATGAAGTACAGCGAGATGTGCTACACAAGCACATCATAAACATCATGAAACGATGGGATGGTAGAATATGCAGTCCAGTTAGTGCTTGCCAATTAACTGGTTCGAACCGTATTGAAACTTATGACGGTCAACATCGTACTATTGCTGCTTGTATCTTGGGTTTTCTTCATGTCCCTTGTGCAGTAGTTGTGACTGACGACAAAAATTTTGCCAGCTATGCTTTTGAAATGCTTAACGATACTGGTGTAAAAAGACTAACCCCAGGAGACCTGCATCGTAACGCATTGGTTCGTTACAAAAATGGCAGTCGCGACATTAAAAATGTTCGGGCTCGTACCATGCAAGATCAATTTGATTCCACGGGAATCGATTTACAAGACAAAGGTAGTAGAGCTAGTGATAACTTGCGTGGCGACAATGATTACTTTTTTAGCCATTTTAAATATGCTCAAAAAGCCATTGAGCTTGATGAAAGCGGTCGCGTATTAAAAAATATTCTTACAGCAATCAAAGATACGTTTCCGTTGCAAGAAGAAATTGACCAAGGTTGTTTTATTGGTTTGTATGAGCTACAACGGCTGATTAGTATTAGTCCGGTACTTAAAAGAGAAATGCCCGACCAATGGATGCATACCGTACTAGATACCGTAAAAAGAACTTTCAAAAGTTCTAGTCTAGTACACAGTAAGGCCAAGCTACAATGGGAACATACCCATCCTGGTGCAGGTTGGACTGCGCCAACTGCAATGAGCAATTTCCTAAGAGAGTTTCATATTCTCAACGGTGGGAAATTAGGACTGCCGTATCATGGAGAAGGCAGTCGCGTTGGTGTATTAGATGGTAACATACTTGAAGGTTTAATTCCTGGATCTGTACAATGACCAGTTTACAAGAATCTATAGCTAGTTTTATAGCTCCGGTTTACGGCAAAACCGCTAGGACCGGAAGCACATATAAAACTGTATCAAGCCATTGTACTCAACATTTAATAGGGCTAGTTAAAGAATATCATCAGGTTTCAAATGATCAACAATTACTACGAGAAATTCGTAATGATATTGATTATTATCTGCGTAGATATCATGAGTATTGTATTAAACAGCGTGATGGTATGCTAGCTCACTATCACGAAGTCAATGCTGAAGCCGATTGTGATTTTGAGCACTTGATACCTGCTGCAAGAATTCGAGATCTACTACTAGCTGGTGCTATTAATGTAGAGCAGGCCCTTAATGCGCCAACTGTGCGTCTTAGTAGAAGTAAACACATGGCGCTCAAGGAAGCAGGTTGGGCCAGTCATACACCGGACATGTGGTTACCGTTTAGCAGGTACTCTAATGTGTTTCAGGCCGAATATACAACTTTTGATGGCACTACAATTGATCCTGCTCAGTGGACCTTAGAAGATCATTACAATTATTTTAAACACTTGGTAATTTAATATGAAATTAAGCACCATTACTTTTGAGAAGTTTATTATTCAAAGTTACGAAATAGATTTATCTCCATTGAATAAATACACCGATATTAGTCGTATTTTAAAACCTTTAGGAATAATTAGGTATACTTATGAGTTTAATTGCAACGGCAATACTTTAAAATTTGGTCTTAGCAATGACTCAAAATCTCATACACCATTGGAAAGAATTTACCGGCAGGCAGGTAATTTGCCAGGCTGGCCTCAGTGTTTGTCTGGCCCCAGTGGGGCAGAAATGAAAGAATATTGTACTAATTTCTTCGATCGGTATAAAATTCCGGTAGACAGAAAAAATGTTATACTCAAAATCTACGATTTTACTAACATTCCTAGTCCTAATGTCAGTGATCCAGATCATATGACTAAAAAACATGAGCGAGAACTAATTAAGCAGCATAGTCAGCAATATGGTTATTTGCCGCCAGGTAACATTAAAGATGAGAGTTACCGAGACAATCAGTCTTTTGTTAGTGTGAGTAACTGGAATAGTATGATTGAAACTGATGAGTAAAGATCAAAAACATCCAAGTTGGTGCTGCCAAAGGTGCGGGACTCATATCGGTTGGCTAGGGAGGGTTTTTAGTGTATTATTACCTAAGTGGCATCGTTGCAGTGATCATGAACCACCTAATTTAGGAATATAACATGCCTTATACCACAGTAGAAGTTGAAGTCGATTTAGATGATTTTGAAACTGAAGACCTGTTAGAAGAATTAGAGCGGCGCAATGCCTTTCCAACACAACACTTGCCCGACGACGTCATTGAACAGCTAGACCATATTCATCGTGCTAGATTATGTGGGCAGCCTTGGGAAGACGACCTAGATCGCTTCCTCAAGGATACCTTAGGTCGGGCTATTTAATCATCGCCGTAAATTTTAAGCACCTCTGCTACTACAGGATGCCTTTGAATATCTCTGTGTGCAAAATTCACCGATGCAATTAACCCACTGCTAGCAGTTTCTAGTCTAAGAATAAAATCCTTAAGACCATTATCCTTGTCGTATTTTCTGTCTAGTTGTTTAAGATCGCCGGTTACCACTAGCTTGCTTTGATCGCTGAGACGTGTAAGTACCATTTTCATTTGGTTAACGGTGGCATTTTGAGCTTCGTCAAAAATGATCCAACACCGTTTAAAATTTCGTCCTCTCATGTAAGCTAGTGGTGCGATTTCAATAATTTGTTCTTCTAGCATACCTGCGATTTCTTTGCAAGAATAATGTTCTTGTAAAACATCCATAATAGGCTTAGTCCAAGGCTCCATCTTTTGTGTAAGATTACCTGGTAAAAAGCCATGTTGTTCATCGTCGACCCCTACAGCTGGTCGAGTTATAACAATTTTTTCTACTCGTCGTTCCTTGAGTGCCTTAATTGCAGCCAATACTGCTAATAAAGTTTTACCAGTGCCAGCAGGACCAGTGGCGAACACAATGTGTTTTGAATTATCCAATAGTAAATCGATATACTCCTCCTGTGTTAGTGTTTTAGGCAATAGTATAACTTGCTTGGTTTTTTGTTGTACATAATTATTAAAACCAATGACATTAGCCGTAGCGACGTCGCGCTGGCGGCCTGATTGAGGCTTGCGTTTTGCTGACAAATTAATTTCTCCTAATTTTGTAATAGATTGCATAATTTGAACTTGTGTATAGAACGACTGCTATACAACCATATTTAAAATCAGTCTTTGGCTATTTTTACAGTCAGTTATTTTTTTATAAAACAAGCTAAGTATTTGACTGTGAAGCTTGTTTTCGCTCAGAATCCTAAAACCCATAAATAGAATAAATATTATAAATTAGGATTGCTATGACAGCCAATGTTAGTGATATCATTGATAATACTAAAAACATTTACATGACGGACAGTGCGTTAGAAAGTCTTATGGACTTTGAACGTGTACTGGATGAATTGGACACTTACGTTTTTGCTAATTGGATCAAAGGTGAATTAGTTGAAGGCCCAATTTACGAAAAGTACTTTGTTACTTGCACTTTTATGTGGCCTTATAAACTAATGCCAGATCCACGTGGTGCAGAACGTTTATTAGACTATAATTGCCAAGTTCGATTCAAAAAAACTCACTTTGAGTACCCTGTTGTTGTTACAGGGCAAGAAGATTTTCGTACAGGAACCTACATGCCTAAAATGGTTAAAAAACCAGTCTGGCTAGTGGAAATTGTCATGCCTAAACAACTTATGCGTGATATTCATCGCGGTAGCGTGGAACTTGAAAGTGAAAATGTAGACTTAGAAGACATCGAACAAAGCTATGAAGTTGGGTTAGATGACGATGTTTATAAAGAAAATGAAGAAGAAAACAATGAGCAACAACCAGCAGAACAGTCGCCAATACAACCAACTATCTGAAGGACTAGAAGCCAATGACTTGGCTAGACTAGTTGATCGTCGGGTTACAGTAGACGAGTACAAAAGTAAAGTAGGTTCTGATGCAGAAATTTGTGTACTAACTTTTAAAGTACAAGGCAAGGATCCTGCATTAGATTTAGTTAATTTTATTGAAAAAAGCTATGATTGGGTATTAGATGCTGATGCTAGCTCAGGCGAACTTAATGATGGTGACTATTTGGTATTTGTCGAAGCTGATAGAGAAGAAAGTTTAGTAGAAAATTTCATGCTAATGTTTGAAGATATATCTAGACTCACCGAAATTGATATAGAAGATTGGATTATTGCTACTGTCAAACCACACAAGTCTGAACTAGTTAGCGCCGATTCGATACGTCAACTTATTGCACTAACTCCTGAAGAATACGAATTAAAAAGTAAAAACAAAGCAGCAGAATTAGATAATCTTAAATTAGCTGCCGGACTCAAAGTAGAAACTCGAGCCCCAAAAAATAGTTTTACAGAAAGCATAAGGATCGCAGCTGGTATTCGTTAAACCAAGAAAGGATTTTCAACGATGTGGCAACTTTTTTTCATAGTTGATTTTTTACCAGACCTATTTTGGCATATGCTGTTCATAGTCAGTGCTGGTCTAGTATTTGCAACTGCTTTTATAAAAATTATACCTTATAGATTGCCCCTTAGCATATTAGGTGCACTATTACTGGCATTTAGTATATGGGTCGAAGGTGGCTTAGCCAATGAACAAAAGTGGCTAGAAGAAATCGCACGTTTACAAGAAGCTGTTCGTGCTGCTGAGGATAAGGCTAGACAAGCCAATAGCCAAATCCAAACAGAAATTGTAGAAAAAGAAAAAGTCATTGTTAAACGTGGCGAAACTATTGTAAAAGAGATTGATAAGATCGTTGAAGTTCCTGGCCCTGAACGTGTTCGAGAAATCACCAAAGACATGAGTGAAGAACAGCGTAAGAAATACGAAGAAGAATTAGAACAACTACGTAAAATAAACTCACTTGAATGTGCCATACCAAAACCCTTAGTTGACGCACACAATGAAGCTGCGAAAAACCCAACCAGCAAAGGAGAAAAGAAATGAGAATCATTACCGTACTCCTTATAAGTTTGGCATTGAGTGGTTGTGGCATGTTCACTAAATTATTGCCAGTTATGCCCGAGTTTCCCGAACCTGTAAAAGAACTAACAGAAAAATGCCCAGATCTTAAACAAATTGAAGGTGACAAAGTAGCTGTCACAGATTTGCTTAAGGCGGTAGTAAACAATTACACCCTGTACTATCAATGCAGCCTAAAGAATGACGGCTGGAATGATTGGTATAAACAGCAAAAAGAAATCTACGACGAAGTTAAAAAGAAAGGGAGATAATGAGCGACGAGTTTATTCTAACTAGAGATCAATTGGCACAATTGATTAAAGGTAATCCTTATGTGGATTACTGGCATGACGCCATGCGTCGCTGTTTGCCTGACTATGAAATTAACACTCCACATCGTATAGCAGCGTTTGTGGCTCAGTGTGCTCATGAAAGTGGTGGCTTTAAGTTTCTTAAGGAAAACCTAAAGTATCGTGCTGCCAGCTTGGTTAAAGTTTGGCCCAAGTATTTCCCTAACATGGAAATTGCCAATCGATATGCAGGTAATGAAGAAATGATTGCCAATCGTGCCTATGGCGGACGTATGGGCAACGGTCCAGAAGAATCAGGAGATGGCTGGAGATTTTGTGGTCGTGGCCTAATCCAATTAACTGGACGTAATAACTATCAAAACTTTGCCGATAGTATTGAAACAGACATTAATGATATCCCTCACTATCTTGCCACTTTTGAAGGTGCTGTACAATCTGCGTGTTGGTTTTGGGAAAGCAATAACTTAAACCAATGGGCCGACAAAGGTGACATGATGACCCTAACCAAACGCATTAACGGTGGTACATTGGGGTTACAAGATCGTATTAAACACTATGAACATGCCCTGCATGTACTAGGAATCTAATATGGGTATTTTTTCGAAAAAGAAAGGGGCAACTAAAGTGGCCGAAGAAGAAAAGAAAGAAGCACCGGCTGAAGAAAAATCAGATTCAGCTAAGAAACAAGAAGATTGGATGAATTCAAAATGGCGTCCAGCCATGGGTTGGATGTATATGATGGTCTGTGTGTTTGACTTTATTATATTTCCTATCATGTACACTATTGTACAGTTTTGGGAAACCGAAGCAGCTAATGACGCTTTTCGTCAATGGCAACCACTTACCTTGGCCGGTGCTGGTTTATTTCATATGGCCATGGGTGCAGTGTTAGGACTAAGTGCTTGGGGTCGTACACAAGAAAAACTCAACGGTGCTAACAATGGTGGTATCGCACCTCCAGGAGGAGCAACACCTCCCATGGGCGGTGGCGGAAATTTCGGTAGTGCCCCGGCGGGTAATTTTGGTGCCAGCGCCGGCGGCTTTGGGGCACCACCCGCACAACAAAATATGGGCAACTTTGGGCAAGTGACCACAGGATTTGGTGGTAAACCTGCCCCAGTAGAACCACCAAGAGAATGGATTTAAGGAGAAACCATGCGTAATATTTTAATCAGTTTGATACTAGGCTTAGGTCTAGCCACAGCACAGGCAGCAGAGCCTGCTAAAGGTGCCGAACCAGGCAAGCCTGCCAAGGCTGCTACAGCATCTAGTGCTGCTCCGGCAGCCGCAGCAGCCACACCAGCAGCAGGTGCCAGTGGTGCCAAAGTCGGAGAGCCTGCCAAAGCAGCAGATAACTCGGGTGCTGAAACAGCTGGTAAGGCCGAAATCAAAGTAGTATGTCATGACAAAGTCAAAGACGGTAAGCCGGTTATGGGTAAGGATGGCAAGCCCGAACAAGAATGCAAGAAGATCAAAACTCATAAGAAATTAGAGGCACACGATATTCCACCAGCTAAGAAGTAAATTAGTTGACTTTACACAAAAGGTATAGTATATTAGTGCTGTACCTTTTTCTATTATAACTATGAAAGATTATTATAAAACATTAGACCTACAAGAAAATGCCAGTGAAGATGACATTCGAAAGGCATACAAACGGCTAGCTATGCAACATCATCCTGACCGAGGTGGTGATCAAACTATGTTTCAAGAAATACAAGAAGCCTATAGTACCTTGAGTGATCCACAAAAAAGAGCCCAATGGGAACAGCAAAAACAATTTGCTAATCATGGCAATTTCGGTTTTAGTTTTAATTTTGGCTCAGACATAAATGATATTTTTGGGCAGTTCAATGGTCACCCATTTTTTGGGCAAGGGTTTAGACAGCAACAAAAAAATCGTGATATAAGAGTTACCATTGATTTAGACTTGGCCAGTACATTAGCTGATCAAACACAAAATATCGAAATACAATCCAATCACAGTGCCAAACGTACTGTGCAAGTTAATATTCCACGTGGTGTGCATAATAATTTGCAAATGCGTTTTCCAGGCCATGGAGATCAAAGTATATCAAATATTCCTCCCGGTGACCTATATGTTGATTTTAGAATTCACATTCCGCATGATGTACGCATAGATAGCTTAAATGTTATTAAAAAAGTAAAATTAAACTGCGTTGATGCTGTAATAGGATGCAATATCGAAGTAACTACTATAGATCATAAAACTTATAATATTACCATACCATCGGGATGCCAACACGGTACAACTTTTAGAATTCCACAACAAGGACTCTATGATCTCAATCATCCTATTAGAGGTGATCTTCTAGTAGAAGTTATTCTAGAAACTCCTTCATTAATTACACAAAATCAATTTGACAAACTAAGAAACTTGATTAAACAATGAGCCTTATGCAACCAAACTCTGATATTGAAGAAATTATTGTACGAGCAGGCGAGTCAGCAAGAAAGCTCAAACATGAATATGTTACTCTTGAACATTTAACTCTTAGTATTTTACAACAAACTAGTTTTCAAGAAACATTAAGATTAAGCAGAATTGATGTAGATAATATTATTGCAGAACTAACTGAGTATATTGATTTACAAACACAATTAGTTCAGGATGAGGAACACCCTCCTAAGAAAACGCAAAGTTTAGAAAGAGTTTTCAACAGAGCTTTAACTCAGTGCATGTTCAATGGACAAAACAAAATCAGGGTGATCGATTTACTGCTTAGTATTACAGCAGAATTAAATAGTCATGCTGCTTATTTTTTAGCCAAGTACGGGTTAGATCGTAATAACATCATTTCTATGTACAAAAAAATACTTGCCGAAAGTTCAGACAGCGACACTGTGCAGTCTACTAACAAAGCAGATAACATATTAAATGAATTTTGTACTAACTTAAACGAGTTGGCTAAAGACGATCGAATTGACCCTATCATTGGTAGAGAGTACGAATTACAAGAAATCACTCAAATATTAGCTAAACGTAATAAAGCTAATGTACTGTTAGTCGGCGATCCTGGCGTTGGCAAAACCATGTTAGCTGAAGGATTAGCTAGAAATATTGTGGCAGGTGATGTGCCTGCTTATCTTAAAGACTATCAAGTTTATAACTTAGATATAGGTAACTTGTTAGCTGGTAGCAAGTATAGAGGCGATTTCGAAGAAAAACTTAAGAATGTTATCAAAGCTCTAGAATACAAAGGTAAAACAATCTTATTTGTAGACGAAGCACATCAAATGCGCGGTGCCGGTGGAGGTAGCTCCGGGGGGTCCGTGGATTTTAGCAACATGATCAAACCAGCATTAACTAAAGGAAAGATTAAAGTCATAGCTAGTACTACATGGGAAGAATTTACTCAAAGTTTTGAAAAAGATCGTGCGTTAATGCGTCGTTTTTATAGGCTCACTGTGGACGAACCTAGTTCCGACATAGCTAAAAAAATCTTAAAAGGTATTCGTTCTGCCTATGAAAAATTTCATGATTTGGTTATTACCGACGATGCTATTGACGCTGCTGTGGACTACAGTGTGCGATATCAAACTGACAAAAAATTACCAGACAAGGCTATTGATTTAATTGATACTGCATCAGCCAAAGAAAAGATCAAACCAAATAATAAAGATATACACATCACTCGAAATCACATAATTGATTGCCTTAGTAAGGCTACAAAAATTCCAGTGGACCAAATTGGACAAGAAAGCACTAGTCATAATCTGTTTGATCTCGAATCCACAATTAAGCAACGCTTATTCGGTCAGGATACCGCGGTTAATAGTGTGTTAGAAAAAATATATGTAGCCAAGGCTGGCATGAAATCTTTGAATAAGCCAATGGGCAGTTTCTTATTCTTAGGTCCAACCGGCACAGGAAAAACCGAACTGGCAAAATTACTAGCAGATCATTTTAGTATGAAACTGCTACGATTCGATATGAGTGAATATCAAGAAAAACATGCTATTGCTAAATTAATTGGTGCGCCACCAGGATATGTAGGTTATGATGATGCTAACCTAGGTGGTGGGTTATTGATAAGCAGCATTGAAAAAAATCCAAACAGTATTGTGCTATTTGACGAGATCGAAAAAGCCCATCCAGATGTCAGTAATGTACTGCTTCAATTTATGGACGAAGGGTTTGTAACCAGCAGTAACGGGAAAAGGGCAGATGCTAGAAATTGCATGTTGATCATGACCAGTAACTTAGGTGCTCAGGACAACGAACGCAACAACATGGGATTTACCACTGGGTTAGATCGGTCCGGTGAGGACGATCGCGCAGTAAAAGAATTTTTCAGGCCTGAGTTTAGAAACAGAATCGATGCTGTTTGTAAGTTCGGTCATTTAGAAAAAAACAGTATGCGTAAAATTATTTCTAAATTTATCAATGAGCTCAATGATTTACTATTAGACAAGCGTATTAAGATTCGTTTAACTGAACCAGCAGTAGAATTTTTAATCGATCGCGGTTTTGATCGCAAGATGGGAGCGAGACCTTTAAACCGTACTATTAACGACTTGATCAAAGTACCAATTAGTAAAAAGATTTTATTCGACGGTGTAACTGACAACAGCACAATCACAGTAGGCTTGGTTGACAAGCAGTTGACATTTGAAGTAATTAGTTTTACAATGTTTCCTGCTTTACCAGCAAATAATTCAATTAAGGTTGACGAAAATGGATTTATTGAGGTGGACTAATTATTGTCCAGGTATTAAAGTTTTATACAGCAATCGAAAATTTTATAACAAATTCTACTATAAAATTACCTATGACATTCCGAACGCATACTTAGTTAATTTTGTTAAGTCAGACGAAGAATTAAAAAAATATTACTCATTACGAGTACAACGAGGCGACCTAAGTCAAACGAAACTAACTCAACTACAGGAAGAATATCTTAACCGTCTTTATCAACTTAGAGATTTTGTAAGCAAGTTTAAACAACATGGTCGTGTAAGAACCGAAAGAAATGTTATTGCATTTTTTACAAACGACCTAGATGCATTTTATCTTGATGCTAAAGTTGTTTTAGATCATTACAAAACCAAACTGGTTAGCATAAGTGTGATTGCTGACGAAACCCATAGGCAGCTATTAGATGATAATTGTATTATATTACGCACAGACATAGGTTACAAGTTTAAGGTGAATATACGAGGTGGATATTATCATAATCCACAAAATCTTAAGAGTCTAGCTGAATATTTAAAACAAATTAAAGATCAAGTCAGAATCGGTAAAAGTTTATTGTCACAGTTAGGTCTGCCATATAAATATCTACAAGGTGGTTACTTTTATGTTAACGATCTTAGATTAGTTGATATAGCTAGACTAATCGAACCTAGCTTAGTGAGATCCATTCAAAAAGTTGCAGTTCAATAATTTAAAGAAAATCAAATATGGAAAATACAGAAAATCCCAATAAATCGGCAGACATAGAAGTTCCCGGTCAATCTGCTACCGAAGTAGTGCAAAAAATCTCAGAGCTAATGAAACAGCAACGAGAAAAAAGTTCAGGCACCGCTGTTAATACTAACACTGAGCAAACCGGAACGCCCTATGACTTTAGTAAGATTCATCTGCACCTAGGAATTCCTTGTTACGGTGGTATGATGAGCGAGCCTACTGTGACCAGTCTACTTAAGTTTGTATTAATGGCTACACGAGCAGGACTAAACTGGAGCCTAGACACAATGGTAAATGAAAGTCTAATTACTCGTGGGCGAAACAACTTAATGGCTAAAATGATGAGCAATCAAGCAGCTACTCATTTTATGTTTATCGATGCTGACATAAGATTTGAGCCAGAAAGTATCTTTCAAATGTTGGTTTACGAAAAAGATGTAATTGGTGGCTTGTATCCTAAGAAGAGTATACCTACTAACTATGTAATTAATCTTTTACCGCAGACTAAGATACAAGGTGATGTGTTTACTGTAGATACTATGGGCACAGGTTTTTTACTGTTTAGACGCAGTGTATATGAAAAACTAATTGCAGCTCATCCAGAAACCAAATACGTTGATGATGTTGGGCTAGGTAAGCAATACGAACCTAATATGTATGCTATCTTTGATGTTGGCATCGACGAACGAGGGCATTACTTAAGCGAAGACTGGATGTTTTGTCGTCGCTGGCAAAAAGTAGGTGGAGAAATTTGGGCTCATAGCAAAGTACTACTTAACCATTGTGGGCATTATGAATACAAAGGAGATCTCGCTAAGATGCCGGATTTCGTTAAAAAATAACTCTAAATTGCTTCAAAAAAGACCGCTGATGCGGTCTTTTTTATTGATCCATAAATACAAATTATGTTCATTACAGAATTATTTGAAGCAGTTAGCAACCCAGTATTAGTAATTTATCCTGGTCGGTTTCAGCCGTTCCATAAAGGACATCATGCTGTATACAATTATCTAGTTAAACACTATGGACGAGATAATGTATTCATTGCCACTAGTGACAAAGTTGCTCCACCTAAAAGTCCGTTTAATTTTGCCAATAAAGCAGCATTTATGAAACTGACTGGTGTTCCGATGGATCGGGTACTAGAGACCCCAGAGCCGTATAAATCACAAGAGTTAGTTAATAGATACCCTACTAACACTCGAGTAATATTTGCAGTGAGTGCCAAGGACATGGCAGAAGATCCTAGATTTAGTAAGTGGACTAAAAAAGATGGTAATCCTACTTATTTTCAACCCATGCCTAAGAACCCTGCAGAAATGCAAGGACGTGAGCAGCATGGTTATATACTAACTGCCCCAACTTTTGAGTTTACTGTATTAGGTAAACCCATGCAAAGTGCATCGGAGATTCGTGCTTTATTTGCTCAATCTAATGAATCAACACAAAAAGCAATTATCAAAGATTTATTCGGTGCATACGATCCAGAAGTACATAAGATTATGCAATCTGCTCTACAAGAAGATGCGGCAGGGGTAGGTGTTGTTGCCAGCAAAAAACAGCGTAAAGATCCTCGCTATAGTAATAGCCTTACCGTGGATGTGAGACCCAGTACTCCACGCAAGATGTTAAAGGCCATGCGCCTAATATAAATATAGATATTAAATGGAACCATTATGAAACCCACTGACTTTATTAAAGAAGACCATAATATCGTACAGGCTGTAGTAGAAATGCATGATGATCACGAGGTTCAAATGGCTCGTGAACAGTGCTACAACGCAGCCAGCAATGCTATCGAACTACATCGTATGCTCAAACACGTAACAGAACGCCAAGGCATTGAAGGTTGGGTACAAGAAAAAATTACATTAGCCAATGATTATCTTAGACAAGTTAAAGAATGGATGGAATACGAATTAATGAACAATGTTAACCGTCCTATGAATATGGGAGAAACTGCTAGTGCCGGTAGCACAGGCGCCGGTGCGGTGGCAACTAACACTGCTACACAATATGCTTCACAACCAGACAAAAGCAAAATTCCTGCCGTTGTACGTAAAAAACATCACGGTCGTGATTGGATGCTAAAACAAAAAGATATTGCAGATCCATATAAACATATGAGCAGTTCCCAAACCATACGTAGAAATACAGGTCAGTGATATGTTTCAGAATCTGCATAGCTTAATCGAAGCCAAGTTGGCTGAAAGGATCAAGCAAGGTTTAGTTCGAGTCCTTGACATTGTCGAAGATCGTCGTGTATATGGGGGTATCAGTGACAAGGATCGATCCACAATAAAAGCTGTTTACCGACATGGCCTACAAGAAGGCATAGAATCGTCAGATTTAGTATTAACCATTGAATCACTGGTACAAGAAGTAACAATACCGCCCATCGGTAGTACCGCTCCCGGAGTCCCAACACCACCTAAACCTCCGGGCACCGCTCCAATGACAGCCCGAGCTCCGGGGGAACCAGAACCAGCAGCTAATGTACAAATAGGGCAACAACCGCAGTCTCAACAACAACCTATTAATCCGCAGAACTTAGAAAAAGAAATTGGCGATCGATTAAAAGATCCTACGTTCGGCAAAGACTTTGCCGAACTTTTAGCTCGTGTAATGCAAAGGAAGTAGTATGAGGATCTTTGATATCTTTAGAGAAAATGACCAAGGGCCTACCGCAGAGGCCAAACCCATGCCAGTGGCAGCACCAGCCGAAAAACCTGAACCAGAGTCTAAGCCTAATCCAACAGACCGTGTAACTATGGATGTTCCTTTGCTACTACGTATTATGGAATATAGCAAAGAAGATGCCCAAAGTGACATGGACCTACATCATGTTGTTGAAAAACTGGTTAGTTTGAGTTCAAGTGGACAACCATTAAGCATGGACCACTATGAACAAGTAGTTGGTTCAGTCAGTGAACAAGGTGCGCCAGCAGAAAAACTTATAAAAGATATAGAATACCACCCTGACGATGAAGACGAAGAAGTACAAGAAGGACACGGTCGTTATTGGTGCAGCACTGATAAACGTTGGAAGGAACGCAAGGGTCCTAAGCAATCTAGGAGCTAGACAGTGAGAGCTCGAAATTTTATAGCAGAAGCAGAACTGTTTGAAATAAACATGAGCCCTGGCAACCTTAAACAGTTGGCCAGTAAGATTGATGCTCGTGTGGGCATGGAATTTGAAATGATTGTGCCCAATGTTGAAACTGACGATAACGCCGAAAGTGAACCCGATTATACCAACGATGAGCGTGTACGTGGTTGGCAATCAATAGAGAGTTTTTTCCTTGACAGCGACCACAACTCGAGAGCATCAATAGGTAGGCTACACGACGAGCTCTTTCAAGAATACACCGAAAGTGATTACTGGCAGGAA
>Ga0129333_10003186_pt1 | contig 15317 bp, 33 predicted proteins | sample CPB6_08_DNA_FD_94474 | JGI IMG/M metagenome (GOLD analysis project Ga0129333, IMG submission 94474) | Freshwater to marine salinity gradient microbial communities from Chesapeake Bay, USA - CPBay_Sum_0.6_0.8_DNA | ecosystem: Environmental > Aquatic > Marine > Coastal | place: USA: Chesapeake...
GCACTTCCAGGGCAAGCCCGAGAGCTGCATGGTGGCGCTGATGTACGCCGAGCAGCTGGGCGAGCATCCGATGGTGATGTTCCAGGAGACGGGCGTCATCAACGGCCGGCCGAGCACCAGCGCGCGGTTTGCCATCGCGCGAGCGAACAAGTCGGGCCTGCTCCAGGGCGTGATCACCTGGAGCGAGAAGGGCCAGGGCGATGCGCTGGAGGTGACGGCGAGCGCGACGCTGCGCGAGACGGGCGAGGTGGTGCAGGCCACGGTCACGATGAAGGAGGCCGCGGCCGACGGGTGGACCCGCAACCCGAAGTATCGGTCGATCCCTGGCCAGATGCTGCGCTGGCGGGCCGCCACCAGGCTGATCAACCTCTACATGCCGGAGGTGCTGTTCGGCCTCGGCGTGCGCGAAGAGATCGAAGTGGCGCCAGTGCGCGTGCAGGAAGTGCAACCCACTGGATCTACAGGCAATGTGGTTTCTGACCTCAACCGGCAAATTGCCGAAACCGTTGCAGTGTCAGTCGCGGATTCTGACAAGAATCCGACTATCGCAGAAGTAACTCCAAACAACGAATCTAAACCAGAACAAGTCATCGACGCTGATGACCCGTTCTAAGGGGGAGGAGGTCTGTTTATGGGTGAGCGTGCGTACCTGACATCGAAGGAGCTTGCCGATCGATGGCGGCTCAGCGACCAGACGCTTGCGAATTGGCGATATGCGGGCAAGGGCCCGCCATTCATCCGGGTTGGCGCCCGGGTGCTCTACCCCATAGAGGGGATCCACGCTTACGAGAAACTCGATTCATCATGGCTTTCTACGGACAACTCACAGGCAACCTCGGTCGAGACCCAGAGCTGAAGTATCTGCAGAATGGAAGTGTCGTCGCCAACTTCACGGTTGCGGTTCGGCAGGCAAAGCGCCAGGGGCAGGATCTACCAGCCCGCTGGGTGAAGGTGGCGGTCTGGGGCAAGGCGGCTGAGTACGTGGGCAACTACGTGCGGAAGGGCGACAAGGTGGCGCTGTTCGGGCGTGTCGAAGCGCCTGAGGCGTTCACGCGCCGGGATGGCAGCCAGGGCTTCGCGGAGGTCTTCACGGCGGAGAACATCGAGAAGTGGAACGACGGCGGGCAGCAGGGCCAGGCGGGTGCGCCTGCTGCTGCGGCCCCCGCTCCAGCAGCTGCTCCACCTGCCCCTGCGCAGCAGCCTGCACATCTGGCCGCGGCGGGCTGGGCCCCTAACCCGGCCAATGGCACCGTGGCCGCGCAGCAACCGCCAGCGTGGAACAGCGCACCGGCCAGCCCGGTGGATGACGGCTCGATCCCGTTCTGAGGTGATCGAGCCTGCGTTCCTGGCGTCGCTGCGGCGGCGCCACCGCGCTGAGCTGGTGCTGGTGCTGGTGCAGCTCGAACAGGTGGTGCCCAGCTGGTGGCTGACTCTGCAGGAGCTGGCCGAGCAGCTGGGCACCGACCGGGCGACGCTCAACCGATCCGTGCGGAAGCTGGAGGATCTGGGCTTGCTGCGGCGGGCCTCGATCAGCAACTGCGGGGGCACGTGGATCTGGTGGGCGGCGCGGCACGAAGGCGATGCGCCTGGGCCAGAGGATGAGCCGGCGTGGATGCTGCGCGACCTATCGCGCAAGCGGCCGGTGCGGATCCCGATCAGCGAGCGGTGGGCATGGGCAGAGCGCCAGGGGATCCCCCGGGCGACGATGCGGAGCTTCCTGTCTGGCGGGCAGCGGGTGCTGCGCGATCGGTGGGAGCTCGTCGCCACACCGCTCGATTGTTACAGCTTGTGAACGACGCTGGGCATGGTGCAGGCCGAGGCGGGATGATTCACTCACGGCCGGAGACGGCCACCCACCCCACCAGCCCGATGACCTACGTCCCCTTCATTTCGATCACCGAGGCTTACACCCTCACCGAAGTGCTCCACTACGCCGACGGCACCACCCTGGTGGAATCCATCAAGACCGTCGACCGCGAGCCGAGCTTGGCCGTTTCCCGCGTCGCCACAAGCGGCGCCCGCTTCACGTTCTGGAACGACCACGACCCCCGCATCGTGGCTGTCGAGTTCATCTACGCCGCGGCCTGAGCGGCACACCACCCCGATGTTCAACCCCGACTTCTACCCCACGCCCGAGCTGGTGGCGGCCACCATGCTCGACCCGCTCGACCTGCGCGGCCGGGTGATAGTGGAGCCCTCCGCCGGCAGCGGCAACCTGGTGAAGGCCTGCATCGAGCGCGGCGCCGCCGAGGTGCTGATGGTGGAGCCCGAGCCGAAGCTGCGGGCGATCCTCGCCGCCATCCCGGACAGCCGCCTGATCGGCGCCGACTGGCTCCAGGTCACCGCCGACCAGATCAGCCATGCCGATCTGGTGGTGATGAACCCGCCCTTCAGCGCCGACGAGCATCACATCCTCCACGCCTGGAAGGTGGCCCCGCCTGGCTGCGAGATCGTCGCCCTGTGCAACTGGAACACCATCGACGCCCGCAGCAGCTACCGCGCCAGCCGTGAGCTGCGCACGCTGATCGAGGCCTATGGCAACAGCCAGCGGCTGGGCCCGGTGTTCGATGACGCCGAGCGCACCACTCGCGCGGAGATCGGCCTGGTCCGCCTCACCAAGCCCGGCAGCCGACCCGGTGCGGATGAGTTCGACGGGTTCTTCCTCGGCCCGGATGACATCGAAGCCCAGGGCGAGGGGATCATCCCCTACCGCCGCAGCCGCGACCTGGTGAACCGCTACGTCGAGGCCTGCCGGATCTACGACGAGCAGCTGGCGGCCGGCGTGCGGCTGCAGGCCCAGGTGGGTGGCATCTACAAGGGCGAGCTGGGCATCCAGATCGCCATGGAGGGCTGCCCAGCGAGCCGCAACCGGTTCCGCAAGGAGCTGCAGAAGGCCTTCTGGAAGTCGGTGATCGACGAGATGCTGCCGCAGGCGATGGCCACCAGCCAGCTGCAGGGCGACATCAACCTGTTCGTCGAGCAGCAGCAGCAGGTGCCGTTCACCGAGCGCAACCTGTTCCGGATGCTGCAGATCATCGCCGGCACGGCTGAGCAGCGGATCGACCGCGCGATTGAAGCGGTGTTCGACCAGCTCACCCAGCACACCAAGGAAAACCGGTGGAATGTCGAGGGCTGGGCCACCAACAGCCAGTATCTGTTCGGCCGGAAGTTCATCATGCCCTACCTGGCCGAGCGCGACTGGAGCGGCGGCACCGTGAGCCTGAAGAGCTGGCAGGGGCGGATGGGTGACATGCGCGACCTGATCAAGGCGCTCTGCTACGTGACCGGCCGCAACTACGACGAGGTGAAGGATCCCGCGGGCGGCATCAACAGGCTGGAGCCTGGGGTGTGGTTGGACTGGGGTTTCTTCGAGTTCAAGGTGTTCAAGAAGGGCACCGGCCACTTCCGCTTTAAGAATCTCGACGACTGGGCCGCGCTGAACCGGCGCGTCGCCAAGATCAAGGGGTTCACGCTGCCGGAGAAGCTCTGATGATCCCCGCCAGGATTGCGACCCTGCTGATCGCCTTCTGGGCATTCGTGGGGCTGATTGACCAGACCAAGACCGCACACCATCCACCCGCACAACACCGCCATGAGTGAACAGCACAAGGCCACGCCCGAGCAGTGGGCCGACATAGAGGAACGTGCCGAAGACTGCCAAGGCGGTCCTGCCTGCCTCCTTGAACTCCGCGCCAGGGTCGAGGCGCTGGAGGCCAAGTACGAGACGATGCGCTTGGCCACGCTGGAGTGGGGCAAGGACGTAGAGAACCTCCAGCGATGGAGCGATCAGCACCTGCTGCGGATTGAGCGACTGGAGACCGGCGCCACCTGCCCGCACATCGTCACCAGCGACGAAGGCACCAGCTACTGCGCCCTGGCGGAGACAGTTGCCCCATCCCCCGCCGGCTCGCTGGTGGAGCGGGTGGCGCAACGGCAGCGGCAGGTCAAGCTGATTACCTGCGAGAACTACGCCCGCGCCGCGATCCGCGAGGTAGCGGCTGCGTTGCGCGAGGTGGGCAGCCTGACCGCTGACGCCGCTGCTCGGTGGCTTGAGCAGGAGGCCGAGCGATGAGCACCCACACCCAGACCATCGCCACCGGGATGATGGTGGCATGGACCACCGGCTGGCTGATGGGCCTGTGGGCGAGGGGAGGCCGCCGCACTTACGTGAACACCAGGCCGGACTCAAGCACTGATCGCCCGCGCAGGTTTCAGCGCAGCAGCACGCCCCGCGACCGCGACCCCGACTGGCGCCGCAGCTTCAACCACGAGAACACCAACCGCCCCAGCGGGCCGCCGCCCCTCAGGTTCCGGCGCTCTGAGCCTCCCTGCGGAGGCGGTGAGATCACTCTGGCCGAGTGGGAAGCCATGCGCACAGCCTTCGTCGAAGGCCGCACCATCCGCGGCAACGGCAACGGCGGCCCCACCACGCCAAAGCCCGACATCATCCCCCGAGGCCAGTCGCCCGGCGGCTACCAACCCCGCCCGCAGCAGGGCACACCCAACCCACCGCCTTCTGAACCATGAACCACCCCATCACCCCACCGCCGGAACTAGTGCAGCAGATTTCGCTGCAAGCAATAGATGCAGTTCCAGATGACGAACTTGGAGCAATCGAGATTGACGAAGCTCGCGATGAGTACATTGCCAGCTTCTTTGCCCAATGGGGCGCCGACCAGGAGCTGGAGGCGTGCGCTCACCGGCAGGCGCTGCTCTACGGCAACCGGGCTGCCAATGAACTCCGCGCCGCCAGGCGCCCCAAGCCGCCGAGCTTGAAGGAGCAGGCGTTAGAAGCATTTGACCGCATCAACGACCCAGAAGGCACCATCGACTGGGATACCATCCGCCGTGCCATTGAGGCCCTGCCCGATGACTGATCCTCGCGTGCCGTCAGAAGAGCGAGGCTGCCACGGCAAAGCAAACATCGGCAGCAACTACAGACGCAACGCTGATCGCCTGGCCACCAAGCATCAAAAGGCCTATGGGGTCTATCAATGCCCTCACTGCCAGGGGCACCACCTGACCACGCGACTGGAGAAAGCGGACCTTTACGCGCCGCTTCTGTACGTTGCAACACCCACTAGTGACCACCACTAATCACCCCATGAACATCCAAGAGGCCAAGGCCGCCAAGGCACAGCTAGAGCACGACATCGCTGATCTGCTTGATCAGTTCACTGCCGCAACCGGCACAACCGTCACCAGCGTGAGCATTGACTCACTGCCTCGCTTCGGCGAGTCACGGGACTACATCGTCAAGGTGGAGGTGCAGCTGTGACCACCCCCACCGACTGGCGAGCGCTGTGCGTTGAGCTAGTTGAACAGTTGCAGCGAGCAATCAACGATCACGGCCTTTGTCTGGAGGGTAAGGATGCGTTGATGTTCCGCGCCCGCGCCGCTCTGGCCCAGCCCGAGCCGCAGGGGCCGACGGATGAGGCCGAGCTACGCACCACCTACGCCATCGGCGCAGAGGCCCGCTGGCGTGAGGGGTTCCCTGAAGCGTGGAGCCTGACCGACATGGAGCGAGCCGCCCACACCGCTGGCCTTCGCGCCGTCCTCACCCGCTGGGGCCGCCCCCAGTAACCTGACCCCCACCGGGTCGGCTCCACCCGCAAGGGCGAGCACCTCCGCAGCCATGCCAGGGGTGGAATGGTTGCCGCAGCGTGAGGCATCGGAGGCCCGGCACCCTCTTCTCCCGATGATGAACTGCCCCAGCTGCAGCAGCAGCCACACGCGGGTGATCGAAACCCGCCCCGTTCGCAATGGCGGCCGCCGGCGCCGCCATCAATGCCATGCCTGCCGGCACCGCTGGACAACCTGGACCGGTGAGCGGCCGCCCCAGGGCCGCGTGCCCAATGCTCGCAAGGGCCGCCGCACAAAGCCGCCGCTCACCGAGTACGAAGTGCGCCTGGTGCTCACGTCGCCGCTCAGCAGCATCAAGCTGGCGCGCGAGCTCGGGCGTTCCCCGGAGGCGATCAACGCCATCCGCCGCGGCGATCTGCACGCGAAGGTGCTGCCAGAGCTGCCGCGCCGCCAGGCGGAGCGCCGCGACGCACCCGTGCTGTCGTGCCATGCTTGCGCGCATTGGCGGAGCAGCAGCTGCGGAATGGGCTTCCCGGATCCGATCGAGGAGGGCCCAGCGTTCGCCGCCGACTGCAGCCTCTACGAGCCGCGGAGCCAGTCGATCAGCCGGGCCTGCCCCAGCTCGCTCCAGTAGGGCTGCTCACGCCACCAGCTGAACACCTCCCGGTGCCCCTTCCGGCGGTTGCAGGGGAGACAGGCCGGGGCCAGGTTGGCCGGCACCGTCAGCCCGCCGCGGGCCTTGGGCAGGATGTGATCGAGGCTCTGGGCCAGCTCGCCGCAGTAGGCGCAGCGATGGCCCCAGGCCTCGAAGATCCTGGCTCTGAAGCGGTGGCGTGTGACGAGCTCTGTGCCATCAATCCGGGCCTGCATCCGCAGCCAGCCGCTCGCCCGATGCTAGGCCCGTTGGCCAATGTGAATGATTGTTACAGCAGTGTGGGCATGGGGTGCTTGCGAGGGGATGATTGGCCCACGGGCGGAGACGCCAACCACCCCAGCAGCAATGACCACCGCGATCCCTTCAACTGCAAAGCCTTGGCGGCTGATCAGCTATCACCCCACCTGGGGCGAAGACTGGCGGCACTTTGCCACCTACATCGAAGCAGTCGAAAAGCGAGCTGAGCTGCTGGCGGCCAACTCTGAGGTTCACTACAGCATCAAGCAGATTGCCGCCTGAGTGGCCCTTTCCATCCACCCGATCAGACCTACCATGCGACCGTTCATCACTTCCACGATCCTGTGCCTGGGCCTAACTGCCGGGTTCTGGTACTCGCTCACCAGCACCCTCACCGACATGACGATCAAGGACTGTCGGGCCGGCGTCCAGCGAGCCTGCGACCAGCTCCAGAAGGACGGGGTGCAGCCGTGAGCTACGCACTCCGCCGCGGCCAGCAGTGGATCACTGCCCCCCAGGGCGATGGCGAGCCGATCCCGCCGGTGCTCGCTGTTGATGACGACCAGGCCGAGGCCTGGCTGACCCCAGACCTCAACATCGCCCACGAGCGTCAGCAGCTGCTGCGCCAATGCTGGGGGTGGGCCACTGAAATCCGCGCGATCCGACCATGAGCCGAGTTCACGTGCTGAACGCCCAGCCCTGGCGGTTCATGCCAGGCGATCACGCCTTCGTGCGCGGCTGGGATCCCCAGCATCAGGTGCTGGTGCTGTGCCAGCTGGAGACCTACACCTGGCCCCACTACCTGGTGGTCGACGAAGACGGCGCCGAGTGGCGCATCAGCCAGCTGGAGCTCTCCAGCCGATCCCTCGACGCGCTGTGAACGTGGCTAATCCTCGACTTGATCTTGCCAACCTTGCGTGGGGGATCGCCATGGGCATGGTGTGGGGCTTTTGGCTGCGCGGCGCGGTCGAAGCGCTGTTCCTTCGGCCACGCCGCTCCAGCAACGGCAACTGCATGCCACTGCCGCCCGCCCCGCCAAGGGTAAGGATGCGCCGCGTATATCTCTGGAGCCATGCCCAGATGGCCGAGTGCGGCGGCCCCTGTTGGAAGAATCAGGATCCTCGCTGTTGCGACTGCGGGGCCCTGTGGCGTGATGTGCCCCGGGCGCCGCAGGCCTTCACCGAGGGCCCCATCCAGCGCGGCAACGGTGCCGGCGGCCCAAACACGCCAAAGCCGGCAATCACTCCGAAGCCTCAATTCCCATCGCCCCGGATCATCCGGGAAGACTTCTTGCCATGACCATCCTCTGCGACTGGCAGATCGCCGAACAGTGCCGGGCCGGCATGGTGACGCCATTTGATCCGGCCCTGGTCAACCCTGCCAGCCTGGATGTGCGCCTCGGCCGCCACATCCGCATCGAGCAAGCCACCAGCGCCGACATGCTGCTGGTGGACCTGCTGGCCCTCGACGTCAGCGAAGCCGATCCCTACGTGCTGCGGCCCGGCCAGTTCATCCTGGCCGAGACGATGGAGACCTTCTACCTGCCGGACAACATCGCCGCGCAGTTCATGCTGAAGAGCTCCAGGGCCCGCGAGGGACTTGAGCATCTGATGGCTGGCTACTGCGACCCGGGTTGGCACGGCAGCAAGCTGACGATGGAGCTGCACAACAGCCGGCAGCTGGCCGGCGTGGCGATCTGGCCGGGCATGAAGATCGGGCAGATGGTGTTCCACCTCATGGATCAGCGACCGACCCGCAGCTACGCGGTCACCGGCCGCTACAACAACGACGCCCAGGTGCAGGGGAGCAGGGGATGAACGACCTCAACGACACCCTGCAGGAGCGCGGTCAGCGCTACGGGCGCTTCACCGGCCACGCTCGCATCACCCAGGATCTGAAGCGCGTCATCGCCGAGCACACGCCCCTGGGCCGGACCCGCGCCGATGGCACCCACGGCGACCACCTGGCGCCGGACCAGCAGGAGGCCCTCGACATGATCTGCCACAAGATCGGCCGGATCATCAACGGCGACCCGGACTATGCCGACAGCTGGCACGACATCGCCGGCTACGCCCAGCTGGTGGCCGATCGCCTCAACGGGGTGGAGCGATGATCCTCGCTAAGGTGCCCCGCTACGCCGGCCAGACCTGGCCCTGCTATGGCGTGCAGCCGGTCGGCTGGGGGCAAACCACCCGGTTCATGCCGTTCGTGCATGACGGCCGGGTGGTGCACTGGGGATGGGCCCACGACGATCAGGCGGCCGCTCTCCAGGTGGCGACCAGAATGGCCGAAACGATCGAGCCGCGCACGTGAGCCAGCCGCAGATCCTCAGCCGCCACGACTTCAGCGACGGCCGCTGCATCGAGCAGCTGCAGGACGACCGGGGGCAGACCTACTACCGGGTCTGCTCAGCCGGCGGCGGCATCTGCCGCTTCTGCGAGGACCTCTGGATGGCGCACATGTACGCCGATCAGCTCTGCCCGGAGCGCCAGGCCTCGGGGTAACACTCGCGGGCCCAGTGATGGCCCTAAGGTAGATGGGTTGGCAGAGAGCAGCAGCCCCCGGGGTGAGAGCCGGGGGCTTTTTCATTGGTAGCGGGGAGCGGATTTGAACCGCTGACCTTCGGATTATGAGCCCGACGAGCTACCAGGCTGCTCCACCCCGCGTCAGTGGGAATAGCGTGGGAACAATCCCAAGTCAATTCTCGGAACCCATTGGCGCGACGCGGTTTCCGCCGCCAGGTCTTCAGGTTATGAGCATGACGTTCGGGCTTACCGTGGGATCCCGGCGCATCACTGAGCCTTGATTTTCCTGGGGATGGACTACCGGCGTGTCCTGGGGTATCCCTGCCGATCTGCGGGAATTGTGGGAACGGTGTGGGAATGCAACGGATTGTTACGAACACCGGCGGTCCGGGGGTGCAGCGATCGAAGATGGCTGCATTGGGGGCCGCGGCTCCCACCACATCACCAGCCATGCCCTGCTACGACCCACCGCCGTCCTACGAAAAGGCATACCGCAGAAATGCCGAGCAAGCTGTCCAGCTTCTATGCGGCTTGATCACGCCGCGTGTGCGCAATGGTGACACGACTTTGAGCAGCGATCTTCTGCGCTGGTTCATCGAGCACAGAAGGATTGATGTGGAGATTGAAACAGACGAGGCAGCGCGTTGTGCCCGCTATCCGAGCCTAGATGTTCTGGATCAAGCCATGGATGACATCGCACTGGCTGGTCGACAGCTTGCCGCCCAGGAGCAGGCCGATGGCTGACCTGTCGTTCCGGGTGGTCACGCCCCGTCGTGCCACTGCCGGCTGGTTCCGCCGTTGGCTCCTGGCTCCACCTCCTGGCCCCACCATGGGCCGCAAGCGCCGCGCGCGCAGGGCCAGGGGACGGCGGATCGAGGCCAGGCGGAACACTCCCTACGTGGGTGGCCGGATCTGGGTCACCGGGCGGCAAGTAGGCCTGCGATCTGACCGCAGCAAGTGGACCACCTTGCTCTATGACGAGGTCGACAGCTTCCCGACCGGAGAGCTGACGATCGAACAGTGGGCCGCCGCTCGCCAGACCATGCAACGCCAGCAAGGGGATGCCCGCGCGCTGTATACCTTCCCCTACGCCAGCGCCTTCTACGTCGTGCCCACTGAGAAGGATGCGCGCGCGTTCTTTGATCCCAGCCTGGGCCAGCCGTGGGAGGAGCAGGCCGATGAAGCTGACCAAGACGCTCGTTGAAGGCGCAACCCCCCGCCCCCGCCGGTATCGCCTCAACGACAGCCTGGTGCCCGGCCTCTGCCTGCTGGTGCTCCCCTCGGGGGCCCGCACCTATTACCTGCGGCACCGCGTCGATGGCCGGCAGCGTGAGCTGAAGCTCGGCACGCCGGTGGAGCTCACCCCCGATCAGGCGCGCGCGCTCGCCCGCGAGGCCCTCGCCCAGGTGCGTGCCGGGGGCGACCCGGTCGAGGAGCGCCGCCTGCGCCGGGAGGCCCCAACGATCGAGGCCCTCGCCGCGCGGCACCTGCAGGCTCACGCCAGCCGGAAGCGCTCGGGCCGGAACGATGAGATCCTCTGGCGGCGACACCTGCTGCCAGCATTCGGCCGGCTCAAGGTGGCGGCCCTCACCCGCGAGCGGATCCGCGAGTGGCACGCGGCCCACCCGCAGCCGGCGACCGCCAACCGGGCCCTGGAGGTGCTCGGCGTGGCGCTGGGCCTGGCTGAGGACTGGGGCTGGCGGCCGGCCGGCAGCAATCCGGCCCGCGGGGTGAAGGCGCACCCGGAGCGGCAGCGCCGCCGGTACGCCAGCGCGGAAGAGCTCACCCGCCTGCGTGCTGCGCTGCAGCAGTGGGAGGCCCAGGGCCCGCTGGCGATGCGCTGGCGGTTCGCGCAGCTGGTGCGCCTGCTGCTGCTGACCGGGGCCAGACTGCGGGAGGTGATGAACGCGCAGTGGTCGGAGATCGACTGGGCGCGGGGCGTGCTGCTGGTGCCGGCATCGAGGGGCAAGACCGGGGCCAGCGAAGTGCAGCTGAGCGATCGAGCGCTGGCGGTGCTGCGCGAGCTGGAGGCGGCCGGCGGCGGCAGCCCGTGGGTGATCCAGGGTGCTGACCCGGGGCGGCCACTGGTCGGCTACCGGAAGCCGTGGCTGGCGCTGCTGGCCGACGCCGGAGTGAGCGACCTGCGGATCCACGACCTGCGGCACACGTTCGCCAGCTATGCGCTGAGCGGCGGGCAGACGCTGGGCACGGTAGGCCAGCTGCTGGGACACCGGAGCGCGCAGACGACGACGCGCTACGCCCACCTGATCGACGACGCAGCGCGGCGGGCCGTGGCGCAGCTGAGCGACGACCTGGGGGTGTGAAGGATCACGACAGCGCCCGCCGCTATCCCAGCTCGCCCAGCACAATGGCTGCCATGACACCGACCCCCGCCGAACTGCTGGCGCTCCGCCACCGCGTGCCCGACAGCGTGCTGCTCGACTGGCTCGACCTGGCGCAGCTGCTGGAGCCACCCTGCAAGGTGAAGACCGCCGATCTGATGGAGCACTGGCACTGCAGCCAGTCAGCCGTGAGCCGGCGCCTCAGCCGCCTGTGGGAGGCCGACCTGCTCGACTACCGCCCGGGCGGCGGCGGCTACCGGATCCGTCACCTCGGGCCGAGTGTTACGGATTGCGACACGCGCGCGGCGTGACGCCAGCCGCGCCTCTACCTTGGGCCCATCGGCAGGCCGAGCGCGCCGCCGATCACCCCACCGCCCGGCACTGGCCGGTTCCATCCATGTCCATCACCTGCATCACCGCCTGGGCCGTCGCCCTGCTGCTGCTCCCCCTGCTGCTCCTGCTCTGGGCCACCGAGAGCCGCAAGCAGCGGGCCCGCCGCTGGCGCGCCGCCGGCTGGACGCAGCAGGCCATCGCCGATCGCCTCGGCTGCAGCCGCACCACCGTCCGGCGCATGCTGGCGGCGTGACGCCAGCAAAAAGCCCCTGGTGCGTCAACACCGGGGGCCTGGGAGCAGAAACCAATGAACCGCCGCCAGTCTACGGCCCGCAGAACACGTTGGGAGAGCCGGTCGCCACGCTGGTGCAGCCGCTGATCGCATCGCCCACGCGGCCAGCGCCCTTGCCATTCACGAACACCGTGGTGCTGCCCACCGCGATCGGCGCCGCGTGCGACGGGCACGGCACACCGGGCAGCAGGTGCGGCGTGTTCAGGTCGCCCTGGCGGCTCCAGGGGATCCCGTTCACGAACACGTTGGGGCTGCCCTCCGCCCGGACCATGCCCGAGCAGTGCGCCACGTCTGCATCACCGATCCTGGTTGCTGCGGGCACGTTCGATCTCCATCAGCTCCTGCAGTCTGGCGGGCCAGAGCGCGATCTCGGCGTGTTGCTCCGGCGTGTGCGGCGGCGGGGGGATCTCCGGCTCGAACCGCACGACGTGATCGAACGCTGCCGGCAGATCCTCCCACCGCTGGTAGGACCGCAGCACACCGTCCACGATCAGATCGAAGCGGCCCTGGCGGTAGCTCACGGCTTCGGCCAGAGCTCCCTTGGGTCTTTGCCGGTGGCCATCATCCGAGACAGGCGCTCGGCACGCTGGCCCACCTGCTTGGCCCAGCGGCTGTCGAGCATCATCGCCGCGGCCTTGGTGTACTCGCCGGCCCTGATGGTCGCCAGGGTGTTCTTGAAGCCCAGCAGCCCGACGATGCCGAGGTTGAAGCTCATGTCGAGCAGCACCCGCTGGCGCACCTCATCGAGCTGCGCCACCCAGGGGAGCGCGCGCAGCAGCTCGCGCTCCTCGGCGGCGATGTCGTTGGCGAGCAGGTAGGCCGACTCCTCGCGCGTGATGCCACGGTCTTCGAGGTTCCGGCCGACGCCGATGGTCAGCTTGCCAGCGGTGCAGCGGTAGGGTTTGAGCCGCTCGTCTTCGTGAAGGCGGAGCTGCCGCGTCATTGCAGCGCGGTCGACCATCAGCGCTTCGCCAGGGGGGTGACGATGCCGGCGACGATCTCCAGCACGCGGTAGGCCTTCACCGCCAAGGCGCTGATGGTCCCGAGCGCCTCGTCGTCCTTCGGGGTAGGGGTGAGGTTCACGATGATCAGCGCCACGCTGTGAATGGCGACAGCGAGGGCGACGTATTCAGGGAGGTGTTTCATCGAGATCATGTCGTTCTCTCCAGGTTAGGTGTAGTGGAGGTAGGTGCTGAGGATGTACTTCGGCCCCGAGATCGGCGGCCGGCCGGCGTGCAGCCAGGGCCACAGCGGCGGAAACACCATCACCGATCCAGCCCGCGGCTGGATCTGCTGGCCCCACAGCGGGAACTCGGTGGCGCCGCCATCCTCGACATCGTTGAGGTAGAGCAGCGCCGCCAGGAACCGGCGCGCGCTGGCGTGGTCGCCAACGTCGACGTGATCGGGGAACTCGTCGCCACCGTCGGGCCAGTAGCGCTTCATGCGCAGCTCCTCGAAGGCCAGCTCTGCCGGCCACTGCACGGTGTTGATCTGCAGGTCGCGGCTGTAGGCCTCGAACACCGGCAGGATTGCGCCGAACGCCAGCTCATGCCCCTCCGGCCAGCACTGCGTCAGGTTGAGCTCGGTGAACCGTGGCGCGTTGCCCTCGCCCTGGCGGATCACCTGATCAGCAGCGCGGGCCTCGAAGCCCTGGATCAGCTCCTGGCATTGCGCCTGCGGCAGTCGATCGGGATAGACCATCACGAGATCAGCCAGGCGCATGGGGTGGACCTTCTCAGGGCTCAGCCACTATGGCCCAGCCGGTTGCGGGCCCTTCGACCATCCACCGCGGGCCGAGGTTCTTGCGGGAATAGCGCAGCCGGGCGCCCCAGTTGTTGACGTAGCGGCCGGTGAGCAGATCCAGGTCGCCGAACGGATCGTGGACTATGATCGCGTCGTCGGTGTAGCCGATGGCGATGATCCAGTGGCCGCCGCCGGTTGGCGCCCCCACGGGGCCCTTGTGCAAGATGCCGATCGGGACCGGGATGCCCTTGTCGATCTGGCCCTCGATCGTCTTCCAGCTGGCGTTGCGCACCATGTGCGCCTCGACGCCATAGGACTGGAGCGCCTTGATGTGGCTCGTCGCGTCGGTGGTGTCGCCGTAGCGCAGCACGCGGCCCAGGTAGGCGTCGTCGCCGTTGGGCCCGGTAAGCGTGCCGGGCCGGAGCGTCTCCAGCAGCATGGCGCAGGAGCTGCTGAAGCACATCCGAAGCGCGTGCTCCGTCGCGCTGTCGCGCTGGCTGAAGTAGCGGACCTGCAGCGGATTGGTCTTGGTGCGCGGCTCCTCCTGCTTGCCGGCTGCCTTCCAGGTCAGATAATCCTCGGAGTCGCGCCGCTTCAGGCTGGCGGGCACCTTTTCCCAGAACCGGATCACCGCCGCTCGCTGGTGAGGCAGGCCCTTCCAGTTCTCGAAGAAGGGGATTGGATCGGTGATCAGCTCCTGGCTCATCGCGGGCGCGCCTCGGCCGCAGGTTCTGCGCCGAAGTGTAGGCGCGGCGAGGCGGCTGTCACCACCAGCGGGATGATGAAGCTGGCAGCCAGGGCAACGCCTGTCCACAGCGACAGCTTGTTGTCCAGCTTGTTGATCCGATCATCTCGGCCCTCGTCTTGCTCTGATCTGGCGTCTTCTCGCTTCAGCAGCAAATCGACCTTCGTTTCCAGCGCAATGACGGCGCGGAAGATTTCAAGGTGCGAGACTTGCTCGGCGGTGTCGGGCATGGCGGAGCCTGTCAACCTCTGGAGTCTATGCAAGCTCCCCTCAGCGGGCAGAGCCAGCCTGTAGGTGGAGCAGCTTCATTGGTCCTTCGGGGGTGTCGATCTGCACGGCATAACCGCCGGCGCCTGTGTAACCCAGGTTGCGGGCGTAGCTCGCGCCGTTGATCAAGGTGATAGATGAGCCGCTCGGCGTGCCGAAGTCAATGCCGCGATGGAAGCTGCGGCCGAAGAGATTGCGCGGCCCGTAACCGCTGGTGACGCCGTAGGAACTCGGTGCACGTCCGTTGATGCGCAGGTAGCGATCGGCATCCGCCGCGCTGATGCGCCGGCCGTCTGCCCAGCGTGCATCGAGGTGCGGGCCGGTGCTGTCGCCGCTGCTGCCGGTGCGCGCGATCACGCCCTTCGTGCCGCCTGCACTGTTGCGACCCTGGCTGTCGCGGCCGGTGCTCCAGTCGCTGCTCTCTTCGCCCTGCGTGCCGCACTCGACGGTCGTCACATAGCCGGAGCCGCTCAGGTCGTGCGTAACGCTCTTCACGTTCCAGGTGCCGTCGACATATTCGCGGAAGCCGGTGAGCGTCACCAGGCCCTCGGCGTTCACATCCGGCCGGCCGGGCAGCTGCAGGCTGATGCGCACC
>Ga0129333_10003187_pt1 | contig 15316 bp, 13 predicted proteins | sample CPB6_08_DNA_FD_94474 | JGI IMG/M metagenome (GOLD analysis project Ga0129333, IMG submission 94474) | Freshwater to marine salinity gradient microbial communities from Chesapeake Bay, USA - CPBay_Sum_0.6_0.8_DNA | ecosystem: Environmental > Aquatic > Marine > Coastal | place: USA: Chesapeake...
AGATCACGGCCCCGTGGAATGGGTCGGTTTCCTTGGCGGAGGGCGGGCGTCCAGTCAGTACCAGACGCCGACCCGCGCGAGGAACGTGTCCGAGGGGTTCAGCCAGGGCTGGTTCGAGAGGTAGTACTCGACCTTGCGGCCGGTCACCCAGCCCAGCTCCGCCCGCCAGGAAATCCCCAGGTTCGCCGGCCGACGCTCCCAGCCGGCCAAGAGCCGGTAGTCGCGGATCACGATGATCTGGTCGCGGCCCGTGTTCGACTGCATGGCCCACTGGTTGCCGCCGAACTCGGCCGCCAGATAGAGCCAGTGGCTGGCCCTGGGCCTGTCGGCGATCCGCCACGCCAGGCGTGGCCGGGGGAAGATCAACTCCAGCCGCGACGCATCCGTCGGCGTCCAGAGCAGGCCGCCGGCAGGGAGGAGATTGACGTCGTAGCGGTCGAGGTAGATCACGCCCGCCACGACCCGCAGGTTTTCATCGGCCTCCCAGGCGCCGAAGCCGTGGCCGGTGACCCGCAGGGCCTGCGCCGTGTCGTTCTTGAAGTCGCTGTACCAGCCGGGGGAGACCGCCAGATCGACGCCCAGGCGTTCACCGACCTTGCGCAACCATCGGGCCTGGACGTAACCCTCGTAGAGTTCGCCGGGTACGTCGCTGCCTGCCGCCGGGTCGGTGAGCGTGCCCACGAATCCGGGCGTGACCAGCAGCGGCGAGTCGACGGTCGGCGCCGGCAGTCCGAGCGTGACGGTCTTTTCCAACACGGTGAGGCCCAGGCCATCGGCACCGAGCTTCGGCAGTTCCGTCACCATGTACAGGGCCTGCTGGAGCATGCCCGGCTTGGCGCCCGGCGGCAGCTTGCGGCCCGAGGGGGGCGTGAACTCCTGCCGCGGCTGCCCCGGCGGGGCCACGTCGTCGGGGAGGAGCGGTTCGGAGAGATCCTGCGGGTCGCCGAGCGCGGCCAGGCGGATACGGGAAAAGAAACCCTCGTCCACTGGTGGTAGCGGCACCACCTCGGCGGCGCCGACCGGCGGCAGCTCCCGCGGTCCATCCTCTCCCTGGCCGGCGGCGCTGAGCAGCGCCAGGCCCGCCAGGCACCAGGCCCGCCAGGCCGATCGCGGGAGTGCGCGGACGTCGCTCATCGTGCCGGGAACCCGGGTCGAGCTGTCTGCCGGGCCGACAGCGCAGCGTCAGTAGGCGAGGCCGAAGCGGAACATGATCGTGTCGGGCAGATCCTGGATCTGCGGCGGACCGTCGACATAGAACAACTGCCGGTAGAACACGTAGCCCACCTCGAAGTTGCCCGCCAGTCCCGTGGGGGTGCTGGGCACGAACTCCGTGCCCAGCGCGATGCGGATGTCGTTGTAGTCGAAGGGGGAGATCTGCCCGGTATTCCGCCGGAAGGTCCAGGCACCGCCACCGTATTCACCCGACAGGTAACCCCACCAGGAGCGCTTGGCGTTGCCGGCGAACCGCTTCGAGGCCTTCGGCGCGGGAAAGAAGATGTCGTAGCGCGAGTCGGCGTCCGGCGTCCAGGTGAATCCCAGGGCCGGCAGGAGCTTGACCTGATTGCGGTCCAGGTAGACGATGCCCGCCTTGCCCTGCACCGTGGGCGTGAGCTGCAGCGTGCCGATGGCCCGGCCCATCAGTCGCCAACTCTGCCAGACGAACACGTCCCAGTTGGTGAAGATGCCCACGCGGAGTCCGAGCTCGGCGCCGAACAGCGGCGTGAATTTCGGATTCCATGCGCCGTCGATGAACACGTCGTAGGTGTTCGGCGGCAGGTCGGCGAGCATGGTGGGGGACGTCTCGGGGCCGTCCCAGAGCTGCAGGCCGAAGCCCGGCGTGATCAACAGTGGCGCGTGGTTGAGGTTGGCCGGCGAGTTGTGGAAAAAGGGCAGGGCGAAGGTGGCCGTGGTGTCGAGTTCGTTGACGCCGACGCGGGTGCCCGAACCGTCGCCGAGCAGATAGGCCCAGCTGCCCCGCACGCCCTGGAAGACGTGCATGGTCTGCTGGTAGGTCTGCTGGAATCCCTGCTGGATGTTGGAACTCTGCACGGGATAGCCGCCGGCCGGGGTCAGTGTTCCCGGCGGGGGCTGCTGCACCAGCGACGGCGCCGCAGTCGAGTAGCCGGGATATCCGGGCTGGCCGCCGATCGCCGACGGGGCCCAGGTCGAGGCGCTGGGGCCGGGGGTGGGAAACACGGGGGCGGCCTGAGGCGCGTAGGCATCCCAGGCGGGCGGTGGCGTCGAGAGCGGCGCCTGCGCGATGCGGTCGAGCGACGAGGCCGCCGGCGGCGGCAGTTGCACCGTCTGCGCGGAGGCGGCCGCGACGGCGAGTGCCGTCAGGACCATGACCGCGACGGTGGACATCGAACGCATGGTGCGCACGCTCCGGCAGGCTCGCCCCGGCTCCTCCGACCGACGCGAGAAGGGTCGCCGGGAACTCCCCGGGACGGCGGGGGTACCGCGCGGCGGGGCGGTGAATCAAGGCCGTAGAACACGGCCCCACCCGGGTACAATCCGCCGCCACCGGAGGTTGCCCAGCTTGACGCCGCAGTCCCCGCCAGCCGCCGCACCCGACCCCATCGATCCGGCGCTGCTGCTGCGGCCCGGGTGTCTGGCGACCTTCGAACATCTCGACCATGTCTGCTCCACGATGGAGCGGGCACGGGATATCGCCGGCGACGACAGCCTGCCCTTGCCGGCGGCGGTCGTGGCCGACAGGCAGTCGCTGGGCCGGGGCCGACGCGGGGCGCGGTGGTGGCAGCCGCCGGGCGGCCTGGTGACGAGCATCGTGATCGGCTGCGGCGCAGCGGCTCCCCGGCCGGCCTGGTCGCTGGCCTGCGGAGTGGCCCTCGCCGAAACGATCCGCCTCCTCGAGCCTGCCGCCAGGGCCGTGGTCCGCTGGCCCAACGACGTCGAGGTGGAGGGACGAAAGCTGGCCGGCATCATCGTGGAGACGGCCGGCCCGCAGCGGGTCATCTTCGGCGTGGGTGTGAACACGACCGGGTCGGCACGGGAGGCGCCGGCGGCCCTGCGTGACCGTGTCGCCACGCTGCCCGACATCATCGGCCGGCCGCTGCCGCGGGAGCGGCTCCTGGCCGCCTTCGTGCCGCGGCTGCTCGACCTGCTCGAGGCCACGGCCGCCGTTCCGACCGTGCTCCTGGATCGCTACCGGCCGCTGTGCAGCCTGGACGGCGCGGTCGTCACCGTCCACGGCGTCGACGCCAGCCACACGGGAACCTGCCGGGGCATCACGGCCGACGGACTGCTCGTGCTCGACACGCCGACGGGCCGGATGCAGTTCGCCGCGGGCAGTCTCAGCGCCCCCGGCGACGCCTGGCAGGGCGACCCGCCGGCCTGACGCGCGGTCGCGAATTCGACGTCCGGCCCTGCCTCAGGGCGACGACGCAGACCTCGCGGCCCCCGGTGGAGAGCTGCCGGGCGGCCGGCTCATATCCCCACTGGCGAAACCGGCCCAGCCACGCGCCCAGCTCCGCGGCCCGGCTCCAGTCGGGAAGCTTGAGCGTGGCAATCAGGCCCTCGAGCCTCACCCCCGGCGCCGTCACCACCCGCTCCAGGGCCGCCATCGTGCTGCGCGGGTCGATATTCATGTCGCTCACGAGCCACTCGAAGCCAGTGAACCGTCGCAACTGCACGTCGCGCGCCCGCATCCGCCAGTGCGTGAACCGGGGGTGGCCGGCCACCCCCGGCTCGATCTCGGCCGGATCGACACCCACCACCTCGAGGCCGGCCTCGAGGAGACGCTGGCACGCGCCGCCGGGCGCTGCACCGAACTCGCAGGCCCGCTGGCCCGCCGCCAGGGCCGGGCGAAAGCTGGCGATCGCCTCGTCGAGCTTGAGCCACGCCCGCGATGCGGCCTGCGGGTCGAGCCGACCCGGATAGAACCCGCCGGGCCACGTGCTCTGCGGACCAGCCGCACGATGCCAACCCACCCACCAGCGCAGCGGCGAGTCGAGCACGCAGTCGAGCACGAGGTCGCCGGGGCGGGCGATCTCGGCGGCGGCGGGGTCGACGTCACAGGCGGCCAGCAGGGCCGCGCGGGCCCCGGCCACGGCCGAGTCAGCCCGGGGGTCGCGCGGCCAGACGTGCACTCTGTCCCAGGACGCACCACCCGCAAGCGCACAAGCGGCGGCCGCGCATGCCTCCGGGCTTCCGCCCACGACCTGACCGAAACAGCGGATCACGGTGCGGGCGAAGACGAGGTCGGGGCAGACGTCGGCGGCGGGGTCGACGGCACCGAGCCGAAACGTCACCACGCCGCGCCGCCAGGCCGCCGGACGGAGTTCGGGGAGCACCTCCGCCTGCCGGGCGGCGAGCGCCCGTTCGGCCCCCCCCTGACAGCCGCAGAGCAGAAAATCCCCGCGCACGACCGGGGCGGGACGCAGGGGCAACGCAGGAGCGGTCATCACCGCATCCTACCCCCAAAAATCAGGCCGGCCCGGGCGCCCAAGGGCCCGGGCCGGCCTTTCTCGTCTGATCGTGGACGCCCCGAGCCCCCTGCCGGCGGAGAACCGTCCGGCAGATGCAGGTCGGGACGAAGGGTGGCGGCACGCCGGGGCGGTCCGCCGAACCTCACGAATGAGGTCCCCTTGGCATCGCATCCGTGTCGAACCGGTTCTTGCGAACCAGCTCAACGGATGATTCAGCCGTGGCCCTTCTTCTTCTTGGCGGCCTTCTTGGCAGCCTTCTTCTTCTTCTTCGCCATTGATCTGGCTCCTTGCCATGAGCACCCGGCACGAATCTCACATCCACTCCCCCGGATGCTCTCGGAAGGGGAGCGGATGACGTTTCGGCACGCGTGCGACCGCGATTTCTCGCCGCCGCCCCCGCACCGATGGAGGAGTTGTGAGGGATGACGGCGAAAACTGTCAAGACGAAGTCGAGGGAATTTTTTCGCGGTCCGGAAGAGCGCGGCTCGCGGCGCATGCCCGGCGGCGTGCGCCGCGCCATCCACCGCGACTGGGAAACGGTGCTCGCGGTGGTATGATCATCGCTGGCATCAGCCGCGCCGGGAGCCCATCCCGGGGCGAAACCGTCGAAGGTGACGTGGGGTCGATGAGCCTGCATACCGCCCGTCGCATGAACTCGCTCGAGCCGTCGGCCACGCTGGCCATGGCGGCCCGGGCCGCGGCCCTGACCGCCGCCGGGGTCGACGTCATCGACCTCTCCGTGGGCGAGCCCGACTTCCCCACGCCGGCCCACATCTGCCGGGCGGCCGAGGATGCGATCCGCTCCGGCAAGACGAAGTACACGCCCGCCGCCGGCATCCCCGCCCTGCGCAAGGCCGTGGCCGACGACTACGCTCGGCGCACCGGCCTGGCCGTGACGCCGGCCCAGGTGGTGGTCTCCAACGGCGCCAAGCACGCGCTCCACAATGTCTTCACCGCCCTCCTCGACGACGGCGACGAGGTCATCGTGCCCACGCCGTACTGGGTGAGCTATGCCGAACTGATCAAGCTCGCCGGTGGCGTGCCGGTGCTGCTCGGCACGGCAATCGAGGATGATTTCAAGCTCCGGCCGGCGGCCCTGCGGGCGGCGATCACGCCCCGCACCCGGATGCTGATGCTCTGCTCCCCGAGCAACCCCACGGGCGTGGTCTATACGGCCGACGAACTGCGGGCCCTGGCCGACGTGGCCGGCGAGGCCGGCCTGGCGGTCGTGTCCGACGAGATCTACGACCAGCTCGTGTACGACGGCCGGGAGAGCGTCTCCTTTCCCACCCTGCGTCCCGGCCTCGCGGAGCGCACCGTCGTGGTGGCGGGAGTCAGCAAGACGTATTCGATGACCGGCTGGCGCATCGGCTGGACGATCTGCCCGGAGCCACTCGCCAAGGCGATCGGCAACCTGCAGAGCCAGGAAACGAGCAACCCCTGCAGCATCAGCCAGCACGCGGCCCTGGCGGCGCTGCAAGGGCCGCAGGAATGCGTGGCGGAGATGTGCGCCGCGTTTCAGAAGCGCCGCGACCTCGTGCGCGCCAGGCTGGGCGGCCTGCCGGGGGTGCGGCTGCCGGAGATCGGCGGCGCGTTCTACGCCTTCTTCGACATCCGCGAGCCGCTGGGCCGGATGCGGGCCTCGGGCATCGCCACGAGCGGCCAGTGGTGCGAGGCGCTCCTCGAGCGCGAGCACGTGGCCCTCGTCGCCGGCAGCGCCTTCGGGGCCGAGGGGCACGTGCGCATGTCCTTCGCGGCCTCCGAGGCGAAGCTGGAGCAGGGGCTGGACCGGATCGCTTCCTTCCTGAACCCGGGCCGCGGCTGACGGGCACGCGCCAATGCCCCCTTCCTCGCGAGCGGAATCGCCGGGGTCCGTGTACCTCGACCATGCGGCCGCGACGCCGCTCCGCGCCGAGGTGGCCGCCGCCATGGAAAGCGCGGCGAGCGCGGCCTATGCCAATCCCTCCAGCCCGCACGCGGCCGGTCGCCAGGCCCGGCGCGTCCTCGAGGAGGCCCGGGAAAGGATTCTCGCCCTTCTCGGCTGCCACGCCTCGGGCCGGGCACGGGACCGGCTTGTGTTCACGAGCGGGGCCACCGAGGCCAATCGCCTGGGCGTGCTCGGGGTGCCGGAGTTCGCCGGGACGGTGGGGCTTTCAGCACGGGACCATGCGAGCGTCGCGGCCGCGGCCCGGGCACTCGAGGCCCGGGGCTGGCGCAGCGTGACGCTGCCGCTCGATGCGGATGGGCGGCTCGAGCCTGGCGGCGACTGGCATGGGCACGGCCCGGGCCTGCTCTGCATCACCGTCGCCTGCGGGCAGACCGGCGTCGTCGAGGATCTGGCCCGGGTGGCCGACTGGAGCGGAGCCCGCGCCGACCGCCGGGTGCATGCCGACGCCACGCAGGCGCTGGCCTGGTGGGGCCCGTCATTCCCGAATTTGGGCGCCGCGACGATGGCCTGTGCGCCGCACAAGTTCGGCGGCCCGAGGGGCATCGGCGCCCTCGTCGTCCGCGCCGGATCGGAGATCGTGCCCGTTTCGCCGGGGACGCAGGAACTCGGCCTTCGCGGCGGCACCGAGGCGGTGAGCCTCGCCGTGGGCTTCGCCCGGGCCCTCGAACTGGCGCTGGCCGAGCGGCTCGCCGGCGCCGAACAGCTCGGGCGGCTCCGCGCCGAACTGGAGTCTCGAATCGCAGCCGCGGCTGCAGCCGCCGGACTCGAGGCGCACGTGCTGGGTGCGGCTACGGTGCGTGCGCCGCACATCGCCACGATCGCGTTTCCGGGGCTCGACCGCCAGGCGCTCGTGATGGCGGCCGACCTCGAGGGCCTGTGCCTGGCCAGTGGCAGCGCCTGTTCCAGCGGCTCGACCGAGCCCGCGCCGGCGCTCGTGGCGATGGGGCTGCCCGCAGGCGTCACGCAGGGTGCCGTGCGGCTGAGCCTGGGCCGCACGACGACCGCCGCAGACGTGGCGGCCGCGGCGGAGCGGCTGGGGCGGGTGTTCCACAGGCTGAAGACATGACACCCCTTCAAGCCGCCCTGTTCGGCCGCTAGCCTGAGCAGATCATTGACGTGCGGCAGGGAGGCTGCGGATCCGACCCGACCCAGGGCCCGGTGATGAGTGCCGCCCAAGAGCCCTCCGCGTCCGCGTGCGGATCACGTCCGCGCGACAAAACCATGGCGCTGCTGCGGCTGGCCGGCGCCGCGATCGCCGACCATGCCGGGCGCGGCTGTGCCTGGCCGGCGAGCCCGCTGGTGATCGTGACAGCGGAAGCGGAGGCGTGGGGCGAATGCCTCGAGGACCTGCGGCGTTCGTGCGGGGTCGCGAGCGACATCCGGGCCTGGGACGGTCGTGACCTCGGCCGAGAGGTGGCCCGTGCCGGAGAGGGGCTGCATCGCCTCCGCGACCGCCTCGCCGCGGGCCCGCTGCTCGTCGTCACGGCGCTGGAGGGGCTGGGGGGCGAGGCCGTGCAGCTCGGCTTCGCCACGATCCTCGACGCCGCAGCCGCGGCGGGCACGAGCGTGTGCGTGACGACCGCCCACCATCCCGGCGCCGACACGTTCCTGCCGGCGCTCTCCTCACGGCTCTCTGCGGGCCTCGTGCTGCCTTTCCCCGCGACCCCTCCCAGCCCCGCTCGCCAACTGGCGCGGAGTTCGGGGGCCATGCCCTCGGTGGCCGCGGTGATCCGCACGACGGCCAGGCAGTTGGGACTGGCTCCCGCAACCCTCGTGGGGCAGGGACGGAGCCGGAGCGTCGCCCAGGCGCGGAGCCTGGCGATGTACCTGTCGCGGCAGCTGACCGGCCGCAGCCTGGGCGACATCGGCAGGGCGCTGGGGGGCCGCGACCACAGCACCGTGATCCACGGCATTCGCAAGGCCGCGGCGCGCCTCCTCGAAGACCGGGGATTCGCCCGCGACGCCGACACGATCGCCGGCGAACTGCTGCGGATGCCCCGGCGCCGGCCGGCGCCTGAGGGCCGGCGCAGCGGCTGATGCGCCACGAGCGTGTCGGTTGGCCGTCGAGTCGATGCCCGGCGGGCCTGCGGCCACGAGCCGCCGCGGGGAGCGACCTGTCGTTCACGCCGAAGCGTCGCGGATACTTCCTGCTTTCCACGCCGAGGCGCCACTGACTGGAGGGACGCAAGACATGCGCTCCCCGGACTATCGACATCGAGTCGACAGCGACACGCCATGTTCTCCACAGCCCCAAGCAGCCGCGAAACAGCGATTTCGCTCCAGGAAAAAAAGGCTTTTCCGCACTGCGGGCATGTCGGCCGACAACGGCAATGTTCATCCCGCGATGGTTGGGTCGTCTTAGTATTAAGCCTTTTCTGTCTGCTGTTTTTCTCCACATTTTCCCAGCACAACAAGCAGAAACGGAGCCCCGCGCAGGGCATTCCGGAGCCGGTCTTTTCGGGTACATTGAAGGGCCCTTCCGGAGGTGATCCGGAAGCCGGAAAGGACGCGTTCACGCATGAAGATCCGCATCCCCCGAGAGCTGCTCCTCGGCGCCCTGCAGACATCGTCTGCAGTGGTTCCCGCGCGGTCCCCGAAGCCGGTGCTCACGAACGTCAAGCTCGAGGCCACCGAGGCCGCCGTGGTCATGTCCGCGACCGACCTCGAGGTGGGCGTGCGGATCGAGATCGAAGGCGTCGAGACCACGGCCCCAGGCGCCGTGCTCCTGCCCAGCAGCCGCCTGTCGGCGATCGTCCGTGAGAGCAGCCCGGGCACCGTGTTCGAGATCCACTCCGACGGCACGGCCACGATCGTCAAGGCTCCGCGCAGCGAATTCCGCCTGCCCGCCGAGGACGCCCTCGAGTTTCCTTCGGTGGCGGCGTTTCCCACGGGCCCCTGCCACGAACTGTCGACGCCGCTGGTGCGCGAACTGGTGCGCCGCACGGTGTTCGCCACCGACAACGAGTCGAGCCGCTATGCGCTCGGCGGCGTGCTCCTGGAACTGGCGGCGACATCGGCGATCGCCGTGGGCACGGATGGTCGGCGGTTGGCCAAGATGGAGGGGCCGGCCGAGAGTCGTGGCGGAGAGGGGGGCACGGCACAGCCGATCGTGCCGGCGCGGGCGATGCAGCTCGTGGAGCGGTGTCTCGGGGCTGCCGACGTTCCCGTGCAGGTCGTGGCCCGCGACCGGGAGATTCTCTTTCGCACGGGCGGCACGACCGTTTCCAGCCGGCTCGTGGACGGCCGCTTTCCCCGCTGGCGGGACGTGTTTCCCGACCGTCCCGACGCCGTGCGCGTGAGCCTCGTAGCCGGTCCGCTGCTGGCCGCCGTGCGGCAGGCGGCGATCGTCACCAGCGAGCAGTCGAAGGGGGTCGATTTCTCCTTCGAGGCTGGGCAACTCGTGCTCTCGGGCCGCTCAGCGGAGAGCGGCGAGAGCCGCGTGGAACTGCCCATCGACCATGCCGGCGACACCGTGCGGATCAAGCTCGATCCGCGGTTCGTGGGCGACTTTCTCCGTGTCCTCGACGGTGGCACCACCGTGATCGTGGAGATCACCGACGCCCAGAGCGCCTGCGTGTGCCGCACCGAGGATGGCTACGGCTACGTCATCATGCCGCTGGCGGCGGACTGAAGAATCCCGCGTGCGCATGGCATCACCTCACCGTCGTCCGCAGTCCGTCCCCGGCCCCCAGGCGATCGGCCGGCTCGTATCGCGCCTCATGGCCCGCGCGGGCTACGACCGCCAGCAGGCCGCCGACGCCCTGGCGAACGCCTGGCAGGAGGCGGCGCCCGTGACCCTGCGCGGCGCGTCGCAGGCCGGGGTCGTGCGCCGTGGCGTGCTGGAGGTGTTCGTCAGCCACTCGGCCCTGATCCAGGAGCTCGGATTCCACAAGCAGCAGGTGCTGGATCGGCTCCGCGGCCTGCTGCCCGATTCCGGGATCACCGACATCCGCTGCCGCCTGCTGGCCGACGCCGGTCGACGCTGAGCACCGGCCCCGACACCGACCCCGAGAACCTCGTCCGCGGAGTTTCGCCATGGCAGATGAATCACGGCAGCAGGACTACACGTCGGCCGATCTCAAGCACCTTTCCGACCGCGACCACGTCCGCGAGCGGTTCGGCATGTACATCGGCGACAACACCTCCCGGGGCCTGCACCACCTGGTCTACGAGGTGGTCGACAACTCGATCGACGAATGCATGGCCGGCCATGCCAAGCACGTGGGCGTGACCATCAACGTCGACGGCAGCGTCACGGTGGAGGACGACGGTCGCGGCATTCCCGTCGACCGCCACCCGCAGCTCTCCGAGGAGATGGAGCGGGACGTCTCCACGCTCGAGGGCGTGATGACGGTGCTGAAGTTCGGTGGCAAGTTCGAGAAGGGCGCCTACCAGACCTCCGGAGGCCTGCACGGCGTGGGCGTGACCGTGGTGAATTTCCTCTCCGAGTGGTGCGAGGTGGAGGTGTCCCGCGACGGGCACGTCTGGCAGCAGGAATACCAGCGCGGCGAGCCCACCGGCCCGGTGCGGAAGATGGGGGCCACGACCCGCACCGGCACGAAGACCACGTTCAAACCCGATCCGCAGATCTTTCCCCAGACCAAGTTTTCCTGGGACGTTCTCTCCCGACGGCTCAAGGAGCTGGCCTACCTCAACTCCGGCCTGCGGGTCCGGTTCGTCGACGCCGCCAGCGGCAACGCCGAGGAATACTTCTTCGACCGCGGCATCGTCCAGTTCGTGGAGCAGCTCAACCAGGCCAGCGAGCACGTGCACGGCGACGTGATCTCGATCAAGGGCAGCCAGGACGGGGTCTCCTGGGACATCGCCTTCCAGTACGCCAAGGAATACACGGAGAACCTGCACAGCTACGTCAACAACATCTCCACGACCGAGGGCGGCACCCACGTGGCCGGCTTCCGCTCGGCGCTGACCCGGACGCTGAACCAGTACGGCCGCAAGAGCAACCTCTACAAGTCGTTGAGCGACAACCTGCTGCCCACGGGCGAGGACGTGCGCGAGGGCCTGACGGCGATCATCAGCGTGCGGGTGCCGCACCCGCAGTTCGAGGGCCAGACCAAGACCAAGCTGGGCAACGGCGAGGTGGAGGGGATCATCAACTCGGCCGTCGGCGACTTCCTGGGCAAGTACCTGGAGGAGAATCCGAAGAGCGCCAAGGCGATCATCGAGAAGGGGATCCTGGCCGCCGAGGCCCGCGAGGCCGCCAAGAAGGCCCGCAAGGAACTGCGCGACCGCAAGAACGCCCTCTCCGGTGGCGGCCTGCCGGGCAAGCTTCGTGACTGCACCAGCCGCGAGGTGGAGAAGTGCGAGCTGTACCTGGTGGAGGGCGACTCGGCCGGCGGGTCGGCAGAGGGGGGCCGGCTCCGTGAATACCAGGCCATCCTGCCGCTGCGCGGCAAGATCATCAACGCCTACAAGAGCCGCACCGCCAAGGTGCTCGCCAACGAAGAGGTGAGCAGCCTGATCGTGGCGATCGGCTCCGGATTCGGCGAGGAGACCGACCTCGGCAAGCGGCGCTACGACAAGATCGTGATCATGACCGACGCCGACGTCGACGGATCCCACATCCGTACGCTGCTCCTGACGTTCTTCTACCGGCAGATGCCGCAGCTGGTCTCGGCCGGGCACGTCTACGTGGCGCAGCCTCCCCTGTTCCGCGTGCGCTCGAAGAAGACGGTGTACTACGTGCAGACCGAGGAGGAGATGAAGACGCAGCTCCTCGACCAGGGGCTCGGCGAGGGCGTGTTCCTGCCGGGCGACGGCCGGGAGATCTCGGGCGAGGCGATGCAGAAGCTCTGTCGCACGCTGGCGGGCCTCGAGGACGCGCTTGTGGCCCTGGAGCGGCGCGGCGTGAGCCTCAGGGACCATGCCGGCCGCCGCGATCCGGCCACCGGCAAGCTGCCGATGTATCACGTCTACTACGGCGCCGAGGAGCACTGGTTCACCAGCCGCGACCAGCTCGAGGCCTTCGTGAAGGGCAAGGAGACCACGTCGGGCGGTGAACTCGTCGTGGGCCGCCCCGAGGAGCGGCCGGCGGCCGGCGGGGCGAAGCCGGGCACCGCGCCCGACACCGGCGGTGACCAGCTCGTGGTCGTCGATCTGCACGAGGTGCGCAGCATCAACTCAGCCCTCAAGGAGCTCGAGGGCATGGGCTTCGGCATCGCCGCGCTCCTGCCCGAGGACCGCACCGGCACCGAAGCGGCCCGCTACACGCTCAGGCGCGGCGACAACGAGATCGGCCTCGAGGACCTGCGCGGCCTGCTCACGGCGGTGCGCCGGGCGGGGGAGAAGGGGCTCTCCATCACCCGCTTCAAGGGCCTCGGCGAGATGAACGCGGAGGAGCTCCGCGACACCACGCTCGATCCCGCCAACCGCACGCTGCTGCGCATCACGATGGCCGATGCCGCCGCGGCCGACGACCTGTTCCGCGTGCTGATGGGCGAGCAGGTCGAGCCCCGGCGTGAGTTCATCGAGCGGCATGCGCTCGACGTCAAGAATCTCGATGTCTAAGCCGCCGGTCCCCGTCCCCATGCTCGAGCTCCCCAGGCTCTCCTTCGGCGTCGGCGACCGCTTCGCGCACCAGGCGGAGGCGCAGCTGGCCGCCTTCGAGGCGCTGGCCGCCGAGGGCGTCCTCGTGGCGCCGGTGTGGAACAAGTCGAACCGTGAGCACTCCTTCATCGGCAGCCGGCCGGAGAGCGTGCGGGCCGCCGCCGCCCGTGCGGTCGCGGCTCGGCGCTGGACGCACCCCTGGTTCGTGGACGCGGACCACATCCGCCTCGACACGGTGGCGGGCTACCTCGACTCGAGTGACTTCTTCACAATCGACGTCGCCGACGCAATCGGCCGGCCGGCGGCCGAGGCCGACGTGGCCGACGTCGTGGCGCGGCACGGCGAGCTCACCGGCCGCGTCGTCGTGCCCGGGATCGCCGAACCGCTGGCCCTCGATCGCCTGGCGCTGGCGGCGATCGTGCGGCACTACCTGCCGGCCTGCCGCGAGGCCGGCGCCATCCAGCGGCGGATCGCGGCCGCGCGGGGCGCGGAGGCCGTGATCGAAGTCAGTATGGACGAGACCGCCGCCCCGCAGTCGCCGCCGGAGTTGCTCGTGATCCTGGCCCTGCTCGCCGACGAGGGGGTGCCGCTGCAGACGATCGCGCCGAAATTCACCGGCCGCTTCAACAAGGGGGTCGACTACGTCGGCGACCTGGCCGCCTTCGAGCGGGAGTTTTCCCAGGACATCGCCGTGCTCGCCCACGCCGCGGCCCGCTACGGCCTGCCCAACAACCTCAAGCTTTCGGTGCACTCAGGAAGCGACAAGTTCTCGCTCTATCCCGTCATCCGGCGGGCGCTGGCCGCGAGCGGCGCCGGCCTGCACCTCAAGACGGCGGGCACGACGTGGCTCGAGGAGGTGATCGGCCTGGCCGAGGCCGGCGGCGACGGCCTCGTGCTGGCCCGGGAGATCTACGGCTACGCCCTCGACCACGTCGACGAACTGACGGCGCCCTATGCCACGGTCATCGACATCGACCGCTCCCGGCTGCCGACGCGGGCCGAGCTCGAATCCTGGGACGGGCCGCGGCTGGCGGCGGCGATCCGCCACGTGCCGGGGCGGCCGGAGTTCAATCCGCACGTGCGGCAGCTGCTCCACGTGTCGTTCAAGGTGGCCGCCGGACAGGGCCGCCGCTACACCGACCTGCTCGACGCCAATCGCGACGTGGTGGCGCGGCAGGTCACGGAAAACATCCTCGAGCGGCACCTGCGGCCGCTGTTCGCGACGCGGTGACCGCATGCAATCGGCCGTCACGGTGTGCCTCGTGCCCGAAGCGCGGCAGGGACCGTTCGTGTTCCACGACGGGCTCGAGGCGGGCTGCCGCGCGGCGGCGGCGCTTGGGTTCGACGCCGTGGAGGTGTTTCCGGCGCAGGCGGCCGATCTGCCGCGCGAGCCGCTCGTTCGCCTGCTTGAAGGCTTGGGCCTGGGCCTGGCCGCGGTGGGGACTGGTGCGGGCTGGCTGCGGCACGGGCTCTCCTTCACGCATGCCGACGCCGACGTCCGCGGCCGGGCCCTCGACTTCTGCCTGGGCATCGTCGATGCCGCGGGCGCGCTCGGGGCCCCGGCCATCATCGGTTCGATGCAGGGCAGAAGTTCGCCGGCCCTGCCCCGCGAGCAGGCGCTCGAGCGGCTCGGGGACGCCATCGGGTCCCTCGCCGCCCGTGCCGCCCGCCACGGCCAGCCGCTGCTCTACGAACCGCTCAATCGCTACGAGACCGATCTTCTCAATCGCCAGGCCGACGCCGCGGCCTTCCTCGCCGAGCGCGGCCTGGACACGGTCAGGCTGCTCGGCGACCTGTTCCACATGAACATCGAGGAGGCGGACGTGGCGGCGGCGCTCGAAGGCTGCGGCGGACGCCTGGGGCACGTGCACTGGGCCGACTCCAACCGCCGGGCGATGGGCTTCGGGCACACGGATCCCGGGCCCGTCGTTGCGGCCCTGCGGCGGATCGGCTACCAAGGCCACCTGTCGGCCGAGGTGTTCCCGCTGCCGTCGTCCCAGGCGGCGGCCGAGCGGACGATCGCCAGCCTGCGGGACACGGCCTGACGCCCGCACCAGGAAGGACCCCGAATGCTCAACACCACCCTGCTGCATCCCGACATCCTGCGCATCCTGGCCCGCAGCGGCCACCACTCGCAGGTGCTGATCGCCGACGGCAACTACCCCGCCGAGAACGCCCGCGGCCCCCGGGCCGAGCTGGTTTCGCTGCAACTCACGCCGGGCGTGCCCACCGTGGCGCAGGTGCTGGAGGCGATCCTGGGCACCGTGCGGATCGACGAGGTGCACACGATGGGGGTCGACCGCAGCGACTCCTACGCCGCCGCCACGCCCGGCGATCCGCCGGTGTGGGCGGA
>Ga0129333_10003188_pt1 | contig 15315 bp, 13 predicted proteins | sample CPB6_08_DNA_FD_94474 | JGI IMG/M metagenome (GOLD analysis project Ga0129333, IMG submission 94474) | Freshwater to marine salinity gradient microbial communities from Chesapeake Bay, USA - CPBay_Sum_0.6_0.8_DNA | ecosystem: Environmental > Aquatic > Marine > Coastal | place: USA: Chesapeake...
CTGCCTTTATTTTCGGCGACCTCGCGCGTTCCGAGAAATTCGGAGTGATCTTCGCGGTACAGGTGTTACCTACCATCATTTTCTTTGCTGCCTTGATGGGCGTTCTTTATCACCTCGGCGTGATGCAGGCGATCGTCAAAGGTCTTGCTTGGGGAATCACCCGAGTCATGCGGGTGTCGGGTGCCGAAACGACTTGCGTGTGTGCCTCGATCTTCATCGGTCAAACCGAGGCTCCGCTGACGGTGCGTCCTTACATCGCGCGCATGACCCAGTCGGAACTACTGACGGTGATGGTGGGTGGTATGGCCCATATCGCTGGCGGCGTACTCGCCGCTTATGTGGCCATGCTGGGCGGCACCGATCCCGCGCAGCAAGCGTACTACGCGAAACATCTGTTGACCGCGAGCGTGATGGCCGCGCCTGCCACGATCGTGATTGCAAAGTTACTCGCCCCTGAGACGGGCGACCCGCTCACGCGTGGACAAGTGCGGATGGAAGTCGAGCGTTCTACGACGGGCGTGATCGACGCCGCGGCAGCGGGAGCAGGTGAAGGCTTGAAACTCGCTCTCAATGTCGGTGCGATGCTGCTCGCATTCGTCGCGTTGATCGCGCTCATCAACTCGCCGCTGCAGTGGTTGGGCAGTGTCGGCTGGGGCGACTCTGGCGTCACCATCGACGGATTACTCAGCGACGCCTCAGGCCGGCCAGTCGTGTTGTCGTTGCAGGTAATCCTCGGCTATGTGCTGTCGCCGATCGCTTGGGTGATCGGAGTGCCTTGGGAGGACGCCACGGTAGTCGGTTCCTTGATCGGTCAAAAACTCGTGTTGAACGAGTTCGTGGCCTACATCGGTCTCGCCGACATCATCAATGGTCGTACCGAAGGCGTGGTCTTGTCGGCGCAGGGCACCTTGATCGCGACGTATGCGCTCTGCGGCTTTGCGAACTTTGCGTCGATCGCCATTCAGATCGGCGGCATCGGAGGGCTTGCACCCGAGCGACGCAGCGATATCGCGCGCTTTGGTATGAGAGCGGTGCTCGGCGGTTCTCTCGCGACGTTCATGACCGCGACGATTGCCGGAGTGCTGAGTCAATTCGGTTGAGAGACAGCTCGCCGATCGAGAACTTCGAATAGCGCCATTCCGCCAATCATGGCGGCCACGAACAGCGCAGCTTTGGGCTCGCCCGAGCCCATCGTGACTAGCCCTGGGCCCGGACAAAAGCCCGCTAAACCCCAGCCGGCTCCGAAAGTCAGCGAGCCGATGATCAGTCGTCGATCGATGTCGCGAGAAGTCGGCAAGTGCATGGCAGCGCCGAGGAAGCTGCGAGTGCGCTTTTTGGCTACGGCGAAGCCTGCCACTCCGACGAGGATGGCACCGCCCATCACGAAGGCGAGGGAAGGGTCCCATGCGCCCGCGAGATCGAGAAAGCCGAGCACTTTGCCCGGATCGGTCATGCCTGAGATCAGAAGCCCCCAGCCGAAGAGAAGGCCGATGAAGAATTCGGAAATTCGGTTCATGAGTTGAGCCCTCTCTTAAATCCGATGACGAATGACATAAACGATGATGAAGCCCGACGCCATGAACGCCATCGTGGCGACCAACGAGCGCAGTGACAGCCGCGACAATCCGCAGACGCCGTGCCCACTCGTACACCCTGACCCATAGCGTGTTCCCACACCGACCAGCAGACCCGCCGCCACAATGGCGAGATTGCTCGCCTCGATTCGTGGGGCAGCGATGACACCCGGCAATGCCCACGAGAGTGTCACTGGCGCCAATATCAGGCCGAGTAGGAAAAACACGCGCCAGTTGATATCGCCACGTCGAGGCACGAGAAGCCCACCCAATATTCCGCTGATGCCGAGTACGCGTCCGTTGATCAAGATGAACGCCGCCGAGGCGACACCTAGCAAGACACCGCCGATCAGCGCAGTCCAGGGGGTGAAGTGGATCCAGTCGATGCTCATCGGCGTCGCCTCTTTGATTGGGTCGCGCAGAAATGTTGGTAGAGGGTGTTCATGACCGCCAGTGCGGGAACGCTGGTCAGCTCATAAAAAATATTCTTACCCTCTCGACGCGTTATGACGAGCTCGGCATTACGCAAGACCGTGAGCTGTTGGGAGAGAGTGGGCTGAACAATGCCGAGACTCTCTTCTAGTTCGCTCACGCACATTTCTTGTTGTGACAGCTGACACAGAATGAGCAGTCGATCGGGGTTGGCGAGTACTTTCATGAGATCGCAGGCGCTGCTCGCGGAAGCCCGCATTTCTTCGAGGTCGAGTGTGTCAGTAGCCATGGCGTTGAGCGTCTCTGGGGTCTGCGTGTTCTCTAGATATCGAGACTTTAATTGACATACAATATATCCGTCAATATATTATTAAGGTATTAAACGTCAGGAGTTTCTGATGAACCTCTCTCCGACCAAGCCCGAGGTGCACGGCTTATTCGATCCGGCCACCGCAACAGTGACCTATATCGTTCACGCAGGCCCGGGGACGAGTTGCGCCATCATCGACTCGGTGCTCGATTACGACCCCAAATCGGGGCGGACGCGGACGGCCTCTGCGGATAAGGTCATCGACTATGTCACTGCCAACCGACTCGTCGTCGAGTGGATTCTCGAAACGCACGCACACGCAGATCACCTGACTGCGGCGCCTTATTTGAAAAATCGGCTTGGAGGCAAGATCGCCATTGGCCAGCAGATCACGGCTGTTCAGCGGGTGTTCAAAGATATCTTCAACCTCGAGAACGAATTCCGAGCAGACGGCTCGCAGTTCGACGTGCTGCTCAAAGACGGCGAAGCCTTCCAAATCGGCCAGCTCTCCGCGACCGTGATTGCCGTGCCGGGGCACACACCCGCGTGCGTTGCCTACCAAATCGGAGATGCGGTATTCGCCGGCGATACGATTTTCATGCCCGACGTCGGCACCGCCCGTTGCGATTTTCCGGGTGGTGATGCGAAGACACTTTACGCCTCAGTGCGAAAACTCTTGAGCTTGCCGCCAGAGACTCGTCTTTTCATGTGTCACGACTATCCGCCGAAAACCCGCACCGTGACTTTCGAGACGACGGTCGCCGAGCAACGCGCCAAGAATATCCACGTGCACGATGGCATCAGCGAGGCGCAGTTCGTAGAGATGCGAAGCCAAAGAGATGCCACGCTCGACATGCCCATGCTCATTCTGCCGGCTGTGCAGATCAACATCCGAGCCGGCGAACTGCCGCCGAAAGAATCCAATGGCACGGCCTACGTGAAGATTCCGCTCAATGCTTTGTAAGCGCCAAGACCGCTGATACCGCGCGGAATTCAGTCCGGCTCTGTCACAATAGCGGCGTGACGACCGAATCCGACGATCAACCCCGGCTATCCAAACGCCTGAGCGAGCTCGGGCTTTGTTCGCGCCGAGAAGCCGAGGACTGGATCATCAATGGCTGGGTTCGTGTGGAGGGTCGAGTGATCGACGTACTCGGCACTCGGGTCAGTCGTACTGCACGAATAGAAATCGATCGACGCGCTCGCGAGCAGCAAAGCGAACTCGTGACCGTGATTCTCAATAAACCGATTGGCTACGTGTCTGGTCAGGCAGAGGACGGATACGAGCCCGCGACCGTCTTGATCCGACCCGAAAATCGCTGGAAAGGCGATGACTCGGGTCGGTTATTCGATCCGAAGCAGCTTCGCGGTTTGGCACCAGCTGGGCGGCTCGACATCGATTCGACCGGTCTCATGGTTTACACGCAAGATGGTCGTATCGCGAAGCAGCTGATCGGCGGGAATGACGTCGAGAAAGAATATCTCGTACGTGTGCAGGGCGTGCTTTCGGATGACGGGCTCCGCACATTGCGTCACGGGTTGACGCTAGATGGAGTCAAGCTGAAGCCCGCCCAAGTCGTCTGGCAAAACGAGGACCAGTTGCGCTTCGGTTTGCGAGAAGGACGAAAGCGTCAAATTCGCCGCATGTGCGAGTTGGTGGGGCTCAAAGTCACTGGTTTGAAACGCATTCGGACGGGTCGAGTCGTGCTCGGTACCTTGCCGGTCGGTCAATGGCGATTCTTACGCGATGACGAAGGGTTCTGAGCGGCTGATGATCTCGGCTGCTACGAAGAGCGCGTGAGTTCGTACGCACAGATATTTACGGCAGCCGCGAGATTGAGTGATTCGATGTGGTGGGCGCCATGAATCGAATAGCTTTCACCCTGTAAAAGTTCGATGGTTTCAGCCGGCAAGCCACGCGCTTCATTGCCGAATACGTACGCGTCAAAGTGCCTAAATGTTTCGTTGCTGATGGCCACGCCGTTCAAGTCGAGCAGGGCCAGGCGCGGGTAGCGCGCGCGCAGCGCGCCGGGGGCCACCTCCCGTTCGATGGGCACACGGAATATGGCGCCCATGCTGGCCCGAACGACCTTCGGGTTGTACAAATCAGCGCTTTGCGGCGACAGCAGACATCTGAAGTTCCCGAACCATGCCAGCGTGCGCAAGATGGTTCCGAGATTTCCCGGGTCTTGAACCTCATGGAGATAGAAAACCCGTTCGCCCGAGCGAGGCGATGTCGGCTCTACCATGGGCACCACTGCGATGATGCCCTGCGGGCTACGGGTATCGCTCAGCGCGGCCATTTGCCGCGCGCTCAAGCGCTGCAGGGGTAGCTGAGCGGGCCAGGGATGCAGCAGTTTTTCGGATTCGTACTCGTGCGTGACGAACACCTGTGTCTCACCGAGTTTCGGGGTGTCGGGCAGCGCCCGAAGCAGCTCGAGGACCAGGTGTTCGCCCTCGGCGAAATATAGCCCAGCCTGATCGCGATGCTCTCGGAGACGTAGTTTCTTTAGATCGTCGAACGTCATGATTTTCGATAGTCTATCGCCATCATGGCCCGATCCAAGAGCAGCGGCAGTTGGTTGCGCCGACACGTGACCGACCCCTACGTCAAACTTGCCCAAAAAGAGGGCTATCGATCCCGCTCGGCGTATAAGCTGACCGAACTCAATGAGAAAGATCGCCTATTGCGTCCCGGGCAATGGGTCATGGATCTAGGCTCAGCGCCAGGAGGGTGGTCCCAGGTGGCCGCGCGCGCGGTCGGCGCCAAAGGTCGGGTTCTGGCGACGGATATTCTTCCGATGGACCCCATCAGAGGCGTGGATTTCATCCAGGGCGATTTCACGAGTGACGAAGTCGTGAAGCAGATTCAGGAGTGGCTCAAAGGCGAGAAGTTCGATTTGATCATCTCCGACATCGCACCCAACTTGAGCGGCATCGATTCCGCAGACCAAGCGCGCTCGATTTATTTCCTCGAACTCGCGCTCGATACGGTGCGGTTAGCGCTGAAGCCCGGGGCAGCCTTCATCGCCAAGATGTTTCAAGGCCAAGGGTCAGACGATTACGTGAAAGAGCTCCGAAAGAGTTTTCAAAAGGTATCGATTCGCAAACCAAAAGCCTCTCGCCCCGAATCGAGAGAGGTCTATATCGTCGCCAAAGATTTCAAGGGATGACTACCAAATCAACAAAAGCTCTTCGACTGCCGACGACTGCGAGTAGCCTCGTCGTCGGAATTTCTGCGCTACTCCTGACGGGGTGTGCCACGGTCGACATCAACGATCAGATCGCGACCGTCAACCGTGAGTACTCTGACTTCACAGGCGGAAATCTTCGCCTTTCTGGCACTGCTCCAACTGATACGACTGCGATTCTCGACATTCTTGAGCAACCAATTGATCAGGAATCCGCCGTTCGTCTGTCGCTAATCAACAACCCCGCTTTTCAAGTCCTGCTCAATGAGCACTGGGGTCAAATAGCAGAGGAGATGAAGATCGGAAGAATGGCGAACCCGGCGCTCTCATTGGAGCGTATTCGGGTGGGTGATGAGCTCGAGATCGGACGGCTGATTTCGATCAGTGCGATCGATCTCTTCACGCTACCGCAAAAACAGCGAGTCGCTGCTCAGCGGCGCCTCGCCGGAGAGTGGCAACTGTCGGGCAATGTGGTCGAAAAAATTACCCAAGTCCGGAAAAGCTGGGTTCGCGCCGTTGCGACACAACAGATCGCCGATTACGCCGGGCAGGTTTTCGAAAGTGCGGAGGCGAGTGCAGAGTTGGCACGACGTATGGAGGCTGCCGGGAACTTCAACCGTATCGCTCGTGCGAGACAACAAGCATTTTATGCAGATGCCACCACGCAACTGACCATCGCTCGTCAAGAAGCTGTTGCCCGTAGAGAAGAGTTGATCCGGGAGCTCGGGTTAGACGATGAGGCGGCGAAGAAACTCGTATTGCCCAAGATCTTGCCGTCGATACCCAGCGCTCCGCTCACCGCAGATGACGTCAGTCAGCTTGCGAAAAGCGCCCGCGTCGACTTGCAATGGGCACGGCATCAGCTCGAAGCTGCGCGCGCTCGACAGGGTTTGATGAGCATCACAAGTTGGCTTGACGTCGAAATCGCCGGGCGCCGAGACCGCATCTCCGATGCGAGCAGTGGGAGTCGAGAGTCGGCGAACGGTTACGAACTCGAGTTGCGACTTCCTATCTTTGATGCCGGGGATCTCGAGAGGGCGTCCATGAATGCGGAAACACTGGCGGCTCTTAATCGATACGAGTCGGTACGTCGGACTGCAGGCTCACATCTTCGAGAGCAATACTCGGCGTATCGAGCGGCATATGAACTTGCCATACATCACCGCGACGAGATCGTCCCGTTGCGCAAGACAATCTCCGATGAAAATCTGCTTCGTTATAACGGAATGCTAATCGGTGTATTCGAGCTTCTGGCAGATTCACGCGAGCAAATTTCGGCGGTGATGTCCTCGATCGCCGCGCAGCAGCAGTTTTGGTTGGCAGATGCCGCTCTTCGGGCCTCAGTGGTGGGCAAACCCCAGAGCGTTGAAATGATGGCGCCCCGCGGCGCGGCAGACTCAACCCGAGGCGGGGGACACTGACCATGAAATCGAGGCGGGATTTTTTCGCGTTCGCAGGAATCGCAGGCGGCGCATTGGCGGCGAGTAGCGTGGCGCGTGCCGCATTGGCGCGGTTACCCGAGCCGGTAATCGAGACGTCGGCGGCGACTCGACCGCCGTTGCAGCCGAGTTCGGGGCGGCCTTATCGACCAGTCGTTACGTTGAATGGTTGGACGCTGCCGTTCCGAATGAACCGGGGTGTCAAGGAATTCCACTTGGTTGCCGAGCCTGTCGTTCGCGAATTTGCGCCGGGCTTCAAGGGCAATCTGTGGGGTTACAACGGGCAAAGCCCGGGGCCCACCATCGAGGTGGTCGAGGGCGACAAGGTTCGTATCTTCGTCACCAACAATCTTCCTGAAATGACGAGCGTCCATTGGCATGGACAAAGATTGCCCTCAGGCATGGATGGTGTGACGGGATTGACGCAGCCCGGTATTCCGCCTGGAAAGACATTCGTTTATGAGTTCATGGCGCGGCGTCCCGGAACTTTCATGTATCACCCGCATACCGATGAAATGGTTCAATTGGCCATGGGGATGATGGGGTTCTGGGTGACGCACCCGAAAGAAAAGCATCCGCTCATCGACGAAGTCGATCGTGATTTTTGTTTCCTGTTGAATGCGTTCGATATCGATCCGGGGAGCTTCACGCCGAAGATCATGACCATGCTCGATTTCAATGTCTGGGCCTGGAACAGCCGCGTGTTTCCCGCGATCGATCCATTGGTCGTGAGACATATGGACAAAGTGCGCATCCGTATCGGGAATCTCACGATGACCAATCACCCGATTCATTTGCATGGCCATGAGTTTCTGGTCACGGGTAGTGACGGTGGCCCGACGCCGATCGGTACTAGAGCCTATGAGGTCACGCAAGACATCGCCGTCGGACAAATGCGCCAAATCGAATTTCTGGCGGATGAAGAGGGTGACTGGGCATTCCATTGCCACAAGAGCCACCACACCATGAATGCCATGGGGCACGACGTACCCACGATGATCGGAGTCGATCAGTCGACGCTGGCAGGCAAGATCAACAAACTCATTCCAGACTATATGGCCATGGGTGAGCGCGGCATGAAAGAGATGAGCGACATGGAGATGCCGCTGCCCGACAATACGATTCCGATGATGACGGGCTTTGGGCCTTTCGGCGCGCTCGGAATGGGCGGGATGTTCAGCGTCGTCAAGGTGCGGCGAGGGCAGAAGCGAAATGATTATTCAGATCCGGGTTGGTTCAAGCACCCGCCTGGGTCGGTGGCGTACGAGTACGAAGGTACGCCGCCCAAGCCCGTCAGATCGCACTCCGATCATTGATGTTTTTTAATTCGCCTTAAGGAGTGCTCGACCTGACTCAGATCGCCATTCGAGCCACGACTTTCATCCGAGTCACCTCACGTCACGGTGAGATCAAGCCGGCTCCGCGAGAACAATGACTCTCACGGTCGGCAGAGATCACACCTCGACGCCCTCAAGTTAATTGGCCGTTCCAGACGACTGCGACTCGGCGTCGATCAGCGCAACGATCTTCCGATAGAACGCCTCTCGCGCTTTAGGCTCTGGGCCGAGCGTCGCCCTCGTCCAATTGGAGTTGCTCGCGATCACCAGACGTCGTTGCGGATCGATGAAGATCCCTTGGCCAAAGATGCCTTGCGCCGCGACGGTACCATCGTCATAGGTCCACCACTGGAATCCATAGCCTTTGCCGGGAACGCCGATATCCATTTGCTTTCGAATGGCTTGAGAAAACCAATCTGTGGGAACGATCTGTCGTCCGCCGACGTTACCGTTCGCCAAAACGAATAGCCCGAAGCGAGCAAAGTCTCGAGTGGCGGCTTGCAGACAGCAGCCAGCGATCTCTTGCCCTGTTTTGCTTTGTAGCCACGTCGCCGTTGCTGCCATACCGGTCGGATGCCAAATTCGTTCTTGAAGGTACTGCGCCAAGGGCTTTTTAGTCGCCGAGGACACCAACACACCGATCAAATTGGTCTCGCCGGTGTTGTAATGCCAGACCGTACCCGGCGGATGAGCGCGAGGAAGTTTGCGCATATAGCTGACGGTAGCGTCCATCCCGTCATCGGGCGTCGCCTTGTTGAATTTGGCGACATCCGCGTCGGGGTTTTCATAATCTTCGTCCCACTTGACGCCCGAGCTCATGGTGAGCAGTTGGCGAATGGTGACGTCGTCGTAGGCAGATCCGCGTAGATCGGGAATGTATCGACTCACTTTGTCTTCGAGGCTATCTATGTAGCCATCTTGAATGGCTGCTCCGACCAAGGTGGAAGTAAAGGACTTCGCTACCGAGAAACTGGTCCAACGACCGTCGGCATCGAAATCTTCGCCGTAGCGCTCGAATCGAATCTTTCCGTCCTGGAGGATCACTAAGCCAGCCGTATGTTGGCTTGCCATGTAGTCGTCGATACCCGGAATTTCGAGCGGCTTGCCCGGATTGAGCGAAACGGGGTTGGGCGAGGCGGTGATCACCGAGGCTTTCGCCAGTAGGGGCAGACGATCCATTGCGCGGAACGCCGCATGACGCTGATCTTGCGGCCAGCTCAGCACATCAGAGTTGGTGGGTAATACCACCAACAAGTTTCGGGTTTCCTTGTCGAGGGTGGTGAACCAGATGGCGCCGACAGCCAGCAGAACGCCTGCGGCCATCAAAGAAATTCGGAGTCTTCGCATATGATTTTCCGGCGCCGGATAATGAAACCGTGCTTCTCCGGTAATGGTAGCGCTTCGTCGATGATAATTCGATCAAATCGACGAGCCGGATACTTAACTCCTCACTTTTCCGAAGGGGAACTTCACCTCCGAAAAAGCTCGAACCCCAGGGCTCTCGACTCAGTACTCTTTTGCTACTGCAGAGGCGATCAGCTCTCCGCCATCGCACCATTAAATCGGCGTAGCAATGGCTGAGCGAGGTAGGCGAGTAACGAGCGCTCGCCCGTCTTGATCATCACCGTGCACGGCATGCCGGGCTGCAGCTTCAGCCCGTTCAAGCGCTTTCGTTCAGAAGATGGAATATCCACCCGGATTTTGTAGAAGGCGAGACCTGTCCGTTCGTCATGCATGGCGTCTGCCGACACCACTTTGACGTCTCCGGTCACCATCGGTTGCCGGAGCGAGGATAGATACGCATCAAATCGAAGATCTGCCGGCAGCCCCACGCGAACCCGATCGACATATCTCGGTTCGACGCGTGCCTCGACGATCAGGTCGTCTCCGTCGGGAACAATATCGAGAACTCGATCGCCGGGCTTGATCACGCCGCCGATCGTCGTGACCGCAAGAGCGACGACCGTTCCGGACACGGGAGCCCTGATGACTTGCCGTTGGTTGACATCACGCAGCATGGCCACGCGCTCAGACAAAGCACCGAGTTCGAGGCGCACTTCGGCGAGCTCCGCTTCGACTTCACGTCGCTGGGTCACGTGAAACTGCGACTCTCGCATCTTGAGCTCGGCAAGCCGGGCTTGAATGCCATTGATGTTGGCGAGATCTTCGCTTTGCCGGCTTTGCACTTCGGTGAGCTGACGCTCGATTTCGAGAGTCTGATTTTTCGACACGTAACCCTGAACGTGTAGTGCGCGAGCCGAAGCCATCTGATCACTGAAGAGTGCGACTTGGCGCTCTCTACTCGACTTCAGCGTCTGAAGAGAGTTGAGCTGGGTCTCAAGCCCGCGCTGCGACTCTCTGATGAGCCGTATCTCACCGGCTGCAGCCGATCGTCGAGTTCGAAGCACATCGCGTTGAGTGTCGAGGATCGACCTCACATCCGGATTGCTCAACTCTGCCTGTAGGGTATCGGGCACCTGCAGAGTCGCTTGCTGATTGGCTTCCGCGATGAGTCGAGCCTCGGTCGCCAATGCGGTCCACCATTGCGACTCGGCCGCCTTGAGCGCGGACGTCGATTGCGTTTCATCGAGAGTCATCAATACTTGGCCTTTTCTGACCGGCTGACCTTCTTTGACGGCAATCTGTTCGATGATGCCGCCCGCATGATGCGCAACCTGCTTGCGACTCGACTCACTCGCCAGAACTCCCGTCGCGGGTATGCCTTCGTCGAGCGGGGCGAAAGACGCCCAAAGCAAGAACCCGACGACCCCGACGAGAACGATGTACCACCCGTTTTTGATTTCTTGTTCCATGAGGAGTGCTCGACGGCTCAACCGCCGACGGCTTTGGACAGCGCGCGTGCTTCGTGAGCTGCCTTTAAGACATCGTCGCGGGATCCAATCAATTTCAGCGTACCGGCGTCCATGACGATGATTTGATCCACGAGTCGTAGCACGTTGACGCGATGCGAAATCACGAACACCGTGCGTTGTTCCGTCTTCATTTTTCGAAGTGCAGCGAGAAGGGCTTCGTCACCCGCTTCATCGAGGCTCGCGTTAGGCTCATCGAGAACGATCAGCGCAGGATCACCAAACAGGGCGCGGGCGAGGCCGATTCTTTGGCGCTGTCCTCCCGAGAGCACCGCGCCGGCGGGCCCGATCGGCGTCTCGTAGCCTTTGGGCATTCTCAAGATCATGTCGTGAACGCCCGCACGTCGAGCGGCGTCGATGATCTTTGCGGAATCGAGTTCACCGAATCGGGCGATGTTCTCTGCGACCGTGCCATCGAAGAGCTCAACATCTTGCGGCAGGTATCCGAGCCATCTTCCGATGTCTTCACGCTCAAGTTGATGTATTGCCGCGCCGTCGATTCGGACCACACCCGAAAGCGGTGACCAAATACCGAGCAACGCACGGCCGACGGTCGATTTGCCGGACCCGCTCGGGCCCACGATGCCGACCAAGGCCCCGGGCTCGACATCGAACGACAGATTTCGCACGGTCGGTATCCGATAGCCTGGCGGCGCGATCACCAGACTCTCGACTGAGACCCGACCGTTCGGACGAGGTAATACGACGTGCGGTGGTGCCGGCGCACGCAGTGCGAGCAGCGTGGAGAGTCGGAGTGCGGATTCTTTGGCCTTGGCGATCGAGCTCCAATTGGAGATCAGCAGTTCGAAGGGGGATAGCGCGCGACCGAGCAGAATGGAGGCCGCGATCATGCCACCCGCGGTGAGTTGACCATTCAGCACCAGCCACGCGCCCACACCAAGAATTCCAGACTGCAGTAACAGTCGGGCATAGCGGCTAGCGCTTCCGAGCAAGGCAGTTCGATTACCGAGATCGGAGGAGAGGTTGCGAAGACGATGTTGGTGACCGAGCCAACGGTCGCGGAAACGACCCAGCATGCCGAGTGCCGTGATGATTTCGATATTCCGTAGGCGAGTAGTCGCTTCGTCTTGCGCCACGGCAGCTAATCGACCTGCATCGGACATCATCGTTCCGGTGCTACGTTGGTTGTACCACGCGAGGGCGACCAAGATCAGCATCGCCATCGTTGCGAAGAGTCCGAGGGTCGTATCGAGCAAAAATATGACCAATAAGAAAATTGGCGCCCATGGCGCATCGAAGATTGCTAGCAGTCCTTTGCCGGCGATGAACTCCCGAAGCTTTGCTAAATCATTGAAGGCTTCGTTCGGACTTCCGATCTGTCCGCTCAACGAGCGCCTGAAGGCCGCATCGAACACCTGTCCATCGAGCTCGTCGTCCAGCTTTCGGCCCATGGCGCCGAGCAGCCTAGAGCGAACGATATCGAGCATGGCTTCTATTGCGAGGAGCGCGACTAGCAGAGCTGACAACGCCAGAAGCGTCCCTTTGTCTTGGCTGGTGAGGACACGGTCGTAGACTTGCAGCATGTAGACGGCAGGCATCAGCAGCAGAAGGTTGATACAACCACTGAAGACGCCTAGGGCTACCAAGCCACGCCGCAAGCCTGCGACCGTGTCAGTCAGCTCACCTTGAACAAGCTTCAAGGACGATCCGATCACGGGAACCCAATCATGCTCGAAGACTGACCGGCTTCGGCGAATCCGAAGCTTCCCGCCGGCACGAAGAAGTCGTTACGCCCATCGTCGTTGGTATCGCTGGTGTACACCGTATCGACACCACTGTTGAGGACCAGCGTATTGACGAGTTCGCCGTTCACGGTGCGCTGCGGGATCATGTCGATGTCGGGGTCGCCATCGAGAGCGTAGAACGACTCGCCTGTTCCGGCTTTGATCGCTACGCCGAGAACATCCTTTCCTTCGAGGGTTGGATTCAGTTCCAGCAGGCGTGCATAGATGTCGGTCCATGCATCATCGAGATCTTTGATCGACGGGTCGTTGTCGAGCCAATCGATCTTGACCGTGTAGAGTCCGTCAGGGCCCACTTGCCCGCCCGATGACGTTCCACCCCGCGTATCACTCGCTTCCAATCCCGAGCCGGCAGCGGCCGAGAAATAAATCGTGATATGCGAAATGTTGTTGCTCAGCGTCGGGAAGTTGTCGTCGCTGAACGGCGGATCGGTGACCGTGGCGCTATCTGGGGAGATCGTTAGGCTTTCGAAGGTCTTGCCGACGACGCCGGCGCTGGTGATCGATACCGTCGTATCGCCCGGCGGTGGATCTTCGACCGTATAAGGTTGCTCCGTAGCCCCAGCTGGAATGGTGACCGAATCACCCGTAGACAGATTGACCACCAAAGGGCTGTCGAGCGGCTGATCGAGGCGGATGACGAAATTCGCGGGTTCGCTCGGATCGCGCTCGCCATCGGCAGAGTAGATGCCGACCGTCACCGGGTCCACATCATCGAGAATCGCCGTGCTGACGGTGGAGCCGTCGAATGTGAGACTTTCGAAGGCACCCGGTGAGCCGCTGTTGGCTTCGGTCGCGCTGGCGATGCTGTTGTCGAGGGCATCGGTCTCGATCCAAACGTCATCTCGATTGACAGGCACGGGATCCGAGCTTGCGCTGCTCGAACCTGCCGGAATGACGATCACTTCACCATTGGTCAGCGTGACGGTGATGGCATTGGCCGCATTCACCAATGAACTGTCTGAGACCTTTTCGATGCGAGCGGTGTAGGTGATCGAGCCACCATCTTCGCTCGTCGAGGGCGTCGCCGAGAGACGAACGATGACGGGATCGATCGTGTCGGTCACGTTAACCACTGCCGGATCTGTATCGACGATGACCGCGGCCATGATCGGTGCCGCGGGTACCGCTGCGGTGATGTACACACTGATCGTGCCCGGGTCGATATACACATCATCGCCCTGGGTTCCGTTCGTGTACGGCGCACTGGAGCTACCCGCAGGAATAGTCACCGTGGCGCCGTTGCTCAGCGTCACGAGCATGTCTTCACCCACCGGCATGCTGAGGTTCAAAGTAAATTTAGCGGGTGCGTTCTCGAGTACGTCTCCGTTCGAGACGATGCTGACAGTTACCTCGGGGAACTCAGCCGTTCCGATCAGCTTCACACTCGTGCCGCTCGAGCCGACGCTGGTCGCTCGAATGCCGAATGTGGCGCCATCCAAAAGCTCGGCAAGGCTCATCCCCCCCATATCGTCGAGGGTGAACGTCGCCTTGGTGATGTAATCCGAAGAGCCTGACGAGCCGATCTCGACGCCGTAGTCGAACGAATAGCCCGTACCGTTCATGTTGTTGCTGCTGCTGCCGGCTCGAGTGACCGAACCGCCGGGTGTGCCGACATCGAGGAAGAAGCCCCGCAAGTCGCCGGTGCCGGATTCCACTTGAATCCAGAATTGCACGCCGCCTGAGGTGGCCTCGGCATACACGCCGACCACGAAGGGGGTGCCGTTGCTGCTCGATACCGTCCCGATCTTCACGCCGCCCGGTGCGCCTGAGTAGGACGATGCGGTTGCGGCAGACTCCGTAAAGCCCTTGCGCGCGACGCTCGCAGCTGGGGGATCCGATTTGACCTTCTTGCTCATGTTGATACCTCGTCTTCGGCTTCCGCCGGTATTACGTTGATTCCGGTGTCTCAATCCCGACGACAACAGAATCGCAGTCATACCCCGATTCCCTGAGTGGGCTAGGACACCGATCAAGCCAAATTTTTATTAATGATTTCAGAGTGTTGTGCGATGTCGCGCGGACAGACGGGGAGGGGATAACATTGATCTAAACGCGAATGATTGTTATTTGCATAAATCCGAGATATCTTTTTCCCCATGATCCGTATGAGTTCCAAAGCACGATTTGCGACGGCGGTGTGGCTTCTGCTGGGCCCGATGGAGGCAACAGGGGCCACTGTGGGCGGTGCAAGTGATGAGAGCGCTCAGGGCGCTCTGCCGACGATCCTGGTCATCGGGACCTCGGGGGAGGCTCGAGCGCGTCAGCCCGCTGCGAGCACCGTGGTTACCGCCGAAGAGCTACGCCTGCAGCAGCCGAGGTCGACCGAAGAGGCGCTACGTCATGTCCCCGGCGTCTCGATCAAGCCTGAAGAGGAAACGGCCATCGTCGCCAATATC